>Ga0194131_10008086_pt1 | contig 13841 bp, 20 predicted proteins | sample TA2KigO120mmetaG_FD_148631 | JGI IMG/M metagenome (GOLD analysis project Ga0194131, IMG submission 148631) | Freshwater microbial communities from Lake Tanganyika, Tanzania - TA2015053 Kigoma Offshore 120m | ecosystem: Environmental > Aquatic > Freshwater > Lake | place: Tanzania: Lake... | reverse complement strand
TCGCAATGAGGTACGCGATGAGGACTGGCCAGCGATGTCGGGCCACCCATGCGCCGAGGCGGTGGAAGAGCCCGGGCGTCGAAGCGTGATGGGTGTCTATCGGGGTGGCCATGCGTGTCCCTTTCGACGTGGATGGAATCGTAACTAACTCGCGATGCGCGTGCGACCTCGGACCAACAGCCAGATACCGACCGCGAGGAACCACAGCTGGACGAGCGTTGTCCCGAAGAAGATAAGCGAACTCGCGTCGGAGCCGAACAATTCGACGGTGGTGGACAGGACTGCGGCGGCGGCAACCAACCAGCGAACAATCCCGATGGAGCGTGCGAGCGCGGAGATCATCGCGAATCCGATGATGACAGCAGCGAGGACTCCGAGCGCTGCGCCCTTGACGTAGCGCACGAGGAGGGCGATCGTCACGGCAAACAGGATCGAATAGATGAGGTAAGCGACGTAGCCGAAGCGCACCGCGCCCTCGTTTTCGAGGAGTCGCGGCAGTGCGATGTCGGCGGGGTCACTGAGGCTCTCCGGCCAGTTGATGGCGGCGCCGAGGACGACCATGGGCACGAAGATGAGCAGTCCCTGGAGGATGCTGACCCACCCGGCTCCGACGGCCGCGGCCTTGGCCGATGCGCGGGAATCACTCTCTGCGGTAGTATAAACACTGTTCATATGTGCACTCTGTCAGGACATATGAACAGTGTCAAGATTGGAGGAGGCATGGCGCGCAGTTACCACCACGGCGCCCTCGCTGAGGCGATGGTTGAGCAGGCGCTCACCGAGGTACGTCTCCGCGGCGCGGACCAGGTGTCGCTGCGCGGTGTCGCCCACTCCGTCGATGTGTCTCCCTCTGCCGCCTACAACCACTTCGCGCAGAAGGACGACCTACTGCGGGCCGTTGGGGCCTTCGGCCTTGCTGCCCTGGATGAGCGCATGGCGCGGGTCCTCGCTGCACACCCTGCCCAGACCGCGGAGGCGGCGCGTGCCCGATTTGTCGGCCTGGGGCGTGCGTATCTGGCTTTTGCGCTCGATGAGACTCACCTCTTCCAACTGACGTTCGGGCCGATCTGCGCGTCCAAGCACGTTCCGCCCGAAGCGGCAGGTCCCTACCGCAAACTCGTGGCCGCCCTGGACGATCTGGACGAGTGGGAGTTGCTCAAGCCTGGCATCCGGCCTGGACTAGACGTGATGGTGTGGGCGGCGACCCACGGCATGGCAACACTTCTGGTCGAGGGTGCTGTTCCCCCGGACGGTGTTGACGGATTCATCGACTCATTGGCTCGGCTGGTTCTCATTGATGGTGTTCTGTCAACGGAAGCGTCTACCGTTCATCAACCGTAAGGGGGCGACCACATGAGTGACGCGACGAGATGGCTGGTGGCATTCGAGTTCAGTGGCATGCCGACTATTGCCTTCGGCGGGTACTTCCTCCTGTCGATCCTCAAGCGTCAAGCGGGCACGGAGAACATCACCGCGGTTCAGCGGGACTACTTCCGAGCCGGTCACGCCCACGCTGGTGTTCTCGTGCTGTTGGCCATCGTCGGGCTTCTCGTTCTCGACTATTCCCGGTTTCCCGAGTGGGCGGTGTGGGTGCTACGCGTCGGTCTGCTTGCGTCACCCCTGTTGATCTCCGGGGGATTCTTCGGGGGAGCACCGCGCACCCCGGACGGGCCGCCCGGACCACTCGTGAAGTTGATCCCAGTTGGCGCAGTCCTCTTTGGTTTGTCCACGTTGGGAGTCGGCATCAGCCTGCTTGTTTCGTTCTGATGCCCTGAACGTTGATCCCCGGAGGTGGGAAGTGGAGGAGAGGGCGAAACGGGATCGCTTCCGTATCGAGGACACACTCCCACCGCGCGCTCAACCGAATTGGTTGACGGGTGCCGGAGCCACCCGCGCCGAACTCGCCCTCGTGTATTCGGCGGCCCTTGTCGGCGCGGTGCTGGTGTGGTGGTTCTTCCAGCGTGCTGAGCCCTGGGCGGTCTGGCAGGTCGTCATTGCTGTCGCCATCACCGCGGATCTCTTCGGCGGCGCGGTCGCGAATGCGTTGAGTTCGACTAAGCGGCAATACCAGGCACCGCTGGCAGCTGACGCGAAGCCGTGGGTGCACCTCATTCGCAATCCGGTGCTGTTCACGGCCCTGCACGTCTATCCCTTGATCGTCGTGTGGGTGTATCCGGGTGGCTCGTGGTGGTGGGGGATCGGCTGGTACGCCGCGACACTCGCGTCAGTGATTCTCGTCGCACGTGTCGTCCCCGGCTACCTGCAGCGCCCGACCGCCATGGCGATTTTCGTGATAGCGATCCCCTTCGCGATCGAATTTCCGGGGCCGCCCGGCTGGAGCTGGCTACCTCCTGTCCTGCTGGCCAAACTCCTGCTCGCCCATGCGGTGCACGAGGAGGCCTACCGACCTTGAGTGGGCCATGCGCCCAACTCGTCCAGCACTGCGCTCCAGAGGCGTTCGCTGCCTCGGCGGAAGTAACCCATATGGCCGATGCTCGGCCGTCCGATCTCCTCGGGTCGCAGGTCTCGCATCGTCAAGCGGCTGTTGACGTAGTGCGGAAAGAAGGCATCCCGGGCCGCGGGTGAGCTCCACCTGTCGTCGATGGCGTTGACAGCAGTGATCGGTACGGTCACGCGGGCAAACAGGGCAGCCGTCTCTGAGGCGACCTCTGGGTCGTCGAACCAGTAGCCCGGGTATCGGCACCATCGCTTCCACTGCCGATATACGCCGAGGGGTAGGTCCTCCCCGAAGCCGAATCGATTCCACGCCAGGTATCCGGTGGAGCCGACGACCACTGGTCCGAGGACATTCCACAGAAATGCGACGCGGATGCGTTCGGCCCGAGGCATCCAGCCGTGCCATCCACTCCCGCTACCGAGGGCACACATGCCCGCAACGCGCGTGGGATCGGGAAGAAGTCCGAGCGCCTGACCTCCGAAGGAGTGGGCGACCAGGTGCACGGGACGCTCACTCGCGAAGTGCTCCAGCACACCGGCGAGGTCCAGGCGCGCCCAATCGCGATAGTCCACGTCGAATCCGCGCAGGGACGCCGGGGCCGAGCCGCCGACACCGCGGTAGTCGAAGGTGACGACGTCGTATCCGCGGCTGTTCGCGTACGCGGCGAAGTTCGCGTAGAAGCCCTGGGGCACTCCGGTGGCGCCAGCCACCACGAGGCGCGCGGTGGGTTCGGCCACGGGAAAGTGGCGTGCCGCGAGGGGGGAAGCCATCGAGGGCGTCGACGGTGAGGTCACGCGACCCCGCATGATCAGCCATATCCGCCCCCTCCGGAGCAAAGACTAGTACGATCGTCCTAATAGGGGAGGCCGATATGGCGGGAACGCGCGATCGAATGGTCATGGCGGCTGCGGGCCTCTTCCGGGACCAGGGTTACGACGGGACCGGATTCCGCGAAGTGGTCGAGGTCGCCGGAACCACCCCGGGGGTCATCTACCACCACTTTCCAGGCGGAAAGACCGAACTCGGCGTGGCGGTCACGCATGCGGTGGGGGATCGGATCGCGGCGGGGGTCGAGGCCGTGTGTGCTGCCATGAAGCCCCGGGACGCTGTCGCCGGTCTCCTCGACATCGTCGAGGGGAGTTTGCTGAGGGGCGAACTTCGCCCCGGCTGTCCGATCGTTGCGATCGCCATGTCCTCCGACGATCCAGATGGCACGCTGCGCGCCGCCAGCGACGCTTTCTTCACCCGCGTACGAGCCGCAGTCAGCGAATGCCTGGTACGCGACGGTGTCGATTCAGCCGATGCCGACGCCTTTGCCGCACTCGCTCTCTCTGCATGTGAGGGCGCTATCATCCTTAGCCGTGCCCGCAGTGACTCCGAACCCTTCAACGCAACGCGGATTGCCTTGATGCAGCACGTAGATCACCTCACCAGAAAGGGAACACGATGACCGATCAGCCGAGCACCCCGGTTCGGGCCGAAATCCTGGAAACCGGAGACGAACGCATCCTCAGCGCATAAATCGAGATCGACGCACCACCCGCGGTGGTCTTCGACATCCTCATTCAGCCCCGACGCCACAGCGAGATCGACGGGTCCAGGAGCGTCCAGGGAATCATCGAAGGGCCCGAGCGGCTCTCGCACGGCGCCACGTTCAAAGTGCGTATGAAGATTCGTATCAACTACTGGGTCACGAACACGGTCCTGGAGTTCGAGCCCGATCGACGCATCACCTGGTCCCACCTTCTGGGGAACCAATGGACATACGAGCTGACTCCGCTGCCATCGGGGGGAACGCTCGTGCGGGAAACTAACGACATTCGGGCCGCAGGATGGAAAGCATCGCTCTCGCCCGTCGCTCGGAATCTGGGATCGGGGCAGCGGGCCATCGCGAAGTCCCTCGTTCGGCTGAAGCAGTTGGCGGAGACAGAGGCACGAGCCTGATTCGTGAGCTTCATCTCCGGTCGCGTGTAGCTAGATTGCGGGCATGAGCTCGCTGTCGCCCGGGCAGATCATGCTGGCCGCAGCGCTCATATTCGGACTCGCAACGGCCAGTCAGATCATCGCCCCCCGCCTTCGGATCCCGGCACTGATCCTCCTATTGCCTGCAGGCTTCCTCCTCGGGCTTGCCGCCCCCCAGTTCCGCATGGACTCGGTCCTGGGCGACGCATTTCCTGTCGTCGTCGACCTCGTGGTTGCGGTGATCCTGTTCCACGGTGGCCTTGAGCTCAACAACATCAAGCTTGCAGACCCGGACCGTAAGACCGTGCGCCGCCTTGTCTGGATCGGGGGAACGCTCACCTTCCTGGGCGCGACCGTCGCCGCGTACCTGATCCTGGATCTGAACTGGTCCATTGCATTCATGCTCGGCGCTGTCGTCATCGTGTCGGGTCCGACTGTGGTGACTCCCATCCTGGACTTCGCAGGTCTCCGTGGCCGGGTGCGCGGCATCTTGCAATGGGAGGGGACTTTCCTCGATCCCATCGGAGCGATGGTCGCCGTGGTCGTATTCCAGGTGATCCGAGCCAGCGGGCAGGAATCCGTCGGAGAGGCTTTCCTGAGTTTCGTGGGAGGAATCGTCGTCGGCGTGATTGCTGCTGCGGTCGGCGTCGTTCTCTTCATCGTGGGCGGCAGGTTGGTCAAGGGCAATGACTTGCTCGGCACGCAGGTCCTTCTGGGATCTGTGATCGTCGTGGCCGGGGTGGCCAACTTCCTGGCCGATGAGACCGGGCTCCTTGCCGCCCTTCTCATGGGCATCGCAGCCCCTCGCTTGGCCCGGAAGTTCGGTACGTCACTGGACGACTCGCAGCCCTTCTTCGGGACACTCGTCTCCATCGGCATCGGAGTCCTGTTCATCACCATCGCTGCGCTCGTTCCTGCAGCGACGGTTGCCAGCGTGCTTCTGCCCACTTTGCTCCTTTCCGCTGTCCTGATTCTGGTTCTCCGACCACTCGTGGTGGCTATCGGCACTGCGCGCTCCGATCTCACGCGCAATCAACGGGTCTTCATCGCGTGTATGGATCCTCGCGGCATCGTCGCCCCGGCAACCGCGTCAAGCATTGGTGCCGCACTAATCGCGTTAAAGGTCGATGGAGCCGAGAACCTGTTACCGGTCGCATTCATCGTCGTCGCTGTGACGGTTGCCGTGTACGGGCTGTGTGCGATACCGCTCGCACGGGCGTTGCGTCTGAATTCCGACTAGAACTCGTTGTGTCCCCCTGACCTCGCCACCACTCGCTAGCCAGAAAATTGCTGCGCCGCCAGGGAAGCAGTCATCGGGAGGCATCGGTTATCCCGCTCGACGTGTAAGGCGCAGCGCTAGGTCCCGTGCCCCGCGGACCCTCCTGCGATCTGGATCGAGTTTGCAGCTGGTGAACAGGCCGTCGTAGATCAGCATGAGGTCCTCTGCGAGCACGACGTCGCCGTCCACGGCTGACGTGAAGAATTCGAACACTCGGTCTCGGTAGCTGCGTACTTCGCTGATGATGAGCGGGCTGGTGGGCATCTCGGTCAATGCGTTGGTGAAGGGGCACCCGAAGAAATCCCCGGTCACCAGGGCCTGGTCCAGAAAGTCGAATGGAATGGAGATGTCGTTCCCTCGCGTGTTCACCTCGCGCTCGAGTGCCACCTCGAACTGGGTCCGCAATTCCGCAAGATAGGCGGCCACTAACTGTTCCTTGCTCGGGAAGTGGTGATAGAGGGAAGCCTTCGCGATGTGGGCTTCCTCCACGATGAGGTCGATGCCAGTGGCGTAAATTCCGCGTGAATAGAAGAGCGTTCGCGCGGTCGTCAATATCCGTTCCCGGGCGGGTGCTTTCGGCGCTTTCAGCACGGCTTGACATTAACAGACAGGTCTGTCTACTGTGGAAAGTACCTTAAGACCGAAGGAGTGCCATGTACGCGAAAACTGCCCTGCTCGCCGCGACGCTGACTCTCGCGGTTGCCGGTTGCGGGTCAACGTCGGCTGATGCCCCGGTGACCTCCCCGACGGCAGTTGCCTCGGAGGACGTTGCCTCTTCGCCAACCTCGGCTCCATCGGTGGAATCGGGGACTTCGGGTGAGGCGGCAACTTCCTCGAGCGGTCAGACAACGTCAGGGCCCGGCTCCTACATCACGCTGGCCGACTACGACGGCGACAGAGGGGCCTTTGCTGCTACAGACGTGGTGCTCTTCTTCAACGCCGACTGGTGCTCCACCTGCAAGGTTGCTCGAGACAACATCCAGGCGGACCTTGCGAGCATCCCCGCCGGCTTGACGATCGTTGTTGTCGACTTCGATACGGCCACTGAGCTCCGGGAAAAGTATGGAGTCACCGTGCAGCACACCTTCGTTCAGGTGGATGCCGATGGAAATGAACTTGCCAAGTGGTCGGGAAGCGTCACAGCTGACGAAATCGCGCAAAACACGGTGTGATGCTCCTTCTGCTTGGGGCTCTCGTCGCAGGGATCCTGACGACTCTCGCTCCCTGTGTTCTCCCGCTCCTACCCGTGATCGTTGGGGGCTCACTCGACCAGTCGAGTAAGCGGTCACGTCGCCGTGCATACCTGATTACTGCCTCGCTCGGGGCCTCCGTTGTGCTCTTCACCCTGGCTCTCAAGGCCAGTACCGCTCTCATCGGTATCCCGACATCAGTGTGGCAATGGATCAGCGGCTTGATCCTCATCGTGTTGGGGCTCTTCTCGGCCTTTCCGTCCCTCTGGGATTACGTGTCTATGCAGCTGTCACTTCAGCAACGAAGTGCTGAACGTCTTGCCGCAGCTCGGCAGCGCGAGGGGACAGCCGGTTCCGTGCTGACGGGTGCCGCTCTCGGGCCTGTCTTCACTTCGTGCAGTCCGCTGTACGGCTACGTGATCGTGACCGTCCTCCCGGCTTCGTTCGGCCAGGGCATCGCATTACTCATCGCTTACGTCATCGGGCTGTGCGGAACCCTGCTCGCTATCGCTCTGATCGGACAGCGCTTCATTGGCGCGGCACGCTGGGCAGCAGATCCGCATGGCTGGTTCCGACGGGGACTTGGCTGGATCTTCATCGTCGTTGGTGTCGCCGTAATCGCAGGCTGGGACAAGGACCTCCAGACCTGGGTGATCGAGAATTCACCTATTCGCCCGTGGGAACTCGATTCAGAGTTCATCCCTCAGTAGCCAGCACTTCCGCTGGCTGCGCGTATCGACGCCCCAATTTCCGTAACTTCGCCTGCGGTGATGCCCAGTAACTCGTCGTAGCTCGCTGGGAACAGGTCGTGCGGGTGACCGCCAGCTGCCGAGACCACTGAGTATTGGGCAAGAGCAACGTCAACGATGGTGCGCAGCGACTGAGGGTGACCCACGGACGCAACGCCACTCATGACTTGCGCAAGCCTCAGCAGACTATGGGTAGCCGCGTCACACGAGACAGCGGTAGGATCTTTGACATGGAGCGGGCGTCCTCGCCGAAGCACTGGGAAAGTGCGCGCGAACTTGTGAGCAGTGAGCCCCCGACACCAGATGACATTCCCACCACACTCTTGGGCGAACCTTTGGACTCTGCTGAGAAGGTCCTCGAGTTCCTCGCGTCTCTCAATAGCGCTCGCACGGCCTAGAACCGCGCATGGGAGCAGTTGCCTCGAGCTCCGAGTTCGATCCCGACCGCATCTTGATGGTCTTGGACAGGCACCGAGTCGAGTATGTCCTTGTTGGGGGTGTAGCAGCTCGCGTGCATGGGGCGCAGCGTGCAACCGCGGATATCGATTGCGTGCCGGCCACTAGCCATGAGAACTTCGAGCGCTTAGCGGCGGCGCTGGTGGAATTGGGTGCCCGCTTGCGGGTGGGTGGAATGACAGACGAAGAGACACGACAACTGCCGCTTCGAATGGATGCTGCCACGCTTTCAGCATTCGGCAGTTCAACCTGGACTACCGACGCCGGCCCCTAGACCTCTTGGTGGAACTCAGAGACCCTGCTGGCGGTCGGCATTCGTACGTCGACCTTGCTTCAAGAGCCACGGCGGTTTCGGTGGGCGAGCTGACAATCAGGGTGGCGTCATTAGAGGACATCATTGCGTCGAAGCGATTCGCGGCGCGCCCGAAAGATCTTGAAGCCTTGCCTGAGCTGCAGGAGTTGTTGAATTCCGACGCTACGTAACGTGCGCCCTAGTCGCCGACCTCAGCTGCTTCGCCCGCGGTGATGCGCAGCAGCTCGTCGTAGCTCGTGGGGAATACGCAGTGCGGGTGACCGCCAGCGGCCCACACGACGTCGTATTTCGAGAGTGCAATGTCGACGATGGTGCGCAGCGGCTCAGGGTGCCCGACGGGGGCAACGCCACCGATGGCGAATCCAGTTGCATTGCGTACGTCGTCGGCGTTGGCCTTGGTGATGGTCGCACCGCCAAGGACTGCGGACAGTTTGTCCGTGTCCACGCGGTGGCCGCCGGATGCCATGACCAAGACGGGGTCACCGTCGGCGAGGAAGACCAGGGAGCTGGCGATCTGACCCACTTCGATGCCCAGGGCATCCGCGGCTTCCTTGGCGGTGCGGGCACTGTCGTCAAGGCGACGTACCTCACCGGTGGCTCCCCGCAGGCGGAGTGCTTCGCGGACGACGATGACTGATTGCTGTTCGGTCTGCTCGGTCATGCGCACAGGGTAGGGCGCGTCTTCGGTGCGGGAGACTTGCGCCGTGGCGAGTGACGGAGCGGGGGCGGCGTACGCACGCGCCTTCGTGCAGACCCGCTCGGGGCAGCGCGCTCTGGTGGTTCTGGCCTGCTTGGTCCTCTACGGGGTCACCTTCCTGCTCGGACTGTCATCGCTCTGGCAGGCATTGCCGATCCTCATCGCCGCGGTGCTGGTGGGTATCCCGCTGCTGATCGCGATCGTCAAGGACGCGGTCAAGCTGCGCATGGGTGCCGATGTTCTCGGTCTGATGGCGATGGTCACCGGTGCCGTGATGCAGGAATGGCTCGTGGTGGGGATCATCGCGTTGATGGTCTCCGGCGGGGAGGCGCTGGAGAGTGCTGCATCGCTACGCGCCTCACAGATCCTTGCTGCCCTCGCACAACGCTCGCCCACGATTGCCCACCGGGTGGATGTCGACGGCACGTTGCATGACGTGTCGGTCGATCAGATCGACGTGGACGATCTCGTCGTCGTGCTCCCGCACGAGATCTGTCCCGTGGACGGGATGGTGATCGAAGGGCGCGGGGCAATGGACGAGTCCTTCCTCACGGGGGAGCCGTATGTGGTGCCCAAGGCACCGGGCAGCACTGTGATGAGCGGTGCGATCAACAGCACGGTGGCGATGCGTGTGCGCGCGACCACGCGTGCTGAGGACAGCCGGTATGCCCAGATCGTCGGGGTGTTGACGCAGGCGGAGCAGGAGCGACCCCCGATCCGCCGGCTGGCGGACCGACTCGGTGCCGCCTACACCCTGATCGCGGTGGCGATCGCGGTCCTGGGCTGGGTGATCAGTGGTGATCCGCAGCGATTCCTCGCCGTGCTCGTCATCGCGACACCGTGCCCGCTCTTGATCGGTGTCCCCGTAGCGGTGATCGGTGCGATCTCGCTGGCGGCGCGGCACGGGATCATCGTCAAGGACCCGTCGATGCTCGAGCGCATCAGTACCGCGCGCACGATGATCTTCGATAAGACCGGGACGCTGACCTATGGACGTCCGCGGTTGGCGGAGGTGTTCACCGCGCCGGGATTCGACCGCACCCAGGTTCTGGCATGGGTCGCGGCTGCCGAGCAGTTCAGCAGACACCCGCTGGCCTCCGCTGTCGTCGAAGCCATTGAGACACCGCTACTGGCACCCGACCGCGTCGAGGAAGTGCCGGGCAAGGGCTTGGTGGCCACGGTCGCGGGGCACGACATCGAGGTCACCGGGCGTGCGGCGCTCGTAGCTCGCTCGCCGGAGTCGGCGGCGCTACTGCCGGCGGAGGCGGCGGGGCTGGAATGTGTGGTGCTGGTCGATGGTGTGTATGCCGCGACGTTGCAGTTCCGCGATGAACCGCGGGAGGGTGCCCGCTCGTTTATCCAACATCTGCCGGCCAACCACAAGGTGGTGCGCACGATCCTGATCTCCGGGGATCGGCAGAGCGAGGTCGATTACCTGTCGAACCACGTGGGTATGGACGAGGCGTACGCGTCCGTTCCACCGGAGGAGAAGTTGCGCATGGTGCGCGAGGAGACCGCGCGCGGGCCGACGGTGTTCCTGGGGGATGGCATCAACGACGCCCCCGCAATGACCGCGGCCACGGTGGGTGTCGCGTTCGGCCGCAACAACGACGTCACCGCCGAAGCCGCCGATGCCGTGGTCCTGGATTCCTCCCTTGAGCGTCTTGATGAGTTGTTGCATATCGGTGCGCGCATGCGGCGCATCGCCCTGCAGACCGCCATCGGAGGTATCGCCCTCAGCGTGATCGGCATGGGACTGGCCGTATTCGGGCTCCTGCCCCCCGTGGCCGGAGCGATCGCCCAGGAGGTGATCGACGTGTTGGCCATCCTCAACGCCACACGGGTGGGTTTGACCCGCAAGCCGATGGCGGACTTCCGGAAGTGATGTGGTCTGCTGGTGGCATGGAGCTGCTGAGCACCGAGGCCATCGCGGACTTCTGTTCCTCGCATGCGGAGTGGTCGTACGCCGACGGGGCGCTGCGCGCCACGTTCTCGGCACGTGACTTCCCCGCGGCGATCGCGTGGGTCGATGCGATCGCGGTGATCGCCGAGGAGATGGACCACCACCCGGACATCGACATCCGGTGGCGCACCCTGCACTTCACGCTGAGCACGCATTCGGCCGGTGGTGTCACGGCGCTGGATACGGAATTGGCGACCCGGATCGAGGCCGTGGTCGCGAGCTAGATCGCCACGGTCTCGTTGGGTTCGGGGACCACCACGGCCGTATGCAATTCCTCGCGCAGTTGCGCGGCCAAAGCATCGGCGGCATCGGGTTCCCCGTGCACGATGAAGATCTGCCCGGGTGTGGTGCGGCCCGCTTCGATCCACGCGAGGAGTTCGGAGCGGTCGGCGTGCACGCTGAAGGCGTCGATCTGGGCGATCTCCGCGCGCACCGGCACGTAGTGACCATGGATCTTGATCTGCTCGGCACCGTCGGCGAGCATGCACCCGGGCGTGCCTGCCGCCTGGTAACCCACGAGGAGGACGCTCGATTTCGGATCAGGCAGGAACGCCTTGAGGTGGTGCGTCACGCGACCACCGGTGCCCATCCCCGATGCGCTGATGATGATCTGGCTGTGTCCGGCGTCGAGTTCCTTGGAGTCCTCGGGTGTGCGGGCGGCACGCAGGGTCGGCAGGTCGATGAGCGCCTTCCCCTCGGCGATCGCCGACGTCGTCAACTCCGGATCCGCGTTCTCCACCGCCTCGCGGTAGATGTCCAGAGCCGCAAGTGCCATCGGGCTGTCGATATAGATGGGTGCGAGGGGAATGCGGTGCTGGTCGATCAGCCGGCGCAGTGTGATGAGTAGCACCTCGGTGCGGTCCACCGCGAACGCGGGGATGACCACCGTGCCACCGCGCTTGAGGGTGCGGCTGATCACGGTGGCCATCTCGTCGATCTCGGCATCGAAGTCCGCGTGATCGCGATCCCCGTAGGTCGACTCGATGACGATCGCGTTCGCGTCGACGGGGGGAGTGGGCGGATCGAGGAGCGGGTGGTTGCCGCGACCGAGATCACCGCTGAACACCAGTCGCCGCTGTCCCTCCGGTGTCGTCTCGGTCAGGGTGGTCGTGGAGGAACCGAGAATGTGGCCGGCCGGATCGAGCACGCACCGCAGGTCGTCGAGCAGGGGGAAATCGTCGCCGAACTCGCGGGGAACTAGCAGTCCGATCGCGGCCTCGGCGTCGATCGAGTCGTAGAGCGGCTTGGGTTCGGCGTGCCGGCTGAAGCCCTTGCGTCGGGCGTAGGCGGTGTCCTCCTCCTGCAACTTCGCCGAGTCGCGCAGGATGATCGGGACCAGGCGTGCGGTGTTGGGGGAGCAGTAGATCGGCCCGGTGAACCCGTCGCGGACCAGGGCCGGGACGTACCCGCAGTGGTCGAGGTGGGCGTGGGTGAGCACCACGGCGGAGATGTCCGCCGGATTCAGCGGGAAGTCGGCCCAGTTGCGCTCCCGGATCTGGCGGGGCCCCTGGAACAGGCCGCAGTCGACCAGGACGGTGCCGGCCGGGGTGCTCACGGCGAATCGGGACCCGGTGACCGTGCCCACCGCCCCGAGGAAGGTCAACTTCACGGCTCAGGTGTACCACGGGCTTGACGGCTGTCGGAGGGTCGGTTTAACGTACCCCGTATTCGAACACCTGTTCGAATACGGGGTCGGAGTCGCGGCCGGCCCCGAGCCTCCTTCGGCTCACCGGGACCGCCTCGACCCCGGTCCCGGTGAGACGAAGTGAGGGGCGTGAACAAGAGGTATGGCGGTCGGTCGGTCCAGGTCCGGACCGATCCGGGCGGAACCCCCACGGGCTTCCGCTGGAAGGGCCGGGAGTTCCGGGTGCGCTCGGTACTCGATCGGTGGGTCGAGGGTGAGGCGTGGTGGCAGGCCGAGGGTCTGCTGTCCGTCAGTGGCCAGCGCACGTTCTGGCGGGTCGAATGCACATCCGGTTCCGTGCAGGGAACGGGTGTCTACGACCTCTCGGTCACCGCACAGCGGTGGGGGATCGAGCAGGTCATGGATTGATACCAGCGCAGGAGAAGCACATGACCCGTTCCACGGACGATCTCATCGCATCGGCGCGGCGCAGTCTCACCGATGCCGCCATCGCCCACACACCGCAGGACCGTTACGCCGCCGCGCACCTCGCGGCACTGCGTGCGGCCGCTGCCGTCCTCGCCTCCGATGCCCGTCCCGATGGAATGCGCGGACGCGTGCGCAGTGTCTGGGCCGTCCTCCCGCAGGTCGCGGTGGAGTTCGGCGAGTGGGCGGACTTCTTCGCCGCCGGTGCGCGTAAGCGTTCAGCCGCCATGGCCGGTGTTCCCTGCGTGAGTCATCGCGAGGCCGATGACCTGGTCCGCGACGCCGAGGAGTTCCTCGCGCGCGTCTGCGTGCACCTGGGTATCGCCTATCAAGCACCCCTCGTCCCCGGACTGCGTTTCGTCAGTTAGCGGGCTGTTGCCGGTGGCCTCCTGTCCATCGGCCGGGGCCTCGGCGTATTCCCCCTGCGCCGAGGCCCCTCCATCCCGCATCGGATTCCTATGCCGTCGACATCCACTCCGTTCACCCACCTGCAGGTGGCCTCGAGTCATTCCCTGCAGTACGGGACCGCCACCGCGCAGGCTCTGGTCACCCGTGCCGCCGAGTTCGGTCAACCGATCATCGGCGTCACCGACCGCGATGGTCTCTACGGTGCGGTGCAGTGGGCGCACGCGTGTCGCGATGCCGGAGTCGCCCCGGTCATCGG
>Ga0194131_10008085_pt1 | contig 13841 bp, 14 predicted proteins | sample TA2KigO120mmetaG_FD_148631 | JGI IMG/M metagenome (GOLD analysis project Ga0194131, IMG submission 148631) | Freshwater microbial communities from Lake Tanganyika, Tanzania - TA2015053 Kigoma Offshore 120m | ecosystem: Environmental > Aquatic > Freshwater > Lake | place: Tanzania: Lake... | reverse complement strand
AACAGCACGTCCCCTTCGGCAGTGTTCCGCGGCAACAGTCGATCGTGGCCGAGTACATCGCCGGTTTCGCAGATCGGCCCGACCACATCGCAGCGTAGGCTGCAGCGCTCCTCGAGCCGCGTCAGATTAACGATCTCGTGATGTGCGCCGTATAGCGCCGGGCGGATCAATGAATTCATGCCAGTGGCAACCCCGACAAATGCCGCCTCACCTTTGGCCTTGAGCTGCGTGACTCGGGCCAGCAATACGCCTGCCTCGGCCACGACAAAGCGACCCGGCTCCAGCCACAACTCGACGCCCGGCAGCTGCCGTTTGCACTCGAGCAAGGAAGCATCGAGCGCCGCGATGCCAAAGGCGTTACCGCCAACTCGGTCCGGGACGCCGAGTCCGCCACCCAGATCGAGTACGCGGACCTGCGGGAATTGCTCGCGCAGCGATGCAAAGTAATCGGCAATCTCACGCCAATTACGAACCTCAAACACACCACTGCCGGTGTGTGCGTGCAGCCCGGTAACGGTTGCTCCGGCTTTGCGCAGGGCTTGCTGCAAAGCCTCGAGTTCGCCGCGCGCAATGCCGAATTTGGATTGACTGCCGCCGGTACGCACGTGTGCGTGATGACCATGGCCCGTTCCCGGGTCGAGCCGAACAAAGATCTCGCGCCCCGCAAACAAGTGCGGCCATTGCTGCAGCGGATGCAGATTATCGAGCGTGAGGTGGATGCCCTCGGCGAGCGCCCAGGCATATTCCTCGCGCGCGGCGAAATTCGGCGTGAACAAGATTTCCGTCGGCTGCAACGCGGGAATCGCTGCCCGCGCGCGCTCGACTTCGCCACGTGATACACACTCAATCTTCAGCCCCGCAGCGTAAATTCGCTGCAGCAACGCCGGATGCGAGTTGGCTTTCATCGCGTAAGAAATTCGCTCGACCGCCCGCAGCGACTTCAGGGTACGGCAGCGTTGCGCCACGGTATTCGCATCGTAAACATAGGCCGCCTCACGGGCCGACATCAGCTTGAGCAGTTCGCCGCGACGCTCGCGCCACCAGATCGGCGCTGCCGGCGCCTTTTCTTTGGACGTGGCGAACAGTTGCTGCCAAGTCGGGCCGAGCACGGCATCATCACGAACCGGCTCGACCAGCAGATGGTGCAAGCCCTCGACCAAACGATCCCCTTGCGACTCATCGACGACAAAAGTCAGATTGAGATCGTTCGCAGCCTGGCTGACGAGGTAGATGCGCTGCTCGGCAAACAGCTCGAGTGCAGGCCCAAGCTGATGGAGGATACTGCGAATGTTGCGACCGACGAGGCTCACCGACGCGCAGGGGCCAATGATTTCGACGCGACATAAATCTGCAAGCTCAGTCTGCAGACGAGCGAGGGCCTCGCTATCGAGGGTATTCGCCTGCGGATCGAGCGACACGGTAACGTTGGTTTCCGAGGTCGAGACGAGGTCGACCGACACGCCATGCCGCTTGAATACCTGGAATGCATCGGCCAGAAAACCGACTTGATGCCACATGCCCGGACTTTCGAGGGAAACCAGGGTTACGCCTTTTTTGATGCACACCGCCTTGACCTGCGCCGCATCGTTGACGGGCTGCGTACTGATGCGCGTGCCGCGCATTTGCGGCACCTGCGTCGCATAAACAAACAGCGGAATATCGTATTGCCTCGCCGGCAGCAAACAGCGCGGATGCAGCACCTTGGCGCCCGCAGTGGCGATCTCTTGCGCTTCGTCGTAGGTCAGCTCGAGCAACTGTCGCGCGCTCGGTGTGGAGCGCGGATTGGCGCTGAACATGCCCGGTACATCCGTCCAAATCTCGAGTTGCTGCGCCTGCAGCAGCGCCGCGAAATAGGCGCCCGAAGTATCCGAGCCACCGCGACCGAGCAGTACGGTGTCACCGGCTTCGTTGCTGGCGATGAAGCCTTGCGTGATGACCAGCGGCGACAAACTCGCCAGCCTCTGCTGCAGCAAACAATTGGGGCGAAAGTCGCAGGTCGCCGAGAGAAACTCCGCTTTGGCGGTAGCCGAATCGCGGGCTTCGGCGCGCAGCAGCGTACGCGCATCGACCCACGAGGTGCGCAACCCTTGGTTGCTGAGATAACGCTCGCCGATGACCGTCGCGAGGATTTCGCCCATCGCCATGACTTGCGCCCGCGCGCGATCGGAAATTGCGGCCGCTTTGTGGATGTCGTTGAGACGTTGCTCGAGTTCCTGGAACCAGGGTGCGAGTGCGGCGCCAGCCTCGATGCCCAGCGAGCGCGCGAGCTCGAAGTGCCGCTCGCGCAGCGCCTGCAAAGCTTCGAGCTGCTGTCCAAGCAGCGCCGCCGCGAGCAGTTTTTCCAGTCGATCGGTGACGCCGCTGAGCGCCGAGTGGACGATCAGGATGCGCGCGCCGCGGTCCAGCCGCGCAAGCGCAGTGGCCGCAATACTGCGCCAGTTGGGTTCGGAGGAGACGCTGGTACCGCCGAACTTCAGAACGACCCAACTCACCCCTGAAGTGGCCATCGCTATGCCCTAGCGGTCAGATTTCGTCGTCGTAGATATCGCGCAGATCCTTGGCGAGTTTTTTGTCCGCGAGCACCTCTTCGAGCTTGCTCCACGGTGCCTTGCCCCGCTTGCCGGGAACGGGCCGCGCACGGCGATCGACACGATCGAAAAAACGGTCGTAGTCGTTGTCATCTTCGTTGCTGGCCGCCTCGCTCAGCATTTCTTCGTCAAGCTCGAAGCCTTCGGAATCTCGTTCGGACATGGTGAAACCTATTAAAATCAACGGGTTACATGCAACCCGCAAAAAACGACGCGTAACTATAACGAAAACGCGCCCGCGCGCAAGTTCAGATGCGGCGCACGCCGTCACGAACGGTAATCGGGGCGCCCCGTGATAGGCCCAGAACGTCAGCTGCCCGGCGCTCGGCGACCGCGATCTCGATGACACCGAAAGAGTTGAGCAGCGCGACCGGATCGCCGGGCGTGACATCGCCGTAGGTGCGGCGCACCGGCAACGCAAGTTTGCCCGCGTGCACGACCGGATCGACGAATCCCGCACAGGCAGCCTGCGCGATATTGGTAATCAAATTGCCGAAGTGATCGATGGTGATAATCACCCCGCTGACGCGATCGCGGCTCGTCGTGGCTTCATCGACCCAACCTGGAACCAGAGAATCAACGTGGGTACCGAGTTGCACTACCGATGCTTGGCCTGCAGCCAACGCGGCAGCAGCGGGGGCAAAGATATCGCGACCATGAAACGTCGCGCTGGGTTTGCTGATACCCAATGAGGCCAGACCGCGCGCACCGAGATGCCAAAGCTGTGGGTTCGAGGTTTGTTCGACGACATCGGCGAGCAGACCGTTGTCCGGCGCCAGAAACAAATGCCCCGCTGCCAAAACCATCGCGATGTCACGAGCGGTGCCGACGCCCGGATCAACCACCGCAACGTGTACCGTCCCCGCAGGGAAATAACGGTAGGAACGCGCCAACCAAAACCCTGCCTCGGCCGGCCAATGCGCGAGAATTTCATGAGTCAGATCGAGCACGCGGACGGCGGGAGCTGCGCTGAGAATCCGCCCTTTCATCACGCCGACGAAAGGATCACGCAGACCAAAGTCGGAGGTCAGGGTGATGACGCCGCTCGGCATGAAGGTCGCCGTCTCGGGCGGGTTGTTCGGGTCAGTCATGCCCGTACGTTATCATTCTTCACCAGATGCCAAATCCACGCATGAACGACGCCACCACGGCGCTCGATAATTCATTCCGGCTCGACGGTCGAGTGGCTTTCGTCACTGGCGCTTCGAGCGGTATCGGTCAGGCGCTTGCGCTTGCTTTTGCACGCGCCGGTGCGCGTGTCGCGCTCACGGCACGACGTGTGGATCGACTTGCCGAGCTCGCTGAGGTCATCACCGCCGAGGGTGGCCAAGCGTTGGCCGTTGCGCTCGACGTGACCGATCGTGCCGCGATCACCCGCGCCTTCGACGACGTCGCAGCACAACTCGGCATACCCGACCTGATCCTCAACAATGCGGGGGTCGCCAAGCCCGCACTATTCCTCAAGACCGACGCGGCGACACTTGAATCGACCATGGCGACCAACTTCACGGCCGCATGGAATGTCTCGCAGGAGGCCGCGCGCCGTCTGGTTGCGGCCAAACGCGGCGGCAGCATCATCAACATTACCTCGGTACTTGGCATCGGCGTCGGCGCCGGTCACGCCGCCTACTCCGCATCCAAAGCGGCACTCGCCCATGCCACCCGCGCCATGGCTCTCGAGTTCGTTCGCTATGGCATTCGCGTCAACGGGATTGCGCCCGGGTGGTTCGTTACCGAAATGAATACCGATTTCTTTGCGACCGAAGAAGGTGTTGCCTACCTCAAAAAAACTCCACCTGGCCGCGCGGGTCGACTCGAAGAATTGGTGGGGCCCGCGTTGCTGCTGGCAAGCGATGCGGGCTCGTTCGTCAACGGCGTCATTCTGACGGTGGATGGCGGACACCACGCGGCACTCGTCTAGCTAACCGGCATCGCGCGCACCCGAACGAAGCCGGCTGCATCTCAGGCGGTCGGCGCCGCCACTACCGCCGGGTCCTGTGGCGCCAACTCGAGTCCAATCATTACCGGTATGCCGCTCGCTTCGCGCAGCGTTTCGATTGCGATATCCCAGTTGATGGCCACCTCGGTCTCGCCGAGCAAGGTGTCGAGTCGCTGCTCGAAGTCGGTCAATTTCACTTGCGCGAGCTGACCTTGCTCATCAATCGGCGGGTGAACCTCGATCCAGATCTCACCGTCGACCCGCGTCATTTTCAGCGGCTCGTTGATCAACTGCACCTTGGTGCCCACTTTGACGGCGTCAAAAAGCACCGCCACATCCTCCGGATACATGCGCAAGCAACCATGAGTCACGGCCATGCCGACCGCGTCCGGGTTGTTGGTGCCGTGGATGAGATAGGAACCACCCGGAATATTGAGGCGCAGTGCATGGGCTCCGAGCGGATTATTGGGACCCGGCGGAACCACTTCCGGTAGCGCGTCGCCGCGCGCCGCATGCTCCTTGAGGACCGACTCGGGTGGGTACCACGAGGGATCTTTTTGCTTGGAGACGACTTTGGTGACGCCAATCGGCGTCCGCCAGTCCATCTTGCCGACGCTGACCGGAAAGGTCATGACCTTGGCCGGCTCGTCCTTTTTGGCGGGCGGAAAGAAGTACATGCGGTGCTCGGGTAGATTGACCACGATCCCTTCGCGCGCAGAGGGCGGCAACAATCTTTGACCGGGAATGACCACCTGGGTGCCCTCGCCCGGGAGCCACGGATCGACCCCCTTGTTCACCCGCGCCAATTCTTCGTAACCGAGGCTGTAGCGCCTCGCGAGCTCGATCAGCGTGTCCTTATAGCGGGTGCGTACGCGCTCCACCTTGCCAAAGATTTCACCGCCATCGGGACGCAGTTCGTATTCGACTGCGCTCGCCCGATCGATATCGAGTGCCGCCAACGCGATGACGATCAACACAGCCACCGCAAATTTTCGCTGCGGGGCCCACATCAGCCGAGTGCCTTGATGATAGAGGCCGCCTCTGCAGCCGCCGCCGCATAGATTTTTTCCGGATCGGTGCCAGCAAGACCGAGACGCATCGCCGGCGCCGACACCTGTAGCAGCCTGGCCAGCTCTTCGACCTGCCCGCGCATGCTCGCGAACCTGTCAGCGACGAATAGCATATCGGCAACCGGATCTTCAGCCGACGGACTGCGCGCAGTCTCGATGGTGGTCGCGGCACGCGCGACACTCTCGGGAAAATCCCATTCTTTGAGTAAAATACGCGCCGCTTTGGTATGCCAGGTCTCGAGCATGTGCTCGACCGCAGCAAAATCATCGAGTACATCTTGATGATGGGCAATTTCGGCAAGCAGATAAATTTTGCCGACACCATTCAACATGCCGCCCAAAATGAGGGCGTCGTGATCGATGCCCGATTTCATGCTGAGCGTGTAGATCGCTCGGCCGATGGTGGCGACGGCAAGGCTATGCGCCCGGATATCGCCCATTCTCCCCTGCACCAACTTGTAAATTTTTTGATCACGCAAGCGGGCAAAACTGTAGGCGAGCACCACCGTACGCAGCGCTGCCAAACCGATTCTCGCGATGGCGTTGCCCACTTCGGTCGAAGGACCCGACGAAGATTGGAAGGCTACAGAATTGGCCATCGACACGATGCGCTCGGCGAGCGCAGGATCGGCGCGCCCGATACGTTCGAGATGAACTCGTCACGCATCTCGCGCAGCAACAACAGCACCGAGTCGGGGAACCCCGCAATCTCGATTTTGCCGGAGGCCAGATCGCCCTGCAGCTTGCTGAGAAATTGTTTGGCGTCTAAACCCATGAAGCCCCTGTAGACCACGAAGATGGCGACAGCACGGCGCGCGCAGCCAACATTATGCCATCAGCTACCACCAAAATTAGGGTGTTCAGGAGCCGCGGGGAATCATTGCGGGCGGACGGTTCAAGTCCAACCTGGTCGGCGTCTGGCTCGTGGGCGCGAGATTCGCAGGCCCGGTCCCGCTACCAGTGCCGCCCGCCGGTGTGTTCGAATACAAACTCTGCCCTGCGCGTTCGCGACTGAGAATGGCCAGCATGACCCGACGATTGGAGGCGCGGCCCTCGGCGGTGTCATTGGGCTGCGTCGGGCGATATTCCCCGAACCCGAGCGCGGTCATTTGGTTGGGCGCCACGCCACCGCTCGCCAGCAGGCGAATGACGGCCGGGGCGCGAGCGGCCGGGAGTTCCCAATTACTAGGGAAAATTTCTTGGCTGATCGGCACGTTGTCGGTATGACCCTCGACGTAAATCGGGTTATCGAGACCGGCGAGCACGCCCCCCCCCCCAACTCACGCACGATCTCGTTCGCCTGCCGCGTCAGATTTGCCGATCCGCTCGGGAACAAAACGTCGTTCTTGATCTCGACCTCGATCCAGTCCTCGTGTTTGCGAATCACCACCTGATCTTTGATCACGAGATCCGCCATGGCGTTAGCCACATCGTCCGAGATCTCGGATAACGTTCGTTGATTGGCCTGCACGGGTGCTTGAGTCGGTGGCGTACCGCCCGAGGCCAAGGGGTTTTGCAGGTTGATGGGGTCGTTGGACGGCAGTCCGTCCTCGGTGACGAGCGCAATCGGCGTGTTTTTCATTGGCTCGCCTTTGAAGGCTGCGACCAGCGACGCAGATATCACACGATATTTGCCTTCATTCAAAGAACTGATCGAATACATGACGACGTCCGCATTCGCGAGAATGCGTGCGAGCATCTCCGAGCACAGCGAACTGATGCGTAGCGCCGAAGCGTGTACCGGAAAAATGTTTATCGAGATCGAACATCTTCGCCTCCGCAAAAAATTTCGCTGTAGGTACTCTGAGCAATTCCCATGCCAACGTCTCTTTGGGCCCGTCTAAGTGCGAATTCGATACCCTCAAGCAATTCGTCAAAGAAACGTCGCCTCTAGGTGTACGCACGTGGCATGCCAATTGCTCGCCACATGAGTACTATGAATAAAGACACTCCTTTGACACTCCTGACCCAAGGCCTGGCAGTGGTCCGACGCTCTGCCCTGCCCCGAGGTCTGGTGTTGGGCACCCTGTTCGTCGCTGCACCCCTGGGTCTGCAGCCCATACCGGTAGACGCCAAAGCGGTGGACGCCCGAGTGGTAGACGCTCAGGATCTCGCCGCGATCGACACGGCAGCAAAAGAAGAGAGTCGGCGTCAGGCGCCGGAATCGACCGTAGAGACGACTCCGCTCGATGCCCGCATACGCCTGGCCATCTGCGACCGGCCACTGCGGACGAGCCTGCCGCCGAGCGTAACGCTGGGTCCCCGAGCCAACGTCCGCGTCGCCTGTAGCGGTGGGTTGGTGAATTGGTCGGTGACCATTTCGGTGGCGATCTCCACCGAAACAGCCATCATCGTCGCCAATCGTCGGATTTCTATCGGTAGTCTGATCGCCGCCGATGATATTTCTGTAGAGCTGCGGCGCTTCCCGGGCACTGCGCGCTGCTGCGCCACCCAACCGGATGACGTGGTTGGCCTCCGCGCCCGCCGCACCATCCCGGCCGCGGGGGTGGTCCCGCTGGATGCCATCGAACAGCCCCCCGCCATCAAGCGCGGCGAACTCGTGACCGTGGTTGCCATGCTCCCGGGTGTCGAGATTCGCTCCAGCGGCGTCGCCCTTGGCGATGCCCGCCCGGGCGAGGCGGTCCGGATCCGTCATTCGACCTCTTCTAAAGTTTTCCAGGCTCGGGCCGATACCCCGGGTGTAGTGAGGGTCGACAGGTAGCGGAATCGCTCGCGGGAAATATTTTGCCCAGAGGGCTCAAGTTTTTCCGTGGGCTGCCGTTAACGTCAATGAGCAGAACGTGCGAGTGATGCCATGAACATGAAAATCAACGGCGTTGATGTACACCCCACCACTGTGTCCACTCCAGTGGCCCCTTCCCGTGTCAAGGCTAGCGACGCTGGCGTACAGGGCAGCGGCAACGGTGTGCGCGAATTCGAAGTCTCGCAAACCGCTCGGCAGCTTGCAGACCTCGAAGCCCGTGTAGCGCAGTCAAGCGGAATCAACGAAGCCAAGGTCGAAGCGATCCGCCTTGCTCTCGAGCGAGGCGAGTACCAGATCGACACCAAAAAAATCGCCGATCAGCTGATGAAGCTCGATTGGGAAATTGGCAAGGCGTCTGGCCGCATCTGACGACTGAACGCCGATCACGCGACGATGCAGACTCGGGCCGAGATCAAGCAGACGCTAACGCGCCTCCTCGAGGAGGAACGCGGACTGCTGCTGCAACTCGAATCGCTACTCGATCAAGAGAAGGCGATCTTGCTGCGTGACGACTCCCCCGAACAACTCGAATCCGCTTGTCGTTCGCGGCAAGATTGCATGGTGGCGCTGATGCGCCTGCAAGACGAGCGTCAAAATTTATTGCGCTTGAGCGGCTTTTCCAGCGACAACGCCGGTCTCGCCGGTCTGATAAAAGTTTGCGACCCAGAACGCGCGCTGCCGCCACGTTGGGCAGAATGCGCGGAACTCGCGCGCCGCTGTCGCGATCTCAACGACCATAATGGGGCGCTCGTCGCCTCGCGCATGCGCCGCATCCAAGGCATGCTCGAAGTGATCACCGGTAAACGCAGCGAGAAAATGACCTATGGGCGCCACGCGCAGCAAGGCTTCGGCAGCCGCGGACGAGTCCTGGTCACCGAAGCCTGACTATTGCTGGGCTGCGCCTTAGCGGTGGCGGCGCTTTTTCTTGTGTTTGTGCTCGACCGCGCCGTCACCGTGGTGGTGCGGCATGTCGCCATGGGCGTGACCATGGTCGTACTCGAAGTCGACCGGGTGGTTGTGCCCGTGAGTGTTGATCCATTTGTAGAGATCGGGCTTCCACTGCAGCATTCGATTGGCCGCGCGATCGCGGTTTTCTTCGATGTTGGTCCACGGATTGAAGTGGAAGTGGTTGTATAACTGGGTGTCGGTACGCCCAATGGCCAGGATGCCGAGCTTCGAGGCAAAGGCACCGTGGTTGATGTACGGCGGGCGCCAAAAATAGCCGCCGGTTGGCAGGTCACCGAACTGCATCATCCAAGACGTGCCCCAGATGTGGTACGCCTCTTCGCAACAGTCATGGTAGGAGATGTTGTCCTGCCAGAAGTTGGGCGTCATGCAATAAAGAAAGGTGAAGCCTTGGGTACGCGGATCGAAGCGCAAAACTTTGACCATGCAGCCCGGCGCCGTCGCCGGGAAGAAATTGGTCGACGTCCATTGCATGTCGTCGTATGAGTTGACCGCCGCGAAGCGATCGCGCTCCGCCTGCTTGTGATCGCTGGTCGACTCGACGAACGAGGGTTCGCCGTAGTTATAAAAAATGAGGCCGGTCGCGCCACGCGGCGAGGTCAGCTCCTCGATCGCGACGCCCGCCGGGACGAAGAAATAACTGCCTGGCCCCCAGACTTTTTCGCCAATCTTGATATAGCCCGACATGATGAAGAGCTCGTATTCGGTATAGCTCATGCCCGGCGGCTGGCGGTAACCCGGCTCGAAGAGACAGGTCATGGTGCAGGCGCCGTCGTCGGTGTCGAGCGACAGCATCTTGTAATGCATGCCCTTCGGGAAGCCCGGCAGGGTCATTTTTTTGAACGGGACGTCGCGGTCTACGAAGGGTTCGATATGCGGTCTTGCCATGGTGTTTAACTCCCGGGACGTCGATCAGAACACAACCTTGAACTTGCGCTTGGGCTTCACCGGAATTTCTTCCGGCGCCACTTTGCGCATCTGGTTGTAGTGGACGTGGACGCCGCGCGTCTGGATGCGGTACAAAAAGTCGGCGATCCATTTGTCGCGCTTGGGCGTCAGGGCGTCTTGCTCGGCGACGATCTTGCGATAGCGCCGCTTCTGCTCCGTCTCTTCCTGACGCAGCCACTTTTCGACCTCTTTGCTGCGCTTGTGCTGGATGAACTTCATCGGACTTCCTCCACGGGAGCCCGAGCGGGCCCATCCTTGGCCGACTATACGCCTGAGGCGTGATTTGGGTGCACACCCCGACCCTGCATCATCGGCGACTGTCCACCCTGCGATTTTTTCGCCCACCTTGCGTGAGCTGGCTGCGCCCGAACAAAGCCTCGCAAGCCTTGGCATCGGGATTACCGATTTTTTCCTCCCGGGCAAGCACCGCGAGCCCCCGCTGCACGGCCGGACGCGCCTCGATTTGCCGATACCAACGCTCGACATGCGGAAAATCGCCAAGCTCGATCCGATGCAGCCAGCGCACCCGAACCCACGGCCAGGTGGCGATATCGGCGATCGAATATCCTCCCGCCAGAAACTCCTGCTTGGCGAGCTGCCGATCCATCACCCCGTAGAGCCGCAGGGTCTCATTGCGGTAGCGATCGATGGCGTAGCGAATCTGGCGCGGCGCATAGCCCAGAAAATGTCCGCACTGCCCGAACATCGGCCCGACGTTGGCCACCTGAAAGGTGAGCCACTGAATGACTTGGTAGCGCGCCCGGCGCGCGCGCGGCATCAACTTCCCGCTCTTGTCGGCGAGGTACTGCAGGATCGCCCCCGACTCGAACAGGGCCATGGGTTCGCCGCCCGGGCCATCGTGATCGACGATGGCGGGAATCTTGTTGTTCGGATTGATCCGCAGAAACGCCGGCCGAAACTGCTCGCCGCGCAGCATGTTGACGGCCTTGACCCGGTACTCGAGCCCACACTCCTCGAGCATGACGGGAATCTTGTGGCCATTGGGTGTCGGCCAAAAATAGAGATCGATCACCGCCTTCTCCCGTCATTCAGCAACCGTGCGTACACTGCCGACTTTGATCGCGAAAGGGAATGACTCGATGCTGACCGCCATCCTCATGGTCACCCTCGTGGTGCCGAATCTCACCGATGCCGAGCGGGCGTATGCCGAGTGGCTGGGGTTCCGGGTGACCGAGCGCGGCTCGATCTCACCGCAGCTCGCCGCGAGCTGGGGTACTCCGCTCGTCGCAGGCAGCCCGTATTTGCTGCTCAAAAGTACGAGTGATTCGGCAGTGTATCTGCGCGTCATCGAAAGACCGCCGACCGCAGGCTATGCCGCCATGCGCACCCACGGCTGGAACTCCAATGAAATATTGGTCGCGGACCCGGCCGCCCTCGAACGGCGTTTTCGCGCCGCCGACTCGCCCTTCCGCGTCATCGGGCCAACCGCCCCGCTCGGCTCCAACTCCAAAGTGATCGCGATGCAGGCGCTCGGCCCGGCCGAGGAGCTCAACTATTTCACGCGCATTCCGCCTGAGGGTGGCACGTACATCAAAACTCCGGCCAAGGCTTTCGTGGATCGCACGTTCATCGTCGTACTTGGCGGGCCGTCGATGGATGCGATGCGGGCCTTCTACCGCGACATACTCGGACAGCATGTCACCGAACCCTATTCTTCGACCGTCGGCGTTCTGCAAGCCGCCCTCAACCTGCCCGCCGATGGAAAAATCCGGATTGCCCTCGCCACGCTCGCCCCCGGATTTTTGATCGAACTCGACGAGTACCCCTCCGTCACCGTACCCCGCCCGCAGCGCGCGGGCGACCTGCCGCCCGGCATGGCCATGGTGAGTTTCACGGCCAACAACTCATTGGCCAAGAATACTTTGGAGTCAGCAAGCCCACGCCCCGACGCGCCCTACTTCGGTCGCAAGGTCGCGCTGCTGCGCGGCGCGGCGGGCGAATGGCTGGAGATCGTCGCGGACCAAGTGCCCGTCAGCGAATCGACAGGTAGCGATTGAGGTGCAGGCCGCGCGGGTTATCCACCCAGCCAGTGACGCGCGGTGACACCAGACGTCGGCTGACATAGACGTGAATCGGCGCCAACGGTTGTTCGCGCATCGCGAGCGCCTCGGCCTTTTGCAGAAACACGGCGCGGGCCGCGAGATCTGCCGTATTGTCGGCCTGATCGAGCAGCCCTTGGTATTCGGCGTTGTAGAATCCCGAAATGTTGAGCGCCGGCGCGCGGCCATCGAGCAGCCTGAGAAAAGACAGCGCATCGCGATCTTCGCCATACCACGCGCCCCGCGCGACATCGAAGTCACCCTGCGCCAACGCCTGCTGGTGCGCCTTCATTTCACTACCGATAAGTTCGACCCGGACACCTAGCGGCTGCCAAATCGAACTGACCGCGAGTGCAATCTTGCGCTGCGTATCCGAATTATTGACCCGAAAGCGCAAGCTGAGTGGCTTCGCAGGACCGTAACCGGCCGCCGCCAGCAGGCGTTGCGCCTCGGCCACGCGTTGCGCCTTGGGCATTTTTTCGAAGTCGGCGCAACCGCGTACCGGATAATTGAGCACACCGAGAGGGACCACGCAGTAGGCGGGTGGTTCGCCGGCCCGCGTGATGCGTGCGACGATGAGTTCGCGATCGATGACCATGGAGAGCGCACGACGTACCCGAGTGTCGGCGGCCGCTCCACGGCGCGTGTTGAAGGCGAGATATTCGAGCCCAAGCTGCGTCACCAAGCGCAGCTGCGAACCAAAGTTGCGCTTGATGTCGTCGATTTGATCCGAGGGCAAAGTGACCGCCACATCGAGCTCGCCCGCCCGATAGCGCACCACGGCATTTTTCGGATCTTCGATCGGCACGTGGTGGATGGCATCGAGACGTACGCGAGCCGCCTCATGAAACCGCGGATTGCGCAGCAGTCGTACGTGACTGCCCGGACGCCACTCACCAAAAATGAATGCGCCATTGGAAACTATCTGTTCTGGACGGGTCCACTGGCGGCCGTATTTTTCGACGACATGCCGCGGCACCGGGAAGGCGCGATGCACCAATAGATCGAGCAGATAAGGCGCGGGATGCTCGAGCTCGATGACGAGCGTGCGAGGATCTGGTGCTTGCACACCGAGCGCGGCGACGGGCAACTTGCCCTGGTTGACCGCCTTGCCATTGCGAATGACGTACAGCAACGCCACTGCGGGGGATACGGTCTGCGGATCAAAGATGCGTCGCAGTGACCAAAGAAAATCTGCGCTGGTGATGCCCTTGCCATCCGACCACTGCAGGTTCGAGCGCAACCGAAACGTATAGGTACGGCCGTCGGGCGAGATCGTCCAGGATTCCGCCTGCCCCGCAACCACGTTGGCCTTGGCGTCGAGCGTCGTCAGCCCCTGAAACAGGTCCTGCGCAATATTGCCGTCTTGTCCATAGGTCCAAAGCTGCGGATCGAGCGTCTGCGGCTCGCCGGTCGAGGAGCGACGAACCACGTTTTCGGTCACGGCGGCAGCACTCACGCTCAGGCCGATCAACAACCCCATCCGTACCCAGATTTTCGCCGCTC
>Ga0194131_10008082_pt1 | contig 13844 bp, 6 predicted proteins | sample TA2KigO120mmetaG_FD_148631 | JGI IMG/M metagenome (GOLD analysis project Ga0194131, IMG submission 148631) | Freshwater microbial communities from Lake Tanganyika, Tanzania - TA2015053 Kigoma Offshore 120m | ecosystem: Environmental > Aquatic > Freshwater > Lake | place: Tanzania: Lake... | reverse complement strand
CGATCAACACCGTCCCCGCCGTGGTCGCCGCCGACGCCGTGGTCGTGACGACCGATGCGGGCGCCTCCCAGTCCGGCGTGCCTGTCCCCAACGTGCCTGTCCAGTCCGGCGTGCCTGTCCCCAACGCGCCTCTCCCCACCGCCCCTTCCTCCGCGGACGGCGTGCCCGCCCGAATCCCCCTCGACGTCCAGACCAGGCAGACCCAGACCAGGCAGACCTCCCACCGCGACGAGCATGACCGCACGATCCCGCTCGCCATCGTCCTCTTCGTGGGGCTCATCGTGCACGGGCTGCTCGCCGAGGTCGCCGCCCGCGCCCCGACCGCGGTGACCTCGCAGGCGAGCCTCGTGAAGAAGGTCGTGTTCCCGCTCGAGGTCCTGCCAGCGGTCGCGGTCGGCGCGGCGCTCTTCCACGCGGCGGCGAGCGTGGCGGTGCTCCTCCTCGGACTCCTCGCCTTCGCCGGAGGCGTGCCCTCGACCGCGCTTCTGCTGCCGGTCGTCCTCGCGCCCCTCGTGGTCCTGCTGCTCGGCGTGGCGTGGATCCTTGCCTCGATCGGCACCTACCTGCGCGACGTCGGTCCGACCGTCGCGATCGCGAGCACGATGCTCCTTTTCCTCGCGCCGATCTTCTATCCGGCGTCGTCGGTGCCGGAGGATCTCCGGCGCTGGCTGCTGCTGAACCCGCTCACCCTCGCGGTCGAGGAGTCGCGGGGGGTGCTGCTCGACGGTCGCCTGCCGCACTGGGGACCGCTCGGCGCCTACGCGATCGTCGCGTTGGCGGTCGCGATGCTCGGCTTCGCGTGGTTCCAGCGGACCCGACGAGGATTCGCCGATGTCCTCTGACGCGCCCTCGATCCGCGTGCGCGGACTCGGCAAGTGCCACCGCACGCATCGCGCACCGGGGGACCGCCTGCTCGAGGTCCTCTCGCCCCGGGTCGCCGCGTGGCTCGGTCGCGATCGCCCGCCGCGGGTGCGGGAGACCTGGGCGCTCCGCGATCTCTCCTTCGACCTCATGCCCGGCGAGACCGTCGGCGTCATGGGACGCAACGGCTCCGGCAAGTCCACGCTCCTCCAGCTCGCCTGCGGCACGATGAGACCGACCACCGGCACCGTCGAGCGGCGGGGGCGGCTCTCGGCGCTCCTCGAGCTCGGTGCCGGCTTCAACCCGGAGTTCACCGGCCGCGAGAACGTCTTCCTCAAGGGGGCGATCCTCGGGCTCGACCGCCGCGCGGTCGCCGACCGCTTCGACGCGATCGCCGCCTTCGCCGAGATCGGCGACTTCATCGACGAGCCGGTGAAGACCTACTCCTCGGGGATGTTCCTGCGGCTCGCCTTCGCGGTGCAGGTGGCGATGGAACCGGACGTCCTCGTCGTGGACGAGGCGCTCGCGGTGGGCGACGAGCGGTTCCAGCGGAAGTGCTTCGCGCGGCTCGAGGACCTCCGCTCGCGCGGCGTCGCGGTGCTCCTCGTCTCGCACTCGGCGCCGACGGTGGCGAGCACCTGCGACCGCGTCCTCATCCTCGACCGCGGCAAGCGCGTCGCGATGGGGGAGGCGAAGGCGATGGTCCGGGCGTACCAGCGGCTGCTCTACGCCGCCGATGCGGACCGCCCCAAGGTGCTCGAGGAGCTCCGCTCGGCGGACGCCCGGGGCGAGTGGGAGGGCGCCGCGCCGAGCGCCGTCGCCGCGACGACCTCCGCGACCCCAGCGTCCGGGGCGGGCTTCGATCCGACCCTCGTCCCCACCTCCACCACCGTCTATCCGATGCTCGGGGCGGAGATCGAGGCGATCGAGGTCCTCGACTCGGCGGACCGCCGGGTCAACCTGCTCCGCCGAGGCGAGACCTACCGGATCGTCGTGCGCGGCGTCTTCCACGAGGACCGCGAGCGGGTCTACTTCGGCGTCCATGTCCGCACGGTGGACGGCACCGAGGTCACCGGGCAGCGGCACCCGCCGCAGGGAACCACGATCCCCCGCATCGCCCGACGGCAGCGGTTCCGCATGTCCTTCCAGTTCCGCATGGACCTGCTGCCCGGGGCGTACTTCCTCGGCGGCGGCGTGTGGTCCACCGACGAGCCGCACTGCCTGCATCGGATCCTCGACGCGGCGATGATCCGGCTTCCCGTCGAGGGACCGCCCGGTTCCTTCGGGCTCTTCGACGCCGCCGCGGGACCGCCCCGCCTCGACCTGCTCTGAGCCCCCCGCGGACTCCGGACCCGTCCGAGCGCCGCCGGGCGTCCGCTACCATCGCGACCGCCCCGAACGGATGCGCGGCGGACCATGTCACGGACGACGACCGGCACCTCCATCCCCACGATCCACGCGCCGCCGGCGCCGCTCGACCCGCACGCGCCGCTGATGACGCACCTGCGGCGGAACTCCTGCCGCTCGGAGCAGCACCGGCTCTTCTTCGTCGCCTCGCCGAAGGCGGCGTGCACCTCGATCAAGTGGTGGTTCGCCGATCTCGAGGGCGTCCGCGGGGCGGTCGAGGCGGCGTCTGCCGCGAGCGCCGAGTCGGATCCGGAGACGACGATCCACGACCTGCTGCGGCGGGTCGCGCCGCAGGTCGCGGACCTCGACCCGGACGCGATCGCCCGCGTGCTCGCCTCGGAGGAGTACCTCCGCTTCTCGGTGGTGAGGCATCCGGTGCCGCGGCTCTTCTCCGCGTGGCAGTCGAAGCTCCTCCTCGAGGAGCCGCTGCAGGCGGGACCCTATCGGTCGCTCGGGTTCCTCTCGCGACCCATCGAGCAGGCGGCGGACCTCGCGGCGGGCTTCGAGGAGTTCCTCGAGCACCTCGCGGCGCACGAGGCGGGCGCCTTCCGCGACGTGCACTGGGCGCCGCAGCAGGAGCTCCTGCGGCCGGACCTCGTCCGCTACGCGATCATCGCGAAGGTCGAGGAGCCGGCGCGGCTGCGTTCCCTGATCGCGGCGCGGACCGGTCGCGAGGGCGACGACCCGCTCGGCGGCGCCTTCCGCAACCGAAGCCTCGTCGCCTATAGCGCGTCGCTCGTCAGCGATCGCGCCGCGGCGCTCGTCCGCGAGCTGCACGCCGCCGACTTCGAGGCGTTCGGCTATCCGACCAAGCCGCCGCGCGGCGGGCGCACGCCGACCCGCGAGGATTGCCGCCTCCTCGACCGGGCGGTCCGCATGATCCGGGGTCGCCATCGGCGGATCGCCGAGCAGCACGGCTCGCTTGCCGCGCGGGACGAGGACCTCGGTCGCCGCGCCGCGGAGCTCCGCGAGCTGCGGCAGGATGCCGAGCGCCGCCACGCCGAGCTCGTCCGCGAGGCGTCCCGCGCCCGGGGCGAGCTCGAGGCGGCGGAACGCGCGCGGGGCGAGCTCGAGTCGCTCGTCGCGCGGACCCGCGACGACGCGGCGTCGCGCGAGCGGGATTCCGCCGCGCTGCTCGTCGAGGCGAGGACCCGGCTCGAGGCCGAGGTCGCCGAGCGCACCGCGGTCGAGCATTCGCTCGAGTCGGCGCGGACGAGGGAGCGTGATCTCGAGTCGAGCCTCGTCGAGTCCCGGGGGCAGGCGGAGGTCCTCGCCGACCGCCTCCGCTCGACCGAGGCGGAGCGGGACGGCGTCCTCGCGCGGCTCGACCAGTCGGAGTCGGCGCGGCGCTCGCTCGAGGGACGCCTCGCCGAGCTTGCCGACCGGCTCTCCCTCGTCGAGTCGAGGCTCCTCGAGGAGCGGGCGATCAGCCGGTCGCTCGAGTCGCGGATCGCCGAGGAGACCTCGAGGCGAGCCTCGCTCGAGGATCGCCTGGCGGCGGCGACCTCGCGCGGCGACCGGGTCGAGCTCGAGCGCGATGCCGAGCGTCGCCGGGTCGAGGAGTCCGAGGCGTCGCTCGCGGCGCAGCGGAGCCGAGGCGATGCCCTCGAGGGACGGCTCGCGATGGCGCAGGAGTCGGCGGAGTCGATCGCGACCGCCCACGCCGCCGCGACCGCCCGGATCGCGGCGCTTCGGGGCGAGCTGGGACTCCTCCGCGAGATGCTCGGGACGAGGGACGCGGAGGTCGCGCGACTTGCCCGCGAGGGAGTCATCCGCGCCGAGTCGCTCCGCGCGGTCGAGCAGTTGCTGCGGACGACCGAGGAGTCGCTTCGCGCCGCCGAGCAGTCGGTCGGCTCGCTCGAGGCATCGCAGGTCCGCGATCGGCGCGATCTCGAAGACCTCGCTCGCATCCGCGCCAGGCTCGAGTCGGAGCTCGGGCGGATCGTCGCCTCGCGCTCCTGGCGGATCACCCGTCCGATGCGCTTCCTCGGGCGGATCCTGCGCGGCGAGTGGTTCCTCGTGCGGGACGGCGTCGCGCGGGCGTTCGGACGAGGTCCCGCGGAGGGCTCCGCGTGGGCGTCCGCGGCGCGGTCCGGTCGCGGCCCGGGCGCGGCTCGTCGCCTGACGAGCACGATCGAGGCGATCGCCTACCGCGCGGCGCGCCGGGCGTACCACGCGTGGCCGAGCCCGATCGAGCGGAAGCGACGCGTCGCCGAGCGGCTGTTCCTGCGCATGCCTCGGCTCCGCCGGACCGCCCAGCAGGTCGCCCTCGAGGTCGTGGTGCCGACCGCCTCCGCGCCGGAGCCTCCGACGCCCGTCGGCACCGACGCGCCGCGACCGCGGGCGCTCGTCGTCGAGCACCGGATCCCGACCCCCGACCGAACCAGCGGCTCGACCCGCCTGCAGGCGATCATCGAGGGCATCGTCGAGCGCGGCTGGGAGGTGACCGTCGCGTCGCACGCCCGCCGCGAGGACTACCACTGGATCCTCTCCGACATCGAGGCGGAGCTACCCAAGTACGAGCGGGCGCTCGAGTCGAGGGGCGTCCGCACGATCTTCGGTCCCGCGTCGATCGCCCAGCACCTCGCGGAGCAGGGCGACTCGGCGGCGCTGGTCGTCCTCAGCTACCCCGAGGTCATGCACCACTACGCGCCGCTCGTGCGGACGTCGGCGCCCTCCTCGCTCCTCGTCTACGACACCGTGGACCTCCATGGCGTGCGATTCCGCCGCGAGGCGGCGTCGAAGGGAGGCGACGCGGACCTCCGCCGCAAGGCGGACCTCTACGACGCGATGGAGAACGCGAACCTCGACGCCGCGGACCTCTCCGTCGCGATCACCGACGTGGAGGCGGAGGAGATCCGCCGCCGCGCCCCGAGGGCGCCGATCGAGATCGTCCCCAACATCCACGCGGTGCGCGAGGGCGCGCCCGGCTTCGAGGCGCGCCGCGACCTCCTCTTCATCGGGCACTACCTCCACGCGCCGAACGAGGACGCGATGCGCTTCTTCGTCGCGGAGGTGCTGCCGCGGATCGAGCGGCGGCTCCCGGGCGTCCGGCTCCTGATGCTCGGCAGCTCCATGACCGACTCGGTGCGGGCGCTCGCGCGGGCGAACGTCGAGGCGGTCGGCTGGGTCGAGGACCCGACGCCGTGGTTCGACCGCTGCCGCGTCTTCGTCGCCCCGCTCCGCTTCGGCGCCGGCATGAAGGGGAAGATCGGGCAGAGCATGAGCCTCGGGCTGCCGGTGGTCACGACCTCGGTCGGCGCCGAGGGGATGCGGCTCGAGCACGGCGTGCAGGCGATGGTGGCGGACGATCCGGACGCCTTCGCCGACGCGGTGGTCGCGGTGCACGAGGACCCCGTGCTCTGGCGGCGGCTTGCCGACGGCGCGACCGCGCACGTCGAGGCGAACTTCTCCGCCCGCGCGGCGGGTCGGGCGATCGAGGGCATCCTGTCGCTCGCCGAGGAGCGGCGCCGTGCCTGAGCCGAGGATCAGCGCGCTCTTCTCGACCTTCAACCGCCGCGACCTGCTGCGGCTCGCCCTGCGGGCGCTCGAGGAGCAGACCCTGCCGCGCCGCGAGTTCGAGGTGATCGTGGTCGACGACGGCTCGACCGACGGCACCGCCGAGCTCGAGCGAGAGTTCCGCGGTCGGCTCGAGGTCCGCTGGGCGCGGCAGGAGAACCTCGGGCTCGCGGCGGGGAAGAACCACGCGCTCCGCCTCGCCCGCGCCCCGATCGCGCTCTTCATGGACGACGACGACGTGGCGTCGCCGAGGCTCCTCGAGGAGCACCTGCTCGCCCACGAGCGGCACCCGGAGCCGGAGGTCGCGGTGCTCGGCTTCACCGACCTCGCTCCGGAGGTCGCGGCGCGACCGCTGATGCACTTCGTCACCGAGGTCGGCTGCTACCTCTTCTGCTATCCGCGGATCCGCGACGGGGCGATGCTCGACCACTCCTACTTCTGGGGCGGTCGCTCCTCCTGCAAGCGGGCGCTCCTCGCGGAGATCGACGGGCCCTTCGATCCGGTCTTCCGGTTCGGCTGCGAGGACATCGAGCTTGGTCTTCGCCTCACGCCGCGGGGACTGCGGGTGCTCCATCACCGCGCGGCGCGGAGCACCATGATCCGGGCGCTCTCGCTCGAGGAGTTCTGCCGGCGGGTCGAGCGGCAGGGGGAGTCGAACTGGGTCTTCCTCGAGAAGCATCCGACCGAGGAGGTCCGGGCGTGGGCGCACCTCGAGGACCTCGAGTCGCAGTGGCGCCGCGTCGAGGACCGCCTGCCGCGGATCACCGCCGCGGCGCGCGGGCTCGACGCGATCGTCGATGCGCGGATGCGACATGGCGTCGAGGTCGAGCCATCCTTGCTCGCCACGCTTCACCGCCACTACTGGGCGGCGATCGACGCGCACCGGGTGCGGGGAAGCTGGCGGTCGCGGGAGGCGAGCCTGCGGCGCCGCGCGGCGGCGCGTCCGGCGCTCGTCGCGGCGGGCGAGGCGGGCGAGTCGGGCGAGTCGGGCGAGTCGGTAGACCGCGACGAGGCGGCGGCGCTCGCCTCCGCCGGCACGGCAGCGGCGGCGGTCGGCTCCGCGTCGCGGGGCGTGACGGCGGTGATCGAGTGCCCTGCCGCCGCGGCGCCCTCGATCGTCGAGCTGGAGGTCGCGGCAGAGGTGAAGGTCGAGGTTGAGGTCGAGGTTGAGGTCGAGGGAGCAGGCGATCGCGACGCGCGCGGCGAGACCGCGTCCCGCTGGGGTCGTCTCCTCGACAAGATGCCGAGGCTCCACTGCTGGAACGGCGAGTGGGTGCACGGCGGCTTCGATCGAGCGTTCCTCGTCCGCTGGCTCGACCTCCTCCGCCGCGAGGGGCTCGACCGACCGGGTCGGCGGTTCCTCGAGACCGGCTCGGGTCTCTCGACGCTCGCGTTCCTCGCGACCGATCCCGCGGAGGTGATCACCGTCGCCGGACCCGACGAGCCGCTCGCCGGACGGATCCGCGCGGAGGCGGCGGCGCTCGCCTTCCCCCTCGGGGCGCTCCGGCTCGAGACCGGCTTCTCCGAGCTTCGGCTGCCGCGGATCGTCCTCGACCGTGCGCCCTTCGTGGACCTCGCCCTGATCGACGGCGGGCATGGATGGCCCACCGTGTTCGTGGACTTCTTCCACGCCTCCTACGCGCTCAAGCAGCACGGGCTGCTCGCGGTCGATGATCGGCAGCTCCACTCGGTGCGGGAGCTCGTCGAGATGCTCCGCGCGCAGCCGGGCTGGGAGGTCGTCGACGAGCCCGGGCGGATGGTGGTCTTCCGCAAGACCTACGCCCAGCGGATGCTGCCCGACTTCGGCGGTCAGCCCTACATCCTCGAGAGGTCCAGGAAGGCATGAGCGATCGACGCGACGACCTCGTCCGCCGTCTCTCGGCGAAGCCATGGAACGCGGCGCCGGTCCCCGACGCGGTGCATCGTCCGGTGGGCATGATCGGTCCCGAGGAGCGGCGGGCGCTCTGGTGGCTCGCCCGCGAGATGCTCGGCGACGGCGCGATCGTCGACGCGGGCTGCTTCCTCGGGGCGAGCACCTTCTGCCTCGCGGCGGGCGCGGCGGCGTCGCCGCGGTCGGCGGGTCGTCGCGGACCGATCGTGCACGCCTTCGACTACTTCGCGGCGATCGACGAGTACGTCGCGGAGTCGATCTCCCGGCAGGTCCGACCGACCCGCACGGGCGACTCCTACCTCGACGTCTTCATGGGGCAGGTCGCGCCGCACGCGGAGATCGTGCGGGCGGTGCCGGGCGACTTCCTGCAGGCGACGTGGAACGAGGGACCGATCGACCTCCTCTTCGTCGACGTGGCGAAGACCGAGGCGCTCAACGCCCACGCGGTGGGCATGCTGTTTCCCTCGCTCGTTCCCGGTCGCTCGGTGATCGTGCAGCAGGACTTCCACCACTGCTGGCATCCGGCGATCCACGTCGCGATGGAGTTTCTCGCCGAGGAGCTCGTCGAGCTCGACGAGCTGATCGAGCACCAGAGCCGGCTCTGGCTCCTCGACCGCCCGATCCCCGCGGAGAAGATCCGCCGCCTCGCCGGGCGCGAGCTCGGCGCGGCGGAGCGGCTCGCGCTGCTCGACCGGCTCGTCGAGCGGTCCTCGCCGCGCTCTCGGGCGATGATGGAGGTCGTGCGCTGCTGGCAGCGGTTCCTCGACGGCGACCTCGACGGCGCGGAGGCGGGGATCGGCGGTCTTCGCTCGAGGTTCGACGTGGAGAAGACCGCCGACCTCTGGGCGCGGCAGGCGCTCGAGGTCGAGGCGCAGATCCAGCGCCGCCGCGCCGCGATGCCGCCCGCGCGGTCGGTGGCGGTGCCCGGACCGTCGGAGGCAGCGCTCGTCGAGACGATCGCCCCGGAGGTCGATCCGCGCGAGGCGGACTACGCCGGCGCGCTGCAGGAGGTCCGTCGTCGCCGCCGCTTCGTGCTCGGGCAGCATCCCCGCGCCGTGGCGACCGCGCGGTGGCCGGACTTCCTCGTGATCGGCGCGCAGAAGGCGGGCACGACCTGGCTCCACGGCAACCTGCTCTACCACCCGGAGGTCTGGGTGCCGCCGATCAAGGAGCTCAACTACCTGAACCATCGCTTCGCGCCCTCGGCGGACGGATGGGAGGCGACGAGCCGGGTTCGCCAGGCGGAGGACGCCCGTCGCTACTACGCGTCGCTGCCCTCGCTGCGCGGCGTGCAGGTCACGCGGGCGCGGGCGCTCGAGGCATGTGGTCGGGCGGACCTCGACGAGGCGGGCTATCAGTCGATCTTCGCCTGCGCCGACCCCGACCAGGTCTGCGGCGAGATCAGCCCCGACTACTGCATGCTGCCCCGCGAGGCGGTGCGCCTCGTGGCGTCGCGGCAGCCCGCGATCCGCGTCCTCCTGATCCTCCGCGATCCGGTCGAGCGGGCGATCTCCAACATGACCATGGCGTTCCGCCACGGCTACGGGCCCGATCCGGCGGTCAGCGTCGGCGAGGGAGACCTCGGTCTCTTCGTCTCGCGATCGAACTACCCCTCGATGATCGCGCGGTGGCGGACCCTGCTGCCGGCGGGATCGCTGCACCTTCTCTCCTACGACGACGTCCGCGACCGACCCGATGAGTTCCTCGCGCAGGTCTGCCGCATCCTCGGGGTGCTTCCCGACGAGCGGCTCTTTCCCCGGCGCCATGAGGTGATCGGCGGCGGCGAGCCGACGCGGGTGCATCCCGCGGTGCTCGCGACCCTCGAGGACCGCCTCGGCTTCGTCTACGAGGAGATGCGCGACCTCGCCCCGACGATCGCCGAGCGCTGGGAGGAATCCCGCCGCGAGCGGAATCGAGCGGGCGCCTCGCCGGGCGTCGCGGGCGCCTGAGCCGTCGCTCGCGCAGCGACTACATTTCCGCCGTGGAGCTTCCCGCCTGGCTCGAGTGGACCTGGCTCATCACGCTGGCACTCGCCGCGGCGGAGGTGGCGGGCATCGCCCTCGCGGTCGACGCGATCATGCGGAACCGCACGCCGCAGGGGACGGTCGCGTGGGTGGTCTCGCTCGTGCTGCTCCCGGTCGCGGCGATCCCGTTCTACCTCGTCTTCGGGAACCGCCGCTTCAACGGCTACGTCCGGGCGCTGCGGCGGGGGCACGCCAAGATGCGGAGCCTGTGGGAGCGGGCGTCGCGGGCGGTCGAGCCGTTCGCGGTCCGCGCCGACGCGGTCGATCCACGCGCGGACCTCACCAAGGCGCTCGGCTGCCTCGTGCCGCTCCCCGAGACCGGCGGGAACGACGTCCACCTCCTGATCGACGGCGAGGCGACCTTCGACTCGATCATCGCCGGGATCGGCGCGGCGAGGAACTACGTGCTCGTCCAGTTCTACATCGTCCGCGACGACGGGCTCGGGCGCCGGCTCGCCGACGCCCTGATCGCGGCGCGTGAGCGAGGGGTCGCGGTCTTCTTCCTCTACGACGAGCACGGCAGCAGCGTGACGGATGGCTACCTCGAGCGCTTGACCAGCGCCGGCTGCGAGGTGAGCGGCTTCCGGACCACGAGCCGCGGCAACCGCTTCCAGATCCAGATGCGGAACCACCGCAAGATCGTGGTGGTGGACGGTCAGCGGTCGTGGGTCGGCGGGCACAACGTGGGCGACGAGTACCTCGGGCTCGACCCGACGCTCGGGTCCTTCCGCGACACGCACCTGGTGATGGACGGTCCCTGCACCGCGGCGGTGCAGCTCGCCTGGTGCGAGGACTGGCACTGGGCGACCGGGCGGATCCCCGACCTTGCGTGGACGCCGCGGGCCGCGGGGGAGGTGCCGGTGCTCGTCGTCCCGAGCGGGCCCGCGGACGACTTCGAGACCTGCTCGCTGATGTTCCTGCACCTGATCACCGGCGCCCGCCGGCGGCTCTGGATCTCGACGCCCTACTTCGTGCCCGACGAGGGGATCATCGCGGCGCTCCAGCTCGCGGCGAAGCGGGGGGTCGACGTGCGGGTGATGATCCCCGACAAGAACGACAACCAGCTCGTGCGTTGGTCGATGCTGAGCTACTACCCCGACATGATTCCCGCGGGGGTCAAGCTCTACCGCTACACGAAGGGATTCCTGCACCACAAGGTGCTGCTTGCCGACGACGCCGCCGCGGTCGGCACCGCCAACTTCGACAACCGCTCCTTCCGCATCAACTTCGAGATCACGGTGCTCGCGGAGGGACCGGAGATCGGCGGGGAGATGGCGTCGATGCTGCGGCGCGACTTCGAGCGCTGCCACGGGGCGAGGCTCGCCGACTTCGAGTCGCGGCGCTGGTGGCATCGGGCGCTCGCCCGCGCGGCGCGGCTCACGAGTCCCATCCAGTAGCCGCGGGCGTCCCCCGCGTTCGACGTCGCGGCGCCGCGGCGCCGCGCGGGTCAGCCGCCGAGACCCAGCTTCCGCAGGTGCTCGGGATCGATCGCCGCCGGGCGTCCCGCCCAGCCCGCGAACCACGTGCGCCACCAGTCGAAGCTCCTGAGGTCCTCCGCCGAGAGCGGCGGCTGCTCCGACCAGAGGCGGAACCGCTCCTTGAGCAGCGCCTCCGCCTCCTCCTCGCGGCGCAGCGCCTCCAGGCTGTAGAGCAGGGTGTTCTCCGCCCAGACCGACATGTCGTGGGTGGGACCGAACGCGGCGATGAAGCGGGCGCGGGCGTGGCGGAGCACCTCCGCCGCCTCCTCATGGCGACCGAGCTTCTGGAGCCCGGCGCCCTGGTTCAGGCGGAGGTTCGCGACCATCGGATGATCGGGTCCGTAGGTCGCCTCGAAGTCCGCGAGGCGGTCCGCGATGAGGGCGTTCGCCCGGGGATCGGAGGAGGTGTAGCCGACGGTGAGGTAGAGCACCGCCCGCAGCGTCGTCGGATGGCGACGCCCGTGCACCTGCTCGCTTCGCCGGATGATCTCCTCGAGGAGCGGCACCGACTCGTCCTTGCGGCCCGCCTGGTCGAGGATGCGACCGTACTGGTTGAGCACCCGCAGCGTCAGCGGATCGTCGTCGCCGAACCGCTGGCGGGCGAGGGTGGAGACCTGGCGGGCGAGTTCGATCGCGCCGGTGCCCTCGACCGGCATGACCAGCACGTCGCCGTCGAATCCGGCGCCGATCTTCCCGATCCCCGCGAGCATCTCGAGCGCCCGCGGGTTCGCGATCGCCTCCGGATCGCCGGGCCAGCCGACCGCCGCGAGGAGGCGGTTCGCCACCTCGATGCACTCCTCGTTGCGGGACTGGGTCATCCGCAGCGAGCAGAGCTCCGCGAGCGCATCGACGAGGCGCGGCTCGGCGGGGGCGCCGGGCGTCCGCCGCGCCTCGAGGCCCGCGACCGCCTTCTCGAGGTGCGGCTCGGCGAGGTCGAGGACCTGCAGCCGCAGGTACGCGATGCCGAGGACGAGGTGGAGCTCGGCGACGATCTCCTCGGCGAGCCGCCGGTCGCCCCGCGCCTCGCGGGAGGCGAGGTCCTCCGAGGCGTCGTCGAGCATGAGGCGCAGCAGCTCGGTGTCCTTCCCCTTCGCCTGCTCCGGATCGAGTCCCGCGAAGATCTTCCCGAGGAACGCCGCGAACTCCTGCGCCCGCGCCGTCTCGACGCGCCGCGCCTCGGACTCGCGGCGGGACTGCACCGCGAAGACCGCCGTCGAGACGACGCCCGCCGCGAGGGTCGCGGCGATCGCGAGGGCGACCACCACCGCGGTCCGGTGCCGCCGGGCGGCGCTCCGCAGCGAGTCGAGCCACGAATGACGACGCGCGAGCACCGGCTCCCCGGCGATCGCCCGGTCGAGGTCGGCGAGCATTGCGTCGACGCTTGGATAGCGGTCCGGCTGCGCCTTGGCGATCGCCTTGAGGCAGATCGCGTCGAGGTCGCCGCGGAGGCGCCTCGCGAGCTCCGCGGCGCTCGCGCCACGGGAGGAGGCGGTGGGCGAGCCATCGCGCCGCGACTCGATCTCGATCCGCCGGCTCGGCGGCGCGACCACCGTGGTGCGGATGGTGTCGCCGATCCGGCTCGTGCCGCCGCGGCGGAGCGTCTCGCGGTCGATGGGGAGCGTCCCGCAGAGGAGCTCGTAGAGGATGGCTCCGAGCGCGTACACGTCGCTCCGGACGTCCGCCGCCTCGGGTCGACCATCCGCCTGCTCCGGACTCATGTACTCCGGCGTGCCGACCGCCGCGCCAACCTCCGTGACGAGCGTGCCCTCCGCGAGCGGCTCGTCGAGGCTCTTCGCGATGCCGAAGTCGATGACCGAGACCTGCGGTCCCGCCTCGCCGCGCGAGACGAGGACGTTCGCGGGCTTGAGGTCGCGATGCAGCACGCCGCGGCGGTGGGCGTGGGCGACCGCGTCGAGGAGGTCGCGCACCAGGCGCAGGCGGTCGACGATCGTCGCCGCGGTCGCGTCGCAGAAGCGGGTGATCGGCTCGCCTCGCACGAGCGGCATCGCGAAGAAGGGGCGACCATCGTCGGTCGAGCCGGACTCGAAGATGCCCGCGATGCCCGGGTGCTCGAGCCGCGCGAGCGCCTGCTGCTCGCCCTCGAAGCGGCGGAGGATCCGCTCCCCGTCGAGCCCTCGGCGGAGCACCTTCACCGCGACGAGCCGCTTCGGCGGTCGTGCCGACCTTCCGAGGTAGACCTGCCCGTAGCCGCCCTCGCCGAGGAGCGCGAGGAGCCGGAAGCGACCACGGATCTCCGGCAGGCTGAGGTCGGCGGGGGATGCGTCCGCGCCGCCTGGGGTGCGGTCGAGGATCTCCCGGACGAACTCGCGCGTCCCCGGATCGAGCGCCTCGGAGTCGACGAGCGTCGAGCGCTCCGCGGCGGGGAGCGCCATCGCCCGCTCGAGCAGGCTCCAGGCGAGGATCGGATCGAAGACCAGGACCGGGTCGGACGCGACCATCGACGCTCCCACGGATGGACCGGATCGAGACCGAGTCGTCGGTCGCCCCGAGCCGTCATCCATCATGGTGCCGCGGCGGGGGCGGGGCAACCACGAAGGACGGGGGATCGCGGGGATCGCGGACAGGCATCGCGGGGGGGATCGGGGGATCGCGGACAGGCATCGACAGGCATCGCAGGGGATCGCGGACAGGCGCAGGGGATCG
>Ga0194131_10008076_pt1 | contig 13854 bp, 8 predicted proteins | sample TA2KigO120mmetaG_FD_148631 | JGI IMG/M metagenome (GOLD analysis project Ga0194131, IMG submission 148631) | Freshwater microbial communities from Lake Tanganyika, Tanzania - TA2015053 Kigoma Offshore 120m | ecosystem: Environmental > Aquatic > Freshwater > Lake | place: Tanzania: Lake... | reverse complement strand
CCCGAACCGATTCGCTCCAGCACGGCGTCGAGCCCGAAGGCCGCCAGCGCGGCCAATGCGAGGTTCACGACGAGCAGCAGACGCAGCAGCTTCGTGCTCGCGAGCACGGGGACCGCGCGCGCAACGTCGTAGAACGGCGCGACCTGCCACGCCACCAGCAGCGCGATCGCTCCGAGGCCGGCCAGCACGCGCACGCCCGGCGCGGCACGTGCGCGCGTCAACGCCGCGCAGGCAAGCAGCAGCGGCAGCACGCCGACGTAGCCGCCGACCAGCTCCGCATAGTTCAAGTTGTGCCCGAGCGGCCCCGTGTAGTCGCCGTGATGGGGCGCACCCGTCGCGAACGGCGCGACGAGGAAGCGCAGCGCGTCGCCGAGCCCGAACGGGCTGGTGACGTCGAACTCGTCGAACAACAGCGCCGCCTGACTGGCGCGCACGTACTCCCACTGCGGCCACAACTGGACGAGCCCGACCAGACCGCCGAGCACCAGACCGGTGCCGCAGATCCCGACCGAGCGCGCGAGCATGCGTTGCTGCGCACCGCGCCAGGTCGCGTAGAGCGCCGTGAAGAGCGCGACGTGCAGCGCCGTCTGCGCGTGTCCGGACAGCCAGGCGAGCCCGCTGCCCAGCCCGAGCGTGCCGATCGCGCGCGCCGCGGACCCGGACATGCCGCGCTCGATCCGCCACAACAGGAACGGCAGGAACAGCGCTGCGGCGGTGTGCGGATGGCCGAGCCAGGCGACCATGAAGCCGCCGAGCTGGAAGCACAGCGCGCCGAGCAGCCGCGCGTAGGCGGAGAGCGCGAAGCAGCGCAACCAGAACAGCGCGAAGGCCCCGGCGAGGAAGAGGCGCAACAGCGCGCTCCATTCCTTCGTCGCGTGGCCGGGGAACTGGAAGTACAGCCAGTTCAACGGACTGGCGAACCCGCCCGAGGCCGCGGCGTGATAGGGCTGACCGCTGTAGTTGTACGGGTTCCACAACGGCAGCTCGCCCGCCCGCAGTTGCTCGGCCGCCAGGTCGAGCCAGGGCTCGCAGACCGTCGGCTGGTCGAGCAGCAGGGGGTTGGCGGGCGACCCGGCTCCGGGAGCGGCGGAACGCCACGGTTCGAATTGCAGCAGCGCATCGGCCGCCGACAGCACGCGCGAGGAGAACAGCGCGTCCGCCAGCAGCGCGACCGCCGCGAGCAAGAGCACGGCCAGCGAGCCGAGGAGTTCGAGCCGCTCGTGGCGCGCGGTTGCGATCACAGCGCGGGCAGCCTAGCAGGTCGATCGGCCCGGCACGCCTGTCCAACACGCGCCGCCGCTCGTATTCTCTTGGCCCCGCTGCGCAACTCGCCGGAACCGACATGGACGCACATGCCCTCGATTGCCACCGCCGCGCCGGACGCATTGCGTCGGAGTGCCGTGAGTGGGCCAAGCAGAACGTGCGGCCGGGGGTCCGCGTCGCCTGGGTGCTCGAGACCGTCGAGCGCATGATCCGCGAGCGCGGCGCGGAGCCGGGCTTTCCCGCTCAGTCGAGCCGCAATCACGTCGCGGCGCACTACTGCTCCCCGCCGGGCGACGAGCTCGAGTATCGCGAAGGGGACTGCGTGAAGGTCGATTTCGGCGTGCACGTGGACGGCTACGTCGCCGACACGGCCGCCTCGATCGACCTGTCCACCGATCGACGCTGGACGCGCCTGATCCAGGCCTCCGAGGCCGCGCTCGCGGCCGCGATCGCGACCGTCGGCGTCGATGTGCCGGTCGGTGATGTGGGTGCTGCGATCGAGCGCGCGATCACGGGCATGGGCTTTCAGCCCGTGCGCAACCTGACCGGCCACGGCCTGGGCCGGTGGAAGGTCCACACGCCGCCGCAGATTCCCAACTACGCCGAGCGCGGCGGCGGCCGCTTCCGCAAGGACAGCGTGTTCGCGATCGAGCCGTTCGCCTGCACGGGTCGCGGCTACATCAAGGAGCGCGGCAAGGCCGAGGTTTTCATGATGGTCGGCCCTCCGCTCTCGGCCAAGGGACTCGATCGCGACGTGCTGAAGGCGATCGACGCTTGGCGCGGACTGCCGGTCGCGCGCCGCTACTTCCAGCACCTCGACGCGATCAAGGTCGAGGAGGTGATCACCAAGCTCGCGAAGCAGGGCGCCCTGATGCGCTACCCGCCGCTGGTCGAGGAGGAAGGCGTCATGGTGGCTCAGACCGAGCACTCGCTCTACCTGGGGCCGGACGGCGTCGAGATCCTGACCGCCTGACGAGCTAGAATTCGCACCTTCCCTGCGGAGCCGCTCCCCCCAGCCTGCCGATCCTCAGCGAGGATCCCCAGGGGCTCCGGACCTCCTTGAAGATCGCACTGGTCACGACGCCGCCGTCGGATCGCTCCGGCATCGGCGACTACACGCACCATCTGCTGCCCTATCTGCGCGAGAAGGCCGCGGTCGACCAGTTCGTGGAGCCGGGAAAGGAGGGCCCGGGTTGGGACGGCGAGCCGGCGCGCTCGGCGCTCGAACTCGATCCGCGCGCTTACGACCGCGTGCTCTACCAACTGGGGAACGAGTCCAATCACGCGTTCATGGCGCCGATGGTCCGCGCGATCGGCGGCGTCGTCGCGCAACACGACTGGGTGCTCTTCGATCTGGCGCTGCGCGCCTACCCGGCGCTCGCGCGCGGCGGTTGGAAGGGATATCTGCTGGCGCTGCGCGAGGGCGGGCTCGAACAGGCGCGCACCTACGTCGGCAACTGGCGCGAACGTCGCAAGGGCCGGCGCGAGCCGGCCGAGGAGATCGACGCGCGCGCGTTGCCGGGGACTCTGCTGGCGGGTTGGCATGCGAACGAGCCGCGCGGCCGTTGGGTGGCGGACGTGGCCTGGCTGCGGATCCCGGCACAGGGGCGCGCGGTGCGCCTGCGGATCGGCACCGTTGCGGGCCGGAGCTCGAAGCTGGTCGAGGCCGGGGGGCGTGCCGTGGCCGAGCTGGCGGGCGTGCCGGGAGTGCTCGAAGGCGAGGTGCGCGAGCCGCTGCTCGCGCTGCGTACCAGCGACGTGGAGGTCAGCGCCGAGCAGCGCAAGCACGGCGACTCGCGGCGACTCGCGGCCTTCGTCGAGGCGGTCGAATGGAGCGACGGCCGCACTTGGAGCTCGCTGGACTTGCGCCAGCACTGTTTCCACCCGCCGCTCGAAGTGAATCTGTCGCGCGACCGTTTCCTGCTGCCGCTCAACCGATCGATCGTGCGTTTCGGTGACGCATTCATCGTGCACAGCGCCTACGTCAAGGCGCGCATCCTGGCCGAGCGCAACCAGCTCACGCCGGTCGGGATCGTCTCCCACGGCGCCGAAGAGCGCTGGCGCGACGAGGATCGCGCGGCGACGCGCGCGCGGCTGGGACTGAGCGAGGCCTGGCAGCGGGGTTTCCTCGTCGTCAGTTTCGGCGGCGTTCAGCCGCACAAGCGCATCGACAAGCTGCTGCAGGCCTTCGCGCGCGCGCGCGCGCAGGCGCCCGACCTCCACCTCGCGCTGGTCGGCGGCATTGCATCCGATTCCTACGATCCGCGCGAGCACGCGCGGCAGCTCGGCGTCGACGGCGCCGTCCATTTCAGCGGTTACGTGCCCGAGGAGCTGGGCTGGGAATGGCTGCACGCAGGCGACCTGGCCGTCAACCTGCGCGGCCCCACCACCGGCGGCACGAGCGGCGGGATCTTCCAGGCCTTCTCGCTCGGGCGCGCGGTCCTCGCCAGCGCGGCGGCCGAGCAGTCGGAATTGCCCGAATCCTGCACGATCAAGGTGCCGCTAGGCGACGGCGAGGTGGAGTCGATCGCGCAGGAGCTCGTCGCGCTGCGCGCGGATCCGGCGCGGCGTGCGCGGCTGGAGGAAGGGGCGCGGCGTCATGTGACGGACGTCTGCTCGTGGCGCAAGTGCGCCGCGAAGTACCTCGAGCTGCTCGAGCAGTTCCCGACGACGCGCGTGGCGCGCAAGGGGCTGATCGACCTGAAACTCGGGCTGGGCGCGCGTCGAACGGCGAGCTGAGTCACTCCACGCGCTGCTTGAGCGCGCGCAGCGCGAGCAGCGCGTCGAGCGGGCTCATGCGATCGAGGTCGAGCGAGCGCAGCTCGCGCTCGAGCGCGGCCAGGCGCGGCGGATACAGCTCTGCTTGCGCGTGCGCCGCGCCGTCGGCCGCGAGCGATGCGCCGCCCGCCAGGCGCGGCGCGAGCCCGGCCGCATCCTCCTCGATGTCGCGCAGGATCTCCCGCGCTCGCGCGACGAGGTCCTTCGGCACCCCGGCGAGTCGCGCGACGTGGATGCCGTACGAGCGATCCGTGCCGCCCTCGACGATGCGGTGCAGGAACACGATCTCGTCGCCCCACTCGCGCACCGCCACGCTCTTGTTGCAGATGCCGGGATAGCGCGACGCGAGCTCGGTCAACTGGTGGTAGTGCGTCGCGAAGATCGTGCGCGCCCGAACACGTTGCGAGATGTGCTCGGCGATGGCCCAGGCCAGCGCCAGCCCGTCGAAAGTGCTCGTGCCACGCCCGACCTCGTCCAGGACGACCAGCGAACGGTCGGTCGCGTTGTTCAGGATCAACGCGAGTTCCACCATCTCGACCATGAAGGTCGACTCGCCGCGGCTGATGTCGTCGCCCGAACCGACGCGCGTGAAGATCCGATCGACCAGGCCGATGCGCGCGCCGGCCGCCGGCACGAAGGACCCCATCTGCGCGAGCAGCACGATCAGCGCCACCTGTCGGATGTAGGTCGACTTGCCGGCCATGTTCGGGCCGGTGAGGATCGTCAGGTTGTGCGCGCCGGCATCGAGCTCCGCGTCGTTGGGCGTGAACGAGCCGATCTCGGGCGCGCTTTCGAGCACCGGATGGCGGCCTTCGCGGATTTCGATCGCGTCCCCGTCATGGACCTCCGGCCGGCACCAGCCCGCCTCGGCGGCCTTCTCGGCCAGACCGGCCAGTGCGTCGAGCTCGGCCACGGCCCGCGCCGTCGCGAGGATGCGCGAGAGCTCGGACGCGGCGGCTTCGCGCAGCTCGAGGAACAGCTCGTGCTCGAGCGCGAATGCGCGCTCCTCCGCGCGCAGCACTTTTTCCTCGAACTCCTTGAGCTCGGGGGTCACATAGCGCTCGGCGTTCTTGACCGTCTGCTTGCGGATGTAGGTCGCCGGCACGCGCTCGATCTGCCCGCGCGGCACTTCGAGGTAGTACCCGAAGACGGTGTGGAAGCCGATCTTCAGACCGGGGATGCCGCTGCGCGCGATCTCGTCGGCCTGGAAGCGCGCCATCCAGCCCTTGCCGTCGCGCTGCAGCGCGCGCAGTTCGTCGAGCTCGACGTTCACGCCGTCGCGGACGAGTCCGCCCTCCTTGATCGAGAGCGGCGGCGCATCGACCAGCGTGTTCAGGATGCGTGCCGACAGCTCGGGCAGCGGATCGAGGCGCGCGCGGATCGCGACGAGGGCCGGCGCGGCCGTCGCGGCGAGTTCACGCGCGAGGGCCGGAACCCGCGCCAGCGAGCTCGCCAGCGCCACCAGGTCGCGCGGCGAGCCGCGGCCGGTCGAGACGCGCGCGCACAGGCGCTCCATGTCGAGGATCGAGCCGAGTTCCTCGCGCAGGCGCTCGCGCGCCCGGCGCGCCTCGCGCAGCTCGGCCGCGGCGTCCTGGCGCTCGCGAATCGCGGCGAGCCCGCGCAGCGGCGCGAGCAGCCATTCGCGCAGCAGGCGCCCGCCCATCGGTGTGCGCGTGCGATCCAGGGCTTCCAGCAAGGTTCCGCGCGCGCGCTCGCGCTGCGTGTCGCCGCCGCGTTGGCTGGTGACCAGCTCCAGGCATGCGCGCGTAGGCCGATCGAGCACGAGGTGCTCGGCCGGCTGCACGATCCGCAATTCGCGCACATGGGCGCAGGCGGAGCGCTGCGTCTCGCGCAGGTATTCGATCAGCGCGCCGGCGGCCGGCACGATCGGGGATTCCTCGGCGATGCCGTAACCGGACAGCGTGCGCACGCCCAGTTGTTGCAGCAACGCGCGTCGTGCCGCATCGCGTTCGAAACGCCACTCGTCGCGCTCGGTCAGGCGCGCGCCGAGCTGACTCGTCATGCGCTCGTTCGCGGCGCGCCAATCGGCGCTGCACAAGACCTCGGCGGGCGAGAGTCGGACGAGTTCCTCGGCCAATCGTTCCGGTGCGACCTCCAGGGCCTGGAACAGGCCCGTCGAGACATCGACCCAGGCCAGGCTCGCGCCGCTCTTCCCGGCGTAGGCGCAGGCGAGGTAGTTGTGCGCGCGCGCATCGAGCGCGTCCTCCTCGGTGATCGTGCCCGGAGTCACGATCCGCACGATGCCGCGATCGACGATGCCCTTGCCGGCCTTCGGATCCGACAGCTGCTCGCAGATCGCCACGCTCATGCCCTTGCGGACCAGGCGCAGCAGGTACGCGTCGACGCTCCGCACGGGCACGCCGGCCATCGGCAGCGCATGCTCGCCCTTGTCGCGCGAGGTCAGCGCGATTCCCAGTTCGCGCGCCGCGATCACGGCGTCCTCGCCGAAGAGCTCGTAGAAATCGCCCATCCGGAAGAAGAGCAGCGCGTCGGCCGGCGCGTCCCGCTTGGCGGCGCGGTACTGCTCGAGCATCGGAGTGGAACGGCCGGCGGCAGGCACACTGAGCTTGGCCGGTGGGGCGGGGACCTGCAGCGCGCCCGCGTCCGGCCCTTCCGCGGCGCCTGCGCGCCCCGCCGCGGAGCGCGCGGCGGCCTCCGGGGAGGACGCGAAGAACTCCTCGAAGGACTCCTGGCGCATCCAAGACAGTTTATCCGCGATCGCCGGCGGCTCCCGCACCGAGCCGGGCTCGATCCTTCGTGGCCCGCGACTTGCTTGGTGCGCGACCACCCAGTCGGCGAGCCCCCCCTCCCTTGCAGCCGCGACCGTCACAGCCCAGCATCTCCAGGCTCGTCCGCGCCCTGTGCGGGCCGTACTGACGCCCCTCCATGAATCCGCGCCCGAGGACCCTGCGCCGCCCGCCGTTCGTTTGCGTGCTGCTGCTATTGCCGGCGGCTTCCTGTGCGTCGTACCCGCTGCGCACACAGCAGGCCTTCGAGGCATTCCGCGCCGGACGTTTCGACGAGGCTTCCGCCGAGTTCGCCGAGGCTGCGGCCGAGGAGTCGGAGTTCCTCGCCGGTGCCGAGGCCGGGATGGTCGAATTGACCGCCGGTGAGTGGGAGCGCGCGCGTGAGCGCTTCGATGCCGCCGCCGGCGCGGTTCGCGCGCTCGAGGAGCGTGCGCTCGTTTCGGCGAGCGGCACGGCCGAGAGCCTGGGCTCCTGGTTGCTCAACGACACCGTGCGCAGTTACGAGGGCGAGGGCTACGAGCGCGTCTACCTGCACGGCGCGCTGGCGCTGTGCCACCTCGGCCTGGGCAATGCGTCGGGAGCGCTCGTCGAGGCCAAGCGCGCCAACCAGTTGCTCGAGCGCGAGGAGGAGCTCTACGAGAAGAAGTACCGCGCCGGCGGTTTCGGTCACCTGCTCTCGGCGCTGGCCTACGAACTCTCCGATCAGGCCGGGGAGGCGCGCATCGACTACGAGCGCATGGTCGAGAAGGACGTCGGCACCGAGCTCGCGGGCCAGGCGCTCGTCCGGCTCGCGCGCGCCGGCGGGCGCCCCGAACTCGAGCAGTGGATCGCGCGCTTCGGCGACGTGCCCCGGCCGCCGGAAGATTCGGCGACCATCGTATTGCTGGCCGGAGTCGGCCTCGGTCCTTTCAAGGAGGAGTTCGCGCTGACCTGGCCGACGGGCGATGGCGTGCTCACCTTCGCCGTGCCCACGCAAGTCGTGCGTTGGCAGCCGGTGAGCAGCCTGCAGATCGATGCGATCGACGAACAAGGCGGCGCGACCAGCGCGCGCACCGTCCTCGTCGAGAGCGTCTCGACCGTGGCGCGCGAGAATCTCGAGGATCGCATCCACTGGATGGCCGCCAAGTCCGTCTTGCGCGGCGTGCTCAAGCGCGAGCTCACGCAGGCGCTGGTTTCCTCCAACGACGGAAATGAGGGCGGGGCGGCGCTTGCCTTCCTGGCCGGGACGCTCTTTCAGGTCGCGACGGAGCGCGCGGATCTGCGCTGCTGGCTGACGCTGCCCGATTCCTGGCAGAGCGCGCGCTTGTTCGTGCCCGCGGGTCGAACCCGGCTGCGAGTCGGCGCGCACGGCGGCAGCTCGGTGGACCTCGGCGAGATCGAATTGGCTCCGGGCGAGTGGGTCTTCGTGTTCGCCCGCTCGCTCGACACTCAGCTGTACGCGCACCGCATCGGGGGCCGAGATGTCGCGCTCCAGGCCGAGCGCACGCTGCAGAACCTGCTCGAACACTCCGCCGGCGGCACGGGCTCGGCGGAGACGTACCATCCCTGACCATCGGAGTTTTCACATGCAAGCACACCACATGCGATTCGCGGGCGTCCTGGCAGGCGCGCTGCTCTTCGGCGCGTGCGCCTCCGCGCCCTACGGCCCCCAGAACACCTATTCGGGCCGTGAAGGCGCGCTCGAGATCGAGCGCGAGATCGGCAACAGCGACCTGAATTCACACCTCGAGCTGCGTGACATCCGCTCGGAGCGCCGCGACGGTCGGCTGCACGTGCAGTTCGAACTCAGCTCGGACCTCTCCTCGGCCGTCCAGGTCGAATGGATGGCTCATTGGTTCGACGAACGCGGCTTCCTGATCGACGTCCCGCGTCACTGGGAGCCGGTGAAGATCGGCCCGCGCGGCCATCATCCCTGCACGATCGTCGGTCCGACTCCGTCGGCGAGCGCGTGGAAGCTCTCGGTGCGCCCGCGCAACGAGGTCAAGTGAGCCCAGGCCTCCGCACGAACCTCCAACCCACAACTCCTCGATTCCCATGAACCTCAACAAGCTCCTTCCGCTCTTCCTGTTCCTGCCGCTCGGTGCCTGCAGCTCGGTCGGTTACGGCGATCCCGATGCCGTCGAGACCATCAACATCGACTACGGCTCGACCGACCTGCAGGGCTTCGCCGCCAAGATGGTCGAGTCGATGAACACGGCTCCGTCGCTCAACTACTTCGAGCACCCCGGCAAGAGCCAGGACAAGCGCGTGGTCGTCTACTTCGGCGGCATCGACAACGCGACCAGCGAGCACATCGATACCGGCAGCATCCGCGACTCGATCCAGACCTCGCTGCTGAAGGGCGGCAAGTTCCGCTTCGTGTCCGGCAAGCCGGGCCAGCAGGAGATCGGCGACCAGGTCGCGTTCCAGCAGGGCTCCGGCCGCGTGGATCCGACGCAGGCGAAGGCTTTCGGCCGGCAGCTCGGCGCCGACGTGGTCGTCTACGGCACGCTGCGCTCGATCGAGAAGCACAAGGGGCGCTCGCTCGAGTCCGGCGGCATGAAGACCGACGACGTCTACTACAAGTTCACGCTGCAGTGCGATTCCATCGAGACGGCCGAAGTGCTGTGGATGGAGGAGAAGGAGCTGCGCAAGACCGCCAAGACCGGCCTGTTCGGCGGCTAGTCAGCGCGCGACTCGGTCGACGAGCGCGCGGCGCACCGCGTGGGCCAGCGATTCCGGAAGGTGATAGGCCGTGGTCGATAGCTCCGCGAGCGCCGCGCGCTTGCTTTCCCATTCGGCGTCGATCGCGCCGGCTCGTCCGCGCAAAGCCAGCGCGCGCCGTGCCAGCTCGTCGTGCAGCGCGGGCGCGGCCGCGCGGCTTGCGAACGGGAAGCGCTGCGCGCGCAAGTGCGCGATCTTGAGCTGCGGGAAGACCCGCTGGCGCGCGTCCGCATGCGCGAGCTGGTGGAAGTGCGCGGCAACCGGGCCGTTGAGCAGCGCGACCGCGCAATCCGGAGAGACGTCCGCGGGCGGACGGCACGCAAGCAGGCTGTTGCGGAACCACGCGGCCGGATCGTGCACGGCCGCGATCGGCCGGTTCGCCGTCTGGCGCAGCAGCACCGGCCAGCTGCGCGCTCCAGCGAGAGTGCCCGTGCGAAAGCGACGTCCATCGAGCCGCTCGAGGCCGGCGCGCAGCGCGAGCCGCGGCCCGCCGAGGCGGAAGGCTCCAAGGTCGCGGCCCTCGCGCAGATCCGGCCTCAGCGGCGCGCGATCGACGAGCTCGTCGGCCGCATTCCCGGTGTGCACGCCGACGTCGCCGAAGCACTCGTCCGGCCAGGCAGACAACGCGGCAAGATGCGCTCGCAGCGCGCGCAGGAGGTCGGGCTCGAGCGGGCGCGAACCACGCACGCTGGGCCGCATGTGGACCAGCGCTGTGCTCCCGATCACGCCCGGAAAGGCGTGCTCGCCGAGCAGCTCGCACTCGCAAGACAGACCGGGAAGCGAGTCGACGCGCGCGCGCGACGGCGCGTAGCGCTCGAGCTCGCACCAGGCCGCCGGCAGCAGCACCAGCGCCGGCACCGCGTGCAGCGCGCAGTGCCGCGCGATGCGTTCCGCGAAGTCGCCGTGCACGCTGGGCCAGCCGCCCGCGGAGCGCGCGCGAGGCGCCGCGATGCCCTGGCGGCCGGAGTAGCTGGCCCAAGGCGGATTGGCGGCGATTGCAGCGCCCGCGGGCCAGCGCGCGCCCCGGGCCAGCGCATCGCGCCGTTCCAACCGCAGGTGCAGTCGGCATCCGCCCTCCTCTTCGAGGGCCGCGCGCGCCTGCTCGAGCATGCGGATGTCCAGATCCCAGCCGATGAGCTCCAGCTCGCCGTCACGTCCGCGGGCCCGCCACTCGGCGACCAACGCGAGCAGCAGCGCGCCCGCACCACAGGCCGGGTCGAGGAAGGAGCGGACGGTGGGCGCGGCATCGAGCAGCTCCGCAGCCACCCGACGCGCCAGCCGCGCCGGCGTGGGGACCTGTCCGGGAGCGCGCGGAGGGGCGAGGCTGCGGGTCACGCTGAAACTCTTTCGCAGTGCGCGCCTAGGGGCAAGCGCTGTCCGGTCGGCGGCGTTCGCCCGCGCACAGGGATCCGGCTGGGCCTGCTGGAGCTTGACAGAGCTCCTGGGAATCTACATCTCTCTCTCCTGTGACGAGCACCCGTGCGCCAGCGCGGGTGCTCGCTTTTTCTGGGGAAGGCCGCAGCCGCGCAACGGGGGTTGAGGGAGCCGCGAGGGCGGGCCATTTCCTGATTTTTCGGGAAGCTGGCGTGCGGTTGCGACTTCGAAGCGGCTGGTCACGAGAGTCCTGGTGGATCGATCGCGGTCCCAAGAAGGTCGAAGGAAACACGACGCGGGGGTTTCTCCCGGGTTAGGGGCAGAGGGCCCGCCGATTCCGATCGGCGGGTCCTCTTTTTTTCGCCATGCGGCCCGCCGGACCGTCACCGCGCGGTCACGGCTGAATCGGCACGCAGGCCCGCTCCGATAGACTGCGCGGCCACGACCATGGTGCGCTACCTGATCACCGGCGGAGCCGGCTTCATCGGCTCTCATATCGCGACCGCGCTCGTCCAGCGCGGCGACCAGGTGCGCATCCTCGACGACCTGTCGACGGGCTCGACGAAGAACCTCGAGCACCTGCAGGTGTGCGGAATCGACCGCGGCAAGCCGGTCGAGTTCCTGCGCGGCGACGTTACCGATTCCGGGGTGTTGCGGCGCGCCTGCGACGGAGTGCGCGGCATCTTCCACGAGGCGGCGCAGGTCTCGGTGCCGAAGAGCATCGAGGATCCGGAGCGCAGCTACGAGGTCAACGTGATGGGCACGCTGCGACTCCTGCAGGCCGCCGCGACAGCCGGAGTCGACCGGCTCGTGTTCGCGGCCTCCAGCGCCGCCTACGGCAACACCGAGGACCTGCCCAAGGTCGAGACGATGGCGCCGAGCCCGTTGTCGCCGTACGCCTCCGGCAAGCTCGCGGCCGAGCAACTGCTCGCGGTGTGGGGCCGCACGCACGGCCTGCACACCGTGTGCCTGCGCTACTTCAACGTGTTCGGTCCGCGCCAGGCCGACGACAGCCCCTACACCGGCGTCATCGCGATCTTCGCGCGCGCGCTGCTCGAGGGACGGCGTGTGACGATCTACGGCGACGGCGGGCAGACGCGCGACTTCTCGTACGTCGACAACGTGGTCAACGCGAACCTCGCGGCGATGGACGCGCGCGACACGTCCAGCTTCGCGCCGGGCGAGGTCATCAACATCGGCAACGGCGAGCGCATCAGCCTGCTCGAGCTGTATCGCGAGATCGCGCGCCTGCTCGGCTCGACACTGGAGCCGCAGTTCGCGCCCGACCGGCCCGGCGACGTGAGGCACAGCCTGGCCTCGATCGCGAAGGCACGCCGCCTGCTCGGCTACGAGCCGGCGGTCGGGTGGCGCGAGGGGCTCGCGCGCACGGTCGAGTGGTATCGCGAACGGCACTCGCGTGCGCGCGCGGCCGTCGGTTAGCCGCGCAGCGACGAGACCGCCGGGCTCCGGGGCGTTATTCTCTTTCGCCCACGTGGCAACGCCATGGCGATCACGACCGACATCGAGGGACTGGGAGTCTTCTTTTTGGGACGCAAGCTCGACGCGGCAGGCTCCGCCGTCACCGACGAGCCGCTGCTCTACGACGCGCGCGACCTGACGACGCACGGGTTGATCGTCGGCATGACCGGCAGCGGCAAGACCGGACTCGCGGTCGGTCTGCTCGAGGAAGCCGCGCTCGACGGCGTGCCGGCGATCGCGATCGATCCCAAGGGCGATCTCGGCAACCTGCTGCTGTCGTTCCCGGGCCTCTCCGCGCAGGAGTTCGCGCCGTGGGTGGATCCGGCCGAAGCGCAGCGCAACGGGCTTGCTCCCGACGCGTACGCGGCCAAGCTCGCCGAGACCTGGCGCAAGGGGCTCGCCGATTCCGGTCAGAGCGCCGAGCGCATCGAGCGATTGCGCGCCGCCGCCGAGTTCACGGTCTACACTCCCGGCAGCAGCGCGGGTCGACAACTGTCGATCCTGCGCACGCTCGCTTCGCCCGGCGAGGAGACTCTCTCCGATCCGGAGGCGCTGCGCGAGCGCATCGGTGCCGCGGTCAGCGGCCTGCTCGCACTGCTGGGGATCGAGGCCGATCCGCTGCAGAGCCCCGAGCACATCCTGCTCTCGCGCCTGGTCGAGCGCGCGTGGGGCGAGCGCCGCGATCTCGACCTCGCCGCGCTGATCCGCGAGATCCAGAAGCCGCCGTTCGATCGGATCGGCGTGCTCGACCTCGAGTCGTTCTACCCGACGAAGGATCGCGCCGGACTCGCGCTGCGACTCAACGGTCTGGTTGCGTCTAGCAACTTCGCGGCCTGGCTCGAGGGCGAGCCGCTCGACGCGCAGCGCCTCTTGTGGACGCCGCAGGGCAAGCCGCGCATCAGCATCCTGTCCATCGCTCACCTGTCGGAGCAGGAGCGGATGTTCGTCGTCACGCTCGTGCTCGGCGAGCTGATCACGTGGATGCGCCGGCAGCCCGGCACCGGCAGCCTGCGCGCGCTCCTGTACATGGACGAGGTCTACGGGTACTTCCCGCCCGTCGCGAATCCGCCCGCCAAGGGCCCGATGCTGACGCTGTTGAAGCAGGCTCGTGCCTACGGCCTCGGCGTCGTCCTCGCGACGCAGAATCCGGTCGACCTCGACTACAAGGGCCTGTCGAATTGCGGCACGTGGTTCCTCGGCCGCCTGCAGACCGAGCGCGACAAGGCGCGCGTTCTCGACGGGCTCGAGGGCGCTTCCGCCGCTTCGGGCCGCGCGTTCGATCGCGCGCGCGCCGATGCGGTGCTTTCCGGGCTCGGCAAGCGCGTGTTCCTGATGAACAACGTGCACGACGAGGCGCCGACCCTGTTCCAGACGCGCTGGACGATGTCGTACCTGCGCGGGCCGCTGACGCGCGCGCAGATCAAGCAGTTGCAGCCCGGCGCGGCCGCGCCAGCCGCGGCACAGCCTCACGCGGCAGCCGCGCCGCGCG
>Ga0194131_10008074_pt1 | contig 13856 bp, 13 predicted proteins | sample TA2KigO120mmetaG_FD_148631 | JGI IMG/M metagenome (GOLD analysis project Ga0194131, IMG submission 148631) | Freshwater microbial communities from Lake Tanganyika, Tanzania - TA2015053 Kigoma Offshore 120m | ecosystem: Environmental > Aquatic > Freshwater > Lake | place: Tanzania: Lake... | reverse complement strand
GCGCGTGTTCGGTGACGCCGAAGGGAAGATGAACCTCGCGCTCGATGAAGTCGGCGGAGGGCTGTTGGTCGTTTCGCAGTTCACCCTGTACGGCGACGCGCAGAAGGGGCGGCGGCCGAGCTTCATTCAGGCCGCGCACCCCGATGCCGCTGTCCCGCTGTATGAGCGATTCGTCCAGGCGCTGCGCGAACGCGGTGCGCCGGTCGAGACCGGCGAGTTCGGCGCGATGATGGACGTCGAGCTGGTCAACGACGGTCCGGTCACGCTGACGCTCGATCGGTGACCAACGCTCCTTCGGTCCGGGTGATCCTCGCCTCGGCCTCGCCGCGGCGCCGCGAGCTGCTCGACTTGATCGGGATCGCCCACGAGGTCCGGCCCGCGAACGTGGTGGAAGTCCCGGCCGCGGGGGAAGCGCCGGACCGCTATGCCGAGCGGCTGGCGGCGGACAAGGCCGCGGTGATCGCGTCGGCCGAGCCCGATGCGCTGGTCATTGCCGCCGACACGGTGGTCGTGGTGGACGGCGTCCTGTTGGAGAAACCGGCGGACCCTGCAGATGCGGCGCGCATGCTGCGGGCACTGAGCGGCCGGTCCCACTTCGTGCATACGGCGCTGCATGTGCGCGCGGGTGACCGCAGCGCGGCGGGCGTTGAGACCACGGCGGTGACCATGCGCGCGCTCGACGAGCAGGGCATCGCCGACTACGTGGCAACCGGCGAACCGCTCGACAAGGCCGGCGCGTACGGCATCCAGGGATACGGGGCGACACTCGTGTCGCGCATCGAAGGCGACTACTTCACGGTGATGGGGCTGGGGCTCACGCGCCTGGTGGCGCTGGTCGAAGCGCTGGGCTACCGATATTCGCCCGGGCGGGGCGTGCTGCGGGGCGTGGGCGGGCACTAAGCGTTTACCGGACGGCCGCGTCAGGGAGTGACGCCGGCCGACCGGGCGATGCGACTGACAGCGCGACCCGTGTCGGCTCCCGAGGTTACTGGCGTGTCCCGCTCAGGAGTCCTCCGCGCAAGCGCCTCGAGGGATGTGGTTGCGGCACTTGGCGTGCTGGCTGGCGCTGCCTGCCTGGCCGCAACGCCGCGCGACGCCGTGGCCCAAGAGGTTCCGGCCGCGCCGGCGTGCCTGCCGTTCGGCCCCGGCGAGGTCCTGACCTACTCCGTGCGCGTTTCGCTCATGGGCGCGCGTGGACGCAACGTGATGTCCGTCGAAGGGCCAACAGATGTGCGCGGGCGCGAGGCCTACGTCCTCAAGTCGAGCGCCTCGGTGGGCATTGGCCCCGTGCGCGGAACCGATCGCACCACCTCCTGGCTCGATCCGGCGCGATTCGCGGCCCTGCGGTTCGTGCAGCACCAGCGCAACGTGCTCTCCAGGGACTCGGATTCGGTCGAGATCAACCTGGAAGAGCGCCGATGGCGTAACAGGGCAGGGAAGGAGGGGGCGGTCGAGTCCGATGCGCCGCTCGACGAGCTGTCATTCATCTATTTCATCCGGACCCTGCCGCTCGGAAGCGATTCCGCCTGGAGCTTCCGGCGCCACTTCGATGCAGACCGGAATCCCACGGACATTCGCGTGACGGGCCGCGACACCCTCGACACACCGGCCGGGAAGTTCAACGTCATTGAAGTGAAGATGCGGGTGCGCGACCGCGCGCGCTATGACGGAATCGGGACGATCCGGCTCAGCATTTCGGACGATGCTCGCCGCATTCCGGTGCGCATCCGCAGCGTCGTCCCGGTGGCGGGGTCGAGCACAATGACGCTCGCCAGCATCGCGGGGCCGACCCCATCCTGCGGGGCCGCGCGGGTCGGATCAGGCTCCACGCCCTAGGGGAATCCCCTACCCGGTCGTGCACTTGCCCCGCACAACGGGTGCAGACGCCCCCGACTCCCGCCCTGAATTCCGGAACGAACATTGAACTCGTGAATGAGGCCGTACGCCCGCTCACAAGACACTCGAAGCGCAGGAGTTCCAGATGCGCAACACAACGAAACGAACCGGTCTTCTCGGCGTGGCACTTGTGGCCACGGTCGGCTGGGCCGCGATCGATTCAATGAAGCTCGGCCCCGAAAGCCGCCTCTGGGTGGAGGGGACCTCAACGGTCCGCAGCTTCACGTGCAAGGCCGCCGTGTTCGACGCAGCGATCGAGTCTGCCGGGGAGAACCCCGCAGCCGCGTTGCTCGCAGGCACCCAGGCCGTGACGACCGTGAAGCTGACAGTTCCCGCCGAGCGCCTCGACTGCGGGAACGGCACGATGAACGGACATATGGTCAAGGCGCTCAAGACCAAGGACCACCCGACGATCACGTTCGCGCTCGAGTCCTACGACCTCGCAAAGTCCGCGGACTCGTCGGTGGTCACCATGCATGGGGCGCTCACGCTGGGTGGCGTGACGAAGCCGATCGCCCTGACGGGATCCCTGGTCCCGACGGCCACCGGCGCGGTGCGCCTGCAGGGCCTGTATGAACTCAACATGAAGGAGTACCAGCTGTCACCGCCGACGCTGATGCTGGGCACCATGCGTGTCGGTGAGAGGGTGAAGGTCCGGTTCGACCTCACGATGCAATGAGCCGGAGTGCAGGAGCGGTATCGCGGCAGTTCCAAGGCAGTCCCGACGCAGGATCACCTTTCCCGGAGAACAGAGTATGACCATTACCACCATGATGCGCCGAGGAGCCGTTGCACTCACGGTACTTGCGACCGTCGCGAACGCCCAGGGCTCAACGCCCGAGCTTCGCCCGATCGACATGCAACGCCTCCGCCCCGCTGATTCCCGCGGGCTGAACATGTTCGAATCCGTCAAGAACGACACGATACCGTTTCGCGGTTTCGTGCTCCGTTTCGGCGGCGCGTTCCTCCAGAGCTACCAGGCGGTGACGCATGAGAACAAGGCCGCGCCGCGCCTCGTGAACAACGTGGACCAGAACAAGCTGTTCACGTTCGGCAACGGGTTCAACAACTCCGTCGCGAACCTGTATCTCGACGCGCAGCTCGCCGACGGCATTCGTGTGGCGATGACCACGTATCTCTCTGCGCGGCACCATTCAGAGACCTGGGTGAAGGACGGCTATCTCCTCGTGGACAAGTCGCCGATTGACAACAAGATCGCGAACAAGATCATGGAGAAGCTGACGGTGCGCTTCGGCCAGTTCGAGGTGAACTACGGCGACATGCACTTCCGTCGCACGGACAACGGGCAGGCGATGTACAACCCGTTCGTCGGCAACCTGATCATGGACGCGATGACCACCGAGATCGGCGGCGAACTGTACTTCAAGCACAAGGACATGTTCGTGATGGGTGGCGTGACGAACGGCGAGTCCAAGGGCCTGGTCACCGTGCCGACCCGTCGGACGGCTGCGTACCTGGCCAAGGGCGGCTTCGACACGAAGCTCAACGACGACTGGCGCGTGCGGCTGACCGGCTCGATGTATACGATCTCCAAGGCGAACAACAATGTGTTGTTCTCCGGTGACCGCGCCGGTTCGCGCTACTACTATGTGATGGAAAACACGACAGCGACCGACGTCGCCCAGGCGTGGTCAGGCCAGCTGAACCCGGGCTTCGGCCGAAACGTCAAGGCGTTCGTGATCAACCCGTTCGTGAAGTTCCGCGGGCTGGAAGTGTTCGCCAACATCGAGACGGCGGACGGACGCTCGTGGGCCGAGGCCACCGACCGTTCGTGGAAGCAGAACGCGTACGAGGCCGTGTACCGAGTCCACGATAACAAGCTCTACTTCGGTGGACGGTACAACGCCGTGGAAGGTCGCCTCGCCAACATGACCAACGACGTGGATATCAATCGGGTGCAGGTGGGTGGCGGCTGGTACATCACGCCGAACATCCTGCTCAAGCTCGAGGCCGTGGACCAGAAGTACAACAAGTTCCCGACGACCGACATCCGGAACGGCGGTCGGTTCAAGGGGATCATGGTAGAAGGCGCCGTCGGCTTCTAACGCGACGCGCGAGGGAGGGTGCAGTGGACCTTGGTCCCTGCACCCTCCGTGCTTTCCACCCAGATCCGGCCACCGTGCGCGCGGACGATCCCGCGCGCGATGTTGAGTCCGAGCCCCGCACCGCTGCGGTTGGTGCGCTTGCTCTGCCAGAACCGGTCGAAGATCCGCGGGAGTTCGTCGGCACTGATGCCGACGCCGGTATCGGCCACCACCACCTTGATGTCCTCCGGCTGCGCTTCGGCGCTGATCGTCACTGAGCCGCCGCGCGGCGTGTACTTGATGCCGTTGCCGATGAGGTTCGAAAGCAACTGCATGACGCGGTCGGGGTCCGCATCCACCTTCGGCAGTCGCTTCGGGCACTCGATCTTCAGCACGACCTCGCCGGCGTGGGCGAGCGGCGAGAGCGTTTCGACCACGCCTTCCACCAGCGCGCGCAGCGCCACGGGCTGCGGCGAGACCTGCAGCCGCCCCGATTCGATGCGCGTGACGTCGAGCAGGTCCTGGATGAGCGTGTCCATCTGGATGGCGGCGTCCTGCATGACCCCGGCGTGCTGCAGCACATCGAGCGGGACCATTTCGCGGTCCCCCGCGCGGACAATGGCCGCGGCCAGCATCTTCACGGCGTTGACCGGGTTGCGCAGGTCGTGTGACACCACGCCCAGCATCTCATCCCGCGCGGTGACCGCGTTGCGCAGGTTGCGAACCAGCTGCGTGTTGACCTCCTCGATCTCGCGCCGTTCGGTCACGTCCCGCAATACGACCGAGTAGAGATGGCCATGCGGCAGCTTGATGTGCCCGATCGAGGCTTCGGCCGGGAACTCCGTTCCATCCTTGCGGAGCCCGCGTATTTCTCCGCGCTCGCCCATCCGTTGCGCGCCGGAATCGGACTCGCCGAACCGGCGCATGTGGCTCTTGTGGCCGTGTCGGAAACGCGCCGGGATGAGCCGGTCCAACGGCTCGCCAAGGATTTCCACTTCGTCGTATCCGAAAGTTCGCGCCGCGCCGTCATTGAAGAACTGAATCCGCTGCTCGGCATCAACGCAGATCACCGCGTCCACCGAGATCGCGAGGGCCTGACGGAGTGCAGCGTCGGGGAGTCGTTCTGGCATGGCGCGAAATATGCCCTCCGGCCCGCCCCGGACGTGCGGGAATCGCTGACAGGGATGTAGAGGGTTCCGTCAGGGAATCGGGCAAGATCGCCGACTTCGCACCCGTTTCCCGAGCCGTAGTCTCATGGCGTGAACTCGTCGGCGGGAGGACCCTCTATGTCGCTGCCTGAGCGGCTGGCCAAGACTAACTTCGGGCGAACCGGAGGAATTCGACGAATGGCTGGCGACTTGATCAGGGTCGTGCTGGTTGACGACCATGCGGTGGTGCGTGCGGGGCTCAAGGCGGTCCTGGGCACCGCCAAGGACATTGATGTGGTTGGCGAGGCCAAGAACGGCCGTGAGGCCCTTGGAATCATCGAACGGGTGCGCCCGGATGTCGTGGTCATGGACCTCTCCATGGACGAGATGGACGGCGCTGCCGCGACGCGCGAGATCGTGGCCCGCAAGATGCCGTGCCGGATCCTGATCCTCACCATGCATACCGAGGAGGAGTCGCTCGTTCCGCTGCTGGAGGCGGGAGCGTCGGGCTACCTCGTCAAGAGCGCGGCGGACCGCGAGTTGGTTGATGCGGTCCGCGCGGTGGCGAACGGCGATCCGTACCTGCAGGCCGGTGCGGCGCGGGCGCTCGCCAAGGAGTTCAAGAAGCGCGAAGAAGGCGCTTCGGAACGCAGTCGGTTCGAGGAACTCTCGAACCGCGAGAAGGAAATCCTGAAGCTGGTCGCATCAGGCTTCAGCGCACCCGAGGTCGGGGCGCAGCTGAAGATCAGTCCCAAAACGGTGGATACCTACAAACAACGGATCAACGAAAAACTCGGGCTGCACCACCGCAGCGACTACGTGAAGTTCGCGCTCAAGCTCAACCTGCTCGAGAGTTAGGCGCGCGCAGCCCGGCCACTTCAGCCGGAAGGGAGGTGCTATATGTCGAAAGTCTCTACGGGACGCGTACTCATCGGCGGAGCCGCCGTTGTGGCCGCGTCCCTCCTTGTGTATGCCTGTGCCGGCGGTTCAGGCGGGGCGAGCGTTGCCGCGGGCGACGCGGCGGCGCGGGTGTATGTCGCGCCGGGGAGTTATGACGAGTTCTACGCGTTCATGTCCGGCGGGTTCAACGGACAGATCGGCGTCTATGGCCTCCCGTCGGGCCGGCGGCTCAAGACGATCCCCGTGTTCTCGCAGTATCCGGAAAACGGCTATGGCTACACGGAAGAGACCAAGCCACTGCTGAACACGAGCTTTGGCATGATCCCCTGGGATGACACGCACCATCCGGCGCTTTCCCAGACGAATGGCGAGGATGACGGCCGGTGGCTCTTCATCAACGGCAACAACACGCCACGCGTCGCGCGCATCGAACTGACGCGCATGGAGACCGAGGAGATCATCGAGATCCCGAATGCGGCCGGCAACCACGGCTCGCCGTTCGTCACGGAGAACACCGAGTACCTGGTCGCCTCGACCCGGTTCTCCGTGCCGGTGCCGAACCGCGACGTTCCCATCGGCGACTTCAAGAAGGCGTTCAAGGGCCAGATCTCCTTTGTCGTCGCGAACGAACCGGGCAAGATGCGCATCGCATTCCAGCTCGTCGTGCCGGGCTTCAGTTATGACCTCGCCCGCTCCGGCAAGGGGCCAAGCCATGGCTGGATGTTCCTGTCCACGTACAACACCGAGCAGGCCAACTCGCTGCTCGAAGTCAACGCGTCGCAGAACGACAAGGACTATGTCGCGGCGGTGAACTGGAAGGCGATCGAATCGTGTGCCAAGGCGGGCAAGGCGCGTCCGGCCGCCGCCGAGTACATGCACAACTACATGGACGAGAAGTCGCGCGTCGCGAAGAGCGAGCGCATGACCAGCGTCCCGCAGCTGACGCCGGCCGACTGCCCGGGCTCGATCTACTTCATGCCGACCCCGAAGTCGCCGCACGGCGCCGACGTGGACCCGACCGGCGAATACATCACGGCCGGCGGCAAGCTCGCCTCGGTGATCCCCGTGCACTCCTTCAGCAAGATGACCAAGGCGATCGAAGGCAAGGAATTCGCCGGCGAGATCGACGGCATTCCCGTGCTCAAGTACGAATCCACGATCGCCGGTGAAGTGACCAACCCGGGCCTCGGACCGCTGCACACGCAGTTCGACGACAAGGGCTTCGCCTACACGTCGTTCTTCCTCTCGTCCGAGATCGTGAAGTGGAACGTCGAGACCCGCGAAGTGGTGGATCGCGTCCCGACCTACTACTCGATCGGTCACCTGCTCGTCCCCGGCGGCGGCACCAGCAAGCCCACCGGCAAGTACGTGGTGGCGATGAACAAGATCACCAAGGACCGCTACCTGCCCACGGGTCCCGAGCTCACGCAGAGCGCGCAGCTCTACGACATCACGGGCGACAAGATGAAGCTGCTCCTCGACTTCCCCACGGAAGGCGAGCCGCACTATGCGCAGGCGATCCTGGCGTCGAAGATCAAGGACCGTCAGGTCAAGTTCTTCACGCTCGCGGAGAACACGCACCCGCAGGTGGCGAAGACCGAAGCGGCGGCCGGCATCTCGCGCCAGGGCCGGGCGGTGCACGTCAAGATGACGTCCATCCGTTCGCACTTCGCGCCGGACAACATCGAAGGCGTGCGCCTCGGTGACACGGTGTACTTCCACGTCACCAACCTCGAGCAGGATTGGGATATCCCGCACGGCTTCGCCGTGATGGGGAACGCCCAGGCGGCCGAGTTGCTGATCATGCCGGGTGAGACCCGCACGCTGAAGTGGGTGCCGACGAAGGTCGGTGTGCACCCGTTCTACTGCACCGACTTCTGCTCGGCGTTGCACCAGGAGATGCAGGGTTACATCCGTGTCTCCGCCCCGGGTTCGGCCGTCGCCCTCACGGCGACGCTCTCGAAACCGACGACCGCGCCGGCTCCTGCCGGCAACAAGTAGCGGGCCAGGTCAGGGTCGGGGAGCGCGAACGGCGCTCCCCGACCGGGGCCTCACCTTCAATCGCACGTCGAACCCGTGACCCGCTTACCGCGACTCTTCATGCTCATGGCTTCGGTGCTCGTTGCCGGGGCGCTCGCGGTGCCGCTGTGGCGCATAGACCTGATCGCGCCGCAGTATCCCGAGGGGCTGGGCCTCCTCATTCGGGCCAACACGATCACGGGTATCAAGCCGCAAGATCTCAAGTCGATCAACGGCCTCAATCACTACATCGGGATGGCTGAGATCGTGCCGGAGTCCATTCCGGAACTGCGCTACATGCCGTACATCCTGATGGCCTTCGCGGGCGCCGCACTGTTGGTGGCGATCCGCGCGAACCGTACGGCGATCCTCAGCTGGCTCGTCGCGTTCGGGCTCTTGGGCGTGGCAGGCATGGCGGACATGTACAAGTGGGGGTACGACTACGGTCACAACCTTTCCCCGAACGCCATCATCAAGGTGCCGGGGATGAGCTACCAGCCGCCGCTCATCGGGAGCAAGAAGATGCTGAACTTCCGGGCGGTGTCGCTGCCGGCGGCCGGCGGCTGGATGCTTGGGCTCGCCGGGGGCCTGGCGTTCGCCGCACTGATGGTCGGCCGACGGCGTGGCACGGTGGCTGCGTTGGCCGTCGCCGCCGCGGCGGCGGCGTGCACCCCGGGCCCGCGCGAGATCGTGCTGCATCAGGATGCGTGCAGCTATTGCCGCATGACGATCTCCGATGCGCGGTTTGGCGGCCAGGTCGTGATGCGGACCGGGAAGATCGAGACGTTTGATTCCGTCGAGTGCCTGGTTTCGTGGCGACGAACAGCCGACACGACGGCGATCGCCGGCACGTACGTCATGGACCTCGAACACCCGGGAACACTCGTGAACGCGGAGACCGCGGGCTTCCTCAGGGGCGCGACGGTCGCGAGCCCCATGGGCGGCGCCATGGTGGCGTTCGCGACGCCAGCCGCCGCGGCCACGAAGCAGTCGGCGCTGGGCGGCACGCTGGCGACCTGGGACGACCTCCAGCGCGAGCCGACCACCCAAAGCGGTGTGGGGTCGCCGTGATCGCGGTGCTCACGGCCGTCGCGCTCGCGGTGGTCGGCCAGCCTGAAGGTCGGACGCGTCCCGTCGAGGCGGCGCGCCCGCTCACGGACTCGGTCGTCGTGGTGGCGCCGGGTACGAGTGTGGCGACGCTCACCGAAGCCGTGCGCCGCGTGCGCGCCAACGGACGGATCATCGTCGAGGCCGGCACGTATCGCGAGCCGACGATCGTGCTCGATGTCCCGGGCATCACGGTCGAGGGGCGCGGCTGGCCCACGTTCGACGGCGGCGGCGCGCAGACGGTACTCGTGGTCGCCGCGCCGCGGGTCACGGTGCGCGGACTCACGGTGACGAACACGGGCCGCTCGGATCTCGACGACCTCGCGGGGATCCTCGTTCGTACGACGTCGGACTGCGTGATCGAACGCAACCGTGTGCGCGACACGTTCTTCGCGATCTACCTCAAGCAGAGCGCAGGCTGCCGCGTGACGGAGAATGAGGTCACCGGCCGCGGAGTCGAGCAGTGGGCCGGCGGCAACGGGATCCATCTCTGGTATTCGCCTCGCACGATCGTCGAACGCAACACGGTGTCCGGGCACCGCGACGGGATCTACTTCGAGTTCTCCACGGGTGGGCTCGCCGAGGACAACAGCAGCGAAGCCAACCAGCGGTATGGCCTGCACTTCATGTTCTCTGATTCTTGCCGCTACGTCGCTAACCGGTTTCGCGACAACACGAGCGGTGTGGCCGTGATGTTCAGTCGTGGTGTCGTGATCCACAGAAACCGGTTCGAGAACGCGCGCGGCGGCGCCGCCTATGGGCTCCTCCTCAAGGAAATCCTCGGTGGGCAGATCACGGACAACATCTTCGACAACAACTCGACGGGCATGCACCTCGAGGGGTCGTCGCGGCTCGCCATCCGCGGCAATACGCTCACGCGAAACGGCTGGGCGGTGCGCGTGCTGGCCAGCGCCGAGCACAACGAGTTCACGGATAATCGGTTCTCACGGAACGCCTTCGACGTGGTCACGAACTCGCGGACCAGCACATCCACCTTCGATCGCAACTGGTGGGACTCGTACCGGGGCTATGACCTCGACCGCGACGGCGTCGGGGATGCGCCATTCCGGCCCGTGCGGCTCTTCTCGCTGGTCGTCGAACAGCACCCACCGGCGATGGTCCTGCTGCGGAGCAGCATTGTCGGGCTGCTCGACAGCGCCGAACGCGTGTTGCCCGTGCTGGCGCCCGACGTCCTGGTGGACCGGCATCCACTCATGCGAGCGCCGAAATGATCACGTTTGACGGCATCCGAAAGGCGTTCGGCGCGCGCCACGTGCTCGATGGCGTGACGGTCAACGTCGCGGCCGCGCGGGTCACGGCGCTCGTCGGGCCCAACGGTTCGGGCAAGACCACACTCATCAAGATCCTGCTCGGCCTCACGCACCCCGACGCCGGCGTGATCTCGATCGGCGGTACGCCGGTGGATGTAACCGGTTCGTACCGCTCACAGGTCGGGTACATGCCACAGGCGGCGAACTTCCCGAGCCATCTCCGCGTGGGCGAGATCGTCGAGTTGGTGACCGCGCTGCGGGGCGGGCAGGCGCGGGACGAGTCGCTGCTGGACGCCTTCGGACTCCGCGCGGACTGGGACAGGCCCGTCGGCACGCTGTCAGGTGGCACGCGGCAGAAGCTGAACGCGTCCATTGCGATGATGTTCGCTCCGTCCGTGCTCGTGCTCGACGAGCCGACCGCGGGCCTCGACCCGGTCGCTGCGGCGACGCTGCGTGATCGCGTGCGCCGTGAGCGTGACCGTGGTCGCGCGGTGCTCATCACGTCGCACGTCCTCAGCGAGCTGGAAGAGCTTGCGGACGATGTCACGTTCATCTGCGACGGCACGGTGCGGTTTGCGGGGAGCATTGCCCAACTTCGCGAGGCGACCGGCGAGAGTCGTGTGGAGCCGGCCATCGTCTCGCTGATGCGGTCCGTGCGGCGAGCGGACCCGGTGTCGGACTCGGCGGTCGCGCCGGGCGTCGCAACGGAGCCCGGATGAGCGTCGCAGGCCTCGTGTTCAGTTTCCGCGTGCGCGACCTCGTGCGCAGTCCCTGGCTGGCGGCCTATGCCCTGGGGTTCTTCGCGATCGGCGAGTCGCTCTTCTGGTTCGGTGGCACGGCGGATCAGGTCGTGCTCAGCCTCCTGAACCTGGTACTCACGGTCGTTCCGCTCGCGGCGCTCGTCTTTGGTGTGGTGTACGTGTACAGCACGCGTGAGTTCACCGAGCTGCTCCTGGCCCAGCCGATCCCGCGGCGCCAGTTGTTTGTCGGCTTGGTGGGCGGACTGACCGTGCCGCTGAGCGCGGCCGGCGCGCTCGGTATGGCGTTGCCGTTCGTGCTGCACGCGGGCAGGCAGGCTGTCCCGGTTGGGCCGCTCGTCACGCTGCTGGTTGCCGCGATCGGGTTGACGGCGGCCTGCACGGCGCTTGCGGTGCTGATCGCACTCTGGATTGACGATCGGCTGCGAGGGATCGGCGTGGCGCTCGGCACATGGCTCGCGCTGACCCTGCTGTATGACGCCGGCGTGCTCGCCATCGCGGCCGCGTACGACCGATGGCCGCTCGACAAGGTGATGATCGGCCTCATGCTGGCGAACCCCGTGGACATCGCGCGCAGCGTGGTGATCTCGCAACTCGATATCCCGGCAATGATGGGCTACTCGGGTGCGGTGTTCCGCCAGGCGTTCGGATCCAGCATTGGTGTCGCGATCGCGTTGTTGGCTCTCGTCAGCTGGGCGCTGGTGCCGTTCCTGTTTGCCCGGCGGCGGTTCGAACGCCGGGACTTCTGATGTTCCTTACAATCCAAACCTGGGAGTAGCGATGCCGATTCTTCGTCTGTTGACGCTCAGCGTCTGTGCGTTTTCATTGGCCTGCGGGTCCGGCGACAAGGGGCGGGAGTCGGACGACCGAGATGACGACGAGAAGGCGTCGGCCGCCGTCAATCTCGACCCGTCCTCGATCACGGCGAGCGAGATCGCGCTCGGCGACAGCATCTTCCACGGGTTGATCGGCGCGACGTCGTGCCAGGCCTGCCACGGGCCCAAGGGCAAGTCCGGCGCAGCCGCACCCGACCTCACCGACACGACGTGGCTGCATAGCGATGGCAGCTTCCCGGCGATCTACAAGCAGATCGAGACCGGTGTCATGGCGCCCAAGCAGTTTTCAAGCATGATGCCGCCGTTCGGCGGCGCGCCGCTGACGCCGGAGAAGCACCGGGCGGTAGCAGCGTATGTGTACAAGCTGAGTCACCCGTAGCGCGCAGGCCGGCGGGACCAGCGGCGGCTCAGGCGCTGGCGCGATACCGATCGCGCCAGCGCTGCACGCGTTCAAGTACATCACGCACCGAAATCCGCGGCATCCGGCCCGTCCGGTTCTCCATCGAGATCGAATAGTCCTCGCCGGGCTCGCCGTACGTGTCAATCATCAGGTCTTGGCACCAGCGGTACGGGCCCACACGCTTGGGATTTGAGTACCCGATCAGCGAGATCACGGGTCGCCTGAGCGCAACGGTCATGTGAAGCGGCCCCGTGTCCGGCGACAGCACCAGCGCGCCGGATTCGAGGATCGCCGCGAGCCGACGCAGTCCGCTGCCGAGCGCGGTCGCCGGCTTCGCCGTGGCCCGTTCGAGGATGGTCGCCTCAGCTGCCAGCTCGCGGTCGCTCCGCCCGCCCACGAGCACCGGCTGAAGCCCGAAGTCGTGCGACAGCGCGTCACACACCTCCGCCCAGCGCTCAGCGGGCCAGTCCTTCTCCGGCTTGCTCGTCGCGATCACGATCGGCGCGATCGGGCGGTCGAAACGCGCCGCGAACTCGCGCTGCCACGCGCGCTCCTCGTCATTCCACGGACCGAGATGCCACGCGGCGCCGTCGGTGGGCACGCCGAGCCAGTGGGCGAACTCGAAGTACTGGTCCTGCACGTGCTGCATGGCGTGAGGTGGCACGCGATGGGTGGTGAACAGCCAGTTGAAGTCGCGGGCGCGGGCGCGATCGAAACCGAGCTTCACCGGCGCCTGCGTGAACGTCGTGATGATCCCCGCCTTGAAGTACACTTGGAGGTTCAGCACGACATCGGCGGAGTGTGCGGCGAGCGCGCGTCGCACGTCGAGGAACCCCCGCAGCCCCGCGCGGCGGTCGAACTCGATGATCTCGTCCACGTGCCGGTGGCCGCGCACAAGCGTCGCCGGGCCGGGCTGCAGCACCCACGTGACACGAGCGCGCGGCGACACGCGCTTGATCGCGTCCAGCACCGGCAGCACATGGACCGCGTCGCCGACCGCGCTCATCATGACGACGAGCACGCGGTCGAGCGGGACGGCGGCGCCGACGGCGGCGGGGTTGCGGGTCACAGGCGAGGAGGCGGGGCGATTATTCCTCGCTCGCGCCCCGTGGGGAAACTGGCCAGGGAACTCACTTCGTTCATGGCGAAGTGAATCTGCTCGGCGGCCTGCGCCTTGCGGAGCGATTCTTGAAGTCGCATCGAGTTGCGCATGCCACCGGGAATGCGGTGATCCTCTCGGCGCCCGAACTTCACCCGGTCCACATCGAGCACGTACGCCAGTCGCTCGGTGAACGGCTGCACGACGAGGATGTTCCGGGCGTTGAGGTCGGGGTGCACCGCGCCAATGTCCCACAGCGCCCCCAGCAGGTGCGAAACGGCCACACGAATCTCATGACGCTCGGCATGTCCGGTGTAGTCGCGCAGCGCCGTCACCAGGTCCACGCCCTCAACGAACTCCGTCACCACGTCGGCGCG
>Ga0194131_10008072_pt1 | contig 13858 bp, 14 predicted proteins | sample TA2KigO120mmetaG_FD_148631 | JGI IMG/M metagenome (GOLD analysis project Ga0194131, IMG submission 148631) | Freshwater microbial communities from Lake Tanganyika, Tanzania - TA2015053 Kigoma Offshore 120m | ecosystem: Environmental > Aquatic > Freshwater > Lake | place: Tanzania: Lake... | reverse complement strand
GAGCGCGGCCCTCGCGGCATGGACCGCCCTCGACCCGGCGACCGTGTTCCTCACCGGCAACGCCGACCGCCGCGAGGCGCCCTGGCCGGCGATCGTGCCGTACACCTGGCACGAACTCGCGGTGGCCCCGAGCGGGCGCGACGAGCTGGGGGGCGCCTTCCGCGCCGCGCTGGAGGAACCCACCCGCCACGCGCGAGACGAGGCGCTGGCCCACCTCCAAGCCGACCACCCGGAGCTGCGCGGGCTCGCACGCATCCGCGCGCAGCTCGACCGAGAACAGCTCGGCCAGGACGCGCTCACTTCCCTCGAAGCGCGCCTATCGCGACTTGACGGCAAGGCCCCCTTCGTCGTCCCCGGCGTGACTGACCTTGACGCTTCCCCCGCCTCTCGATAACCGCCGCCGGCTTCCGGGGGGCTCCCTCCGGACTGGAATCCCCATGCACGACCACCACACCTGGACCACGCACTCCACCAACGCCGCCGAGGCCACCCACGACTGGTTCGTGGTGGATGCCGCCGGCCAGACGCTGGGGCGCCTTGCCACCCGCATCTCCACCGTGCTCCAGGGCAAGCACAAGCCGAGCTACACCCCGCACACCGACTGCGGCGACTTCGTCATCGTGCTCAACGCCGACAAGATCGTCCTCACCGGCAAGAAGCTCGACCAGAAGAAGTACCACCACTACAGCGGCTACCCGGGCGGTCTCAGCTCGGTGACGGCCCGCGTCCAGCTCGACCAGCACCCCGAGCGGGTGATCGCGGCCGCCGTGCAGGGCATGGTGCCCCGCAACCGTCTCGGCCGGCAGATGCTCACCAAGCTCAAGGTCTACGCGGCCGGCGAGCACCCCCACGCGGCCCAGCAGCCCAAGCCCTTCCCCGAGTACGTCTGATGAGCAAGAACACCGCCCGCTACTACGCCACCGGTCGCCGCAAGACCTCGAGCGCGCGCGTCACCATCAAGCCCGGCACCGGCACGGTGACGGTCAACAAGCGCAACGTCACCGAGTACATGCACCGCCCCATCCTCGAGATGGTCGTGCGCCAGCCCTTCAACGTCATCGCCCAGCTCGACTGGGACGTGAACGTCAACGTCCGCGGCGGCGGCAAGGCCGGGCAGGCCGAGGCCATCCGCATGGGCATCTCGCGCGCGCTCTGCGCCGCGAATCCGGCCCTCCGCAGTGACCTGAAGAAGGCGGGCTTCCTCACCCGCGACGACCGCAAGGTCGAGCGCAAGAAGTATGGCCGCGCCGGCGCCCGCCGTCGCTTCCAGTTCAGCAAGCGCTAGGCCTCGGCCGGGCTCCCGGGTGGCGAGGGCCGGTTCTACCCTCGCCATCCTGCCCGCCCGGCTGGGCAGCACCCGGCTGCCGCGAAAGATGCTCGCCGACATCGGCGGGCAGCCGCTGGTGGTGCGCACCCTCGAGCGCGTCCGCGCGGTGGTGGAGCGGGTCGTGGTGGCCACCGACGCCCCGGAGATCGCCGAGGTAGTCAACGCCGCCGGCGGCGAGGCGGTGCTCACGGGCGCAGCCGCCAACGGCACCGAGCGCTGCTGGCTCGCGTGGCAGATCATCGGCGCCGCGCACGAGCGACCCGTCATCGTCAACGTGCAGGCCGACGAGCCGCTGCTCGATCCGCTCACCCTCCGCGGCGTCATCGAGGCGGCGAGCAGCCTGAGCGACGGGGACGGCTTCGACATCGTCACCGCCGCGCACCCGCTTCACGACCCCGACAACCCGGCCCGGGTGAAGGTGGTCACCGGCGAGGGCGACCGCGCCCTCTACTTCTCCCGCGCGCCCATCCCGCACGGGGGCCCCCACTTCGGCCACGTGGGCATCTACGCCTTCCGCGAGCCCGCGGCGCTCTTCCGCGCCGCGACGATGCCCACCCACCCCCTCGAGCTCGCCGAGCGTCTCGAGCAGCTCCGGTGGCTGGCGCGCGGCATGGGGATCCGCGTGGTGTTCGCCAACGAGGGGCACGGCGGCATCGATACCCCCGAAGACCTGGCGCGGGTGCGCGCGCATTTCGCGGCGGAGGCGAGGGGGGGCGGTTAGGCGGCCGAGTGCGAAAGGCGCCCATGAAGACCAAGTTCGTGTTCGTGACCGGGGGCGTGCTCAGCTCGCTGGGCAAGGGCCTCAGCGCCGCCGCGATCGGCGCCATCATGGAAACCCGTGGTCTCAAGGTCACTAACATCAAGATGGATCCCTACATCAACGTGGATCCCGGCACGATGTCGCCCTACCAGCACGGCGAGGTGTTCGTCACGGAGGACGGCGCCGAGACCGACCTCGACCTCGGCCACTACGAGCGCTTCGTGACCACCACGATGTCGCAACGCAACTCGTTCACCACGGGTCGCGTGTACCGCAACGTCATCGACCGCGAGCGGCGGGGCGAGTACCTCGGCCGGACTGTCCAGGTGGTGCCGCACATCACCGACGAGATCAAGAAGCTCATCCAGGAGGGCGTCGACGGCGCCGACATGTGCATCGTCGAGGTGGGCGGCACGGTGGGCGACATGGAGGGCCTGCCCTTCCTCGAAGCCATCCGGCAGGCGCGCGCCGACTTCGGCGTCGAGAACGTGGCCTACGTCCACGTCACCCCGCTCGTCCACATGAAGGCGGCCGGCGAGCTGAAGACCAAGCCCACGCAGCACTCGGTGAAGGAACTGCTCTCCACCGGCATCCAGCCCGACATCCTCATCTGCCGCTCCGACGTGCTCATCCCGCGCGACGTGCGCCAGAAGCTCGCGAGCTTCTGCAACGTCGGCGTCGACGACGTGATCAGCGCCCACGACGTGGCCAACATCTACGAGCTGCCTCTGGTGTTCCAGGAGCAGGGCCTCGACGATCGCATCCTGCAACGATTCAGCTTCTTCGCGCCGAAGGCTCGCCTGCCCGCCTGGGACGAGTACACGCGCCGGGTCCGCACGCCCAAGCACCACGTGCGCATCGCCATCGTCGGCAAGTACGTCCACCTCACCGACACCTACAAGTCGCTCAACGAGGCCCTGGCGCACGGCGGCGTGGCCAACGACACCAGGGTGGAGCTCCGCTACGTCGACAGCGAGGAGCTCGGCGGGCAGCAAGTCGGCACCGCGCTCGGCGGGGTCGATGCCATCCTCATCCCCGGCGGCTTCGGCGCGCGTGGCACCGAGGGCAAGATGGTGGCGATTCGCTACGCCCGCGAGAACCAGGTGCCCTTCTTCGGCATCTGTCTCGGGCTCCAGCTGGCGGTGGTCGAGTTCCTGCGCCACGCCGCCGGCATCGAGGGCGCCCACTCGAGCGAGTTCGAGTCCAAGGCCCGGCACCCGGTGGTCCACCTGATGGACGCGCAACGCAACGTCACCGATCTCGGTGGCACCATGCGGCTCGGCGCCTACCCCTGCGATCTCGGCGAGGGCACCCGCGCCCGCGCCGTGTACGGCGGGGCGGCGCAGATCTCCGAGCGCCACCGGCACCGCTACGAGGTGAACCCGAGCTACCACGACGCGCTCTTGCAGCACGGCATGTGCATCAGCGGCCTGTCGCCCGACGGCAAGCTGGTGGAGATGGTCGAGCTGCCGTCGCATCCCTACTTCGTGGCCTGCCAGTTCCACCCCGAGTTCAAGTCTCGCCCTCTCGCGCCGCACCCGCTCTTCACGGCCTTCGTGAAGGCCGCGCTCGACCGGCAGACCCAGGCGAGCCGCGGCCTGCGCCCGAGCGAGGCCGCCGAGGCGAAGTGATCCTCCTCCTCGGCTGCGCCCCCGACCTGCCGCCCCTCACGGAGCGTGCCGAGGCCCGCGAGCTGCGAGTGGAGAGCACAGACGGCGCCTACGTGGTGGCGCTCTCGCAGGCCAGCGCCCCGGTCTCGGGTGACGTCGCGACTGCCTCATCAACGGAGGTGACACGCCGGGAGGAGGGCAAGCCGCCGCTCGCCATTCGCTCCAGCGCCTCCACCTGGGACCTGAAGAACAAGCGGGCGCGCTTCGAGGGCCAGGTGGTCGTCACCCGCGGCGACGTGACCATGCGCTGCGACGAGCTCGACGTCACCTACAGTAGTGGCGATGCCGTCGACACCGTGGTCGCGACTGGACACGTCGAGGTGGACAAGGGGACCAGGACCGCCCGCGCCGCCGCCGCCGAGCTCGTGGGCGCCACGGGACGGATCACGCTCACCGGCTCGCCGCGCCTCTCCGACGGCCCCAACGAGCTCGTGGGCGACACCATCGTCCTCTGGCTCGACGACGAGCGCGCCACGTGCGCCGGCACCGCCGGGGCCCCCTGCACGCTCGTGGTCGCGGGCTGGGCCGTCGGCCCTTGACCGGCCCGGTGCTGCGCGCGGAGGGGCTGCGGAAGGCCTACGGCGGGCGCGCGGTGGTGGCCTCGGTGTCCTTCGAGCTGCACGGTGGCGAGGTGCTGGGCCTGCTGGGTCCCAACGGCGCGGGGAAGAGCACCGCATTCAAGATGGTGGCGGGCCTAGCCCGCCCCGACGGCGGCGCCGTGTGGCTGCGCGAGGCCCGCGTGGATCACCTCCCCCTCGACGCGCGCGCGCGCCTGGGCCTCGGCTACCTGCCCCAGGAAGACACTCTTTTCCGCGACCTCGACGCGCGCGACAACGTCCAGATCGCGCTCGATGCCTCCGGCCGCCCCGGGCCGGCCGACGCCCTTCTGGCGCGCGTGGGCCTCGAGGGCATGGGCCCGCGCGCCGTCACCGGCCTCTCGGGCGGCGAGCGGCGCCGCCTGCAGGTGGCCCGCCTGCTGGCGATCGGGCCCACGGTGATGCTGCTGGACGAGCCCTTCGCCGGCATCGATCCCATCGCAATTCGCGGCATTCAGGGCCTCATCCGCGGGCTCGCCGCCGAGGGCGTAGGGGTGCTGCTCACCGACCACGCGGTCCGCGAGACGCTGGGCACCTGCGATCGCGCGCTCATTCTCGACCAGGGCGAGGTCCACGCCTCGGGCACGCCCGCCGAGGTGGTGGCCAACCCCCACGCCCGCGACCGCTACCTGGGCCCTGACTTCAAGCTGGACGGCGTTTCCTTGCAAGGCGGCGGCCAAAGCTGATACGCTAGGTTCCCGACAACAAGATCTGACGCCCGGAACGCGGGCTTTTGCCTCATTTCGCCCGGAAGGCTCCCACGCGCATGTCGCTGGACTTCAAGCAAGGCCTCCGACTCCAGCAAAAGCAGACGCTTCAACTACAGATCACGCCGCAGCTGCAGCAGGCCCTGAAGCTGCTCCAGCTCAACCACGTCGAGCTAGTGGAGGAGATCCAGCGCGAGCTCATGGAGAACCCCACGCTGGAGGAGGTGCCCGGGCAGACCACGCGCGAGGTGCCCGAGACGGCCATCCCCTCGCAGACGGCGGAAGCGCGCGACAGCCACGAGCAGCAGAACGGCTCGCAGAGCAACGAGGTGGACTGGAACCAGGTGCTCGAGAACATGAGCGACCAGGGCTTCCGCAGCGAGCGCGGCGCCTCGGGGTTCGACGAGTTGCCACCGATCGAGACCAACCTCACCGCCGGAGACTCCCTCGGGCCTCACCTGGAGTGGCAACTCCAGATGCAGAGCTGCACCGACAAGGAGCGGGCGGCGGCCCTGCTCATCATCCGCAACCTCGACGATCGCGGCTGGCTACCGGTGTCGCTGGCGGAGATCGTCGAGGAGAACAACGAGAGCGCCGAGACCGACGAGGAACGCATCGACCTCGAAGACGCCGAGGGCGCCTTGATCCTGGTGCAGTCCCTCGACCCGGTGGGCTGCGGCGCGAGCGACCTCGTCGACTGCCTCGTAGTCCAGGCGCGTTTCCACTTCCCGGAGGACCCCTACTTCCCCCAGGTCATCCAGAACCATCTCGGCGACATCGAGAAGCGCAACTACGCCGCCATCGCCCGCAGCATCGACATCGCCGAGGAAGACGTGATCGAGTACCACCGGATGCTCAAGCAGCTGGAGCCCTGGCCGGCGCGGAACTTCACCGGGCAGGAACCCCAGTACATCTCGCCCGACGTGTACGTGTTCAAGATCGGCGACGAGTGGCAGGTAGTCCAGAACGAAGATGGAATGCCGAAACTCCGGGTCTCACGCTACTACCGGCACGTCTTGCAGGGAAAGGACTCCACGCGCGAGGAGCGTGACTACATCAAGGAGCGGCTCAGCAGCGCCGACTTCCTACTAAAGTCCATCTGGCGGCGCCAGGACACGATCGCCAAGGTCATGCGCAGCATCCTCAGTCGCCAGCGGAACTTCTTCGACCTCGGCCCCGACCACCTGCGGCCGATGGTGCTCAAGGACGTGGCCGACGAGGTGGGGGTCCACGAGTCGACGGTCTCCCGCGTCACTTCCAACAAGTACGTGCAGTGCCCGCAGGGGCTGTACGAACTCAAGTATTTCTTCAACAACGGCGTCAACGCGGTTCACGGCGAGCAGGTGGCCGCCGAGGCGGTGAAGCGTCGCATCAAGAAGCTGATCGCCGCCGAGGACCCGGGCGCGCCCCTGTCCGACGACCAGGTGGTGGCGCTGCTCAAGCGCGACAACGTCGATATCGCCCGGAGAACCGTGGCGAAGTACCGCGAGGCGATGGGAATTCTTCCCTCGTCGAAGCGAAAGAACCTCTGCTAGGAGGACACCCGTGGAGCTGGATTTCACCTTCCGCAACGTCGAGAGCACAGAGGCCATCAAGGAGTGGGCGCTCAAGCGCTTCAAGAAGGTCGTCAAGCACGTGAAGGAACCCGCGCACGCGCACCTGACCCTCATCGTCGACAAGCACCGGCACCGCGCCGAGTGTACGCTCCGGACCGACGGCGAGACGCTCCGCGCCGCGGGCGAAACAGCCGACATGTACGCCAGCATCGACGCGGTGGTCGCCACCATCGAGAACGCCGCGCGCCGCATCAAGGAACGGCGCGTCAGTTCGCACGAGTTGTAAGTCTCCCCGCATGGGGTGCCCGGCTGGCTTGACGGAGCCTCTCGGATCGGCAACATTGCGCCGCTTTCCGAGAGGTCCCCGATCCCCATGGCCCTGAAGAACTACTTCTTCACCTCCGAGTCCGTCTCCGAGGGCCACCCCGACAAGATGTGCGACCAGATCAGCGATGCGATCCTGGACGCCCACATCGCCCACGACCCCAACGCCCGCGTGGCCTGCGAGACCCTGGTCAAGACCGGTCTCGTGGTCGTCGCCGGCGAGATCACCTCGCTGGCCCACGTCGATTACCCGCCGATCATCCGTCGCGTCGTCAACGAGATCGGCTTCGACAACTCCAACAAGGGTTTCGATGGCCACACCTGCGCGGTGATGGTGGCGCTGGAGCAGCAGTCGCCCGACATCTCGCAGGGCGTCACCGAGGGCGAGGGCCTCCACAAGGAGCAGGGCGCCGGCGACCAGGGCCTGATGTTCGGCTACGCCATCAACGAGACGCCGGAGCTGATGCCGGCCACCTTGCAGTACAGCCACCAGCTGATGGCCAAGCTCGCCTACCTGCGCAAGCACGAGGCGGCGTGGGGCTGGGTGCGGCCCGACAGCAAGTCGCAGGTCACCATCGAGTACCGCGACGGCAAGATCGCCCGCATCGACGCGGTGGTGGTGTCCACCCAGCACGACCCGCGCGATCACGCGCTGATCGACGCGCAGATCCGCGAGGAGCTCATCAAGAAGGAACTCCCCGCCCACCTGCTCGATGCCAACACGAAGTACCACATCAACCCCACCGGCAACTTCGTCGTGGGCGGCCCGATGGGCGACTCCGGCCTCACCGGCCGCAAGATCATCGTCGATACCTACGGCGGCCACGGCGCCCACGGCGGCGGCGCCTTCTCCGGCAAGGACCCATCCAAGGTCGATCGCTCGGCTGCCTACATGGGCCGCTACATCGCGAAGAACCTCGTCGCCGCCGGCGCCTGCGACCGCGCGCTGGTGCAACTCGCCTACGCCATCGGCGTGGCCGAGCCCGTGAGCGTCAACGTCGAGACCTTCGGCACCGCTCACGCCGACGAGGACGCGATCAACACTTGCATCCGGGAGATCTTCCCGGTGAAGCCGGCCGGCCTCATCAAGCACCTCGATCTCAAGCGCCCGATCTACCGGAAGACAGCCGCCTACGGTCACTTCGGCCGGAACGACAGCGACTTCACGTGGGAACGCACCGACATGACCGGAGCGGTCCGTAATTTCCTCCGGCTGTAGGCTGGCGAGGAGTCACGCGAGAGGGGCCGGGACCGTCGCCACGGCGGTCCTGGCCCTTTCTGCCTTCCTGGGCGTCGCGCTCGCCGGTGACGCGCCGCCGATCGACCCCCACCTGGTGGCCTGGTCACCCGCGCCGCCCGAGCAACTCACCGCCGACAAGGCGGCCTTCGACCAGATCCTCGCCGGTGCGCGCGCGGGACGGAAGCTGCCGCCCGGCAAGGGCGACGACATCGCCATCATCGTGCTCGACACCGTGCGCGCCGGCAGGCTGGGCCTGTACGGCTACGCGCAGCGAACGAGCCCGAATCTCGACGAGTGGGCGAAGTCGGCGCGCGTCTACACCCGGGCCACCGCCGACGCGCCGTGGACCTTGCCCTCGCATGCCTCGATGTTCACCGGGCAGCCAAGCCGCACCCACGGGGCGATGAGCGTGGGTCTCGACGACCCGCGCCGCGCCGCGCCGCTGCGCGACTCGGCCACCACCATCGCCGAGCGCCTGCGCGACAAGGGCTACGAGACGGTGGGCATCGCCGCCAACCTCGGCTTCCTCAGTCGCGAGTACGGCCTCGCCCAGGGCTTCGAGGCCTGGGCCTGCGAGGACATTCCGCGGGGGCCAAACCCGCTCCCCTACGTCAGCGGCGACCGCGTCACCGCGATGGCCACGGCGTACATCGAGGGCAAGCCCGCCGACCGGCCACGGCTGTTGTTCCTCAACTACATGGACGCGCACGCGCCCTGGATCGCGCGGCAGGGCTACACGCCCAACCCGAAGATCATCAGGAAAGAAAGCCTGCCGTTCCGCAAGGAGTGGATGTCCGCGGTGCGCAGCTTGCTCGCCGACGGCGTGCTCGACCCGGCGGTACGGGCCTCGTGGTCGGCGGCCTACGACTCCGAGCTCCGTTTCCTCGACGCGCAACTGGCCATGCTCCTGCCCAAGCTCGCCAGCTTCGAGCACATCTTCATCCTCTCCGACCACGGCGAGGCCCTCGGCGAGCACGGCATCGTGGAGCACGGCAAGGACGTGTGGGAGGAGCTCGTGCACGTGCCCTTCATCGCCAAGTCGCCACGGCACGCGGCGGGCCGTGACACCACGCTGGTGCAGACGCACGACCTCGCGTGGATGGTGCTGGAGGCCGCCAAGCTCCCCGTTCCCAGCGACATCGTGCGCACCCGCGACCTCGTCGTGAGCGAGCAGTACTACACGCTCAAGAAGGAGCTGGAGAACAAGTACTTCGGCCAAAAGTTCAACCGCGTGGTGCGCAGCTTCCGCAACGGGGACCTCAAGATTCGCGTGGAGGGCGGCAAGCCCACCGGCACCTACAACCTCGCGGCCGACCCGGGCGAGATGAACGGCGCGGTGGCCACCCCGGCGGGGCTGGTGGGCATCGAGGCGAAGTGGCTCGCGAGCACGCCGGCCGCCCCTGCCGAGGCCGCCACGCCGCCGGCCGACGAGAACATCGAGGCGCTACGCCAGCTCGGCTACGTCGAGTAACTCACTCGGTGTAACCTAGAGCTTTCAGCATCTCCAGTTCTTCCGGCGTGGCGCTGGTCCGCGCCCCCGCCGCCGGGGGACGAGCGTTGTCGAGGTAGCTCTTCACCACCGCGGCGAGCGCCTGGTGCTCGGCGGACGTGGGCTTCTGCGGGGAGAGTTGCCCGGGGTCGCCGCGCAGGTCGAAGGCCCGGGCCCAGTTCTTCCCCGGCGACAGGGTGTAGGCGTGCGTGAGCGTGCGCGCGCCCACCTGCCGCGCCTCCCAGCGGGCGCGCTCCGCCAGCGCCACCGTGTTGGCCGTGGCGCGAGGTCCCAGCAGCGGCTGGCCGTCCCAGGCCCAGCCCTTGTCGACGGGGATGCCGGCCAGATCGCTCAGCGTGGGCGCGAGGTCGACCAGCTCCACGATGCTCGTGTCCTTGCGCGGCGCGGCCCCCGGCACGTACACCACCAGCGGCACGTGGAGCAGCACGTCGTTGAGCGCGTGACCGTGGCCGAAGCGCGCCGGGCTGTGACCCGCCTCGCCGAGGGCCTCGCCGTGGTCGGCGGTGACCACGATCATCGTCTTCTGGCCGCGCGCCCCGGCCCGCGCCGCGTCGACGATCTGTCCCACTCGGGCATCGAGCTCCCACACCGCGTCGTCGTACATCGCGCGCATGTAGGCGAGGTCGCCCTCCGACGCGCTGGCCCGGCCAGCGGCCACGTCCTCGTAGAACTTCTGGGTGACGTGCACGAGGCGAGTGTCGAACTTACCGCGTCGATCCTCGAAACCCGAGAGCCTTGGGTTGTCGGCATGGGGGCCCATCAGGTGAACGTAGGTGAAGCCGGCGCCGGAGAGGCCCCTCAGGTAGGCGGTGGCGGCGTCGGTGGTGGCCTTGTCGTCGCCATAGCTCCACCTGTCGAAGCCCTGGTCGAGGCCGAAGCTGTACTGGGTGTTGGTGGCGATCACCGGGTTGGCGTTGAAGCCCACCGTCGCGTAGCCCTTCTGCTTGAAGGCCTCGGCAAGCGTGGTGACCTCGGGCGAGAGCGCGTGGTAGCGGTCGGTGTCTTCGAGGTCGAAGTCGATGCCGTTGTTGGCACGGTAGCGACCTGAGAAGTAGCTCGACACCGACAGGAGCGTGGCCGGCGCCTGGCTGAAGGCCTGGGCGAACACCACCGACGAGGCCGCGAGCGCGTCGAGCCTCGGGGTGAGGCCCGACTTGTTGCCGAGGAAGCCCATGCGGTCGGCGCGGGTCGTGTCCATCGTGATCCACAGGACGTTGCAGCCGCCGCAGGCTTCCTTCCCCGGCGACACCGCCTCCGCCGTCGACGCGGCGAGGGCGCCCGCGACCCCGAGTCCAGTCATCCAGCCACGCACCATCACCTCGGCACCTCGTCTAGCGCGGTCACGTGCAAACCCGCACGCTTGCCGTCTATGCCCGCCGCGGTAGGAGCCACACATGCCCCTCGTCTCGCGCCGCCGGCTCGTCCAGGGCGCGGCCGCCGCTCTCGGCGCCGCCCAACTCGGCGCCAGCGCCTCCCGGCCCCCCAACTTCGTGGTGGTCGTCGCCGACGACCTCGGCTGGGGCGACCTCAAGTGCTACGGCAACCCCTGGGTGAAGACGCCGAGCCTCGACCGGCTCGCCCAGGAAGGCACCCTCTACACCCACGGCTACGCCTGCTCGCCGGTGTGCTCGTCGAGCCGCGCCGGCATGATCACTGGTCGTTTTCCGAGTCGCGACAGGATGTTCTCCTGGATCGGCAACGCCCAGGCGCGGAAGCCCACGATCAACAGCGATCGTGGCATGCCCGACTGGCTCGACCCGGCGGCCCCCTCGGTGGCGCGAACGCTCCGCGAGCGCGGCTACCGCACCGCCGTGTTTGGCAAGTGGCACCTCGGCGAGGGGGGCGCGCCGGACCCCGGGGCCTACGGCTTCGACGTGTACCGCACCTCGAGCGGCAACGGTCCGGCCTTCAAGGACAGCCCCTTCCGGCCGGTGTCGTCGGAGCGCATCGTCGATGCCAGCCTCGAGTTCATCACCGCCAGCGCTGCGAGCCCCTTCATGGTGAAGGTGTGGTTCATGGACCCGCACGTGCCGCTGGAGCCGTCGCAAGCGCTCCTCGACCAGTACCCCGACGTCGAGGGCCTGCTCCGCACCTACTGCGCCTCGGTGACGGGCATGGACCAGCACATCGGCCGCCTCGTCGCCGGGATCGACGCCCTCGGGCTCGGTCGCGACACACTCATCCTGTTCGCGAGCGACAACGGCCCCGCCGGCTCCTTGCTCCCCGACGATCCCACCGCTGGCGGCGGCACGGCCGGCCCCTTCCGCGGCATGAAGGGTAGCCTCTACGAGGGGGGCATCCGCGTGCCGTGGATCGCGCGCTGGCCGGGGACCGTCCCGCCCGGCAAGGTCGACAACACCAGCATCTGGTCGGGCGTCGACCTGCACCCCACGCTGGCCTCGCTGGCAGGGGGCGCCGTGCCCCCGGGGCTCGACGGCGACGACCGGAGCGCCGCGCTGGCCGCGCCGTCTGCGGCCCGTCGCCCCTTGTTCTGGGACTGGCGCAGCGCCCCCGTGTTCCGCCCCGCCATCCACGCGAGCCCGATGCTGGCGATGCGCGAGGGCCAGTGGAAGTTCTACGTGAACCCCGACGGTAGCCGGAAGGAACTCTACGACGTCGTGGCCGACCCCGGCGAGGTGGACAACCGGCTGGACGTGGAAGCGAAACAGGCGGAAGAGATGCTCGCCCCGACTCTCGCCTACTGGAAGTCGCTACCCGAGGGCGCGATCCAGCCCAAGGCCGGGGAGATCAACTACCCCTGGCCCACCGAGAAGAAGAAGAAGTAGCGACTACCGCAACACGCGGTAGGGCGCGCGACCACCCGTCAGTTTACTGTCACCGGCTAGGCCACCAGCCTCGACGGCTACACCTGGACCAAGCAGGGCGAGATCCTCCCCTTCGAAGATGCACCCCAGAGCCTGAGTACCTGGGCCACCCCCTACGGGCTCGCCTCCTTCCACAACAAGGACGGCTACTTCCGCCTCGCCACGGCACCGCTGGCCTCCGCCGACGACTGGACCGACAGGGGCGAGGCGCTCCGCGAGGGCTGGGGAGGCTGGAACGACGGCTACATCCAGGCGCCGAGCGTATGGGTGGACGGCACGACCTGGAAGAGGTGGTTCAACGGGCACACCTACACCGACACAACCGAGCGTCTCGGCTACGCCGAGGTCGCGGCGAACCCCCAGCCAACCCACACCACCCAGCCCGAGCACGCTAGTCCCGGGCGGTGCGGCTAACCATCCTCCACCACGACCGCGACGTGCTCGCCATCGACAAGCCCGCTGGCCTGCTCTCGGTTCCCGGCAAGGCGGAGCCCGACTGTGCCGAGGCCCGGCTCCGCGCCGCGGGGCTGGTGGTCTACCCGGCCCATCGGCTCGACATGGCCACCTCGGGGGTGCTCCTGTTCGCCCTGCGCCGCAGCGCCGAGCGCGAGCTTCACCGCCAGTTCCGAGAGCGCGAGGTGGAGAAGGTCTACGTGGCGCGCGTGGCGGGACACCCCCTGGCCGACAGCGGGGAGATCGACGCGCCGCTCGCCACCGTCGAGGGCGAGCCGCGCTCGGTGGTGCGCCCCGGCGGGAAGGCCGCGCTCACCGGCTTCACGGTCCTGCGTCGCGACAACGACGGCACCAGTTTGCTCGAACTGCGTCCCCGCACCGGACGCTCCCACCAGCTCCGCGTCCACCTGTGTCACCTCGGCTTCCCCATCCTGGGCGACCGGATCTACGCGCCGGCCGAGGTCGTCGCCGCGTCGGATCGCTTGTGCCTGCACGCCTCCGAGCTGCGTTTTTTTCATCCGTACTCGGCCGCACCGATGTGCCTGCGGGCGCCGTTGCCCTTTCCCTAGCAGGCGGTCGGGGCCACGGGCGACCGACCGGCAGGCCTCGGCGCCACCCCTAGATTCTGCCACCGCTTCCCGGTCAGCCTTTGCTCAGAAACTCCGGCAGCAGTTCGGGGACAGGCCTTGGCTGGAGGGGATTCCGCTGGAGGCGGAGCCTCACCCCGAGGCGCTCGGCTAGTTCCCGTAGAAGGCGAAGATCGCGCCGGCCTTGCTGCCGCCGGTGTTCTCCTGCGGGGCGCCGAGGATCACCTCTTGCTGGCCGTCGCCGTCGAGATCGCCGGTGGCCACGCTGGCGCCGAGATCGTCTTTCTTGCCCCGGGAGTAGAA
>Ga0194131_10008070_pt1 | contig 13859 bp, 15 predicted proteins | sample TA2KigO120mmetaG_FD_148631 | JGI IMG/M metagenome (GOLD analysis project Ga0194131, IMG submission 148631) | Freshwater microbial communities from Lake Tanganyika, Tanzania - TA2015053 Kigoma Offshore 120m | ecosystem: Environmental > Aquatic > Freshwater > Lake | place: Tanzania: Lake... | reverse complement strand
CAAGATCGTGGCCGTGACGCGCTCGGGCTTCGCCGCGCGCATGATCGCCGTGCATCGCCCGCGCCAACCCATCCTGGCGGTCAGCGACGACGAGGCCGCCGCGCGCAGCTTCAACCTGATCGCCGGGACCACGGGCGTGCACAGCAAAATGCTGTTTCCGCGCTCAAGCATGGACCATATCGGCCAGGTGCTGGAAATGCTGTGGCGGCGTGGCTTGCTTGTGGCCGAGGATCTCGTGCTGACCACGGGCATCATCTATCCCCACGCCGGGAGCCGCATGAACGCGCTTCAGGTGAACCGCGTGTCCGACCTGGTCGAAAGCCTGGGGTGGCGGCGATGACGGGCGGGGCGGCGCTGGCGCGCATCGGGCTCTACGCGCGCTCCGAGACGCGGCTCTTTCACGTGGCGTTGGCGCGCCGCCTGAAGGAACGGTTCGGTGCGCGACTTGTTCTTTATTCCGGGAACCCCCAGGAGAGCGCCTTCTATCGCCGCCATGGCGAGGGCGTATTCGAGGAGATCGTCGAAGCCAAGGTTTTGCACGCCGCCGCGATGGAGGCGCCGACCGGCGATCATCGCCGCGCATCCATAGATGGCATGACCGAGATTGCATGACTCACGCCGCATGACTGGCGCCGAAAGTTCGCTGCTCCATCCAGTGACCGGCTCGTTCTGCTTCGGCACGAAAGCCGAAACCTTGGAGCGCTTGCACGGCCTCGTGCCAGGGGTCGTGTTATGCGATCAGGAATATTTCTCGGTCGAAACGTGGCGGCGGGACGAGGCGTGGCTGATACCGGCGATTATCCGCCGATTTCCCAACCTGCCGCTCGCGGTTCGATCAAGCTCGCGATCCGAAGACGGCCTCGTGGAGTCGCGCGCGGGCGCCTTCGATTCCGTTCTTGGGGTCGAATGCTCTCCGTCCGCAATCCGATCGGCGGTCGAGCGCGTAATCGCGAGTTTTGGCGATGAGGCGAGTGCGGCGGACCAGATTTTGGTCCAGCCGATGGTGCGCGACGTTCGGATATCGGGCGTCGTTTTCTCGCACGACATCACAACCGGGGCGCCCTACTTCGTCATCAACTACGATGACTTTTCCGGCCGGACCGACACCGTCACGGGCGGGGCCATCAGCAAGCTACTTTACGTCGAGAGGATGCATCGCGAGCGCGTCCATTCGACACGGTTTCGCCGCCTGCTTCAGTGCGTCGCCGATATCGAAGCGGCCACGATGTGCCAGGGTGTGGACGTCGAGTTTTGCATCGACGCACGCGACGCCATTCACGTCCTCCAGGTCCGACCACTTACGGAGCCCGCGCCCTGGCCCGCCGGACGCGCCGCCTCCATGCGCGAAACCCTCGCGACGTTGCGTCACGATCTCTCCGCGTTGATGAGTCCGGAATCTGGGCTTGCCGGGGCGACGACCATTTTCGGGGAGATGCCCGATTGGAATCCCGCGGAGATGATCGGCAGCAATCCAACTCCGCTCGCCGCGTCGCTCTACCGGAGCCTTATCATGGATCGGGCATGGTCGACCGCCCGTTCCGACATGGGTTACCGGACCGTGGCGCATCCCTTGATGCGGATGCTTGCCGGTCGGCCTTATGTGGACGTGCGCCTCAGTCTCAATTCCTTTCTCCCCGCCCCGACATCCGACGGGATTGCCGAATCGGTCGTGAATCACCAGTTGGACCGGTTGCGCGCCAATCGCCACCTGCACGACAAGATCGAATTCGAGGTGGCGCTGACGTGCTGGAACGGCTCGGCGCGGAAGCGCCTGGCGGAAATGGTGGACGACGGTGTGCCTCGAACGATCGCGGAGGAATATGGCGAGGCGGTGCACGCACACACCATGACGCTCCTGCGGTCGGGTGCGGCGGACGTCGCGGCACTGACCGAACGGCTGTATCGATTGGACGACGATCTCGTCGCGGCGGAACGGTGCCAGACGGACGAAAAGCCGTTCGTTTTGCTTGAACAGGCGGTTCCGCACGGCACAATGCCGTTCGCAAAATTGGCCCGCCACGCTTTCATCGCGGTCGCGCAACTCCGGTCATTCGTCGACCGGGGCGCGCTGAGCGGCGAGCGGGCGGATGAGTTCCTGCAAAGCGTTCGAACCGTCGCCTCGGACCTCGTGGACGATATCGCGCGCCTTGCGCACGGCGAGTTGGCGCGCGCGGACTTTCTGGCGCGTTACGGCCATCTCCGGCCTGGAACGTACGACATTCGCGTGCCGCGATACGACGAGGCGCCGGATCACTATCTCGACTTCTCCCACGTCGAAGTGCCGCAGCATTCGTCGTTCACCCTCCGTCCCGGGGAGCGGGCAGCGATCGACTCGCTGCTGCGCGAGGAACGCTACCCGCTCGGTTCAGACGATTTGTTCGCCTACCTGAGCGCCGCCATCGTCGGCCGAGAATTCGCGAAGTTTCGCTTTTCGCGAAACGTCAGCGCGGCTCTCCGGGCGTTCTGCGACTGGGGCAGCTCCGCCGACATTTCTCGCCAGGACTTGGCGTTTCTAGAGCTGCCCGCCCTTCGGGATGGGATGGCTGGTCGGATGTCGCCCCGGGACATCCAGCGCGCCATCAGCAGCGGGCGAGTCGCGCAGGAGAAGGCAAAGTTGATCCGGCTGCCATCGCTCGTCGCGGACCCCGACGAAGTCGTGATCGTGCGCATGCCGCTCGGAAAGCCAACTTATATCACGCGCAAGACCGTTATGGGCCCGACGGCGTTTCTTGGGCCCGAGGGAAAGACGGTGATCGAGGATCGGATCGTGCTCATCGAAAGCGCCGATCCCGGTTACGACTGGATTTTTAGCCACCGATTGATGGGCCTCGTGACGAAATTCGGCGGCGCGAACTCACACATGGCCATCCGGTGCGCGGAGTTTGGGTTGCCCGCGGCGATCGGATGCGGCGAGCGGATGTTCGAGGAATTGATCCGCGCCAAGTTTGCCGTACTCGATTGCCAGAGCCAGGTGATTCGGGCGCGGCACGCCGCGGCGCACGCGTGACGGCACGGGACTTGTCTTGACCGCCACATCCACTTCCCGTCCGCTCGGTCGGATCGCGTTCTCCATGCGCATCGTCCGGGCGCGCGGCTATGGTGAAGCGCGGGATGCCCTGAGTCATGACTGGGTTCGCTGGAGCGAGGAGAGAGGCGCGATACCGATGGCCGTGCCGAATGCGTTGTCGGACTTTGCGCCATTTCTCGACCAGGGTGCGCCCCGGTTGATCGTGCTGACGGGCGGCAACGACGCCGTTGCCGGTGGACCAGGCGGCGACGCCGAGCCGATCCGCGATCGATGCGAGCACGCCCTGCTGGACTACGCGGCGGCGCGGGATGTCCCCGTCTTGGCGGTCTGCCGCGGCATGCACATCCTCAATCTGCATTTCGGGGGCCATGTTGTCCCCGTTTTGCCCGACAGCGGCGCGGGCCATGTGGGCGGTTCTCATCAGATTCGGTTTGAGCCAGATATATCGTGCGCGCTCGGGCGCGACAGGGCGGCGACCAATTCCTTCCATCGCCAGGGCGTGGCCCGCAACGGTGTGGCGCCGGCCCTGCGCGTTGCCGCCACGTGCGCACGAGACGGCTTTGTCGAAGCGCTGATTCATCCGTCTCGGCGAATGATCGGAATACAGTGGCATCCGGAGCGTCCGAACCCGGCATCGGACGTCGACGGCGTGCTTCTGGACACCCTTCTGTGCCCTCGACCTTTTTGGGTTCGCACGCCGTGAAGGCCATCATCGTCGCCGCGGGACGCGGTACGCGAATGGGGGCCGCCACGGATCAAATTCCGAAATGCCTTGTGCCCTTCGGCGGGTGCCCTCTCATCGAATGGCAGCTTAGGGCGTTGTCTGCCGCGGGCGTCCAAGACGTCGTCCTCGTGACAGGATACAGGTCGGAACTTCTGCAGCCCTATGGTCGGACGCGCATTCACAACGCGCGGTGGTCCGAGACCAATATGGTCTTCAGTCTCGATTGCGCGCGCGCCGCGTTTCTCTACGGCGGTCCCGTGATCGTCTGTTACTCGGACTTGGTCTATGAGCCCCGCCTGATCGAGTGCGTCGCCGGACATGACGGCGATGTGGCGACCGGCGTCGACCGATCGTGGTTGGCGCTGTGGTACACACGGCTGGACGATCCGTGGGCGGATGCAGAGAGCTTGAGACTAGCGAGCGAGGATTCGATCGCCGAGATCGGGCGGCGCGTGTCGCTAGGCGATAGAATCGATGGCCGTTTCGTCGGGTTGACCAAATTCACTCACGAGGGTGCACGGCAGTTCGTCGATTGTTACGACAATCTTCGCTCCGGCGATCCGTGCTTGGATGGCCGCGCGCCAGAGCGTTGCTATTTTACGGACATGCTTCATGGGCTAGCGGCTCGAGGCGACGCGGTGCGCGCCGCGACGTTCGACCATGGATGGCTTGAGTTCGACACGGGCGACGACCTGCGTCTATTCGAGCGCATGCGCAAAGACGGCTCGCTGCGCAAGTTCATCACGCTGGATTGGAACGCCCGGCCGTGATCGTTTGGCTGATCGGCCTTTCGGGAGCGGGCAAGACTGTGATCGGCCGTGAACTGGTCGAAATCTTGCGCGCGGAAGGTCAGAGTGCCCTTTTTCTCGACGGCGACATCCTTCGCGATGTCTGGCGCGACCTGCTCGGCCATAGCCTCGAGGCGCGACGGCGCAATCACGAGCGTATTTCGCATCTTTGCAAGGTTTTGGACCAGGAGCCCCGGCTTCACATCGTGGTCGCCGCGCTCTCGATCTTTCCCGACCTTCAGAAGTGGAACCGGGACAATTTCAGGCGGTATTTCGAGGTGTTCATCGACGTTCCCATCGACGTGGCCATCGCGCGGGATTCCAAAGGCATCTACACCAAAGCTCGGCAAGGCCTCCTTCGCGATATCGTCGGCGTCGATATCGAGTTCCCTCGCCCTCCCTACGCGGATATGACGCTCGCACCTTCGATGCTTGCCGAATCGCCCCGCGCGCTGGCGATGCGCGTGCGGAAGCGGCTCGGAGACACGCGAACGGTATGACCGTTTACCCGTACATGGGCCGCGACCTTTTCGCCGCGCCCGAGACGTACGAGTTCGCGCCGTGCGAGCCAGTGTCGTTCTTTGAGGCCTGGTGCGATGCCCGGGAGGATGCGGTCCGGTTGTTTGCCGAGCGCGAGCGCGCGACGGTAAATACGAGCGATCGCGCGGCGGATTCCGCACCCCTTGGTGCCAGAACCTTGGACGACATCCTCGAATCGCTTCTCAAGGCGGCCGCGGCCGGAGGGCCGCTCGCGCCGGCAGACAAGCGCACGGTCGACTCGCTTCTGCAGAAGTTCGAGATTTTCCGTCGGTTGTTCACGCACTATGACGGGGCGATGCGGAAGTGGGACGGCGCCGCTTTGGCCGGTCCCGATCACTATATCTTGCTTGCCGAAGTCCTCGGCGCCTGGTGCGCGAAGACGGGAAACCCAAAATACCTCTCGACGATGCTCAAGGCGGTGGATGCGCTGTGCGCGCTGCCGGCTGAGTCGCTGAGCGCGTCCGCCGCGACGCGTCTCGCCGCGGTTGTCGAGCAGGAGAGGCGTCTTGTTGACCACTGGGTTCGGGTTGCTGGGGAATGACCGCGTCGCTCGACGATGTGGGCGTCATTCTCGCGCCAACCATGCGCTCACGAGCTTATATGCAGATGATGGAGGCCCGCGGACTGCGCGTGTCGCAGGCATTTCTCATCCCGGGCGCGGACCGGCCGTGGAACGGGCCGGCCGAAATCGCGGTCCTGCTGCCGAATGGCGCCACGCCATTCGTTCTGCGACCCGGCGAGTACGCCCGGGAAACCGTGGAGCGGATGAATCTGCCCGCTCGATCGCTTCCCCACGCCGATATCAACCATCCCTCGACGATTGCCGCCCTTGAACGTTCGGGACCGCGCGTTCTGGTCTATTCAGGTCTGCCGAAGGTCCTTTTGCGCCCGCCCGTTTTGGCAACGGGGATCCGATTCTTGCACGTACACGGCGGCTATGTGCCGCACTACCGCGGCGCAACGGCCTTCTATTTCGGGCTGCTCACGGAAGGCAAGCTCGGGCAGTCCGCGATTTGGCTGGACGCAGGCGTCGACACCGGCCCCCTTCTGATGCGCCGTTGGTACGACGTGACGCCGGGGCTGAGCGTCGACCAAGTCCTCGATCCCGTCACGCGCGCGGACTTGTTGGCGACCGTCTTACGCCATTTCGCGGACACCGGCCACTTCCCGGCGGCGGAGGACAGCGCGGAGGGCGAAAAGTTCTTCATCATCCATCCGGTTCTTAAACACCTGGCGCTTCGCCGAGTCACGCGCTCGGCGGCGTCACCCCCACTCCGTGGAGGCGCCCAGCATGTATGACTTCTTTCTTGGAGACCGGGAACAGCTCCGGCGCGAGCCGCGCCGGTTCCTCGTGGCCGTCAAACACATGTTGCCGCGTTGGGCGAACTCTCTTCCGGACTCGGAGTATCTGGCGACCCACGACTTGATTATGGAATCCGATTGGACCGACGGGCCGGTGTTTGTGGAGACCGGCGTGGGCGCCAGCACGCTCCTCCTTCTCCACCACGCCATGGAACGCGGCGGCCGCGTCATTTCCTGGGACTTGAGTTCGGCCAAGGCCTCGTTTCTCCGCCAGGTTGCCAGCGAGACCTTGGAGCCGATGCACCGCCGTGCGATCGCGGAGCATTGGACGTTTGTGAGCTCGTCGTCTCTATCGCCGCACACGGGAATGGCCATCCTGCCCCAGCTCACGGACCGTGTGAATCTCTCGATCCACGACTCCGATCACACCTGGCAGACGATCTCGGGTGAGATCGAGGGCGTTGTCCCCGTTCTCGTCGACAAGGGTATCGTGTGTGTGGACGACGCGAACCAAGTCTTCCAGCACACCTATGAGCCGATCATCAACATGACGCGCCGCAAGCTCGGCCTCCCGCCCATGGCGCCACTGCCGGACAATCGCGGCCCCGCGCATTGCGACGCCATTCCGGCCCTGCTGGCACGGCATTTCGAAACCGTGGAGGCCGTCGCCGTCGACGTACAGAACAGCCTTAAAGACGACCCCTATTACGCATGGTACGACACCGATCGTCGCGGCATGGCCAGCGTGGGAATGGAAAAGTTCGAGACGCTCCACCGCCGATTTGTGGCACTGCGCGTTTCCGGACGGCGACGCTAGCGATCCCATGCCCGATTTTTTTTCGAACTTCCGTTGCGGCAAGAAGAAGAGACCTATGACATCCATCGTCGAAATCGTCCAGTCGTGCTACCCGACCATCGAGCAGATGCCGTTCTGCAAAGCGCTGCGCGAGGGCCGATTCGGCCGGCAGGAAATTTTGCGCGCCGAGATCGTCGAGCTGTATCGGGCGCTGAAGACACGCTCCGAAATCCAGGAGAACTACAAGGAGAAGCTCCGCGATGCCTTGACGCAGGGCATGATCAAGCAGTCGGATCTCGACACGATGTTCGACGTCATCGACGACGAGGGCGAGACCGAGGGTCACATCGATCACTTGGACATGCGCTTCAAGCTGTTTACCGGCACCCGGGTGTCGCGCAAGTCGCCCCTGCGCTTCAACGCGGACCTCGATGCGATCAATCGCGCGTGGATGGACATCTGCAAGGAGTCCGATCTCCTGACGCTGATGACCATCACGGCCGCGATCGAAGATTGGTATGCGCCGCTGTCGGCCTTCTTCGAGGTCGAATATCGCAAGCGCGGGTTCAGCGACGACGAACTGGAGCTTTTCATCGTCCACAAGGAAGCGGACCTCGACCATTCCACGGCTCAGTTCGAGATGATCGATCGCTTCCTTCCAAGGCTCGATGCGGGACGCCTGCGCACGATGGTGGAGCGGACCTTCGTGACGTCCAAGGGTTACGACGCGATGAAGCTGCGCTTGGCGGAGGCGACGTGCTCTCTCAACGACCTGGTCCAGTAGCCGGACGCTCCGGCGTACGTCGGCCGTCTTCGTGAACGATAGCGCGAGGCGGCCGATGGCTGGGCTTCCGCACGCGGCCTTGCGCCGAGTGGCTCTGTACGCGCGACCGGAGTCCCGCTTCCTCATGCTCGCGTTGGCGAAGCGGCTGCGGGAGGCCTGGGGCAGTACGGTTCACCTTTACTGCGCCAATGCCGATCAAGTGGCTTCATTTCGGCGCGCGCCCGAAGCGGCGCTGTTCGAAAGGATCGAGGCTGTCGGAGTCTTCTCCGCGTTTTCCGACGTGGACCATCACACCCCGTTGAGCGTGGCCGAGCAGGCGCGGGCGGAGGCGATCGAGCGCGATTACGGCGTCACGCTGAACTTTCTCGCGGTTTCCAACCGCCACATCGGGCGTGGCTATGCCCTGGGCGGCCCCTATCATCCCAGGTCCCGCCTGTCCGACCGGGCGACGGATCGCACGATCGCCCGGGGCTATGCGCGAATCTTCGACTATTGGGAAGGAGAGTTCGATCGCCACGGCTTTACGCTGCTCCTGAACGGCGGACGCGAGAGCGTCATGGTGGCGAGGCGGCGAAACATACCGTCGCGAATTCTGATCGGATCCCGGTTCAAAAACCTGCACTGCTGGGCATGGAACGAGTTCTACGAGTGCCCGGAGGTCGAGCACGCCTACCGCACCCTGCCGCAGAGAGTCGGCGCGCAGATCTCGGCCCCGTACCAAGGCCATCTCGACAGCCGTCGGCGCGCGCGCCGCGCGGGGTCTGCCGGCGCGCTTCTGAAGCGCGCGATCCTCATGACAGCGCGGTATGCCTGGTGGTGGATTCGTGGCTATGAGAAGGGGCGCACCTACTACCTGAGCAGCAATCTAAAGTTTCTCTACAGGATTTGGCGCGATTGGCGCGATGTCCGGCGGTTGGCACGGACTCGCGTCGGCGATCTGACCGCCGCAGGTGTGCCGTTCGTCTATTATCCTTGCCACCTGGAGCCCGAGGCGGCCCTGCAGGGCATTTCGCCGGAGTTCTTTTTCCAGCATGCGCTGATCGCAGCCGTTTCGCGCGATCTACCCGCTGGCGTCATGCTGGCGGTCAAGGAGGCCTTCGGCGCGATCGGGCGACGACCGATCGATTTCTACCGGCATCTGGCCGATCTCAAGAACGTGGTCTTGCTTGACCCCTGGGAAATGGGCCTCGACTGTGTTCGAGCGAGCCGTGCCGTCGTTACGATCTGCGGTTCCACAGGTTTCGAGGCCGCCGCCATGGGCCGGCAGGTGATCGCGCTGGGCAGACACAATGTCTTCTCGTTCCTCCCCGTGGTTCAGACCGCCAAACGCCTGGACGAGCTGGGGCCCGCATTGCAACGCGCCCTGTCCTCGTCGGAGCCAACGGCGGAGAGCGAGGCACAAGGACGCCGGTTCCTTGCGGCAGTGGAAGCCACGTCGTTCGATTTGCGCGGATTCGATTACGGCCATCCCTCGATCGTCGACCCGGAAGCCGTCGATGCCATGGCCGAGGGCCTGCTGAGAAGCGTGTCGATGACACCCGTGCCGCTCGGATCATGAGCGACGCGCCGCTCCGCATCGGTCTTCAGGATGTTCGCGCATCGTTTCGCGAGAACCAGAAGCAGTTGGCCATCGTGAAGTATGTCGGCCGGCCGCTCGGTGATCTGTTCACGCCTTTTTTTTACAATGCCGGATTCAGCGCCAACCAGGTCACGTATCTGCGTTGCGGCCTCATGGCCGTGGCGGTTGCTTTGGTCGTGCCGATGAATCCGGCCGCCAACATTGCGGCCGCCGCGTTATCGTTCCTTGGGTTCATCCTGGATTGCACCGACGGCAACCTCGCGCGCTTGCGGCGCGACACGACATATTTCGGGAAGTACATCGACGGGTTGGCGGACACACTCTTCGCGTGGTTCGCACCGGCCGCCGCGGGCATTGCCCTCTCGGTGCGAACCGGGGAGCTGTATCCGGTCCTGATCGGCGTCGTGGGATCGTGTGCGTCTCTGGTCACGTTTGCGCTCCGTTCCCGTCTCAGCTTCGCCCGGGAGTGGATGTTCAATCAGACCGGGCCGATCACCGATGTGGAACGATCCGCCCTCAAGCGGACGGAACAGGTGGAAAAAGCGGCGCGTTCGACCTATTCGCATGTGGTTCTGCTGTCTCCGTTCCTCCTTGTCGTGCCCGAGGGCACGCATCTGTACCTTCTCTCCGTCGCCCTCCTTCAGATTCCATGCGACTTGGCCGCGGGTAGCGCCGTGCTGCGCCAAGCGCGAATCCTGCTTTCGCGCAAACGCGTCAGCATCTGGGACCCCCGCTACACTCCGAAGCAGTGACCCCAACCTCGTCGATCGCGCACGCCCCGTCCTGCGGCCTTTCCGGCGCACTGCCGGTTCGCTTGATTGCCCGGCTCGACATCAAAGGGGCGAATGTCATCAAGGGCGTTCATCTCGAGGGGCTTCGCGTCGTCGGGCAACCGGCCGAGATGGCCCATCGCTATTACGCCGACGGCGTCGACGAGATCGTCTATATGGACGTGGTCGCGTCGCTCTACGGACGCAACAGCATTCTCGACGTCATTACGGCCGCGGCGCGCGACATTTTCGTGCCGTTGACCGTCGGCGGCGGAATTCGAAGCGTAACCGACATCATCGCGGCGTTGCGCGCGGGCGCCGACAAGGTCGCGATCAACACCGCCGCACTAGCCCGGCCCGACTTCCTGCGCGAGGCCGCGCGTGCCTTCGGCAGCCAGTGCATCGTCCTCTCGATCGAAGCCAAGCGGCGCGGCCCGGCCGCCTGGGAGGCGTTGACAGACAACGGGCGGGAGCGCACGGGGCGCGACGTCCTGAACTGGGCGGAGGAGGCCGAGAGCCTGGGCATCGGCGAGATTCTCCTCACCTCGGTCGACATGGAGGGAACCCGAAAGGGGTTCGACATCGATTTGATCTCCGCAGTGCGCGCGCGCGTGCGCGTTCCAGTGATCGCCAGCGGGGGCGCCGGCTTCCCCGACGATGTCGCGGACGTGGCACGCGCCACGTCGTGCGATGCGGTGGCGATCGCGGGCATGCTGCACCACGGATTGGAGACGCTGCCGTCCCTCAAGACCGCGCTGGCCAAGAGAGGCATGACGGTGCGCCTGTGATTCACGTCGTCGACTATGGCCGCGGCAATCTCTTCAGCATCGTTCAGGCGCTGCGGCAGTTTGGATTGGAGGCGTCGGTCAGCGGTCGCCCCGCCGATGTCGAACGGGCAGATACGATCATCCTGCCGGGCGTCGGCGCGTTCGGCGATGCCATGGCGGCACTGGACGGAGGCGGGCTGACCTCACCGTTGCGGTCCGCGGCGTCCAGGGGCGTGCCGATGCTCGGCATATGCCTCGGTCTTCAACTTTTCATGGAAAGCAGTGAGGAGTTTGGGCACCACAAGGGCCTGGGCCTCATTCCGGGCGACGTCCGGCGCCTTTCCGACGCAGGGCACCAGGATCCGAGCGCGGTGCGCATTCCTAATGTGGGTTGGCGCGCCTTGCGCTGGGAAACTCGTGATCCACTGCGTCCGGCGGCATACGAGCAAACGATGTTCTACTTCGTGCATTCCTATGGCGTCGTCCCGCGCGAGCCGGAGGACTGGGTAGCGAGCCTGACGATCAATGGCGATCGCATCGCATCGGTGGTGCGCCGCGGCGCAATCGTCGGGTGCCAATTCCATCCCGAGAAGAGCGGCCCTGCCGGCCTTGCGTTTCTGCGGGCATTCTTCGAATCGGCCATGGGCCGTCGAACCGAAGGAGGGCGGGTGCGTGAAGACGCTTGAAAAGGAGGGAAAGACTTATGCCGTCCATCCCGTGGACGGCGCACTTGAGGTCAAGTACGGCCTACCGGCCGAGGTGCGATTTTGCACGCGATGCGTGATCTCAAACCAACGGCCGTCGTCCGCGGTCGAATTCGCGCACAAGCCTGACTCCAAGAAACATACCATCGAGTTCGACGAGAGCGGCGTCTGCGCCGCGTGCCGTTACGCCGAACGAAAAGCGCGAGAGATCGACTGGACGGAGCGCGAGCGTCAGCTTTCCGCCCTTTGCGACCGATACCGTTCGCGCAGCGGCGCGTACGACTGCCTCGTGCCGGGATCGGGGGGAAAGGATTCCGTCTACGCCTCTCACATTCTCAAGACGAAGTACGGGATGCACCCTCTCACGGTGACATGGGCACCCCATCTGTACACCGATGTCGGTTGGCGAAATTTCACGAACTGGCTCCACATCGGCGGATTCGACAACTATCTCTTCACGCCGGACGGCCGGGTGCATAGGAAGCTGACCGAGTTGGCGTACCGCAACCTTCTTCATCCCTTCCAACCCTTCATCCTCGGACAGAAAAACTACGCGCCCAAGATGGCGGCGCGCTTCGGCATCCCGCTCGTCTTCTACGGCGAATCTGAGGCGGAGTACGGCAACCCCGTGGCCGAGACGACGAAGGCCGCGCGCGAGGAGAAGTATTTTGCGGCGTCCGCCGCGCTCAACCAGATGTACTTCGGCGGCGTGCCGGCGGCGGAGCTTCCCCGGCACGGCATCGACTTGCGTGCGCTCGAACCCTACATGCCGGCGAGGGTCGACGATCTGCGGCGCGCCAAGGTGGCCGTGCACTATCTCGGCTATTACCTCAAATGGACGCCGCAGGAATGCTACTACTACGCGGCCGAGCACACCCAATTCGAGGCGAATACCGAGCGCACCGAGGGCACGTATTCCAAGTACAACTCGATCGACGACAAGACCGATCCGTACCACTACTGGACGACGTACATGAAGTTCGGCATTGGCCGTGCGACCTACGACGCCGCGCAGGAAATCCGTAACGCCCACATCACGCGCGAGGAAGGCGTGGCGCTGGTTCACCGCTACGATCACGAAGTGCCGCGCAAATTCCTCGCCGAGTTCCTCGCCTATCTGTCTATGGACGAGGCCGAATTCTTTTCGATCGCCGATGGGTTCCGCTCGCCCCATCTATGGCAGAAGGCAGGGGACAGTTGGCAATTGCGTCACAAGGTCGCATGAACAGGCTTGCGAGCCTCGGCGTCGTTGTCGCGCGTGGTCGGTCCAAGCGACTGCCGCGCAAGATGCTTCAACCGCTCGCCGGGCACCCTCTCATCGCTTTCATGGCGAGGGCCGCCCTGGCGAGCCGGATCGACCGGGTCATCCTGTCGACCGACGACGACGAGATCGCGGCGATCGGCGCACGCTACGGCCTTGAGGCACCATTCCGTCGGCCGGCCGAACTGGCCGAAGACTTCGTGACCAACGACAATGTCCTGCTGCACGCCCTCGATTGGTTGGCTGCGAAGGGGAGGCTGGCGCCCGATATCGTTGTCCTTCTCCAGCCAACGGCGCCGTTCATCGCACCCGCCGATATCGACTCCTGCCTCGACACCTTGGAGAGTACGGACGCCAATCTGTGCTTCACGGCCGCCACGGTGACCGAGCAACCGCATTGGATGTTCGAACCCTCGGCGAACGGCGAGCTGCACCTGCTCATGGACGGGCACCTGACCGGCGATCGGCAGCACACGCAGAAATTGCCGCGCTATCTCCATCCCTCGGGTGGTGTCTGGGCCATTCGCGCCAAGGCGCTGCGCGAGACCGGGCGCGTGTACGCGGCACCCATGCGCGCCGTGGAAGTGCCCGCCGAGCGGGCGGTCGATATCGACACGGCGTTCGACCTCATACTCGCCCAATCGGTTGCGCGCCATTTTGGATTCGCGCCCGCCGAGCGCCGAGACCAGCCATGATCCGCGTCTCGAAATTCGACCACCTCGTCGTGCCGGTGACGGCGACGATCCGGGAAGTTCTGGCGCGCATCGACGCCGCCACGCCGGAGCTGTTCCAGATCGTGGTCGACGCCTCCGGGCG
>Ga0194131_10008069_pt1 | contig 13859 bp, 13 predicted proteins | sample TA2KigO120mmetaG_FD_148631 | JGI IMG/M metagenome (GOLD analysis project Ga0194131, IMG submission 148631) | Freshwater microbial communities from Lake Tanganyika, Tanzania - TA2015053 Kigoma Offshore 120m | ecosystem: Environmental > Aquatic > Freshwater > Lake | place: Tanzania: Lake... | reverse complement strand
AAGGCTCCTGGCGCTACGAGTTCTATGCCTGCCAAGACCTCCCCGACCGCCTCGAACCCCTCAATCGCCACATCGATGCCTTCGCCCATCTCTACAACCACCACAGACCGCACGGCGCCCTTGGCGGTGAACCCCCAACGAGTATCTCTCCCTCACCCGACAGCAGAACCCAACGTCTCATATCTACTGAACCCGGACACGGGCTTGCCAATGCGCACTCTAGGCGTCAATCTTGCCCCCAAGAGCCAGTCATCCGGTGGATGCCGGTTGTTATATTCCCGCGCGACAGACCGAAAGCGGCGGAGAGAGGGTGAGCGATGGCGGACGAAGCGCGTGGCCAGATGGACATGCATGCCAAACGCCAGATGTGGCAGGCGTTCGGCCAGCTCACCAAGTGGACGATCATTCTTTGCGTGGTGGTTTTGGTGCTGATGGCGATCTTCCTGGTCTAGGATCGCGGAACGGCGCCCGTCGGCATCGCTGAAAGCAACCGGAACCATCGGCATGCGGCTGGCCGTCCCCAAGGAACGACGCGCGCAGGAACTCCGGGTGGCGGCAACGCCGGAGACGGTCAGGAAACTGATCGCGCTGGGTGCCAGCGTCTGCGTCGAAAGCGGCGCGGGCGGCGGCGCCTTCATCGCGGACGAGGCCTTTGCCGCGGCCGGCGCCACAATCGCCGCCAATGCGGCGGAGGCGGTGTCGGGCGCCGACATCGTGCTCAAGGTGCAGCGGCCGCTGCGCGGCGGCAACGAGCAACCCGACGAGCTGGGGCTGTTCCGGGCGGGCCAAGTGTTGATCGGCATGCTCGATCCCTTGTTCCATCGCGACGACGTGGCGGCCTATGGCCGGCTTGGCCTTACCGTCTTCGCCATGGAGATGGTGCCGCGCATCAGCCGGGCGCAGGCGATGGATGTGCTGTCAAGCCAGGCCAATCTGGCCGGCTACAAGGCGGTGCTGGATGCCTGCGAGCACTATTGCCGCGCGCTGCCGATGATGATGACGGCGGCCGGAACGGTGGCGCCAGCCCGGGTGTTCGTCATGGGCGTCGGGGTCGCCGGACTGCAGGCGATCGCCACCGCCAGGCGGTTGGGCGCCATTGTCTCCGCCACCGACGTGCGGCTCGCGGTCAAGGAACAGGTGCAATCGCTGGGCGCCAGCTTCGTCATGGTCGAGGACGAGGAGACCAAGTCGGCGGAGACCGCGGGCGGCTATGCCAAGGAGATGAGCGAAGCCTACCAGATCAAACAGGCCGAATTGGTGGCGGAAACCGTCAAGAAGCAGGACATCGTGATCTGCACCGCGCTGATTCCGGGCCGGCGTGCGCCCCTGCTGTTGAGCGAGACGATGGTGCGTTCGATGAAACCGGGATCGGTGGTGGTCGACCTCGCCATCGAGACCGGCGGCAATTGCGCCTTCTCCAAGGCCAACGAGGTGGTGCGGGTCGATGGTGTCAAGATCGTGGCGTACCGCAACGTGGCCAGCCGGCTGGCGGCCGACGCCTCGGCGCTCTATGCGCGCAATTTGCTGGCCTTTCTGTCGCTGCTGATCGACAAGACATCGAAGCAGATCAAGATCGACTGGACGGACGAGATCGTCGCCGCCTCTTGCCTGGCGCGCGAAGGCACCGTCGTGCATCCCGAGTTCAACGCCCGGGTGGCCTAGTGGCCGGCCGGCCAAGGATGGTCTGACACCATGGAAGCCGACCCATTCATCTTCCGCTTGTCGATCTTCGTGCTGGCGGTGTTCGTCGGCTACTACGTCGTGTGGAGCGTCACGCCGGCTTTGCACGCCCCGCTCATGTCGGTGACCAACGCGATCTCCTCGGTGATCATCGTGGGCGCGCTGATCGCCGCCGGACCGGAGCCCGCCAGCACCGCCAAGCTGATGGGGCTGGTCGCCATCGCGCTGGCCGCGGTCAACATCTTCGGCGGGTTCGTCGTCACCCAGCGCATGCTGCAAATGTTCAAGAAGAAGCAGCGCTAGGGGCGCCGATCCGTGTCCGCCAACCTGACCGCCGTCGCCTACCTCGTCGCCGCGGTGCTGTTCATCCTGGCCTTGCGCGGCCTGTCCTCGCCGACCAGCGCCCGGCGCGGCAACCTGTTCGGCATGGTCGGCATGGCGATCGCCGTGATCATCACGCTGCTGCGGCCCGACGTGCTGTCCTACTGGGAGATCCTGGCGGCGCTGGTGGTGGGCGGCGGCATCGGCACGGTGATCGCCAAGCGGATCGAGATGACGGCGATGCCGCAGCTGGTGGCGTTCTTCCACAGCCTGGTGGGTCTGGCTGCGGTGTTGGTCGCCGCGGTAGCGTTCTACGCGCCCGAGGCCTATGGCATCGTCGATCCGATCACCCATCATCTGAAACTGGCCAGCCGGGTGGAGATGGCGCTGGGCGTGGCGATCGGCGCCGTCACCTTTTCGGGTTCGGTCATCGCCTTCGCCAAGCTGCAGAACCTAATGTCGGGCAACCCCATCGTGTTTCCCGGCCAACATCCGCTGAACGCGGCCCTGGGCGTTGCCATCCTTGCCTTCATTGTGCATTTCGCTTTCGACCGTGGCGGCCCGCACGGCCCACACGACTGGGTATTCTGGGGACTGACGGCGCTGGCCTTCGTGCTGGGCTTCCTGCTGATCATCCCGATCGGCGGCGCCGACATGCCGGTCATCGTCTCCATGCTGAACTCCTATTCCGGCTGGGCCGCGGCCGGCATCGGCTTCACGCTGGAGAACAACGCGCTCGTCGTCACCGGCGCCTTGGTCGGCTCGTCTGGCGCGATCCTGTCCTACATCATGTGCCGGGCGATGAACCGCTCGTTCCTGAACGTGCTGCTGGGCGGCTTCGGCGGCGAGGCCGGCGCGGTCGCGGTGATGTCGGACAAGCCGGTCAAGGCCGGCAGCGCCGAGGACGCGGCCTTCATCATGAAGAACGCCGGTGGCGTGATCATCGTGCCGGGCTATGGCATGGCGGTCAGCCAAGCGCAGCATGCCTTGCGCGAGATGGCCGACAAGCTGAAGGCCGAGGGCGTCAGGGTGCGCTACGCCATTCATCCCGTGGCGGGCCGCATGCCCGGGCACATGAACGTGCTGCTGGCGGAAGCCAACGTGCCCTATGACGAGGTGTTCGAACTGGAGGAGATCAACCCCGACTTCGCCTCGACCGACGTCGCCTTCGTGATCGGCGCCAACGACGTGACCAATCCCGCCGCTAAGCGCGACTCCAAGAGCCCGATCGCCGGCATGCCGATCCTGGAAGTGGACCGCGCCAAGACCGTGCTGTTCGTCAAGCGCAGCCTGGCGCCGGGCTATGCCGGCATCGACAACGAACTGTTCTACGCCGACAACACCATGATGCTGTTCGCCGACGCCAAGAAGGTGGTGGAGGACATCGTCAAGGCGCTGTAGCGGCAGCGCCGGCGCGGGGTTGCCTGGAATTCGAGGGGGAAAGCCATGGCTGACAGGCTGAAGGGAAAGGTCGCGTTCATCTGCGGCGCCGGTTCGATCGGCGAGGGCTGGGGCAACGGCAAGGCGACCGCCGTGCTCTACGCGCGCGAGGGCGCCAAGGTGTTCGCCATCGACGTCAATCTCGCCGCGGCGCAAGAGACCAAGCGGATCATCGAGGGCGAGGGCGGCGTCTGCGTCGCCCATCCGGCCGACCTGCGCAAGGCCGCCGGCGTGAAAGGCGCGGTGGAGGCTTGCCTGAAAGCCTTCGGCCGCATCGACATCCTGCAGAACAACGTTGGCGCCTCGGCCCGCGGCGGCACGGTGGAAATGACCGAGGAGGTCTGGGACCAGCAGTTCGACCTCAACCTGCGCACCGCCTTCCTGGCCTGCAAACATGTCTGCCCGGTAATGGAAAGGCAGGGCGGCGGCGCCATCGTCAACATCGCCTCGATCGCCGGCATTCGCTACATCGGCCGCGATCTGGTCGGCTATGCCGCCAGCAAGGCGGCGCTGATCCAGATGAGCCGCTCGGTCGCCATGCAGTATGTGCGCAAGAACATCCGTTCCAACTGCATCCTGCCGGGGCTGATGAACACCCCGCTGATCTCCTGGCGGGCCAAGCAGCAATATGGCGACAACCGGGTGGCCGAGATCATCGCCGCGCGCGACGCCATGTGCCCCAGCGGCAAGATGGGCGATGGCTGGGACGTCGCCTATGCCTCGCTCTATCTCGCCTCGGACGAGGCGAAATACGTCACCGCGACCGAACTGGTGGTGGACGGCGGCATGACCCAGGCCGCCGCGCAGCCGCAGGATAGCTGAGCACGGAAGGGTTAGGGTGCCGCGCCGGGGCTGGGCGCGCGCCTTGCCCTGGCCTCAGGCTCGGTTCAGATCAGCCCTTCGCGCTGGGCGCGCTTGCGCGCTGTACCAAGGGCCCAACATGAACGCGGACGGGCACCGACGGGTGCCGAGCGCCGATAAGGGCCTTTATGTTGCCTACGCTCCTCGCTGTGGAGGCCGGCGTGGATTCCGGCGCTGGGCGTTCTGGTCGGCGGCGTGCTGCTCCATTCGATGAACGTGCTGCTGCTGGCGACGATCCTTCCGAGCATCGTGGTCGATCTGGGCGGCGCGGCGCTCATCAGCTGGCCGACCATCGGCTACCTCGCGTCGTCGATCGTCGCGTCGACCTGCGTCGGCCTCCTGACCGCCGTGATCGGGGCGCGTCGGGTGTTCGTGATCGGCGCCATCGTCATCGGAGTGGGCACGCTCGTGTGCGGATTTGCGACCGCGATGCCCCACGTCATCGCGGGACGCTTCGTGCAGGGTTTCGGCGGCGGGCTGGCCTCGGCCGTCGGCTACGTGCTCGTGCGGAACATTTTCCCAGAGCACGTCTGGGCGCGCGTGTTCGCGCTGCTGGCGGGAGTCTGGAGCGTGTCGATCCTGATCGGGCCGCTCGTGGGCGGCGTCTTCGCGCGGGTCGGCCACTGGCGCGGAGCGTTCTTCACGGTGACCACACTGGCCGCCCTGCTCGTGATCGGCGCGATGAGTGCGCTGCCCTACGTCGAGCCCGCCGGTCGCGGGACGAAACCCGGCGTGCCCGGGCTACGTGTGGGCCTCGTCTGGGTGGCGATCGCCGGCGTGTCGACCGCATCGATCGTCGCCGCGCCCGCGCAGAAAAGCTTCCTGATCGCGCTCGCGGTGGTCGCGCTCGTCGTCACGCTGCGCCTCGACCGTCTGGCGCGCGCGCGTCTCCTGCCCGGGGACGCCTTCTCGCTCGGCTCGGCGACGGGCGTCGGCCTGTGGGTCGTCCTGCTGATGTCGATCGCCTGGACGCCGCTGAACATCTTCGTCCCGATCTTTCTCAAGACGCTGCACGGGTTCGATCCGCTCGCCGCCGGATACACCGTCGCCATCGCGTCGCTCGGGTGGACGGTGGCGGCCGTCGCGGTCGCGGGGGTGTCGGCCGAGTGGTCGGCGTGCCTGATCGTCGCTGGCCCACTCGCGCTCGGGGCGGGACTGCTGGGCATGGCCGTCGGCATGCCGTCGGGTCCGCTCGCGCTCGTCGTCGCCGCGATTCTGCTCGTCGGTCTCGGAATCGGCTCGTGCTGGGCGTTCCTCGCGCAGCGGGTGATGACGGGCGCGCGCGCGGGCGACGAAGACGTCGCCGCGTCGTCCGTCGCGACGGTGCAGCAGACCGGCTTCGCGCTCGGCGCGGCCGTCGCCGGCCTGGTCGCGAACGCGGTGGGGTTTTCGGCGGACGGTGTCGGCCGGGCGGCGTTCTGGGTGCCGGTCGCGTTCAGCGTTGCGGCGCTGACCGCCGCCGTCGTCGGCATGCGACTGCGCGCGCTGACCCGCGGACGTGTCGCGCGTCCATGAGTCACAGATCGCGCCGGACGCGCCGCTGACGACGCCGATCGCGCGGGATCGAAGCGTGGCTGCTCGCGGCCGGCCTGTCGAGCGCCGTCGGTCAGGCGGCCGCGCGCACTCGGGCGAGGCGGGCGGCAACGTCGTGATCGGGGATTTCGACCGCGAGCATGTCGGCCTCGGCAGCGATCAGGGACCGGTCGAGCTGCGGCCCCATCGCCCGGAAGATCGTGGCCGCATCCTCGAGATCCCTGTCACGGGTCGACAGGATCTTGAAGAGGATGAAATCCTCCGGAGACAGCACACGGATCGCCGTCCCGCGGAGCGAGCCCGTGATCGCGCGTCGCAGCGCCTCGCGCGCAAAACGGGCGGATCGCGGCTCGACCAGGTCCGCGACGTTGAGCCCCGCGGAGCCGCCTCCTTCCAGGAGCGCGATCCGACTGACGAGATTGCCGCCGAACTTCACGCGATCGAACGTCAGAACCGGAGTGAACGAAGCGTGCGCGAGAGCTTCGATGCCGTCGGCGCCGGCCACGCCGACCACGGCGAAATCCGCATCTCGCGTCTCCCGCGGCTCGCCGTATGCGGCGAGCGCGAGGCCGCCGTAGAGCGCAGCGTCAATCCGACTCGCGCGGAACGCTCGAAAGATCGTCAGGGCGACCGCGACCGGGTCGTCCAGATTCAGATCGCTCGACATGGCGGCGTGCGATCTCCTGCTTGATCCGGGCACCGAACGCCCAGAGCTCGAGGGTGGTGCGGCGCAGGGCAAGCCGCGCACGATCGGCGCGCGCCAGACGTCGGCTCAGCTCCGCGGAATCGATGGGCACGCAGGCAGTATAAGGTCAGGCGACGCCGTAGTCGCGCCGGGCCGCCTCCGCCGAGACGTAGCCCTCGCGCACGTCGCGGCGCACCGCCTCCGGATCGCGCTCCGACGGCGAACCCCAGCCGCCGCCGCCGCCCGTCTTGATCTTCACCAGCTCGCCCTTCGCGATCGGGTGCTGCGTCGCCTTGCGCACCTGGCGCTGCGCGCCGGCGGGTGACGTGATGTCGACGCCGTTCACCGCGCCGTCCTTCCCGCCCCACAGGCCCCACGGCGGCGTCACCTTGCGCTCGAGGCTGAACGTGATGAACCCGTCCGCGAGGAATTCGTAGAGGCGCTCGATACCGAGACCGCCCCGATACTTCCCCGCCCCGCCCGAATCCTGGCGCAGGTTGTACTGCCGGATGCGGATCGACGGCAGGCGCGACTCGACGACTTCCACCGGATTGTTGCGCGCCGTCGAGCCGCCGAAGATGATCATCGCGGATTCGCCGTCGAACGTCGGCCGCCCGCCCGTGCCGCCCGCGTTGAGATCGCCCTGGATGTAGAGCTTGCCCGTCTCCGGATGCGTGCCGAACGCGATGGTCGGCATCTGGTCGCCGTACGCCGCCCCTGGAATCCGGTCCTTCATCGCGGGCGCCAGCGCCTTGAAGCCCATCTCGATCAGCAGATTCGTCGGCACGTAGTAGCGCGCCGTCGGCGCCGGTTCCTCGCACTTCAGCACCGAGCGGTCCGGGATGATCACGGTCAGCGGACGGAAGCACCCTTCGTCGACCAGGTCCATCGGCGTCGTGAGCGCCTTGATCAGCAGCCGGCACGAGCTGATCGTGATGGCGTCGCCGCAGTTGAACGGCCCGGCCACCTGCGCGTCCGAGCCCGTGAAGTCGAACGTCATCTCGCCCTTGCCCACCGTGATCGCCATCTCGACGCGCACCGGCTTGTCCAGCGTGATGCCGTCGTTGTCGAAGTGGGCGACGCAGCGGTACGTTCCCGCAGGAATCTGCGCGATCGCGGCGCGCGTGCGTTTTTCGGACTGCTCCATGTAGACGCGCGTCGCTTCCAGCACGGTGTCGCGACCGTACTTGGCGAGGATCTCCTTGAAGTACGCCTCGCCCGCCCGGCACACGGCGATCATCGCCTGCACGTCCTTCAGCGTCCCGCTCTCGGTGCGGATGTTGGACTTGATGACGCGCAGCACTTCGTCGTTGAGCTCGCCGCGGCTGAACAGCCGCACCGACTGGAAGCGCAGCCCCTCCTGCCGGAACTCGCGCGAGCCCACCTGCATGCTCGACGGCACCGGCCCGCCCACGTCGCTCCAGTGCGCTTTCACCGACACGAACCCGGTCAGCTGGCCCTCGAAGAACACCGGGGCGTACATCGCGACGTCGTTCAGGTGATTGCCGTTGCCCGAGTACGGATCGTTGTGGATGAAGACGTCGCCTTCGCGGAACGCGTCGATGCCGCGCTCCTTGATGGTCGCAAGGATCGGAAACCCCAGGTGACCTTGAAACACGGGCAATCCGATGCCTTGAGCGATCATCTGCACGTCCGGATCGAAGATCGCGCAGCCGAAGTCGAGGCTCTCGCTGATGATGTGGTTGTACGCGGTCTTGATCATCGTGATGCGCATGCGCTCGGCGGCGGCGTTGAGCGCGGCGCGGATGACCTCGACGCTGATGGCGTCAACTGGCTGGTTGCCCATTACGCGACTCCCTTCGCGACGTCGATGACCAGACAGCCGTGGTCTTCCACCGTGAGCACGTCCCCCGGCTCGATGACGGTCGTCGTGCCGGCTTCTTCCACCACCGCCGGGCCGTCGATGCGCTCGCCCGCGCCGAGCCGCTCGCGCTGGTACACGCGGTACTCGAGCGCGTCGCCGAGCAGCGTGGAGTAGATCTTGCGCGTTTCGAACGCGGCCCTGGCGCCGCGCGCGATCGTCGCCACGCGCGGGCGCTCCAGGGCGAACACCACCGTCAGTCGCAGATTGATCAGCTCGACCTCGACGTCCGGCGCCGCGTAGCCGTACGCGCGCTCGTGCGCGACGTCGAACTCGCGGCGCAGCGTCGCCCAGCCCCCGGTGTTCGCCACCGCCACCGTCACCGTGTGGATCTGGCCCTGGTAGCGCAGGTCGGCGGCGCGATGCAGCACCGGCGTGCCGACGTTGGGCATCGCGGACTCGATGTCGCGCTGCATCTCGGCGAACCGCGCTTCCGCCCACGCGGCGTCGGTCCTGTCGAGTGGCTCCAGCACCGTACGCACGAGGTCGTGGCGGAGGTCGGTCGCCAGCATCCCCCACGCCGAGAACGTCGACGGCGACGGCGGGATGACGACGCGCGGAATGCCGAGCTCGCGCGCGATCGCGACCGCGTGCAACGGCCCGCCGCCGCCGTACGCCACCAGCGCGTAGTCGCGCGGGTCCAGACCGCGCTCGGTGGTGATGCTGCGCACCGCGAGCGCCATCTTCACGTCCGCCAGTCGCACGACGCCGGCCGCGGCGCTCGTGCGCGCGAGCCCGAGCGGCAGGGCCAGCTTCTCGTCGATCGCCTTCGAGGCCGCTGGCCCGTCAAGCGGCATCGTGCCGCCGAGGAAGCGGCTCGCGTCGATGCGGCCGAGCACGACGTTGGCGTCGGTGACGGTCGGCTCGGCGCCGCCGAGCTTGTAGCAGACCGGCCCCGGGTCGGCGCCGGCGCTCTGCGGTCCCAGCGCCAGCGCGCCGCCGGCGTCGATCCACGCGATCGTGCCGCCGCCCGCGCTCACTTCCTTGATGTCGATGACCGGGATGCGCAGCGGCAACCCGTCCACGTGGTACTCGTCGGTGGTCTGCACCAGCCCGCGCTCGACGATCGCACACTTGGCGGTCGTGCCGCCCATGTCGAACGAGATCAGGCGGTCCATGCCCAGCGTCTCGGCCAGGCTCGTGCAGCCGACGGCGCCGGCGGCGGGTCCCGACTCGATCGTGTGCACCGGCTTCGAGCGCGCGGCTTCCAGCGAGAACGAGCCGCCGTTCGACTGCGTGATCAACAGCTGGCCCTCGAAGCCGCGCCCGGCGAGGCCTTTGCCGAACGCGCCGAGATAGCAATCCATGATCGGCTGCACGTACGCGTTGACGACCGTCGTGCTCGTGCGCTCGTACTCGCGCCACTCCTGCGTGATGCGATGCGAGACGGACACGGCCGCGCCCGGGATGACTTCGGCGACGATCTCGGCCGCGCGGCGCTCGTGCGCCGCGTTGCGGTACGAGAACAGGAACACGATCGCGACCGACGTGACGCCTTCGGCCGCGAGCTGCCTGGCGGCGGCGCGCACGGCGTTCTCGTCCAGCGGCGTCAGCACCTCGCCGCGCGACGTCAGACGCTCCGCGACTTCGAGCCGGCGGCCGCGTGACACGAGCGGCGTCGGCCGCTGGTAGAGCACGTCGTACATCCTGAGAAAATTGCCGCGGCCGATCTCGAGCACGTCGCGGAAGCCGTCGGTGGTGATCAGCCCGGTCACCGCGCCCTTGCGCTCCAGCAGCGCGTTGATGCCGATCGTCGTGCCGTGGATGACCAGCCGCGTGTCGCTGAGCTGCACGCCGGCCTGGTCGACGCAGCGGAGCACGCCTTCGAGCAGATCGCGCGGCGTGCTGAGCGCCTTGGTGTTGTGCACCGCGCCGGTCGCTTCGTTGAGCGCGACGAGGTCCGTGAACGTGCCGCCGATGTCGACGCCGATCCTCAATGCCACACGCGACTCCTTGTACGCGATCTCGCGCGAGTATATCGTGCGCGAGCGATGACGCCCGCTCCGGACTACTCCCGCGAGGGCCTGCTCGACGCCGTCAAGGGCCTCGCGCCGGCGCTGCGCGCGGCGTCCGCCGAGATCGAGCGCGGCCGATCGCTGACCGAGCCGATCGTGCAGGCGATGGTCGACGCCGGCCTCTATCGCATGTTCCTCCCCCGCGCGCTCGGCGGCGGCGAGATCGATCCGCTGGTGTACCTCGACGTCGTCGAGGCGCTCGCGCAAGTGGAGAGCGCGGCCGCGTGGAGCGTGCTGATCTCGACCAGCTCGATGACGATGACCGTGCGCGCGCTCGCGGACGAACCGCGGCCGAGCAAAAAGCCGCATCTCTCCGAACCGAGCTCCAGGCCTACGAGGCGTCGGCCCAGTGGCTGTTCAAGGCTCCGCCGGTTGAGTGGGTGGCCGAGCGGCTCGCCACCGTCAAGCAGGTACTCGAAGCAGAGCCGACGACGTCAGCGCTGAGCCTTCGACGGGTGCTGGGCCCCATCAAGCTGGTCCCGGTTGTTCCCCAAGTCGGCAGGTCTTACTACAAAGCCGAAACCGCCCTCCAGGTCCTCGATCTGATCGAGGCTCCGGAGGGCGGTTCGAATTGGTTGCGTTGGTGGAGGCGGTGGGAATCGAACCCACGTCCGAAGACCCTCAGCCGCAGGCGTCTACGCCGATAGCCGGTTTACTTGACTGCTCTCTCGCCCCTCGATCGTCCATCCGGCAGGAGGACCTCGGGGCCAGCCTCAAAGTTCTCGCTCGTCCCCTGAGACAAGGTTTCGAGCCAGCCACCGGAATATGACGCCGGTTCCCACGCCCCGCTGGCGCAACGTGGCCGACGCTAGCGGTTGTTAGGCCGCCAGGGCTAGCTGTGTGTCGGCAGCTATACCGTGCCCACTTATTAACGAGGGGTGAGCAACCTCGAGACGCAGCCTGGACCTCACTGATCCCCGTCGAAGCCTGTCGCCCCCATTTGTCCTTGAAGGGACACGAGACGCTCCCCCCCAAGCCCCCCTCCGCAGTCCGACGACGCGTCCTGCGACGGGGTGGTTCCCTACCATTGTCCGCGACGCGTGGCGCGCACCGCCTTCTCCATTTCCCGTCGAGTTTCTCGCTCGCGGAGGGCGGAACGCTTGTCGTGGAGCTTCTTGCCACGCGCGAGCCCGATCTCGAGCTTCGCGCGCCCACCTTTGAAGTATAGACGCAGCGGGATGAGCGTCAACCCGCGCTCGGCGACCTTGCCCGTCAACCGCGAGATTTCCCGCCGGTGGAGCAGCAGCTTCCGGTCGCGCTCGGGGTCGTGATTGGCGTCGGTGCCGTGGCTGTAGGGGTTGATGTGGCAGCCGACGAGCCACGCTTCGTTGTTCCGGATCGTCGCGAACGCGTCCTTGAACGTCACGTGCGAGCCGCGCAACGACTTCACCTCGGTCCCGCGCAGGACGAGGCCGGCCTCGATCGTCTCGAGGATCTCGTAGTCGTGACGGGCGCGCCGGTTCGTGGCGATCGTGTGATCGCCGTCCCCTTGACTGGCCATGTCTCATCAGTATTATGAACCCCGCCCTCCGAGCCGAAGTGGCGGAATTGGCAGACGCGCATGATTCAGGGTCATGTGCCCGCAAGGGTGTGGGGGTTCGAGTCCCCCCTTCGGCACCAGCTAGTTAGCAGCAACCCCCGCGAGCGAGACAGCCTCTTGCGTTGATTCTTGCGTTGACGGCGCGGCGGATGCGTTGCGCTCCGTCGTCGCCATCTCGGCACGCAGGTAGTCCGGGGCGAGATGCGCGTAGCGGAGGGTCATCTTGATGTCCGCGTGGCCGAGGATCGCCTGGAGCGTCTGAAGCCGGCCGCCCCGCATGACGAACCACGACGCGAACGAGTGACGCAGGTCGTGGAAGCGGAGCGGCGCGTCGAGCTTCGCCCGCGTCACGGCGTGCTCGAACGCGTTGCGGAGGCTCCGAGTCTTGAAGACGCGCCCCTCGTGGGGCTCCGGCAGTCCCGCCAGAACGTTGTAGACGACTTGGCGCATCGGAATGTCGCGCCGCTTGCCGGACTTCGACTCCTCGATCCGAATGACGCCACGGCTCATGTCGACGCGGTCCCACGTCAGGCCGAGCAGCTCACCACGGCGGGCGCCCGTCTCAATCGCCAGCGTAGCGAGCGGGAGCAGCTCGGGGCTTCGTGACCCACCGCACGCGGCCAGGAGCCGCGCCTCCTCGTCGGGTTCGAGCCACCGGATGCGCCCCTGCGGCTCCTTCTCCGTCCGAATCTTCGGCACGATGTCGAGGACTTCCCACTCGTCGCGCGCCAGCCGCAGCAGATGCCGGAGCGCAACGAGCGGCCGGTTCACCGCGGCGGCCGAGTACGGCCGCTTCGTCTGCGGGCAGACGGCCGCGAGGCGAGCGCCCTTCCACGCGCTGATCTTGGCGGCTGTCACCTCCACGAGCGGCGTGTCGGCGCCGAAATGCGCCTTCATCGCTCGCAAGTGGCGCGACACGTCCTTGATAGACTTCCGGCGCGCCTGCGCCTGGACGTAGCGCTCGACGGCCTCGCTGAACGTCATCGCTGCGCCCGCCTTTTCCTCCTGCTCGCTGAGGCCGAGCTTCCACGCGGCGAGCGCCGTCTCCGCGTCGTCCTTCGTCCACTCGGCGCGATACACACGCTTCTGCTTGCCGTCCGGCGTCTGGACCGTGTAGCCCCATGCCTTGCGCTTCGTGCGCGTACCCGGCACGCGCCATGTCCGTTGACCGACCGCTGCCATGTCAGTTGTCTCCTTCCTTCGATGGTTGGCCTGACCGCCGCCACGGCTCACACTTGGAGCAGCGACGGCGTGGCGCCCGTTCGTCGCGCATCAGTTCCGCCTCCGATCGCACAACCAGAAGTGCCGCATCACACAGCTCATGTGGATGTAGGTCTGGCAGTCGAAGCACGTCGTGACGTCGTCCTCCTGCTCAAACAGCCGGCCGCAGGCCGGGCAGGCTTCGTCGCCCACCGTCGTGTCGCGATCGGGCAGCTCGTTGTACTTCACACCTCTCGCGCATGCAGCATGAGCAGCCTGTTCCTCAGCTCCCCGAAGCTCGTCGACCGCGCGAATCAGTGCGTGCATGTCGGCAGGCCGAGCGGGACCGCCCTGAAGCCGAGCGCGCAGGTCCATGCGGCGAACAAGCTCGACGGCGAAAGCGACAACGCGTCGTTGCGCGTCGGCGACCTTGCGTTCGTGCGGGCTCATCGCCGCACCCGCAGGCCGTCGCCAGACGACGCACGCTTCGAGAATTGACTGCCGCAGTAACGGCAGCGGAATTGCCTGATGCGGCCGAGGCGTCCGAGAAGCCCCTCGGCCTTTGCCTGGAGCGTCGAGCGGGTCACAGCAGCCCCCGCTCGGCGAACGACACCCACCCCCGCGTGTCCGTCGCTGGATCGAAGCTACCGATCACGACATGATCCAGCACCGGCACGTCGAGTAGTCGGCCGGCTTCGACAA
>Ga0194131_10008065_pt1 | contig 13863 bp, 7 predicted proteins | sample TA2KigO120mmetaG_FD_148631 | JGI IMG/M metagenome (GOLD analysis project Ga0194131, IMG submission 148631) | Freshwater microbial communities from Lake Tanganyika, Tanzania - TA2015053 Kigoma Offshore 120m | ecosystem: Environmental > Aquatic > Freshwater > Lake | place: Tanzania: Lake... | reverse complement strand
AACCCGGCTTTCGGCCTACAGCAGCTTCGAAGTAGAGACCCTACGCGCAAATCCATACGATTTTCTGCTTCCGGATCCCGCCTTCGCCTGCCTTCCGGCCACCTATCCGGACCCGGTGCGCACCACACTCGCGCCCTACTGTGTCAGCCGCGAGCCGAACGGCGCGGCTCACGCACTGGCAAAATCGATTGCCCAGGAAACATCCTGGGACACACTTGCCTTTCTGAGCGCCTTCAACCGGCGTCTCTACCGCATCATCGAACACATCACCCGCGACGAGGGCGCTCCACTCACCGCCGAAGCGACTCTTCAGGCCCGCCGGGGAGCTTGCCGCGACACCGCCGTCGTCTTTATTGAAGGTTGCCGGGCGATGGGACTCGCGGCCCGCTTCGTGAGCGGATACGAGTTGATCGCAGCACAGGCTGAGGAGCCCAACATGCATGCCTGGGCCGAAGTCTACCTGCCGGGCGGAGGCTGGCGCGGATACGATCCGTCGCGCGGACTTGCGGTCGCCGAAACGCACATTGCCGTCGCGGCTGGACTCACGCCGCAGATGGCCGCGCCGGTGACGGGCTCCTTCCGTGGCCCCAAGGTCGACTCGTCGCTCTCGTTTGAGCTGAGCATTGAAGCGCTCTAGGCGCGGCCAGAATATACTGGGGCCATGGGAAAATTGCTCTACTTTGTCCTTCCGGCCGCCCTTTTCGCCCAGGGAACCGGCACCATCCACGGCAACATCACCGACCCTGCCGGCGCCGCAGTCTCCGGCGCCTCGGTCACGGCGATTCTCGACGAACGGGGAACCCGCCGCACCCTGTCCACGCAGGTCTCCGGCGATTTCGTCTTCCCCGCCCTGCCCGTGGGAACCTACACGATTCTCGCCGAGGCTCAAGGCTTCAAGGCACTGCGGCGCCAGGGGGTGACACTGACCACGGAGCAGAACATCCGCGTCGACCTCCGCCTTGAGCTCGGCAGCATTTCGGAATCCGTGAGTGTGACCGCCGAGGCGCCGCTGGTCGACTCGCGCTCCTCAATGATCGGCACCTTGATCGACTCGCGCCGGATCACCGACCTTCCCATCAACGGCCGCAACATCATCGCGCTTGCGGCGCTGCTTCCAGGCGCGACCAATGTCTCCGCGCCACAGATGTTCACCGGCGACCGCAGCGGTCCGACGCTCAACATCTCCGGGTCGCGCGGGAACCAGAACCTCTTCCTGTTCGACGGACAGCAGTTCAACGCGCTGTTCCGCAACACCGGACTGAACTACCCGCCGCCGGACGCTCTGCAGGAGGTCAAAGTCCTGACGAACTCGTTCAGCGCCGAGTATGGGCGCAACGCCGGATCGGTGTTCCAGGTGGTGACGCGGTCCGGCACCAACGAGATCCATGGGGCGTTGTGGGAGTTCCTCCGCAACCAGAAGCTGAACGCGCGGAGCTTCTTCGCGCCGTCGGTGAAGCCGCAGTTGATCCAGAACCAGTTCGGGTTCGCCGTGGGCGGACCCATCCGCAAAGACAAACTGTTCCTCTTTGGCTCCTATGAGGCACTCCGCGTCCGCCCGGCGTCACTCGGGCTCTCTGCGTTCCCGCTTACGGACACCGAGCGCCAGGGAACGTTCACATCCCCGATCCGCGATCCGGCGAACAACAACCAGCCGTTCCCCAACAACCAGATCCCAACCGCCCGCTTTGACCCCGTGGCGCGCAATCTGATCAATCCTACATTGATGCCGCTGCCCAACCGCGGCGACCAGCTCGTCACCACGTTCCCCACTCCGCAGGACAACGGCCAATATCTGGTCCGCGCCGACTACAACTGGCGCAACCACGTGATCGACGCCCGCTATAACCTGAACCGCGCCTCCGAACGCGACTCGGCCGGGGACGTCCCCACCTACCTGCCGCTCTCGCGCCGCGCCATCGTCAACACGATCACCATCGGCGACACCTGGAACCTGCGTCCCACTCTCCTCAATCAGGCGCGGATTAGCTTCAACCGCATCTCGAGCATCATCGAAAATCTGAACCCCACCCACCTGAGCGACCTCGGCGGCACCTTTCCGCTATTCGGCCCCCGGATCCCCCCGACCGTTACGATCCAGGGCCGCATTACCCTCGGCAACGCTTCATCGGTCGACGCCACCATCGTGAACGAGAACGCGCAATTGAACGAAGCGATCACCTGGACCCACCAGAAGCACACCCTTCGCGCCGGATTCGAGTTGTTGAAGCTGCGCTACCTGAACCGGTCCTTCTTCCAAACCATGGGATCGTTCACGTTCAACGGCCAGATCACCGGGCAGGCGCCAGCGGACTTCCTTCTGGGACGCGCGACTTCAATGGTGGTTGCGAGTCCTGTGCTCGAACAATCGGGCCTGCAGGACAACTACTACTGGTTCGTGCAAGACGACTGGAAGATCCATCCGCGCCTCACGCTGAACCTCGGTCTGCGCTACGAGCTGGCGCTGCCCTGGTACCATCCGGCGGACTGGTGGGGAACCTTCCGCGCGGGACAGAAGTCAACGGTCATCCCGAACGCCCCTGCCGGGATGGTCTTCCCCGGCGATGCAGGCATCTCGCGCGGGATGGTGGCGACCGACAAGAACAACTTCGCGCCGCGCTTCGGATTCGCCTGGGACGTGACCGGCAACGGGCGCACCGCCGTCCGGGGCGCCTACGGGATCTTCTTCGACACGATCAACTCCGACGTCATCCAGAACACTTCGCAGCCCTACCGCTACACATTCACGATTCCGACGCCGTTCTCCCTCGCGGATCCGTTGCGCGGCCAGCCCGCCATCCCGCTGAACATCGACGTTACCAACCCCCGATTTGTCGGCCTCCAGGAGATCTTCTACGCCGATCCCACCCTGCGGTCGCCCTACATTCAGCAGTTCAACTTCAACATCCAGCACGAAGTCGTCAAGGACTGGGCCGTTCAGGCGGCCTACGTTGGCAAGATCGGCCGCAAGATGCTGATGGGCGTCTCGACCAATCCCGCGGTGTTCGCCCCTGGCGCCACGGTAGGCAACATCAACCAGCGGCGGATCATTCAAGGATTCGGCAATCTCCAGAACATCTCGTCCCGGTCCAATTCCACCTACCACGGACTGCAGATCGAATCGACCAAACGGATGAGCCGCGGCTTCTCCCTGCAGGGAGCCTACACCTGGTCGAAGTCGATCGATCAGGCATCGGCCATCGCCCTTGGCGCGGCGGTCCCGAACGTGTTCGACCTCGGCACGCAATTCGGGCTGTCGGACTTCGATGCCCGCCACGTCGCGGCCCTGTCCTGGATCTGGGACCTTCCACGTTTCCAGAATCAGCCCGCCGCGCTGCGCCACGTTGCAGGCGGCTGGCAACTCAGCGGCGCGCTCACCGCGCGGACGGGCCGGCCACTCAACATCACCACCGGCCAGGACAATGCCCTGAGCGGGACTCCGAACCAGCGCCCCAATCTCACCGGCCAGCACCGCCTAACTTCCGGACGGAGCCGGGCCGAGCAGGTCCAGGCCTGGTTTGACCGGACCGCGTTCGCCTTCCCCGCCGCCGGAGGCTTCGGCAACCTCGGCCGCAACGCGCTCACGGGCCCCGGCGGATTCGGAATCAATGCCGGAATCTTCAAGGTGTTCCCGCTGCCGTTCCGCGAGGGGATGCGGTTCGAGTTCCGGACGGAGATGTTCAGCCTGACCAACACCCCGAATCTGAGCAATCCGAACGTGAGCCTCAACGCGGGCGCGAACATGGCTCGCATTACCGGGGCTGGCGGAGCCCGGGTGATTCAGTTCGCGGCTAAGGTGATTTTTTAGGCGGGCCGATAAAAGGCGTTCGGGTGCCAGCCGAACAAGAGACGAGTTTCGACTACCTTGCCGAAAATTCGCTCGATGCGCCCCCGAAGGGACGACCGACTTCTACTCAAGCGCCCTCAAACCACGCCGCGCAGCACACGACCGCCGATATCGGTCAACTTCCGGTAGCGCCCCGCGTGCAAATAGGTGAGCCGATCGTCGCTGAGTCCGAGAAGATTCAGGATCGTGGCGTGCACGTCGCGTATCGGGATCGGCTCGCCGCGAGCTTTGATGCCGAATTCGTCCGTCTCACCCGCGGTCGCGCCGCCCTTCACGTCGCCGCCGGCCATCCAGACGGTGAGGCCCCATTGATTGTGATCGCGGCCGGGCTTTTCGGAAGCCAGATCATTGATGAACGGAGTGCGGCCCATTTCCGAAGTCCACACGACGAGCGTTTCCTCCAGCAGACCGCGGCTCTTCAAGTCAGAGAGCAGGCCGGCCACCGGCGTGTCCACTTCTGCGAGATGTGCGGGCATACGTTCGCCGATATTGCCATGATCGTCCCAACTGTAGCGGCCGATCTCGACGCCATGGATGCAGAGCACGTGGCGGACGCCGTTCTCCACCAGGCGCCTGGCGAGCAGGCACTGCCGGCCGAAACCCTCCGTGACGGGGTTGTCGAGGCCATAGAGACGGCGGGTCGCTTCCGATTCGCCTGACAGATCGACGACCCCCGGGGCCTCGGTCTGCATGCGGAAGGCAAGTTCATACGCACTGATGCGCGCCTCGAGTTCGGCCTCCTCGCGGCGGTTGCGCAGGTGTTCGGAGTTGATGGCGTGCAACAAGTCGAACTCCTGGCGTTGCTGTTCCCGCGACACGCCTTTCGGTGGCGCGAGATCGATGACGGGAACGCCCTTCGAGCGGAACAAGGTGCCTTGAAATGCGGCTGGCAGGTAACCGGCGCTCCAGACAGCGGCGCCATTGACCGGAGCGCCGCGGGGATCCTGCAGTACGACATAGCCCGGCAGATTCTGATTCGGAGTGCCGAGCCCATAACTGATCCAGGAACCCACCGATGGGCTCCCGGGAAATTGCGACCCGGTGTTCACGTGCATGGTGGCCGGGCCATGATTGTTGTTGTCGACCTTGATTCCGTGGATGAATGCGAGATCATCGGCGTGGGCGGCAAGCTTCGGAAGCAGCGACGTCATCCACCGGCCGGACTGGCCGTATTGCCGGAACTGGAACGGGCTGGGAATCGTGCGGTGAGGGTCAGACAGAAACCCGTCGATTTCACCCGACAGACCCGGCGTCCTGGGCAGCCGCTGGCCTGCGAATCTCCTCAAAGCGGGCTTGTAGTCGAACGTGTCCAGCTGGCTCGCGCCACCAGCCATGAAGAGGAAGATGCAGCGCTTGGCCTTGCGGGGGAAGTGTGGCGCGCGCGGCGCGAACGGCTTCCACCCGGCGCTATCCGCGGCGCCTGCTTCTGCCAGCATTCCGCTCAGGGCGAGCGAGCCAATACCGTTCCATGACCTGGCCAGGAACTCTCTTCGGGATCGTTCAGTCGACATACAGGAACTCATTGCTGTTCAGCAGAACGCGGCACAGACCCACCAGGCGATCCTGCGGCTTGGCCGCTGCCCGCAGAAAACTCAGGCCCAGCTCTCGCTCGCTTTCGTTCGGCCCGCGGCCGAACGCGATCCGGAACGCCAGTCTGATCTGGGCATCCGGGTCCTCTCCCGCCTGCTCGCGAACGCGCTCTGCGAACCGCCGGGATTCGCCGTTCACGAATTCGCTATCGTACATCGCCAGCGGCTGAAGTGCGGTCACCGTGGTGCGCCGCCGTTCGCAAGATGCGTTCAAAACGGGTGCATCGAATGCCTCGAGCATCGGCAAAGTCAGCGACCGCCGCTGGTAGACGTAGATACTGCGCCGCAGCGAATCCGGCTCAGGCGACGTTTCCCAGGTGTTGATCGACTGGACACGCTGTTCACGATCGAGGCCTTCCGGAAGCGGCGGAAACACAGCGGGTCCACCCATTTCGATATTGAGCCGGCCGCTCACCGAAAGAATGCTGTCGCGAATCACTTCGCCCTCCAGCCGCTGCCTGGGAAAGCGGGAAAGCAGGTGGTTGCCGGGATCTGCCGCCAGGCCGGTTTCCGTTGCCCACGTGGCCTGGCGGTAAGTGCTCGATCCGAGAATCAGCCGGTGCATTGCCTTCACGCTCCATTTCGTCTCGATGAACTCCGTGGCAAGCCAGTCGAGCAGATCCGGGTGAGTGGGCTTGGAACCGTTGCGCCCGAAGTCGCTTGTTGTCTCCACGAGCCCGCGGCCAAAATGGTGTTGCCAGATGCGGTTCACCATCACCCGCGCGGTAAGCGGATTCTCGGGACTTGCGATCCACTTGGCGAGGGTCATGCGCCGGCCGCGAGTGGGGTGCCGCTTGTAGCGGTCGAGCGGGAGCGTGGCGGCGTCCGAATTGCCCGTGAGCGAACTCGGAAATCCCGCCAGCGCCACTTCGCCGGGCCGGTCCGGATCGCCGCGCAACAAGACATGCGTTTGCGGAACGCTTGGCCCATAGGGCGGATCGTCGGCATTGCGAACCGACATTGCCGAGGGTTCCAGCCGCAACAGGTTGTTCTTCAACCGGCGCTGCTGTTCGCGAAAAGCGAGGAACCGTTCGCGCTCCTCGACTGAGAAGGTCGGGTCTCCTTTGTCGAACGTAATGGCATTGTTGTTCTCCGCGGTGAAGATGCGCTCAACATCGCGGACTACAGGCGCCTTGGCGTCTTTCGGCTTCTCCCGCTTCCAAACCGCTGCCAGCCGTTCCACCAGCGGTTTGCTGAATTGGTCGAACTCGGCATCCACAGACTCCGCTGCTCGCCGGAACGCCGCGGCCTTGACCTCGATGCGTTGCTTTTCGCCCGGGCGATAGAACTCCGCCGGCTGCGGTCCGCCGAGTTGTTGCGAATCGCCGGCCCGCGGAGGGGCGATGAACACACTGGCGAAGAACGCCTTCAAACGGTAGAAATCCTTAGAGGGAATGGGATCGTACTTGTGGTCGTGGCACTTCGCGCATCCGACGGTAAGGCCCAGGTAGACCGAACTCACGGTGGACACCATTTCGCTCAGCAGAATGTCACGGCTTTCTTCGCCGCGCGGTTCGGTGAAGGGTGCGAGCCGAAGGAACGTCAAGGCGACGACTTTGTCGGGGTCAGGCGCTGGTAATCCGCCGGCGCCGCCCACGTGTTTGTATTCATCGCCTGCGAGTTGATCAATCAGAAACTCGTCATAAGGCTTGTCCGCGTTGAAAGCATCGACAACCCAATCCCGATAGCGCCAGGCATGATAGAACTCGGCATCGCCTTCGTAGCCGTTGGTGTCAGCGTACCGGGCGAGATCGAGCCAGTGGCGCCCCCATCTCTCGCCATAGCGGGGACTGGCGAGCAGGCGCTCGACAAGAACCTCATAGGCGCGCGGCGAATTGTCGTCCACGAACTGCTGGACCTCGTCCGGCTGCGGGGGAAGCCCCAGCAGGTCGAAGTAGAGCCTGCGGACCAGGGTGCGCTTGTCCGCCGCAGCGGAGAGCGTCAGCTTTTTCTCTTCCAGCTTTTGCAGGATAAAGGCGTCGACTGGATTTCGTATCTGGGCAGCATTCCGAACTGCCGGCGGCGTGGGCCGAGTGGGCTGAACGAAAGACCAGTGGCGCCGGACTTCGGCCTCTGCCGCCAGCACCGATTGCCCGATCGCCAGCACCGAAAGGATCGCCGAGACCAGATACATCTCTGGCCATTGTACACTCGCCATCATTGCTTCGACGCGCGATACAATAATCTTCCCTACTGGGGGCCAGCACACTGTGAAGACACGCCGAGTCGATCCCATTGCCGTTTCCGTAATCCAACACCGGCTGCACGCCATCGTTGAAGAGATGGGCGAGGCCATGCTACGCACGTCGTATTCCCAAATCCTCAACTCGAGCCGCGACTTCTCCACCGCCATTTGCCATGCCGACGGCCGGCTGGTGGCGCAGGCGGAACACGTCCCAATCCATGTCGGCGCGCTACCTTGGGCTGCTCAGGCCGTCCTCAATCGCTTCCAAGACGGAATCCGCCCGGGCGACGTGTTCCTGATGAACGACCCCTATCACGGCAATAACCACCTGCCGGACGTCACGGCGTTCGTTCCCGTCTTCACAGGAAACGTACTCCGCTGCTGGTCCATCAACCGCTCCCATCAGAGTGACATCGGCGGCGCAACTCACGGAGGTTACAACCCGGGCGCCACCGAGATCTGGCAAGAGGGCATCCGGATCCCGCCGGTTCGTCTCTATGAGGCGGGGGTTCGACGGGACGATCTGCTTCACATGATTTCCACGAACGTCCGGCATGCGCGCGATTTCGAAGGTGACCTCGCCGCCATGATCGGTTCGGCCCGGCTGGGAGAATCCCGGTTGCTTGCTCTGCTCGAGGAATACGGCCCCGAAACCGCGATCCAGGGCGTGGAAGCGGTTCTCGACGCCGCCGAACGGCGCACACGCGCCAACATCGCCTCATGGCGGGACGGCGTCTACCGGGGTGAAGCTGTCATTGATGATGATGGCCATGGGGCGCGGGACATTCACATCCGCGCCAAGGTAACCAAGCGCGGATCCGATCTCACTGTAGATCTGACCGCCTCTGACCCCCAAGTCACCGGTTTCATCAATTCTTCCTACGCCAACATGCGATCGGCGGTGGCGATGGCTCTGGCTTATCTGATCGATCCCGACACGCCCAAAAATGATGGCACCTTTCGTCCCATCACCGTCATTGCCCGCGAGGGAACGGTAGTTTGGGCGAAGCCGCCTGCACCGGTCACGCTATGCACCAACCATTGCGCCCAGGAAATCGGTGAGGCCATTATCAAAGCCCTCGCGCCCGCTTGTGGCGACCGCGCCATGGCCGGCTGGGGCCGCCGTTTCCGCATCGCCATCCAGGGCCGCAACCCGAACACCGGCCGCCAGTTCATCTGGCATCTGTTCCACGCCCGGCCCGGCGGCGGCGCCTCTTCGGCCGGCGACGGCTGGCCCGCAGCGGGAGAATGGCAGGCAGCGGGAGGGATCAAGTTCGGCAGCGTCGAGGTTATGGAAGCACGGTTCCCTCTTTTCTTCCGCCGTCACGAGTTCCGGCCGGATTCGGGAGGCGACGGCCAGTATCGCGGTGGAACAGGCTCCATTCTCGAACTGGTAATGGAAACTACGGAGCCCGCTCTGGCGAACACGGCGGGCGACGGCGCCCGGCACGGCGCCTGTGGAATGACGGGAGGAAGCGACGGCGCGCCCCATCACTATCGCTTGTTGAGCGGCCGTCGGAAGCGCGTACTCCGGACCAAGGAAACCGGCGTCCGGGTCCAGCCCGGCGATGTCTTCCTGGTCGAATCGGGCGGAGGAGGCGGCTGGGGGGATCCCGCGCGCCGTCTGCCCGAAGCTCGCCGTGCCGATGTCGAAAACGGCTTCACGACTGCGAAGGGAGCACGCAAACGTGTATCGGGTCGGCGTTGACGTCGGCGGCACATTCACGGACGTGGTGGCCGTGGACGGCGCGGGAGTCGTAACGATCGCCAAGGCTGCATCTACGCCGGCGGATCCGTCGGTTGGCGTGATCGATGGGCTCGGCCTGCTGGCCGCCTCGTTGGACCTCGACCTCGCCGCGTTCCTCCGCGCTACAGATTGGATCGTTCACGGAACCACCGTGGCCACCAACGCGCTTCTCGAGCGCAAGGGAGCCAAAGTCGCGCTTCTCACCACCGAAGGTCATCGCGATGTGCTCGAAATGCGGGAAGGACTCAAAGACGACCGCTACAACCTTCGCATGGCTGCACCGGAACCCTTGGTGCCCCGGGCCCGCCGCATCGGCATCCGCGAGCGCACTCGCGCCGACGGCCGCATTGCCGTGCCTCTCGAGAACGCGTCGCTACACCGCGCGCTCGACGGCCTGCGCCGGGATGGCGTCGAATCGGTCGCCGTTTGTTATCTCCACTCCTATCGAAACCCGCGCCACGAGAGGCTGACGCGCACCGCAGTCGAGCGTGCGCTGCCCGGCGTTTACGTTTCCCTCTCCTCCGAGGTGCTGCCTCAGATCAAGGAGTACGAACGTGTCTCGACAACGGTGGTCAATGCCTCGGTCGGCCCCGTCCTCGGGCGCTACCTCGACCGGCTGGGAGATCGCCTCGCGCAGGCCGGCTTCCGTGGCGCGGTGCTCATCATGCAGTCCCATGGCGGAATCGTCCGCATCGACCAGGCGATCCGCCTGGCCGCCGGCGCTGTCCTGTCCGGGCCCGCGGGCGGGGTTTCCGCCGCACGTCATTGCGGCCGGCTCTCGCGCCTGCCGAATCTGATCGCGTTCGACATGGGAGGCACCAGCACTGACATTTCCCTCATCACCGGTGGCGAACCGCAATATGCCCGGGAGCGCGGCGTCGGTGGCCACCGTGTTTCTCTCCCGAGCCTGGATATCGCCAGCATCGGTGCGGGCGGAGGCTCCATCGCCCATGTTGACGGCGGCGGCATTCTGCGCGTCGGCCCGGCCAGCGCCGGCGCTGATCCTGGTCCGGCGTGTTACGGCCGCGGCGGCGTCCATGCGACCGTCACCGACGCCAACCTCGCACTCGGCTACCTCGACGGTGCGCGCTTCCTCGGGGGACGAACTCCCCTCTCCCTGGCCGCTGCGCACCGTGCTGTGGATGCCATCGCGCAACAGCTCGGTTGCGGCAGTCTTCACGCGGCGGCCGGCATTCAGCAGGTCGTCAACACCCAGATGGCCGAAGGCATCCGGCTCGTCTCGGTGCGGCGCGGCGTCGATCCCCGGCGTTTCTCTCTACTCGCCTTCGGAGGCGCCGCCGGGATCCACATCACGGATGTTGCCCGCCGGTTGGAAATGCGCCGTGTTCTGGTGCCGCGCCTGGCTTCCGTTCTCTCGGCATGGGGCATGCTCACCACCGACCTTCGCTATGAAGTCGTCCAGACTCACGTGACCGATGCGACTTCCGGTAAGAAAGCCAGTGCCGCAGTCCTTCGCCGCCTGCTGGCTCGTATGGAGCGCGAGGGCCGCAAGCAACTCAGCAAGGCCTTTCGAGGCAGCATCGGCGTCCATCGAGCGCTTGATATGCGCTACGGCGAGCAGATCTTCGAAATTACCGTCTCGCTGGATGGGCTCGACCTCGCTGCAGCGGACCTGATGGATCGTGTTGTCGACCGCTTTCACCGCCGCCACGAGGAGCTCTATACCTACAGCGTCCCCGGGCAAGAGGTCGTCCTGGTCAACGCCCGTGTCGCCGTTGTCGGGGAACTCCCCAAGCTGCCCGGCGAGTCGCGCACGATCCGGGACTCCGGGCCGCAGCGGCCCCGGCCGATCGGCAAGCGCCGCATCTACGTTGATCGCTGGCTCCAAGCGCCGGTTTTCGACATCGATTCGCTCGGGCCGGGTCAGACCGTTGCTGGTCCCGCGATCGTCGAGTCCGCCACGACCACCGTACTGCTTCGCCCCGGCGATTCGGCCACCGTGAACGAGTTCGGTTGGCTCGACATCGGTGTAGGCCTCCGATGACGGCCGGGCCCGATCGCCGGCGCTGGCTCGTTGCTTTGCTCCTGTTTGGCGCCACCGCGCTGAGTTACCTGGATCGCCAGGCGCTCTCTGTGGTGGCCCCGTTCGTCCGCGACGATCTTCACATCACCACTCAGCAGTACGGCTATGCGGTCGGCTCTTTTCTTGGTGCGTACACGGTCATGCACGTTGTGTCAGGCCGCTTTGTCGACGTTGCCGGCTCGCGTGCGGGGCTGGCCTGGGCGGTCGCCTGGTGGTCCGTCGCGGCGATGCTCCACGGGCTCTCGCGCGGCATCGGTGGTCTCTGTCTGTTCCGCTTCCTTCTCGGTATGGGCGAAGCCGCCGGCTACCCCGCCTCCATCAAGTGCGTACGCGAGTGGTTCGCCGCTTCTGAGCGAGCACTGGCGACTGGCCTGTTCAACACGGGCGCCGCCGCGGGAGCCATCGTGGCTCCGCCGCTGATCGCCTGGATCACGACGTCCGCCGGATGGCGCGTTGCCTTTGTCGCCACCGGTGCCCTCGGCCTCGTCTGGGTAACCGTGTGGCTGATGTTTCACGCGGGTCCCCTGGCTCGACGCGTCTCCTACGATTCCGCGGCTGAACAGCCGGTAAGTCTCGCAAGTCTTATTACCCAGCGGCCCGTCTGGGGACTCTGCCTGGCCCGATTCCTGACAGATCCGGTTTGGTACTTCTATCTGTTCTGGCTGCCGACCTATTTAAAGGATGTACGCCACTTCAGCCTCACGGAGGTCGGCTACTTCGCCTGGATTCCCTTCCTGACCGCGGATCTTGGCAGCGTCGCCGGCGGAGCGTTCTCGAGCACCCTGATGCGCCGCGGAGTCCCCCTCTTTCGCGCGCGGCACATCGCGATGCTTTCGAGCGCATTGCTGATGCCCGCCGCATTGTTCGCCGTACGCGCAGAGAATCCGGCGGCGGCCGTGGCCTGGATCAGCCTCGCGACGTTCGGACACCAATCCTGGAGTTCCAACTCACTCACCCTGCCGGCCGACCTTGTCACTTCGAGCCGGGTTGCCTCGGTATACGGCCTTTCGGGAGGCGCCGGTGCGCTGGCGGGGACTCTGGTCTCGTTCGGCCTCGGCCACGTGGTTTCCCAACTCTCGTACGCGCCTGTGTTCACCGTGGCAGCATTGTTGCATCCACTCGCTGCACTGGCCGTCATCGCAACGGTCCGATCGCCGTGTTCGGAACCGCCAGAGAGGCGCAAGGTAAAGTGATATCCTTCCGGATCATGGTGCTCCACCGTTACCTGCTCAGCACGCTCCTAGCCTTCGTGGTGCACGCACAGCCGTACCCGAATCCCTACCGCATGGTGGATGGCTGGGCGCGCCTGCCCGAAGGACGCAAAATGGGCGCCGTCGGAGGTGTGACGATCGACCCTGATCAGAAGCACGTTTGGGCCATCATGCGATGCGACGCCGGGCCTGAGCGCTTCGGAAACGAATGCCTCGATTCCGGCCTCGATCCCGTCTTGAAATTCGACATGACTGGCAAAGTGGTCCGCAGCTTCGGCGGAGGAATGTTCATTTGGCCGCATGGAATCCACGCCGACCGGCAGGGAAACATCTGGGTCACCGACGCCGTGAGCAGCCAGAGAACGCCGAAAGGAGTTCGCGGCCACCAGGTTGTGAAGTTCAGCGCGGAAGGCAAGGTGTTGATGCGTCTGGGAACGCCCGGTGTCGCAGGGAGCGGCGCGGACCACCTCAACGCTCCCTCCGACGTGACGACGCTCCCGAACGGCGAAATCCTCGTCGCGGACGGCCACAACCCGGATGGCAACAACCGTGTCGCGCGCTTTTCGGCGGACGGCAAGTTCATCAACTCGTGGGGCGGGACGGGCCATGCTCCCGGCGAATTTCGAAGCTTGCACGCCATCGCGCTCGATTCGCGCGGCCGCGTGTTCATCGCCGACCGCGGCAACAACCGCATCCAGATTTTCGATGCCGCGGGCAAGCACCTGGCAACCTGGACCCAATTCGGCAAACCGAGCGGGATCTTCTTCGACGCCAATGACCGGATTTACGTGGCCGATTCCGAATCGGATGAAGTGGAAAACCCGGGATGGGAAGTAGGCATCCGTATCGGCAGCGCGCGCTCCGGATGGGTGGATACCTTTGTGCGCTTTCCCTGGGCCGATCCGCGTCTCACCCGTGGTTTTGGAGCTGAATTCGTCGCGGTGGACCGCGACGGAAATCTCTACGCGGGCGAGCCATTCCTGCGCGTGCTTCGCAAGTACGAACGAATCCGGTAGGCAGCGCTGCAGGTGGCTACAATTCAGTATCGCTTTCGGCGGTTTGGCCGCCGAGCCAACCGCCATCGGTACGCAGCTGGAACTCTTCACCCTAAATCCGGCAGTTGGAAGCGGCTGGAAGGGGCACTGGAGCAGGCGGATCGAGGGGGATCTTGGCGAATTGCTGGAAGATCGAGCGCAAGATGCGGCACCATCGTTGATAAGCAGTCAACTGCTCCGCATCTGCG
>Ga0194131_10008063_pt1 | contig 13864 bp, 14 predicted proteins | sample TA2KigO120mmetaG_FD_148631 | JGI IMG/M metagenome (GOLD analysis project Ga0194131, IMG submission 148631) | Freshwater microbial communities from Lake Tanganyika, Tanzania - TA2015053 Kigoma Offshore 120m | ecosystem: Environmental > Aquatic > Freshwater > Lake | place: Tanzania: Lake... | reverse complement strand
CGCGAGCGATAGCGGTAATAGCCATTTCCCTGCGGCGGCTTGCCCTTCACCTTGCTCCAGCTCTCGCGCAGCACAAACATCTCATAAGGGCAGTTCTTGTTGGCTGGATCGACGAGGATCGACGAATAGGCCGAGACGCCTTCGTCGGTGTCGAAGATGATGTTGGTCTTCTTGTGTTCGCCGAAAGCGACATTGTCGAGCTGGGGTCGGGTCCAGCGGACCCCGTCGTCGCTCTCGAACAGGCACACGCGGCGGTGTGCGTGGTTCTCCGAGGCCCATGGCTTTTTGGGATCGTCTGGCATCGCCTCGGCCGGCGTGCAAACAAGATATGCCTTCCACTTGTTGTCGATGGGATCGCGGAAGACCGAGCCGTGAATGCCGACGCCGCCGGCGTCCCAGGGCATCTCCCCCTCGATGAGCGGATTGCTTGCGTCCGGCGTGCCCAGCTCGACGCGCCAGCCGACCAGGTTCAGCTCGCTGAAATCGTCCGGCATCAATAGTGGCATTCTCGATTGCCCGAATGCCGCAGCCGCCTGCGCCAGGAAGAAGAAGATCATCGCGTTTCGCATGGGGCCACCAGTCCGAAGAGAACACGACAAATCGGTTACGCAACACCAGGGGCTGTACTCGACTCACCTACCGCACCTGGAACGCATACAGCTTGGCGTTCTGCAGCGTGAACTTCAGCCGGATCGTCCTGCCCTTCAGGGCCGAAAAGTCGGCGTCAGCCTTCCAGCGCGGTTGCCAACGTAGCTCGTCGATACCGGCTCCCTTGCGGACATCGTCTTCGGAAAAGCCTCGGATTGGTTGGCCCTTCTCGTCCAGCACTTCGACCGCGACCTCACCGTGCCTGGCGTCCACGTTAACCTGCAGCTCTTTCCCTTCCAGCACAAAGGGCCGAGTGACTACGGTTCCCGGCTTCGCCTTTGCCTCAAGGCAGACAAAACCATCCAGGCGCAGCTTGGCCAGGCCGATGGCGTGCTGCCGCTCGAACAACACGGGCGGCTTGATCTCGAAGGTGCCGTGCCGCTCGTTGGCGCCGGCGTAATAAAGCCAGTGCTCGTCCTTGTGCGTCACGACCGTGGAGCTGGGGAAGACCATGTCCATGTCGAACGAGCCAGCCGGGCCGCGCGGAACTATCGGTCGGCCCGCGTAGACCCAGCTCAGGTCCCAGGAGTCAGCGTCCCGGCTCGTGGCGATGTAGAAGTTCATGACATCGCGTTCGTGGCGCGTTTTGTGGTCGGTTTTCTTGCCCTCGCTCACGTCGCCGGGATACTCGTAAACCGTCATCAAGGCGAAGTAGACGCCCTCATAGATCCAGCAGCTCAGCGCATAAACCTGCCGCCGCAAATACTCTTTCGGCCCCTCGCGATTGAAGTGCCAGTGGCGGATGAGCTTCCAGTCGGCGGGGTTCCGGTGAAGATCGGTGTTCGTCATGCTCCGCGTGCCGCGCACTTCAAAGTCCTTGGCGATGGTGCCGGCCAGGGGCCCGCCGCCGGTGCCAAAGTCGGTGCGGGTGAACAGCCGGTAGAGCTTGACCTCGCCGTCCCAGAGGATGTGGTTGTAGCTGTCGGCAGCACGGTAGGTGACAGCCTTGCCGCCATGAGCCGGGGTCCAGGTGATGCCATCCGCCGAGTAGGCCAGGCCGGCCGCCATCCCCTTGGCGTCGTAGCTGGCGATGAAGCGTCGCTTCGGGTCAGAATGACTGGTGTCGATCTCGACAGCGAGGTTATAGTCGCCGGCAAAAGGAATCCCTTTGATGTCGGCCTTCTTCTCGAAATGCAAGCCGTCGTCCGACTCGGCAAAGCCGTAGCCCTGGCTGCCCGGCTTGCGATACCAGAGTTTGAACCTGCCTTGATCGTGCAGCACGGTCCCGTAGAACCAGCCATCGGTGAAGATCGGCTTGCCGTCGTTGGCCTTGGTGACCTTGCCCAGCTCGCGCGTCACGCCGGACTTCTCGGCGATGAGGTAATCGTCCACGAAGAGCTGGCGACGGCCTGGAACCACCTTGACCAGCTTTTGGCTGTCGTCCGCGTGCCCGCCGGCGATCTCACGCAACGTTTGGATCAGCCGGGCAGGGTCGTCGCTTGAAAGTGACTCCGGCTCATAGACCAGGAGTGCCAGCACTTCATCTTTCGTTCCCTTCGGAGCGCTGAGGTGAACTTGTTTCTTGTGCTTGCGGACCTCGCCGACCAGCGTTTTGTCGCTGAGCCACTTCGGCCACAGGCGGATCGTATCCACGCCGGCGCCGGCAAACGCGGCAATGTCGCCTGTCGTTGGAATCAGGCCGATCTGCGGGGATTCCGGCAACAGCTTGCGAAACTGCCGGGCTTGCTCGGCGCTGCGAACGCCGAGGATGGTTCGTTTGGGCTCGCCGTGATTGCGAACCAGGACGGCGACCTTCTCGGCGTAGGATTGCCCAGCCTCCTTGAGATCGAGCATGACGTCGATCTTCCCGCGACATTGCGTCAGGATTTCCTGCACGGTCGGGATGCGCTCGCCCTTGAACTTCGCGTCAAACCAGCTTCCGAAATCCAGCCGCAGCAATTCGGCCAACGTCATGTCGCTGACCGATCCCTTGCCATTGGAAGTGCGGCTGACATCGGCGTCGTGCAGGCTGACCAGGATGCCATCCTTGGTGGTGCGGACGTCACATTCCGTTGCGGTGGCGCCAACCTCGATGGCTCGGCGATAGCTTGCTAGGGTATTTTCGGGTCGATCGTGGCTCGAACCACGATGGGCGATGATCTGGCGGACCTTCTTCGCCGCCTGGGCAAGTGATGACGGACCGTCCGTTCCAGTCGTTCCGGCTGTTTGCACCGGCATGGGCGTACCCGATGCCAGGAGCAGCGCCAGGCCCACCGCCGAGAACGTTCGTCGCATCGCTGATCCTCCCACGGTTGTCGAATAGTCTACACCGAGGGGGTAAGACCCGAAACCTCTGAATGCCGTGGCAACGACGTAATGGCTATGACAATTCTGTCCAACGCGAAGAACGTCCTGCTTACTGGTCCGCCCGGCTGCGGCAAGACGACCGTCATCCTTAGGCTCGTCGAGTTGACCGCCGGCTTGCGGTTGTCGGGTTTCTACACCGAGGAACTGCGCGAGCGCGGCCAACGTGTCGGCTTCGAGGCGATCGGGCTGTCGTCAGGGTTGCGATGTGTGCTGGCCCACACGCGGTCGCGGTCCCGGATCAAGGTGGGGCGCTACGGCGTCGAACCGGATCGGCTGGTGCCGCTGGTGCAGGCCGAGTTGGAAAAAGTTGATGAGAACGCGGACGGGGTGTTGATCGGCAAGATGGAGTTGCAGTGCGAGGCGTTTGTCGAGGCAGTTCGACGCCTGCTTGAAGGTGCGCTGCCGGTCATTGCCACGGTGGCATTGAAGGGACCTGGCCTTATCGCCGAGGCGAAAGTCAAGGCAGACGTGTGCGTGGTCCATGTCAGCGCCGAGAATCGTGATGAACTTCCTCATGCGTTGGCAAACTGGCTGCGCTCTGTGATTGCCTAAACCGCCGCGAGTCTGCCGCGTTCCCAATGACGGCACGGGCACTGCACGCAACGTCCGGAAATGATTGGCCTCGAAGAAGGTGCGTTCGCCGATTTCTTGCCCGCTGGCAAGAATTAGCCGGAGGTGTTAGTCTCGTCAACAAGCGGCAGCATCGCCCGGACGATGAAAAACAAAGGGCTGCAGCGGGACCGACATCCCTGCTTTGCAGTCGCAAGTCTCCCAGACTTGTTCTTGCCCGAAACGCATTTGCGGCTCAGGCTTGTTGACGGCACGCGAACGTACCGTTTGTCAAACAATCGGGCCACTTACGTGGCATAGTAGGAATCGGATCTCTTGCACTTCACCGAACGGTGACATGTAGCTTGAGAGGTTTCGCAACCACACCAAGCATTTCCTGGACACTCTGCTGAAGCAGCTCCTTCTCAGCTTCGTCGAGTTGCTTCTTGAGCACTTTGCGGAAACTGGCTGAAACGGCTTTCAGCGAGCGTGTGATGCCATGCACGAGCATGGCTTTCCCATTGGTCGAGGACTTCCCTTTGCGTCCGTTGCCGGACAGCTTTGGGAGAAGCGACTTGACCTCGGACCAGGTTTTGACGTCTGGGTACTTCCTTCGCAAAACGGCAAGGCTCTTGAAGTGGTAGGCAAACCACCGCATCCGAGAGAACTCGGACACGGCGATCTTCAACCGCTCGCTGGCCTTTTCCAGGACCCCCTCACCGTGCGGTTGACGCTTAGTGGGAGGACCGAGCCATTCATTGAGTAGGTCACCCATACCGTACCGAGCGTTCAGATCACCCTGGTGCCAGGCGTCCCAGATCTCGACCAGTTGGTCAATCATCTGGTTTGTCTGTTTCCTAGTGAGCCGAGGCGTCTCGGCTTTGGTGCCGTTCTTTGACGTAGAGAAGTTTTTCAAGGTTTTTCCTCAGAAAACCCCACCGCAGCCCTTGTCTCAAGGGTCGAAGAATTGATGCTGCTACTTGTCAAAGATCAAGGAAATGACTTTCACTATTCTGGGCTGGCGAATTGGCGCCTGTCAAGACCCGAACAAAGATCCGTTGATGGCCGCCTAGGGCGTCACTACCGACGATGCCGCCGCCTCGCGCTCCCACACCTGCCGCTCGAAGGCCATGAACTTGCCCCTGGCGCCGGCCTGCTTCTCTTGTGCGATGACTGACATGTGCAGCGCCTTGGTCATCGCGGCGCATGTGTATTCTCGACCAGGCTTTCCTCTTTTCCAGGATTTCCAACGTCGATACAGCCGCGTTGACAGAAGGTCGAGGAAGGGCACCGTGTCCTTCATGGTTTCGAGGCCGGTGTAGCCCTGTTCGCGGACAAGTGGGTCTGGGTCGGTCAGGGCCTTCACCAGGAGGCAAAGCCCTTTCTGGATGATCCGGTTTTCATCGTCGGCGTTCTGGCTGTTCGGATTCGTTTCGTTCATCGCCCAGACTCCGATGCTGTGCGTTTCGCTGCCGCAGGTTGCTACGCCACGCCGTCAGTTGTTGTCGCCACGTCCTGCCAGGGCATCCAACCTGAAACGCTGACTCCGTGCCCGGCCATTGGTCTCTGCGACCGGCTGGCTCAGCAGGTCGAGCGCGGACGGCACTGGCCGCAACAGCTTACGGATAGTGGCCAGGGTCCTCGCACCCGACAGAAAGCGACGGTGACCAGCGTCCTGCATTTGGCGCAGCTCCGCCGCCTTAACGGGACTGACGCCGCCGGACTGGGCGATCACCGCATCGAAATACGCTGTCTGGAGCCAGCAGGCCGCAATCCGCTCCGCCAGCAACCGCTCCAAAGGGGACGGGGACGCTCCAGCCAGCTCGGCTTTCATCGTCGCCAGCTTGCGGACGAGGCATTCGCTCATCATCCCGTTCTGGCCTGCGACCAAGCGGATCAGAGAGCATTCGCTCTGCAGCGCGAGATCGCCATACTGCTGCCAGACCGCAGGCGATTCGTCCAGCAGTGTGCGCAGGGCGGGCAGGGCCGAAACGTCACCTTGCTCGGCTCGTTGCACGAGTTGCCGGATCTCATCTTCAGTCAACCGCTCAGCCGGTTTGGTCGTGGGTGTGTTTGCCATTTCTTCGACGCCTCCATTCGCCGCGATCGTGCTGATGGTAGCCAGCCAAGACCAACGCGGCCCGGCTCAGCAAGTCAGCACCGGAGCAAAGGACCATAAGCGGCTCCGCAGCCGCGTCTAGCCGGGCCAGCTCCACCCGGCAGTTCTCGGCCTCGGCCGTGCGATGGGCTCGGCGCTGAGCTATGGCGCTGGCAGCCGCCTCGCCAACAAGCCCGGAGCCGACGTATTCGTTCACCGCCCGTCCGGCAATTCGGCGACTTCGGTAAAAGTACCGCTTCTTCCCGTGAACGACCCAACCCATGTGCGACATTCCTGTTATTGCGCCGGCGGCAATCTGGGCAAGATCGCCACCGGCATTTGGGCACCGACATCACCAACTACACGGGCACGGCATCGCGATCAGCCACTTGAATCCCGGCTCGTCGAAGGATTGGCTCGGGGACATCCATCCCCACCCTCTGGTTATTCGGAGATTTTGGCTCCATCGGCTGCGCTCCCTCGTTCACCGAAGCAGCAGAGCAAGCCTCGGCGCTCCCAGATTGCGCGGCGATCATGCTCGGCAAGTCCGCGCAGGAATTGACTTGGCAAGGCGGCACCGTCGCCCCGGGGGCCCGTACCCCCGGATTGGCAATCACCTTCATGAAGTCGGCCACGGCCAGATAGACCAACGCCCTGACAGCATCGCCACGCGCCGTGCGAGCCAGTGAGGCCGCCTCGATCCGGAGCATTGTCTCCAACACGTTCAGAGCCTTCGGGTGCCAGCGACCCAGGTCGAAGGCGCCGGGGGCTTCAAGGGATTCAAGGACTCCGTCGATTGCGTCGGCGCCGGCGGCGAACGCCATGACCATCGCCAGGGCCTCTCGATCGCCCTGGACGGCAGCACGACGGCGGCGGAAACCGATGGTGTGGGCAGCGAGATAATCAGGATGCGCGCGGAAGTCATCGACGGCGAAGAACAAGCGTTCGTAGGCCTTGATTGCGTCCACGGCCAGGCCAGTCCTGCAGGCAATCGCCTCAATCGGTTGGCTCGCAAGCAATCGTGCCTCGAGGACCAAGCGCAGCTTGGACGGACCGCCGATGTGGATTTCGTGGGCTTTGGCGACGGCGACATGATGCTGATTCTGGCGCCGTTGCCTGGGGTTGCTTGGCCGATCACACGATCTCAAGAAGCTGACGGCAAGACGGACAAAGTCGTCGTCTTCCGCATACCAGGCCACCCGTCGGCGCTGCGCGAGGGAACAAGCTCGCTGCCAGCGCCAGGACAGCGGCACAAAGGGATCATGTGGTGACGGCAAGAAACGCTTGCCAAAGGATCGCGGACGACGCATTTGAACATCCTTGTCCATTCATGGCCCGAAGGCCGCAGGTGACGGGCATCCATCTCTTTCTATCTTCGTCTACCTCGTGAATCTTGTCAAACGGCCGGGGGCTTTGGCTTTTCCCCAAGTCGTCAGCGTTGCGAGATGGTCCCGAGCATGGCCCCTCTGCCCCGCGAAGCCGGGTCTATCCTCCGCTCATCTTCACCTCACCAATAATATCGGAGGCCTCGCCCCGGGTCATTCCATCTCGCCACAAGCCACGAAGCCGCAAGAAATCCTCCTGCCGCGCGGTCGCCGGCTTACCTCGCCAAGGGGGTTTCGGATCTTGGATCGCGATTTGCCCGGCCGCCTGATAATGGGTCAAATGATCTATCGGGGCGACCTTGGAGAGGAGCTTCCGAGGGACCCAGACCTGCGTTTGGGTCAGTGGTTGGGATTCCAACTCGTCGTTCATGATAAACCTCCTTGGAGCAGTTTCACGAAACGGGTAGTTTGCTACGCCCTTGCCAAGGGTCACTTACACCAGGGTGCGGCGGCTTCGACCAACTCGGCCAACGACATCTCCAAAGAACGCGCCAGTCCAACCAGCGTCTTCAAGGTCGGGTTGGTCAGGCGGCCTTGTTCAAGGCTGGCGATCAGGTCTTCGGAAATGCCGGCAACCTCGGCCAACTCCTTGCGGCTCTTGTAAACCTTGTACCGTCGCCAGTATGCAAGCCTTTCCGCGAACTTGTTTCGCGGGAATGTAGAAGTCGTCATGGATGGTGTCCTGCGGCTGCGCCGCGGCTTCGGCATGCAGCAGACATCGGCGGCGGCGCCGCCAATGCCGGTGCATGATGTAGATTCGTTGTTTGCGAGGCTGTTTGATGCTCCTCCTGTACATGCTGACAACGCTCGGCAAACGTCTGCCCCGGTAGGCTGACACCGTGGAAGATGATCGCATGCACGAACGCGGTGCTTTAGTAGCCAACAATGGTGAGACGGAACTCGCGTTGTTTGCTGTAGGGCAACGTCAACGTCCGCGGAAAACGGTGGTTGAGGGACACGCGAGCGACCTGCTTGCCACACTCCAGGAGGAAAATATTAAGGACCGGGCGAACCTCGGTATTGACCACGGCCAGGTGAATCTCGATGCCAGGATAGGTGGGAAACTCGAAAACATACCCCAACAGCACGTGCCCCAGCATGAGGTTACGAATGGGCTCATCCTGGGCGAGAATGCTGTCGATCTTTTCCAGGCTGCTTGCCGGCAGCCGGAAAATCGCTTCCACCACTTCAACGACGTATGATTCGCCTCGATAAGAACACGATGTGAGTCTTTCCCGAGCGACCGGGCTGGCCGCTTCAACGGCTTTCGCGCGAGCCCGGTCTTCGGCTACCGCCTTCAGGCGCTTGAGCATATCCTGGCGCTGCAGCTCTGCGCTAGAGATGGTGCCAGTGTCGTTTTTTGGCGGTATCGCCGACGGTGGAAGGGGTGGGGGTGGATGGTAGTCGGTCACGTCAAACTCCTGGTAAGCGACCTTGAGGTTGTCGGCGCCGAGATTCTCGACCGCCCAAAGGTGCACGGTGTTGAACCGAGCCCGCAGGCGGTCGTAAGCCTCGGCGGTGATCTGGCCTGCTTCATGTGCCGCCTTGGCCTTCTCCATCTTGTGCCGCAGCCAGGCGTAATAGCTGGGGTCGAGCCGGCGATAGTTCTTGCCGGCCTTCTGGATGTCGTTCTGTTTATGCTCGCTGGTAATCACTGGATCGGTGATGATGTCCAGGTCGGTCGCCACGAACAGGGCGTTCTGGTTTTCAATCTCGCTCATGGTCATCCCCCGCACTTGGGCGCACTTCGCCGCACTTGCTCCGAGACAAATGCGCTCGGTGCAAACTCCTAAAATCCAGAGCCTTGCGTCAACGGCCGCACTTCCCGCACCTTTGCTTACCCTCTCCATAAGAGAATTTGTTCCTTCCACCCTTCCTACGCCCGCCTATTCTTCATGACACACAACTCGCTCGCGCGTAGGTAAGAGAAGTGCGCGAAGTGCGGCGTCTCTTTCTAAGGGCTGCTCCATGATCTGGTTGCGGCCAGCGCACTTCGACAATTCAAAGTGCGCCGAAATGCGGAGGTGCGGCATTCCCTAATCTCCCAGGTTTGCCAGATCCACCTCCACCTCGTCACCAGGCTCCGGCTGGACCTGATCCGCTTGCAAAGCGACGGGAACCAGCCTGTAGAGAAAGTTGTGGTTGCTCTTGGAGTCCTTGACCTTGTCGATCTTGAGTCCCCCAAACACCCGGTCTCGCTTCTGCTGCAAGGCCCGCCCGAGCCGTGTCGTCTGGGAGCGGTCGCTGCCGTCGCCGCGAACGTCCACCAAGGCGTTGTGGGACTCGCACAGGTCATTCAGTTCCGTGGCCTTCTTGGGGGCCTCCTTGAACATCTTCCACCACAAAGCCACGAAGCCGCCCCAGGCCTGCAATTCCGTTTCCGCCTGCTCGTATAGCTCTTCCAAGTTGTCTAGAAAGCCTTCGATGCCCGCTGTCTTCAGGATGCCTCCGATGACGTGCGCCCAGCCCCCGAAGCTGCCAAGGGATTTCGTGCCGGCAGGCCGTCCTTCCGCCAGCCACTTCTGAATCAACACCAACAACGCCCAGATCAAGCTGCCGCGGTTCTCCTTACTCCACTCCAAGATCTCCGGGTGTTTGAAGCCACCCCGGAGCCAGGGCCGCTCCGTCTTCGGGTCGATGCGGACCCGGACGATCCGGCGCGCGATTTCCAGCGAGAAGCGAGGGTTGTTTCCGGTCATGAGCCAGAGGGCGCGGTTTGGCAGGAACACTTTCTCGGAGGTGCCCAAGACGCGATCGGTCCAGATGTCGCTGGTAAGCGCCGCCGCCAATGCCGGGCTGTTGACCTCCGAACGTTCGTCCACGTTATCGAGGAGGATGATCGGACGCCCCAGCCGCAGCTCGGCCGTGAGCATTTTGCGGACCTCCTCATCCTGGCCAGACAGGCTTTGTCCCGCGCAGACGTCGCCGGTGGCCACGACCGAGATCAGATTGCAAAGAAGGCCCTTCCCGGAGCCGACCGAGGGCGCCTCGAACAGGTGCAGTGGTGTGGATCCCTTGATCATCCGGCGGGCGAAAGGCAGGAGCATCGCGGCCACGGCATGGGCCAGGTCGGCGGAGCTGACGAAGGGGAAGTCGGCGAGCAGTTCTTCCAGGATCCAGTATCGAGCTTTGGCAACCTCCTCGGCTGTCGGCTGCTCGGGCACCGGCGGCACCTCCAACTCCTCGACCTCGTGGAGCCAGACCCGGTCCTCCGCATGGTAGCCGGGTTCCGAGACAAGCTGGCCACCCTTGCCGACAACCGGCGCCATGACGACGCCCTCCAGGACAGGCAAACTCGCCGGCGGGTAGGCCAGGATGTCGCGCGCCGCATCCTTGGGCGGCGAGCTATCAAACAGCTTGCCCTTGATAACCTTTTTCCAGTTGGCGACACGGGCCATGAAACCGTATATCTCGGTTTCGTCCATGTCCTTGACTTCCGGTCCCAGGTCGGTGTAACGGATCATCACGAGTTGCCCAGCCCGGCGGAAGAGATACGGCCGAGTGTTGGCCTGCTCGATGGCCTGGCGCGCATCACGAACGATATCTCGGAGCTGCCGGCAGTTAGCGACGATGTTGGCCCGGCCATTGACGTCCAGCTTCAACGCGTTGGTCTTGGCTGGCAGCGGCACGCCGGACAGGTCAGCAACAATTTTGGCGGCCTCGACAAAGCTGTCGGCCTGGCCGAGCTGGATCAGAAAGTCGAAGACCGAGATGGTCTTCGCGGTAATGAAGCTATGGAAGGCCCCCCGCTCGACCTTGGTTTCTTGGTATTCGACCCAGTTGCCGGCCACGCCAGCAGACGGGTTCTGGTCGCCGGTTTCGGAGTTCAGCGGGTCGCGGCATTGCAGCCACGGCCCCGACTGCTGGCCCGTTAGCCAATTGCCGTACACCACCTCGATGGGCAGAGCGGAAAGTGCGTGCTGACGCCATTGCTTCCAGCCGGGGCTTGCGTCCTCCATAGTTGCATCCGGATCCTCGCTGTTCTCGCCGTCGTCGCTGACCACGCCGACGTCGTTCACCACGCCGTCGCCGCTGACCGCGCCGCCGATCTGCGCTGATTGCTCGGGCTCCTGATGTTCATCGCTTGCCGTATCGTGCGCCGGCAAACCGGCGTCGAGCTGGGCGAGGATCTCGTCCAGCTTTGCTACGGTCACCGTCTCGAACACCTCGGGATCCAGCTCCTGGAACTCGCCCTCGGCCGTGTAGCCGGCCGCGAACTTGTTGGCGATGCCACTGGCCCCCGACCACCAGGGCAACCAGACAAAATTACCGATGCCGCCAGCCGGCAAGTGGTCCTGTTTCGGGAAAATCTCGATGCCCTTGCTGGTCTTGGGGTCGGCCAGCTTCCCATTCTTGAGCGGCTCATTCTTGGGCGCGACGGCTAGCCCTAGCTTGCGGGCCTTGGCCGCAGGGACCGGCTGGTTGAAGAAGAGCCACAAGTGCCACCCCTGGCCGCCCCCGGATACCTCCCCGTAGCAAGGAAGCCCGAGCTGCTCACAGGTCGCCATTGCCGTGAGCATGGCCTGCGTGGGATCGACGAGGGCATGGGACTTGTCGCCGCCGTCGAAATCGAGGCAGAGCCATCGCGTCGTGTCGCCTGGGGCCGGAGCATAACTACCAACCCGGTAATGGCCAGTTTCCGGCTGAGGCTGCTGGCTATTCTTTGACTCGTAAGCGATGGCCGCTGGCGCAGCTGCAGTCCCCAGCAGGTGCGTCCCGAGCAGGGGATCCAGATCGGTCACGGATGCTGGCGAGGGTTTCCCCCACGAGGCCAGCACGGCGATCTTGTCCGTCCGGTTGAAGAAGTACGTCTTCAGCAGATTCAGCCGCTTCTCGATGGTCATGCTGCTTCCTTGCGGGCCGTCAGCGATCGTGCTGTTGTCGTTCATCTCGATCACGACATTGCGCTGCTAGAACATACCCAGTTCGCCCACCTCGGCCTCGCCCCGCGAGGCGAGCTTGTCGGGCGCTGGCAGGAGCTGGTTGATGTAGACGTTGGAATAGACCTTGCCGCCGTCGTGCTTGTTGCGGACGCTGATGTCCAGGCGGCGACCGATCAGTTCGTGGGCGTGCATCGGCAGGTCCGAAATCTTCGCCAGCTTGAGCCCGGCGGCGTAGAGGTCAGCCTTGGCGTAGCGGACGCCGTCGCCTTCCAGGGTGGTCCGGCGCCACAGGCGGCGGTTCCCATACTTGGGGCCGATGATCTTAAACCTCCACTCGATCGCCTCCTTGCCATCCTTGTTGCGCGTGACCTTGACCTCCTCGATTTCGACGACGTATTTGCCGTCAGGAACCGGCTCGAACTTCTTCTCCTCGACCGAGGCCTGCCGGAAGGCATCGTCGAATTTGGTCAGGTCGATGGTTTCGCCGTGCTCCTGGTGAGCGTCACCAGGTTGACCATTGCCTTTCTTGTTGGACAGTTCATCGATCATGGAACACCTCGCATCTGGGAACCGTGAAACTGATGGAGCTACCGCTCCGCCTCAACGCATGTGCTGGGATATTGATCCTGACAATCAGGCCCGTTGCCGCCGCCAAGGGTCTGGGCCTTGGACAACCACTTGATAAAACGGTTACACTCGGCGCACACGAGTTTGGCGGAGTGGGGAGGTTTTCCCGGTCCCTGCTGGAACGACGTGCTGCCGCACCGAGGACACTCCGGGGGCGGCGGCTTCGGAGATCTGGCGAAAGAGACTCCCGGGTACATTTGTCGCTCCTGTTTAACCGGCATCGTTGACAGTCGTCAGGCGAACGGGCGATTGCCTTCCCGATTGAACGCTACCGCTGCTATCGGCGCTTTTGAGCTGAATGAGGCTTGTGAGAGCGGGGCGATCGTCGCCATCGGGCCCGCCAGTGAGGACAAGAGAATTGCAAAGAGCCAGAGGATTGTCGCTGGAGACGACAAGAACCGAACAGCCGTCAGAAGGCGACTGGGAGGGGCGATTGCCCTGAGCATGCACCAGGAGTACAATGTTCATGAGTTCACACGTCAGGATGGTGTTGCCAACGCCGGGTTGCCGCCCGGCGTTCGGCGTTTTGCGAGCGGAATGCACTGTCAAATCCCGATTTCGTCAAGCTCCTTTTGAGCATCGGCGTCGTGAGTCGATTGATTGTGTCGGCACTGGGTGGCATCGTGTTTGTTCAGAGCAGCGAAAAACCTTCGCATCGCCGCGTTCGAGGTCACGCGCACGCCGCCGATCATGGTGGTTTCCAGACGCACGCCGCGCAGGCCGTACAAGGCCCACCGCCAGAGGGTGCTGACGTTGACGGGCCGATTGTTGCGCAGTCGAGGCAGGCGCCTGGCCGCCTCGCTGAGCGGGAAGGTTTCTTCGGTGAGTGGGTCAATAGTCATTCTGAATCCTCGCGAAGCTGAGCACGTTCACTCAAAACTACGCAAGGATTTTCGTTGATGTGCAAACTGCCCGATACGGGAGAAGCCACGGGATTTCGGGGGAGATCAACTTTTTTTTACCAACCGCCATTTGATCCCCGTGCCGGTCCCATCCCGACCAAATGTGATCGGCCGGCCACGAAAGGCCTTTTGCATATCCTTGATCGTGTCCGCGAGCTTTCCCGCCGGAAGTGGATCAGGGATTGTCGGCGGCCACTTCAATGCCTCGAACTTCGCAAGAACCAATTCTTGGAAGGGAGCGGGTTTCCTGTATTGCTTGCACAGAGCCGTCCCATACAGCAGTTTTCGCGACCGGCCATCCCAGCGGGGCTTGATCGGGACGGGCTGTTTCAAACGTCCTTGGAGCAAGTCGTCAAAAGCGAATAATACCCGACTCAAGTCGTAGATTGCGAAACGCCCACGTAGGGGCTGGGGAAACTCTTTTCGTGGCAGCACTTTTCGTAGTGAATGGAGCGGCCTGGTTCG
>Ga0194131_10008060_pt1 | contig 13870 bp, 14 predicted proteins | sample TA2KigO120mmetaG_FD_148631 | JGI IMG/M metagenome (GOLD analysis project Ga0194131, IMG submission 148631) | Freshwater microbial communities from Lake Tanganyika, Tanzania - TA2015053 Kigoma Offshore 120m | ecosystem: Environmental > Aquatic > Freshwater > Lake | place: Tanzania: Lake... | reverse complement strand
GCCGCATTCGGTCGCCTGGGTGATGCTGACGGCGGCCGGCTGGGCAAAATGCGGCACGCCGTAGACCGGCTGCGCCAACGCGGCCGCGAGCTTCACCGCATCGACCTTGCCTGCCGCGCCGTCGATACGAAACAGCCGGGCGCCGGCGGTGAAGAACTCCGGCGCCCCGGTCTCCTCGGCCGCGATGTGCGCCATCGGATGGCAGTAGATGGCGCCCCAGGGCGGGCTGCAGCAAGCGAGCGCCAGGCTGTTGGCGGCCGTACCGGTGACGACCGGGAAGGCCACCAGGTCGGGCTTGTCGAACACTTCGCGCAGGCGACGCTCGACGCGCTGTGTCCATTCGTCGGCGCCGTAGGAGAAGGCGCTGCCGCTGGTGAAAGCGCGGCCGACGGCGGCGATGACGGCCGGATGGGCGCCAACCTCGTTGTCACTGCGGAAGTTCATCTCGGATCCTGGCGATTGCACGGCATCGCTATCGCGCGATGCCGGGCGTGAACTCGATGGTGCCCAGCAGGGTGCCGGTGCGCGGGTCGACGACATAGGCTGCGGTCGGCCCGCCCTGGGTCTCGACATGGACCAGCAGGCGATCGCCGGCCGCCGTCATCGACACCACGCGGGCGCCGGCCGGCAGCGCGATGCGTTCGCTGAAACTGGCGGCTGGCGAGCGGCCGGTGTTGGGGCTAGACATGCGGCGGGCGATCTCCGCAGCAATTACGATGAAGCCCGCGATGATCAACAGGCCCATCACGATGACCAGCACCTTCAGCCACAGCGGTGCATAGGCCTGAGCAGGGGACGCCAACGAAGACTCCATGATGAGCGGCCGCCACTACGTGACCGTCGATCAGGACGCCTCGGGCGAACGGCTCGACCGTGCGCTCGTGGCGGCCTTGCCGGGCCTCACGCGCAGCCGCGTGAAGGCGTTGATCGAAAGCCGCCGGGTGGCGCTTGCGGACGGCGCGACGATAGAAGAGCCGTCCCGCAAGGTCAAAACGGGCGAACGCTTCGTCGTCGATATTCCCGAGCCCGCGCCGGCTACGCCGCTGCCGCAGCACATGGCGCTCGACATCCTGTACGAGGACGCCGCCCTCTTGGTGCTGGACAAGCCTGCCGGGCTGGTTGTCCATCCCGCGCCGGGCAATCCCGACAACACACTGGTCAACGCCCTGCTGGCCCATTGCGGCGACAGCCTGTCGGGCATCGGCGGCGTCCGCCGGCCGGGGATCGTGCATCGGCTCGACAAGGACACGTCGGGCGTCATGGTGGTGGCCAAGGACGATGCGAGCCACCGTGCCCTCGCCAAGTTGTTCGCCGCCCATGACCTCACGCGCATCTATCGGGCGCTGGTCTGGGGCGGGCCAACGGCGACGAAAGGCACGATCGAGGCCGCCATCGGCCGCCATCCGGTCGATCGCAAGCGCATGACCGTACGCCGCAGCGGCGGGCGGCGCGCAGTCACCGAGTACTGGGTCGAGCAGCGCTTTGGGCCGCCGCTGGCGCCGCTTGCCAGCCTGATCGGGGCCAAGCTCGAGACCGGTCGGACGCATCAGGTCCGGGTTCATTTGGCGCATCTCGGCTGTCCTGTGGTCGGCGATCCGCTCTACGGTCGGAAGTCCCGGTCGACCGCGCAGCCGGTGGCGCTGCGGACCTTCGGGCGTCAGGCCCTCCATGCCGCTGTCCTAGAATTCCGTCATCCGACGACGGGAAAACTCATGCGGTTCGCCTCAGAATTGCCGCAAGACTTCAGGAGCCTGCTGGCAGAACTGAACGGCGTTAAGTAATCCTTAGTATCCTAGTGGATTAGTAGGATTTTATTGACCCAATGCCGGTCGGACTCGTAGACTGCCTTTAGCAGTCGATCATCGAGAGTGCTAAATCCGCGTTTGGTCGCGTACCGTAGAAAGGGGAGCCCATGAGTACCGCTGCCAGCCTTCCCGCCCTGCCATCCACCCTCACGCCCGAGGGCAATCTCAGCCGTTACCTGCAGGACATCCGGAAGTTCCCTCTGCTCGAGCCGCAGGAGGAATTCATGCTCGCCAAGCGCTGGCGCGAGCATGGTGACACCCAGGCTGCCCATCGCCTGGTGACCAGCCACCTGCGCCTTGTGGCCAAGATCGCCATGGGTTATCGCGGCTATGGCCTGCCGGTGGCCGAGCTGATCTCCGAGGGCAATGTCGGGATGATGCAGGCGGTCAAGCGCTTCGATCCCGACCGCGGCTTCCGGTTGGCGACCTATGCCATGTGGTGGATCCGGGCCTCAATCCAGGAATACATCCTGCACAGCTGGTCGCTGGTGAAGATGGGCACCACGGCGGCGCAGAAGAAGCTGTTTTTCAACCTGCGCAAGCTCAAGGGCCAGATGCGGGCGATCGACGAGGGCGACCTGTCGCCCGAGCAGGTGACCAAGATCGCCACGCGCCTCGGCGTGCCGGAGGAGGAGGTGGTGAACATGAACCGCCGCCTTGCCGCGCCCGATTCCTCGCTCAACGCTCCGGTCAAGAGCGAAGGCGACATGGAATGGCAGGACTGGCTGGTCGACGAGAGTCCCAACCAGGAGGTTCGGTTGGGCGAGAGTCAGGAGCTCGACCAGCGCAAGCAGATGCTGGCCGCCGCCTTGCGCCAGCTGACCGACCGCGAGCGTCACATCATCGTCGAGCGTCGCCTGATCGACGAGCCCAAGACGCTCGAGGATCTGTCGGCCAAGTACGGCATCAGCCGCGAGCGCGTCCGCCAGATCGAGGTGCGGGCCTTCGACAAGCTGCAGAAGGCGATGAAGAACATGGTGATCGAGGCCGCCGCCCGATCGGACAAGCGGCCGGCGGCGGCGTAGATTTCGTTCGCCGCCGGCCGATCTGCCTTGTATTCTGGCCAGAATTCTGGTTGGAGCACGGTAATGATCACGGTCGGTGCCTTTGAGGCGAAGTCGACGCTTTCGGCGTTGCTCGAGCATGTGCTCGAAGGCGAAGAGGTCGTTATCACCAGACATGGCAAAGCCGTTGCGCGACTCGTCCCGGCAGGCGGTGTCGACCAGGTGCGTGCGCGGGCGGCGATCGCGGCAATGAGACGCGAGGCGCGAGGTCGGCGTCTGGGCGGACTCTCGGTGCGGCGAATGCGTGACTTGGGCAGGGCATGACCGCATTCGTCCTCGACGTCTCGGTGACCATGGCGTGGTGCTTTGAAGACGAATCGACGGACGCGACGTGGCGCCTGCTCGACCAGTTGGCAACCGATACGGCACTCGTGCCGACGATATGGGCACCTGAAGTGGCGAATGTCTTGTTGGTTGCGGAGAGGCGTCGGCGCCTGGACCGGGCGCAGTCGCGAGCCTTCACGGCACGACTGCTGTCGCTACCCATCGTCGTAGAGGGCGCGACACGGGGTCACGTACTGCGGACCGTCTTGACGCTTGGCCGGGAGACCGGACTTGCTGCCTACGACGCCATCTATCTCGACCTGGCGATCCGACATGACCTGCCGCTGGCCACTCTCGACCGATCGATGCGCGCCGCCGCTCGCAAGAGCCGAACGAGGGTATTGCCGTCGTAGCCGGTTTCGGGTCGCTGAGTTGGCTCACATCTGGCCGATCCGCCGGAAGAACTGGTCGATCTCGGTGGCCGCGAGATCGGGATTCTCGTAGTGCACGAAGTGGCCGGCGTCCTCGGCGATGTCGGCCTCGACGTCCTCGAAGTATTCGCCCACGACATCGATCCAGTCGCAGCGCAGCACCGGATCGTGGCGGCCCCACAGCACGCGCGCCGGTTGGCGGATCTTTGGCGGCTTGGGCGCAATGCCGGCCATGACGGCGAGCCGGCCGGCATTCTGCGAGACGTACCAGTTGAAGCCGCCCTGCAGGTTGCCCGGGCGCATGAAATTGTCGACCCAGCGGTCGAGCACCCCGTCGAAGGCGTCCTTGCGGTACGACCAGTGCGTCAGGAAATGGCGGAAATAGGCGCGACAGGACTCGCGCGTGGCGCCGACGATCGCCGGCGCGAACGGCATCTGGTGGAAGGTCTGGTACCAGATCTCGTTGATCTGCCGCGACTCGCGCCAGCGCGCGCCGATGCCGTGCGTGCCGCAATTGAAGAAGAACAATCCGGCGACGCGGTCGGCATGGTCGAGGGCCAAGCGTTGCATGACGTAGCCGCCCACGTCGTGGCCGACGAAGCCGGCGCGGCCGATGCCCAGCGCCGCCATCAGCGCGGCGATGTCGTCGGCCAGCACGTCGGGGCCGGCCTGGTCGGAGCGCTCGGGCGTCGGATTGCCGCTGTCGCCGAAACCGCGGAAGTCGGGCGCGATCAGGCGATAGCGGTCCGCCAGGCGCTCGAACATCGGCTCCCAGGTCGCCCAGAATTCCGGCCAGCCGTGCAGCAGCAGCAGCGGCGGCCCGCTGCCGCATTGGGCGACGTGGGTCGTGAAGCCTCTGGTCTCGACGAAGGTGTGTCGGATCGCCGGCATGGCTGGGCTGCTCGCTCGCTGGTCGGAAGGATCGTCGGCTGGTGCCGGCCAATATGGCACGGGGCACGAGAGAAATCGCTTGATGCTCCCCATCCGGATGTGATGTTGCCATGACTCGTACCGAGGCCGGCTGCACGCACCCGTGGCGATCGCGATCCGGCGGCAACACCGGGAGCAACCGCCATGACGGCCGATATTACCCGCGTCCCCAACAAGAGATTTCCAGCCAAGTCGTCGGTGGCGACCTATCGCCTGCCGGGCGGCGGCGGCTTTCTTTGGGCAGTCGCGGTCTCGCCCGATCGCACGCAAGACATTCGCGTCCAGACGCTCGGCGCGCTGGGCGTCATCGACACCTACCTGAAAGAGGCCGGGCTCGACCGCACCCGGATCGTCAAGGCCGAGATCATCGTGACCGACCACGACAACAAGCCGGCGTTCGACGAAGCCTGGGCGACATGGATGCCGGCCGGCCACGGGCCCGTGCGATCCTTCGTGCAGTCGGTGATGCCCGAAGGCGACCTGATCGAGATCATCATCACTGCCGCGTTGCCGGCGTAGCGGGCGGCCGTTCCGACTTCCGGTCGGGCGCCGGATTCCACCTGGACAGACGACGCCTCGGAAGCGTTTGCTGCCGCATACCGGACTGACTGTGATGAGGGTGTCGTGACCGATCCGATCCTGTACGAGACGCTGCCGTCGGGCATTGCCCGCGTCGTCCTCAACCGCCCCGACACGCGGAATGCCCAGGACACGGCTTTCCTCTATGCGTTGAACGACACCTTCGACCGGGCCGCCCAGGATGACGCGATCAAGGTGATCGTGTTGTCGGCCAATGGCCCGCATTTTTCGTCCGGCCACGACCTGCGCGAGGTCGACGGTCACGGCAACATGCGCAAGCACCGTACCGTCGGCACCTGGGGTGGCTTCGGCAAGCCCGGCGCCGAGGCGCAATATGCCCGCGAGCAGGAAATCTATCTCGGCTTCAGTGAGCGCTGGCGCAACATCCCCAAGCCGACACTGGCGCTGGTGCACGGCAAGGTGATGATCGGCGGGCTGATGCTGATGTGGCCGTGCGACCTGATCGTCTGCTCGGAAGATGCCGAGTTCCTCGACCATTCGGTGGCGATGGGCGTGGGCGGCGCGGAATTCTTCGCCCATCCCTGGGAGATGGGCGTGCGCAAGGCCAAGGAATTCCTGTTCACCGCCGACTGGATCGGCGCCCGCGAGGCGCATCGGCTGGGCATGGTCAACCATGTCGTGTCGCGGGCCGAGCTCGAATCGTTCGGCCTCGCCATGGCCGGGCGCATCGCCCAGAAGCCGCTGTTCGCCCTGAAACTGGTCAAGCAGGCGGTCAACGCCGCCCAGGATGCCCAGGGCCGGGTCGGCGCCATGCAGACCTCCTTTGCGCTGCATCACCTCGCCCACGCCCACAACATGCTGGCGCACGGCAAGCTCGTCGACCCCACGGGCTTGATGCCGGCGATCAAGAAGCATCAAAAGGCCGCCGAGTAGGGCGTGCTGCGGCGGCGGACGGCCTTGCGGCGCACGCCGTCTTCTGTATGTTCCGCGCCATCATGAACGCCAAGAACCTCGCCATCGTCGGCGCCACCGGCGCGGTCGGAGTGGAAATCCTCCGCGTCCTCGAGCGGCGGAACTTTCCCGTCGCCTCCCTCAAGCTGCTCGCCTCGGCCCGCTCGGTCGGCAAGACGCTGGAGTTCAAAGGCAAGCCGCACAAGGTCGAGGAACTGAAAGCCGATGCCTTCAAAGGCGTCGACATCGCCTTCTTCTCGGCCGGCGCCACGCGCAGCCGCGAGTTCGTGCCGGCCGCCAAGGCAGCAGGCTGCGTGGTCGTCGACAATTCCTCGGCCTTCCGCATGGATCCGGCCACGCCACTGGTCGTGCCCGAGGTCAACGGCGGCGACCTCGCGCGCCACAACGGCGTGATCGCCAATCCCAATTGCACCGCCGCCATCCTCTCGGTCGCGGTGTGGCCGATCCACAAAGCCGTCGGCGTCAAGCGCATCGTCGTCTCGACCTATCAGTCGGCGTCGGGTGCCGGCGCTGCGGCCATGCAGGAGCTGGAAGACCAGACCCGCGACTTCGCCGCCGGCAAGACGATCAAGCGTGCGGTGTTCCCGCACCAGATCGCCTTCAACGTCTTCTCGCACAACACCAAGGTGGCCGAGAACGGCTACAACGAAGAAGAGAACAAGGTCGTCGAAGAGACGCGCAAGATGTTCCACATGCCCGACCTCGCGATTGTGCCGACTTGCATTCGCGTGCCGGTGTTGCGCGCGCACTCCGAGGCCATCACGCTCGAGCTCGAGAAGCCGCTGTCGCCCGAGGAGGCGCGCGCCGTCCTGGCCCGCGCCCCGGGCGTCAAGGTGGTCGACGATGCTGCGGCCAACCACTTCCCCATGCCGCTCGAAGCCAGCGGCGATCTCGACGTCCATGTCGGCCGCATCCGCTGCGACCTCTCCAATCCCAACGGCCTGGTGCTGTGGGTCGCCGGCGACCAGCTCCTGAAGGGTGCAGCCTGGAACGCCGTGCAGATCGCCGAGGAACTGGCCAAGCTTTCGGGCAAGCCGAAGGCGATGGCAGCGGAGTAGCCGTCAGATCTTGTCGATCACCGCCGCGCGAAAGCGGCGCATCTCGGCCAGAGTCGCCGCCACGTCCGGCCGGCCGCCGAAGTCGATGTCGATTGCCGTGACGCCGAGGTCGCGCAAGGCGCGGAAATCGCCGGCCACGTCGGCGTCGCTGCCCGAGAACAGGCGCCGCTCGCCGTCGGTGGCCTTCGGCGGCACGGCGGAGCCGTAGCGCTTCACGCGGTAGCTCACCCCGACCGCGGCCGGGTCGCGCCCCGCTTCGGTCACCGCCTTGCGCAGACGGCCGATGCCGGCAGCGAGGCGTGGCGAGGTGTCGAGCAGGTGCTTGTTGTTGGAACCGATCGGATACCAGGCGTCGCCGACGCGCGCGGCGCGGCGCAGGGCGGGGCCCGCTTCGCCGCCGACCCAGATCGGCGGATGTGGCTTCTGGACCGGCTTGGGTTCCAGCACGATGCCGTCGAAGCGCACATGGCGACCCGCGAAGCGCGGCGATCGCTCGGTCCACAGCACGCGGAACGCATCGATGTATTCGTCGGTCACCGTGCCCCGCGCTTCGAACGGCGTGGTGACCACAGCGTCGAACTCCGCCTTGAGCCAGCCGGCACCGACGCCCACCACCAGCCGGCCGCCCGACAGCACGTCGAGCGTGGCGAGCGTCTTGGCCGCCAGCACGGCCGGCCGATGCGGCACGACCAACACCGCCGCGACCAGGCGGATGCGCGTGGTCTTGGCCGCGATGTAGGCGATGGCGGCAAGTTGCTCGTGCCGTTCCAGCGGCGCTTCTTCGTAGAACTCGCCGCTCTCGGAGTAGGGGTAGCCCGGCACCTTCGTATCCGGCAGCACCACATGGTCGGTGAGGGTGAGATAGTCGAAACCCATGGCCTCGCCTTCGGTGGCGAGCCGGGTCATGTCGGCTGCGGCCGACAGCGGGCCGGAGTTCGGCAGGTTGAAACCGATCAACATGAGCGCGGACTCCCCGACATCACGCCTGTCGGAATGGGTCACAGGCGCGTTTTGAACAGTCGCGACCGACCCCTCTATAGTCAACCAATGCCCAGCCGAGGATACGCCTGATGCAAAAAGCCGTTCCGCCAGTCCTTGCCAGTGCTCCGGAGCGGGCACGCGCCGTGCAGGCGGTGCTCGATGCGCATGGGCCGGAGATGGATCGCCGCCGCGAGCTCAACCCCGAAGTGGTCGACGCCCTGGCCGAACAGGACCTGTTGCGCATGCTGCTGCCCAAGAGCATGGGCGGCCAGGAAACGCCCCTGGTCGACTACTGCAAGGCCTGCGAAGCGGTGGCGTGGGGCGACGCCAGCACCGGCTGGTTCGTCAACCAATCCAACGTGTCGATGGCCTCGTCGGCCGCCGCCATGCCGCATGACACGGCAGCCGCGATGTTCCAGGGCCCCTATGCCGGGCTGGCCTGGGGCGCGGTCCACAGCAACAGCAAGGCGATCCGTGTCGAGGGCGGCTATCGGCTGACCGGCACCTGGAGCTTCGCCAGCGGCGGTCGCCATACCAAGTGGCTGGGCGCCCATAGCGCGGTGCAGAACCCCGACGGCACGCCACACATCCGCTATGGCCGGCCCGACCTCCGGTCTTTCCTTTTCTTGCGGTCCGAGGCCAAGATCATCGACGACTGGCATGTGCTCGGGCTGCGCGGTACCGGCAGTGATAGCTACTCGGTCGAGGATCTGTTCGTGCCCGACGACCGGGCACCGGCGCGCGATGTCGCCGACGAACGTTGCGAGCATGGTGCGATCTATCCCATCGGCTCGACGCTGCTCTATGCCTGCGGCTTCTGTAGCGTGACGCTGGGTCTCGCCCGACGCATGCTCGAGACCTACATCGAGCTGGCGCGCGGCCGCCACAGCCGCTCCTCGACCACCGCGATGGCCAAGAACAACGCAGTCCAACGCGAGATCGCCATTCTCGAAGCGCGCCTCTCGGCCGCCCGCGCTTTCCTGCACGAGGTGGCGGGTGCGGCCTACGACGCCTCGGCCAGAGGCGCGCTCGACCTCGACCTGCGCATGCGGCTCAGGCTTGCCACCACCTGGGGCATGAACGAGGCGACCGAAGTGTCGATCGCCTGCTATCGCGGCGCCGGCACGGCCGCCATTCTCGACAAGGCGCCGTTCGAGCGTCGTTTCCGTGACGCCATGAGCGCCAGCCAGCACCTGCAGGCGATGTGGCCGATGGCCGAGATGGTCGGCCGCCACCTCATCGGCACGGAGAATGTCGTGCAGTTCGTTTGACGGAGACTGCCATGCCCATCATCGACGTCCAGGTCCATGCCTACGAGCGCAATCATCCCGGTCGGCCGTGGGCGGCCGTGCTCCACGGCCCGCCGGAAGTCACCGGCGATCAGATGGTGGCGGCGATGGACGAGGTCGGTGTCGACGGCGCCATCCTGGTCTCGCCCTACACGCAGTACCGCTACGACGCGAGCTATGCGTTGGAGGTGCGCAACAAACACCCCGGTCGGTTCTCGGTGGTCAAGCCGGTCGATCCCACCGATCCCAAGGTCGGCGAGACCATCGCCGACTGGAAGGCGACGCCCGGCGCCGTCGGCATCCGCATCATGATGGCGGCTGGGCTGCTGGTGGCGCCGGACGACCCGGGCGTCAATCGCGTGCTGGCCGAGGCGGCCCGCCGGTCGCTGCCGGTGAACGTGCTGAGCTGGGGACGCCTCGAGCAGATCGCGCCGCTCGCCGCGCGTCATCCCGGCACGCGCATCGTGATCGATCATCTCGGCCTGCTGCAGCCCTTCGAGCCGCCGAAGCCCGCCGAACCGTGGACCGATTTGCCCAAGCTCCTGGCGCTTGCCGCGCACGACAACGTCGTCGTCAAGATCAGCGGCGCCTGCACCCTCAGCCGTCAGGCGTTTCCCCATGCCGACATATGGGATCCGATCCGGCGCATTCTCGATGCCTTCGGGATCGACCGCTGCATGTGGGGCACCGACTGGACTCGCGCGACGGCGTTCCTGACCTACCGGCAAGGCGTCGAGCCGTTCCGGACCACCGATCGGCTGACCGCCAGTGAGAAAGCCGCCGTGATGGGCGGCACGCTGCGGAAGGTTTATGGTTGGGAACCGACCGGAAAGTAGCTCACTCTACTTCGCGGCCACTGCCTCGAAACATTCTGCTCGTCACGGCGGATTGCAGTTGGCTTCGAGGAACTTCAGGAGATCTTTGGCCGCTCGATCGGCGCCCGTCTTCGAGGCGTCGAGGTAGCCGATCGTCGATCCGATATCCATGGCATGTGGGTTGGATTTGCGGACATACGCGCAGAGGAGTTGATTGTCCGTGGACTCGGTGATTTCGACCGCATAGGTGATCGAACCCATGAGCATCCCTTCGTCGCCGGTGATGGCCTTCCGCGTGTTCATGAGGAGGCCACCCGGTGCAAGGCGCATCATGGTCGACAGGACGGGTGTGCTCGTCGCCATGCCCGTCAACGTTGCCTTGATGCGGGCCGTCGAGGGGGACGGCGCTTGGACGATCGAATATTTGGTCGCGAGCGCCTTGTTCAACTGCTCGCCGAGGTAATTCGCCACGATCGCCTTGTCCTCGCCCTTGACCGTTCCGAATTGCCCGTCGCCGGCCTCATAAACGGTGACTGGGTCGACGATGACGCTCGAGTAACGCGAGAAATTCACGTTCTCGCCGCGATAGAGAAAGGGATGGTTGGAGCCTGCGTTGGACCGAAGTTGAGCGGTCGACGACAGTTGCTGGAAATGTTTCGGCTCAGTCGTGGCACATCCCACAGCGGTGAGGCCGACGATTCCGATCGACAGTAGCTTGGTCACGACAGCCACGAAGGGACGCATTTCCCATACTCCTCTTTTGCTCTTCCTTCCCCCCGGGGCAGACAGCCAAGCGCGTTGCACTCGCACGCGTACTCTCGCACGGGGAATCTCGAGTAGCCAGAGTGTCCGCCGAGGCAGATTGTTTCTGAATGTTGCTGTAGGCGCCTTCTATTCAGGTCGTTGTCACACAGCAACGGTGCCACGAGGCGAGCCTCGCGCGCGGGCGACTCCAAACGCACTGGCGTTCATCGATTTCGGTTTCGGGCTCTCGCAAGAATTGGGTCGAGCGCCCCGTTCATCCACTGCTCGGCGCAAATCGGGTCGGGCTGACCGCCGCTTGTTCGCGCGCTGCATCGGCAACGCTATTGCGTCGTCGCCCTCAAGGACGCCGTGCGTGTCTCGTCGATCCTGCGGCCATCCTCGGCGATCACCACGCCATAGTCGCGCTCGGCGGCGGCCGCGCTCACGATACCGTCGCGCACGTCGCGCAGCACGCGCTGAGGATCGCGAGTGCGCGGGTCGCCGTAACCGCCGCCGCCCGGCGACAGGGCGCGATAGGTGCCGGGGCCGTGACGCTGCACGCCGTACTTGGGTGCGTTGACCTTGCCACCATCGGCCAATGTCAGGGTCACTTCGCCGCCCACGCCGGCCCGGCCACCCGCGGCACCGAAGCTCGACGGAGCGCCCACGCCCTCGCCGCGGAAGGCATAGTCGGCCGGCGTGAACATCTCGACCTCGTAGTCGCAGCCCGCGCCACCGCGAAAACGGCCCGGTCCCGCACTGTCGCAGCGCAGCTCCTGGCGGCGGAAATGCACGGGATAGAGCTGCTCGTAGGTCTCGAGGTTGGGCAACGTGAGGCCGCCCAGGGTGATGAGGTGACCGATCAGGTGGAAACCGTCGCGGCCCTCGACGCCGCCGCCGGCCGGCGCGCCGGCCCATTGATACATCACGTAGCGGCCGCCATCGTCCTTCAGGCCGGCGGTGACCGCATGCACCGCTTTCGACCAGCCGGCCGAGGCGCGCTCGGGTAAAGCCTGGCCCAGCGCCTTCCACAGCGCGTGGATGATCTCGTGGGCGATGAACACGGTGTTCATGGTCATGGGTGCGGGCGGCCGCGCGTTCACCATGCTGCCTTCGGGCAGGCGGATCTCGACGCTGCGGAAGGCGCCCTCGTTCTTGGGCAGGTCGGGCTCGAAGAACGCCGACAGCGCCATGAACACCGCCGACGTCGAGTTGGCGATCGAGCTGTTCTTGTAGCCGCGCAGTTGCGGCGAGGTGCCGGCAAAATCGACGATCAAGCCGTCGTCTTTGACCGTCAGGGTGACGGCGACCTTGCCGTCGATCGGCTCGAAGCAATCGTTGTCGACCGGCTCTTCGGCGCGCCAGACGCCCTTGGCGAGGCGTGCGATGCAGCCGCGGAAGCGGCGGTCGGCATGGGCCAGCACGCCTTCGAAGAAGTCGGCCGCGCGTTCTGCTCCGAGCTCTTCGACCAGCAGCACCAGCCGTTCGGCGCCGATGCGGGTCGAGCCGATCATGGCGCGGAGATCGCCGTCCAGCGCATCGGGCAGGCGGGTGTTGATCATCAGCAGCCGCCACAAATCCTCACGTGTGCGGCCGCGCTCGATCAGCTTCAGCACCGGCAGGCGGATTCCTTCGTGGAAGATCTCGGTGGCCGCCGAATTGTAGGTGCCGGCCGCGCCGCCGCCGATATCGGCCTGATGGGCGCGATTGCAGGCGAAGGCGGCGAGCTTGCCGGCCACGAACACCGGCCGGGCGATCACCCAGTCGGGCAGATGGTTGCCACCCGCGGTATAGGGATCGTTGAGCAGGAACACGTCCTCCGGCTCGATCGCACCTTTGAAGTCGCGCAGGATGGCGCGCACGGCGAAGCCGCCGCCGCCGGTGTGGATCGGGATGCCGTCGGCCTGGCTGATCAGCGTGCCGCGCGCATCAGCCAGGAAGCAGGAGAAGTCGTGGCTTTGGCTGAAGATCGGCGAGCGTGCCGTGCGCGTCATCACCCAGCCCATTTGATGCGAGATGTGGTCCAGCCGGTTCTGCACCAGCGCCAGGGTCACCGGGTCGAGGGTTTGGCTCATGCCAGGGCTCCGATGTGGACCAGGAAATCGTCGCGCTCGTCGACTTCCAGCCGATCGCGCGGTCCGATGAATGCCGTCGTGGTGCGCTCCTCGATCAGGAACGGTCCGTCGAGCCGGCAACCCGGCCGCAGATCGGCGCCGTCATAGATCGGCATGTCACGCCAGCCGTGCGCGGCATCGATCCAGACCTTGCGCCGCTCGCGCGGTTCGGGCGCCGAAGCCTGCGGCGAACGCGCCGCGGGTGGCGTCCAGTCGAGCAGGCCGCGGCCGATCACGCGCAGCGCCGTGATCGACAGCCGCCCGCCCGGTTGGATATGGCCGAACAAGCGCTGATGTTCGGCCTCGAACGTGTGCCGCGCGGCGGCGGCGTCGAAACGATCGCCGAGCGCCACCCGTACCGGCCATTGTTGACCGTCGTAACGCAGGTCGAGTTCTCGGGCGAGGGCGGCCGCGCCATCGGCGAACCCCTCGCGTTGCAACGCCGAGCGAGCGCGGGCCTCGAGCTGGTGGAATCCCGTTTCGAGGCTGGCGTGGTCGACGCTGTCGAGGTCGGCCAGAAAGACCTGCAGATAGTCCTGCCGCACGTCGGACTGCAGCATGCCCATGGCGCAGAAGGCGCCTGCGGCGCGCGGTAGCAGCGCCCGGGCGCAGCCGAGCGCGCGGGCCACGGCGGCGCCGTGCATGGGGCCGGCGCCGCCCGCGGCGACCAGTGTGAAGGTCGCGGGATTGTGGCCGCGCTCGATGCTCAGGCGCTCGACCGCGTGCAGCAGGTTCTGCTCCAGCAGACGGACGACGCCAGCCGCTGCTTCCTCGACCGAGAGACCGAGCGGCCGAGCGAGCTTGGCTTCGATCGCGCGGCGCGCCAGTGCGCCGTCGAGCGTCACCGCCCCGCCGGCCAGCGG
>Ga0194131_10008059_pt1 | contig 13873 bp, 8 predicted proteins | sample TA2KigO120mmetaG_FD_148631 | JGI IMG/M metagenome (GOLD analysis project Ga0194131, IMG submission 148631) | Freshwater microbial communities from Lake Tanganyika, Tanzania - TA2015053 Kigoma Offshore 120m | ecosystem: Environmental > Aquatic > Freshwater > Lake | place: Tanzania: Lake... | reverse complement strand
CGTGGCCGATGGCATGGGTCACCGCCGCGTCGTGCTCGAGCAGAATGAATCGCCACGAGGCCCGGGTGTCGCCCGGCGTGTCGACGGACAGGCGCACGCGCGAGCCGGCGCGGAACACATGCGCAAAGGGCATGATCTCGACCCGCACGAGCGTCCACTCGTCGGGCGTCAGCGGCTCGATGTCTTCCAGGTAATGCGACTTCACGGGGCGCAGCTCGGTCGCGTCCGCGCGCAACGCCCGATGACTGGCGCGCAGCCATCCGCTCTGTACCAGGACCTCCTGTCCGTCGGGCCGGACCTCGGTCAGGTTGACCTCTAGATCGGCGTCCGTCTCGGCCGTCTTCAGCCACAGATCTGCGCTGCCGCTGCCCACCATCACCATGTTCTCCTCGAGCGGCGCGCCAATCCAGGCCACGGCGTTCTCGTCGGTCAGCGGTGGGAACACATAGGGCGGTTGCAGGGCGCTGACACTGCCCGAGGGCAGGGTCGTGCGATCGCCCGCCGCCGGCTCGTGGTGGAAGGCGTGGCTGCCCTCCGCGTCCGGGCCGGCTTCGGGGTCGACCGCGGGTGGCGCGTCGCCCAGCGTGCCGTCGGGCCGCAGAAACCAGCGCCGCGAAACGGTCTCGGGCGGAGGCCAGGCGTCGAAGCCGACGGTGAAGGCGCCGGCGGGCGAGCCCGGCTCGAGGTCTGCGACGGTGCCCGTCTCGAAGACGACCCGCAGTGTCGGCTCGGCCTCGTAGGCGGCCAGCGCGGTCTCGTAGTCCGGCGCGTCGGCAAAGCGATTCTCGGGCAGCGGCGTGAACACCCCGAAGAGCGACGTGAAAAAGGCTGGTACGAGGCTCGCGGCCGTCGAATCGAAGGCGGGCACGCGCTGCGCGACATACAGCTCCAGGAAGAGGAACCAATCCATCAGGAACTGCGGCGCGAGGCCGTCGACGTGGACGCCGTTCGTCGTGAAGAAGCGGGTCAGGGGCGAGCCGGTGAACTTGTTCAACAGGGTGGCGAAGTGTGGCCCGGTCTGCTCGTCCTGCCACTGCCCGGACAGGTAGACGGGCACGTTGATCTCCCCCACGAACGAGCTCGGATCGACGGGCTTGGCGACCTCGTCCGAGTAGTACGGGTTGGCGAGGGCCTTGGCGACCACGTCGAGGTTCTGGCTGTGCAGGCGCTGATGCTCCTCGCAGACGGTGTCTCCCCCGTCGACCAGATCGCGAATCCACTGATGCCCATAGGGCTGCGCGCGGTCGAGCACGTTCTCGATCCAGGCGAGCGCGAAGCCGGAGTTATAGATGCCCCCCGGCACCAGGGTCGAGGTCGCGCTGTCGGCAATGACGGACATCGGTGTGATCGCCGCCAGGGACGGGGGCTGCGTGCGCGCCACGAAGAGCTGCGAGATGCCCGGGTATGACAGACCCACGAGTCCAACCTTGTGGTGCAGCACCCAGGGCTGCGCGGCGACGGTCTCGACCACGTCATACCCGTCGAGGAGCTGCAGGGGCTCGAAATAGTCATACGTGCCGCCCGAACAGCCAGTGCCCCGCATGTTGACCCCGACGGTGGCATAGCCGAGCACGCCGGCGATGAGCGCGTTCGGATCGTCCGGGGCATCACACAGGATCGGGAATGTATTGCAGAACGGCTCGGCCGTGGGACTGACGAGCTCGCCCGGTCGAGACGGGCTGTAGCCCGAGTAAGTGATGACCGTGGGATAGGGGCCGTCCTCGGGTGGGCCGGGCAGTGTCACGAAGATCGACAGCCGTGTGCCATCGCGCGTCGTCAGATAGCCATAGCCCGGCTGTAACGTCTGCGACGTGTAGAGCGCCGGATCGGGCGCGAGTGTCTCGAGCGAGCGCACATGCACGTCCGTCACGGCGATGCCCGGATCGGCGGCGATCCGCACGGTGTAGCCCTCGCCGGGGGGCACGGCGCGGAAGACGAGGCTGCCCTGTGCGTCCGTCGGCGCGGTGGCGAGGACCTCGCCGTCGGGCCCGACGAGGTCGATGGGCGTCTCCACCGGGGCCTGCCAGATGTAGATCTGCTCCAGCGTGCCGCGAACCTCGAACGGGCCGGGCTCAGGCTCGGGACCGGCATCGGGATCAGGCGCGGGGCCGGCGTCGGGTTCAGGTGCGGGGCCGGCGTCGGGCTCGGGCCCTGCCTCCGGCGCCGCGTCGGCGACGTTCAGCGCGGGCTCGGTTCCACCGTCGTCGCCGCAGGCCGGCACGACCAGCGCGAGGGCGGCGAGCAGGGGCCAGGGCAGCGGAGCCGACGGGGGCGAAGCAGGGGACGACGGGCGGCGTCGGGTCATCGGCTCTCCTCGGGGACGCGCGAGCCGAACGGGTCGAAGGGCTCGAACGAACGCGGGCGAGGGTAGCACCGGCGGCCCGGCCGGCGCACGCTGCGTTGATCGCGAACGGTCGCGATCCGTCGCGTTCGGTCGCGATCAGGGCCGCGGCTCGGGCGACGACGAGGCGCCCACGCTCCCGCCCCCGCCGCGCCGCGCGACGACGAACACGTTCTGCCGCAGCGACACGTCGGCCCGGGAACGCAGCGGCACGACCTCGATCTCCGTGGCGCCCGCGCCTCGAAGGGCGGCCTCGACCTGTAGGAGCAGCGGGCCGTCCAGCGCGGTGATCAGGTTGGCGGCCACGACCGGCGCGCGCTCGAACAGCGCGGAGGCCCAGGCGGGCTCGGCGAGCCAGTCCACGGTGCCCTCGGCGTCGGCGACGTCCTGGAGCACAGCGTCCCAGGTGGCGTCGACCTCGTCGACGAAGGCGCGCGCGTCGGCCGTGTGGACGAACGTCGAGGGCCCGGGCACCCAGCCGAAGAAGGAGCGCGCGAGGGGCAGGCAACGGGGATCGAGTTCGACGACGTCCAGGCGGGCCGGAGCGTAGCGCTCCTCGAGCAGCGCGGCGCCCACGAAGGCCCCGCCGCCGAGCAGCAGCAGGCGCGGCGCGGGGGGCAGCCGCGCGTCGAGGTGCGTAAACAAGAAGGCATGGGCGGGGGGTTCGCCGCTGGCGTAGACGACGCCCTGCGGCAGCACGTCCGAGAGCGCCCAGGTGCCGAGCGCGTCCTGCACGATGCGCAGGCGTCCGAGGGGCGATTCGTCGATGGATCGCACGCACTCGGCCCCGGCGGGGCGCAGCGGAGCCGTGCCGACCGACGCGCACAGGTCCGCCAGGAAGTCCTCGATCTCGAGCACGGAGGCGTCGATGAGGGGCGCGTCCGGGTCACAGCCCTCCGTGAGCGGGCGCAGGTGCGCGGCGACGGAAGGGATGAGCCGCACGGCGCTCTTGCTGGTGGTGCCCGGCCCAGACGGGGCGAAGACGAGGCTCGTCTCCCGCACGTCCCGCACGCGCATCGCGGCGATTTGCGCGGGTGTGGCCTCGTAGAGCACGGCGAGCTCGAGGACGGCGGCACGGGTTGGCGAGTCGGCGCACGCGGCACGCAGGGTCCGCAGGTTTTCGGGCGTCATGCCGGCGGTCTACCACGGCGGACCGCGCGCGGACACACGGTTGACACGGGCGGGGTCCCGTCCCACGCTCGGCGACGGATCACGGCGACCGGCCCCGGCGCCTCACCCCCGGAGCCCCGTGGCGAGACCCCCCCTGAGCCCAACCCTCGACGCCCCCCCGGATCCCCGCGCGGGCCCCGTAGCCCTGGCCGTGCTCACGGCCGTCGCCGTCTTTCTCATCGGCGGGGTGCTCCCGAGCGCTGCGTTCTTCGACACGGGCGAGTTCGGCGCGGTCGCCTGGCGCCTGGGCATCTCGCACCCGCCGGGGCACCCCGTCCACGCCGCGGTGACGGGGGCCGTCCTGCGCCTTCCGTTCGGCGACGTGCCCTTCCGCGCCAACCTCTCGAGCGCACTTTGCCTCGCCGCGGCCCTGGGGGCGTTCGCGCTGCTCCTGCGGGCGCTGGCCCCGCGGCTCTCGGTGATCGGGATCGTCGCCGGGGCTGTGCTGCCGGCGGTCATGCCTGCCGTCTGGCTGCAAGGCGTGCGTGCCGAGGTCTACGCCCTGCAACTCCTGCTCTCGGTGGGGCTGGCGGGGCTCTGCCTCGCGGTCGCGCGGGGCCGGGACGCGCGGGCGCTGCCGGCCCTGGCGCTCACCTTCGGCCTGGCCGGGGCCAACCACAGCCTGCTCGGCCTGGCCCTCGTGCCCGTCGCCCTGCTCGCCATCGCCCTCGGCCGGCCCGGACGGCGGGCGCTCCTCGCGGCCGTCCCGGCGGGGGCCCTGGGGCTCGCGGCCTACCTGTGGCTGCCCCTGCGCGCCACGGCCGGTGGCGAGATCGGCTGGGGACGCCCGAACACCCTCTCGGACTTCTGGGCGGTGCTCAGCGCAAAGGACTGGCAAGCGAACCTCGTGCGCACGGAGGCACTGGACCTCGCCGACAACGCCTTTCAGGTGGCCGACTATCTCATGTCGCAGATCGGGTACGCCCCGGCCGGGCTCTTCTTCGTCGTGCTCGCGGCGGGGGCGCTGGCGGGGGTCCACCGAACGCGCGTCCTCATCCTCGCCTGCCTGGCCGTGGCCGCCTGCGTGATCGCGACGCGGTTCTTCTACCCCTTCGACGCGCTCAACCCGGACATGGGGGGCTACTTCGCGCCGGCCCTGCTCTCCCTCGTCGCCGCGGTGGCCGTGGCGGCCGACGCTTTCACCCTGCGGGCGGGCCTGCTGGCGATGTCCACCCTGCCGGTCGTGCTGCTGTTCAGCGGAGGCGCGCACGATCCGGGGCTGCGCCGGGGCGCGCGGATCGCCGAGCCGCTGGTGCGCGGCATGCTGGACGAGGTGCCCCCCCGCGGAGCGCTCTTGATGAGCGACTACTCGACGCTGTTCGGGGCCTGGAGCCTGCGCGCGGCGGAGGGGTACCGGCCGGACGTCGGGCTGGTCTTTCGGGGGCAGGCCGGGCGCGGCTGGTACATCGACCGCCTCGCGATGATCTCGCCGGAGTGGGCCCTGCGCCTCGCGGACTTCCCCGCGGCCTTCGCCCGGCCGGACGTCCGGCTGGAGCCTGGCGTCTTGCTCGACCGCCTAGGACCGCTGACCGCCGGGCTTCGCGCCGCGGGCCTGACCCTGGCCGTGGATGCCGGGACGGGCGCGCCCGATGCCGGGTCCGCCGCCGTCGCGCGTGCGTTCGACCGCGTCCTGCCCGGTGATCCGGCCCGCGCCGATCTCGACGCGCGACGCACCCTGGGCGCGCTGCATCTCAGCCATGCCGAGGCACACCTCGCCCGGGGTCCGACGGCGCCGCCCGCCGCCCGCGAGCGCGCCCGCTGGCACCTGATGCGGGTCGAGGCCCTGGCCCCGGGTGATCCCGCCACCGCCGCCCTGGCGGCCCGACTGGGCCTGCCCCCTGCCCCGGAGAACCCCGATGACCCCCGGTGACTGGCTGCCCCGCCTCGGAGACTGGCTTCTCTCGACAGTGAAACGCCGGCGGGCCCTGGGTACCCCATTCCGTCGCCCGCTTCCCGATCGCCTCGACACCGATATTGGTGGAACGCCCTGGCCGCCCTGGCCCTCCGCGCTCGCGCTCTTCGCCTCCGTATGCGCATTGACCGCCCTCAACGGCTGCAAGCGCGCCCCCGTCGATCCGCGCACGCAGGTTCTGCAAGTCATCGGCGCCGCCGAGGCCGCTGCCGAAGCGAAGGACATCGACGGCGTGTTGACGCACCTGACCGAGACGTTTCGCGACGGGCAAGGGGGCGACGCCCGCGAGCTGCGCAGCATGATGCAGCTCCATTTCCTCCGTCAGGGCTCCATTCACGCGCTCGTGCGGCCGGGCGAGCTGCGCTTCCCGACGCCCGACACGGCCGAGATGGATCTCGACGTCGCCGTGGCCGGCACGCCTCTGCCCGAGGGCGCGGGCAACACCTTCGATCTCTCCGGCGTCCGGGCGGACTGGATCGATCTGCAGCTCTCGCTGGTGCGCCGCGACGACACCTGGAAGATCGAGCGCGCGAGTTGGTCCCGGGCGGGGCTGATGCAGTAGGCGCATATCGCCGTCGCCGTCGCCGTCGCCGCATGCGCTGAGAGCCGCATGTCTGCGTCCGAACCGAAGCTGCACCGCCCGAGCCGATCCGAGCCGACCCGAGCGCCGCCCTTGCCAGCGCGGCGAGATCGTCTACCCTGACGCCCCATGCCGACCGAGATTCACTTCCATACCCGCCCCATCGCGGTCACCGACGCCGACGCCCTCGTGATCGTCGGCCGCAAGGACCGCCTCGCCGCGACCGACGTGGCCGCGCACCTGCCCGCCGACGCCCTCGCGGCCCTGCCCACGATGCTCGACGCCATCAGCGTCGGCGACGACGGCGGCGCGGCAAGCACGTTTCTGTCGGGGACGGCCACCGACGGCGCTTCGCCCCGCCCGCGCCGCTTCGTCGTCTGCGTGCTGCCCGAGGCCTGCTCGCGGCACAACAGCCCGGCCCGTCCGCACGCGCTCGCCGCGCTGCTCGGCAAGCAGACGCCGGCCGTGCCCATCGTCTCCCTGCTGCTCGCCCTCGACGCCGCCGAGCACGCCTTCGCTTCGGGCTGCGCCGTCGCTCGCGCCTTCCCGGTCTATTCGCGCAAGACGGGACCCGCCAAGGACCGCGCGGTCGAGATCGCCTTCCTGCCGCCCGATGGGAGCGTCCCCGAGGCGGCCGTCGTCGAGCGCATCATCCGGGCGGCGGAGGGCATTCGCACGGCCTGCCGCCTCGTCGAGACGCCCACCGCCGAGCTGACCACCGACGCCTTCGTCGAAGAGGCCCGCGCGCTCGCGCACGCCGTGGGCGCCACCCTGACGCTCGTGCGGGGCGAGAGCCTGCGCGATCAGGGCTTCGGCGGGCTGTGGGGCGTCGGCAAGGCCGCCACGCACCCGCCCGCCCTCGCCGTCCTGAGTCATACACCCGCCGGCGCGAAACGTACGGTGGCCTGGGTGGGCAAGGGCATCGTCTATGACACCGGCGGCCTGAGCTTGAAGGGCAAGACGGACATGCCCGGCATGAAACGTGACATGGGGGGCGCGGCGGCCGTCTTCGCGGCCTTCGGCGCGGCGGTGCGCGGCGGCTGCCCCGACGCCCTGCACGCGGTCTTGTGTCTCGCCGAGAACGCCATTGGACCCGAGGCCGTGCGCAACGACGACGTGCTGACGCTGTATTCGGGCAAGACGGTGGAGGTCAACAACACCGACGCCGAGGGCCGCCTGGTGCTCGCCGACGGCATCGCCTGGGCGCTGCGCCACGTCCACCCCGATGTGTTGATCGATGTCGCGACGCTCACGGGGGCGCAGCTCGTGGCCACGGGCAAGCGCCATGCGGCCATCGTCAGCAACGACGACGCCCTCGAGGCCGCCTGCGTCGACGCCGGTCGGTCGAGTGGAGACCTCGTCCACGCCCTGCCCTACTGCCCCGAGATGTTCCGGTCCGAGTTCAAGAGCGACGTGGCCGATTTGAAGAACTCGGTGAAAGACCGAATGAACGCCCAGAGTTCGTGCGCCGCGCAGTTCATCGCCGAACACATGGGCGACGCGAAAACCCCCTGGCTTCACGTCGACATCGCCGGCCCCGCCGAGGCCGACAGCCGCGCCACGGGTTACGGCGTGGGTCTATTGTTGACGCTGCTCGGGCTCGGGGCGTAGGCCGCCCGCGGCCAGGGTCGGCGACCGATTCGTGTCGGCCGAGGCACTCAGCTCGGACAGCCGCACCCATTCCAATAGGCGTGGGTGACGACGCCGGCGACCGGCCAACACACCGACGAACAGAAGCCCGATCGCCCCCGCCCCTCCCGAAAAACGGCCCCCGGCGAAGGCGCACCCGTGAGCGCCCGACTTCGCCGTGCCGTCGGTCACATGCGTCGTCACATCGGAATTCGGTGCGTCGACGCGCGCGTCCCGGGCCGCGGCCGCATCGGTGCTCGGGCTCGCGGCGTCCGGGAGCGGCTCGGGCGGGGCGTCGGCGGCGACGATGTATCGATGGCTCGTGACCGTGCGGCGCTTGCCGCCCTGTCGGACCTCGACGCGAAAGCGGGCCTCGGCTCCGGGCGCGGCGTCGTCGGTCGCGGTCAGGGTGAAGGGATCCGCGTCGATCTCGACATCCGGACCGGGGACTCCATCGCGGACGAAGCGGGCGGCGAATCCCCGGCCGCCGGTGATGACGGCGCGGAGCGTCCGCGGGGCGTCCGGCGGGGGCGCCCGGAAGTCGACCATCGGATCGTCCGGTCCGTGGAGTTTCACGACGGTGTCGCCAGCGCGGACGCCCGCGAGCAGCGCATCGACGCTCAGCGCTTCGGCGAAGACGAGCGTCGTGGGCGACCCAATGGGGCTGTCGAGGGCGCCGGCTGCCTGCCCGCCGCTGTGATCGTCGCTGCCCCCGACGGCGGCGGGGCGCCCGCCCGCGTCGCAGAGCGCGTCCCAGAAGGCGACGGCGCGGTCGCTGAAGAACCCGCCGGGCTTGAGGATGTCTCCCGTGCCAATCTCGACCGCGTCGATGACACCCGCCGGCAGATCGTGGTCCCATGCACAGCCGATACATGCGTCGCCGAGGGCCAGCGCGGGGTGATTGATGGAGACGAGGCCGCCATGCGCCTGCACGTCTGCCACGGCGGCCTCGATGGCGGTGCCGGGCAGGCCGATGCGGTGCTCGATGAACCGCGTGGCGCCCAGGGCGTTGAAGTGGCCGGCGTAGGTCGTCACCTCGGCGCCGGGCACGAAGAGGATGTCCGGGTGGCGCGCCTGCGCGTCGGCATAGAGTGTCAACTGTGAGGTCGTGTTGTGATCGCTGATCATCACGAAGTCGAGGCCCCGCCCGCGGGCGAAGTCGGCGATCTCATCGAGGGTCGGCTCGGCATCACCGCTCTCGCGGGAGTGAACATGGAAGTCACCGGCGTACCAGCGGGGCCCCTCCGAGAGCGCGGCCGCAGGGGCATAGGGTTCGCGATGTGTCTCCGGCGCGAGCGTCGGCACGTCGCGCAGGGTGATCTCCACGCGGTATTGCGCCGGCGGGGCGACGACCTTGGCCATGCCAATCACGACGTGCCACGTGCCCGGCGCGATGCTCCCGGGCAGGTAGCTGCGCGAGGCCGCGTCGAGACCGACCACCGCGTTCTCGGGATTGCCGCCGCCCCAGCCGCGGAACCCCTCGGGACCATCGAGGCCCCAGTCCAGGATGTTCTCCGCGGAGAGGTCGTCGTGGGCGATCTCGATCTCGACCGTGCCCTCGGGCACCTCGAAGGGCAGAAGCAGGTGCCGCACGCCCTCGGGCACGGCGGGGAGCGGCCCTTCGAGCAGGATGGTCGTCGGCTCGGCCCGGGCGGGGGCCAGATCGGCGCCGAGCGTCGCGACGACCGCGAGCGCGAAGACGGCCGCGCAAGCGAGGCGACCGATGCGGCTCGCATGGCACGGCGCTGCCGGCGGTGGCGTGGGCGTGGTGAGCATGGCGTCACTTCACCATGGCGCCCGGCAGGATCTCCCGCCGCCAGACGCGGTCGAGGAAGATCTGCACCGGCAGGATGTCGATGGCATCCTCCGTGCGGCGCGGGAGGGATTCGTGGGCGACCACGAGACACGGCAGGTCCGGGAACTCCTCGCGGAGCGCCCGCAAGCCCTTGAGATCACGGTGTTCGACCTGCCGTGTCGTCTTGACTTCGATGGCGAGGAGAGGCCGCCCGGCACGCTCGACGACGAAGTCCACCTCGATCTGCGAGAGCGTGCGCCAGAAGCGCAGATGACCCTCGAGCCGGTGGTATCCCAAGGCCGCGAGCAGCTCGATACAGACCATGTGTTCAAGCGCTTGACCGTACTCGCGGGTCGGAGGTGCCAGGGGACCTCTGCCTGCGAGGGCATGCGCGACACCGACGTCGAAGAAGTAGAACTTGGCGGTCGCGACCGCTTTGCGGGTGGTCGTGCCGCGAAATGGGTGCAGCCGGTGCCCGAGGAGTGTGTCTTCGAGCACGTCGAAGTAGTCGCGCACGGTTCGGGCGGGGACTTCGGCATCCTGCGCCACGCGGGCGTACACGACCTGCTCGGCGTTGACCGCGGCGGCGACCTCGAGAAACCGGGTGAACGCCTGCATCGAGCGCGACAGCCCCTCCGTCCGGACCTCCTCCTGAAGGTAGAGGCCCACATCGTCGAGCAGATCCGCCCGGGGATCGGTCGAGCGGAGAATGGGTGGCAGTCCCCCCCATCGAAGCGCCGCGTCGAAGTCCACCCGATGCCCCGGATCCGTCGTGCGTTCCGCTGAAATGATCGGATGGAGCATGAGACGCGTCGCCCGGCCGCCGAGGAGGTTCGTGCCGGCGACCCTCAAGCGGCGGGCGCTGCTCCCAGTAAGGACGAAACGCAGCGCCGGATCCTCCGAGAGCAGGCGGTGGCTGGAACATGACCGAAAGATAGCGGCTGTGCCGCTGAAATTCATGAAATCCGGCGACGCTGCCGCTGAAATTCATGAAATTCGGCGACACGTCGCCGACGCAAGCCTGCGGGCCTGCCAATCAATCATCACTCGATTTGGGCACGCGCCCGCCGGCCATCTCGGGGCTCTCTTCGGCTGGCTGGTGCCCATGCTGGGCGCATCCTCGGTCGCCGTAGCGCGGCTGCGGCTCGGTCGGTTGGTCCGGGAGCGCTCCCGAGCTGTCTCGCCGTTCACGGCCCATCTCTGACCGGTTATTTTCCGGCAGACCCTGCGTAAGGACAGTGGCACTTGTCAGACGGATTCCCGTGTGAAGAATCGGTCGCCGTCTGTCCAGAACCCGGAGCGGGAAGCCATGTCCAGCCTGCAGAAGCCACTCATCGCCGTGCCCGTCGATCCGCCGGGGCCGCCCGGGGCGCCGCTGCCCCGCCGGGGCGCCGCGTTTGCGTCCGCCGACGAGCGCCGCACGCGCTATCACCTGCCCGAATCGCTCGACTCGGCGTCGCCCGTCGGCTACCGCGTGCGCGTCCCGCTGACCCGCGACGAGGCGGCACAAGCGCTGCAACTGCTGGCGCTCGAACGTCCCACGGCGTTCGCGTCGGCACCGGGGGCGACCCCCACCGAGGGGGAACTCTTCGAGGAGCACGCACTCGGGGTGCTCACCGCTCGCCAATCGACCAACTACCGTGGGCAGCGCGTCACCACGCTCGGACCCGAGGGCGCCGCCGCGCTCGTGCCCCTGCTCGCCGGGTTGAGCGGGCGCGAGGCCGCCCCCCTGGCCGGCGCAGCTTACGCGCACGTCGTCTTCTCGAAGCCCTACCGCACTCCGTTCACCATGCTGCTCACCCTGGCGGGACACAAGCCGGTGGCCAGCCTGGTACAGGTGCCGGTGCGCATCGTCCGCAAGCGATACTTCGAGGCGAGCGACATCCCCACCATCGGCTACCTGCAGGATCTTCATGTGGGCATCCTGGCCGACGCGATGGAGCGAGCCGTCGTCGTCGCTTCTGCGGGCCGCCGGCGGGCGCAGGTCTTCATGGCGCCCTTCGCTGGCCGACACCGCAAGGCAAACCGCGAGCTCTCGCGCGGCCTGGAGGACGCCGCCGGGTTGACCGGCGCCGAGCGCCGCGAGGGGTGGCGGGTCTCGCTCGTCGTGCTCGTCGGTGGTGCGACGCCGGGCGAGGCCGTGCCCGGTGACGCCGGGGCCTGGCGCCGCATCGGTGCGAACCTCATGGCGCTGCGCAGCGAGCGCATTCAGCCCGGAGTGAATCAGGAGGAGAAGGCCCCGGCCCCCTACGGCGAGCGGCAGGTCATGGACGTCGGCGATGACTTCACCGAACAGGCCGGACGCGCGGCGTTCAATGCATTTGCCCACTGGACCGGCATCGATCGGGAGCGCGCCAAGGCGCTTCTGTTGCTCGAACGCATCGACGTGCTCACGCCGAATGGCAAGCAGCGCCTGCGCGAGGTGCGGCAGGCCCTCAATGACATTACGGATCATGTCATCAGGGACCTACCGCTCTGGGCGGACCTCCCCACGGGCAAGGTCTTCAGTCGCAACGCCGAGAAGGGCCGCAAGGCCTTCGCCCTGGCCGGACAGCGCATCTACATCGGGGGACTCGCGCGCGCCGAGGTCGAGGCCGCAGGGCTCGATTTTCTCGCCGCGGTGCGGGCGTTCGGAGCGGCGGCCTCGCGCAGCGCACTGTATTGCGAGCTGATGGGAACACTCGACCTACCGACGGGCTGTGATCTGTTGGCGGGCACCTGTGTCATGGCGGGCCCGGTCAACCAGAATGACATCGGCAAGCAGTTCTACGGCTACGCCGATCTGTTGGCCGGCGCCTTTCCCGGCCGTGAGCCCACCTCTCTGCTCGTCTGGACGCTCAAGGCCAAGACCGTCGCCGATCCAATCGGCAATGAGGAGCAACTGCTCAGCCGGGCCCGCAAGGGCGCCCTCGTCGACCTGCGGTGCGGCCCACACGAGGCCGTGCGCATTCAGGCCGCCCGCGGTTTCGAGGCGCTGCGCGATCCCAAACGCCACGGCCGCACGAGTCAGGAGCGCGCCTTCGCCGAGGTGGGCAACTTCGTCACCGACGCCGACGGCCGCGAGATCCCCGGCAATCGCGGCTCCGCTTGGCCCGGCACGCTGCGCAACGCGCCGGTCTGGGGGGCGTGACGATGAGCACGGCGTTGCTTCTGAAGGCGTTTCTCACTCGTCGGCCCGGCCTCGCGCCCGGCAGTACCATCCCCCGGATGGAGGCCGCCGCGCCGTCCGCGCCTCCCGATCCGGAGACGCTCGCGCGGTATCGGCGCCTCTGCGGCTTCCCCGACGACGGTCACTTGCCGGCGACGTTCCCGCAGATGCTCGCCGGCGAGTTACACATCCGGCTCCTCGCCGATCCGCGGTTCCCCTTGCCCGTGGCCGGGATCGTTCACTTCGAGAACAGCATTCTGCAACGCGAGGCCCTGCCGGCGGACGCCGAGTACGGTCTCAACGCTCACATCGAGGGGCATCGAGACGATCCGCGCGGTGTGTTGTTCGACATCGTCACCGGAATGACCCGGGGCGATCGCGTCGTCTGGGAGGCACGCACCACCGTGCTCTCGCGCAGCGCTCGCCGGGGTCGTCCGGACGGGACGGCGGCGGCGCGGAAGCCAAAATCAGAGGAGACGCGGCCGGGCCTGCCCGCTTCCCCTCTGCGGACGGCGATGTTTCACCTGCCCGCCGATCTCGGTCGCCGTTACTCGGCGCTCGCCGGCGACTACAACCCCATCCACCTGAGCGGGCTGACCGCCCGCCCTTTCGGGTTCAAGCGGGCCATCATTCATGGCATGTGGACGCTCGCTCGGGCCGTCGGCGAAATGGTCGACGACCTGCCCCCGCTCCCGCGCCGCGTCGACGTGCGCTTCGAGCGCCCGGTTTTTCTACCCTCGCGCGTCCACCTCGCCGTCACACGCACCGCCTCCGCCGCGCTCGCGTTCACCCTGACCTCGCCGGATTTGCGTACACGACACTTCTCCGGCGCCGTCGTACACGAGCCCGCGCCCGTGGCCCCGCCTTGAGACCCGAGTGGCACCCCGCCCGACGCTCTGGCAGAGTCAGCGCATGGCTGACCGCCCACACCGCATCTTCACGCACGGCTCCCCCGAGCCCCTCGCCCCGGGCTTGTTTCGCGTGGTCGGTAGCCTGCCGTTCCCGCTCAAGCGCAACATGTTCATCCTCCGGCTCGCCGACGGGGGCCTTTTGCTCTACAGCGTCGTCGCGCTCAGCGAGGCCGGCATGGCCGCGCTCGAGGCGATTGGCCGGCCTCGCATCATGGTGGTGCCGCACCCATTCCATGTGATGGACGCGTCTTTCTACGCGGCCCGTTACCCGGATCTGCACATGGTCGGCCTGCCCGACGCCGCGGGCCGTACGCGCGGCCTGCGCCTCGACGTCGCGCCGGAGGCGGCGCTCGCCCCGCATGGCATCCGCGCCCTGCCCGTGCCCGG
>Ga0194131_10008058_pt1 | contig 13873 bp, 13 predicted proteins | sample TA2KigO120mmetaG_FD_148631 | JGI IMG/M metagenome (GOLD analysis project Ga0194131, IMG submission 148631) | Freshwater microbial communities from Lake Tanganyika, Tanzania - TA2015053 Kigoma Offshore 120m | ecosystem: Environmental > Aquatic > Freshwater > Lake | place: Tanzania: Lake... | reverse complement strand
CCCCTTTCTCCACCATGGTTGCCAGCAGCTTCCGTACCCACCGCTCGCTCACACCCATCCGCTGGGCCGCTTCCCGCTGGGTCACCGTTCTCTGCTGCGCCTGCTTTAACCAGTGCAGTTCGTCTCGCTCCCTCTGGCTCATCGCTATTCGTTCCATCCTTCTGCCATTAAAGGCTGTCAAGAGGAACTTTCTACTTGGCTCGATTAGGAACTTTTCACGTGGCCGCGACAGGGATTCTGATCAAATCCGGCACGGGAGTGAGGCGTTGGTGTATACTGTCGGGGTCCGGGAGACCCAAAATGGAAATCCCGGTTTAGTGTGAAACCTGTTTGGCCGTCAGACGCGCCTGGGCGCGCTTGAGGGCGTTCAAGGCACGGGCCAGGTCCACTTCCGGGCCAAGCTTCGAGATGCGGTCCTGCGCGCGCTTGAGCGCTTGCCGGGCACGCTCGACGTCGATCTCATCGGGGCGTTCGGCGCGGTTGGCCAGCACGCGGACGGCATCCGGCTGCACTTCCACCCAGCCGCTGTGGACCACCACGGAGTGGCGCCGCCCGCCGGTGGTGTAGCTCAATTCGCCGTTGCCCAGTTCCGAAATCAGCGGAGAGTGTTCCGGCAGAATGCCCAGGGCGCCGCCGGCGCCGGGCACCTGGGCATCCGAGACATCCTCCTGAATCAGGAGGCGGTCCGGCGTGGCCACTTCCAGCCTGAACGTCGCGGCCATCTAGTTCCCCTTGGCCATCCGGGCGGCTTTTTCCTTGGCCTCTTCGATTCCGCCCACCATGTAGAAGGCCTGTTCGGGAAGGCTGTCGTGCTGGCCGGCCACGATCTCCTCGAAGCCGCGGATGGAGTCCTCGAGCTTCACGTAGCGGCCCTGGAGACCGGTGAACTGCTCGGCGACGAAGAACGGCTGCGACAGGAAGTTCTGGATCTTGCGAGCCCGGGCGACGGTGGTGCGATCCTCTTCCGACAGTTCGTCGATGCCGAGAATGGCGATGATGTCCTGCAGGTCCTTGTAGCGCTGCAGGATCTGCTTCACCTGCTGAGCCACCCGGTAGTGGCGCTCGCCGACGATGCGCGGATCGAGAATGCGGGACGTGGATGCCAGCGGATCGACGGCGGGATAGATGCCCATTTCGGAGATCGAGCGCGACAGGTTGGTGGTGGCGTCCAGGTGCGCGAACGTGGTGGCCGGGGCCGGGTCGGTATAGTCGTCGGCGGGCACGTAGATGGCCTGCACGGACGTGATGGACCCGTTCCTGGTGGAGGTGATGCGTTCCTGCAACTCGCCCATTTCGGTGGCCAGGTTGGGCTGGTATCCGACGGCGGAGGGCATGCGGCCCAGCAGCGCCGAGACTTCGGAGCCGGCCTGGGTGAAGCGGAAGATGTTGTCGATGAACAGGAGCACGTCCTGCTTGCGGTCATCGCGGAAGTACTCGGCCACCGTGAGACCGGTGAGGCCGACGCGGAGGCGCGCTCCTGGCGGCTCGGTCATCTGGCCGTAGATGAGAGCGGCCTTCGACTGGGTGTGGTCATCGGGGTTGATAACCTTCGATTCCTGGAACTCGAGCCAAAGGTCATTGCCTTCGCGCGTGCGCTCGCCCACACCGGCGAACACGGAGACGCCGCCGTGGTGCTGGGCCAGGTTGTTGATCAGCTCCATGATGACGACGGTCTTGCCGACGCCGGCGCCGCCGAACAGGCCGATCTTGCCGCCCTTGAGGTACGGCTCGATGAGATCGATGACCTTGATGCCGGTTTCAAACTGCTGCAGTTCGGTGGACTGCTCTTCGAGCAGCGGGGCATGGCGGTGGATGGAGGAGCGCTTGGCGGCGTTGACGGGACCGCGCTGATCCACCGGCTCGCCGATGACGTTGAGCACGCGCCCCAGAACTTCCGGGCCGACGGGCACCGACACCGGCTCACCGAGGCTTTCGGCCTTCATGCCGCGCACCAGGCCTTCGGTGGGCTGGAGCGCGATGGTGCGGACGCGGCCTTCACCGATGTGCTGGGCCACTTCGCAGATGAGGTCCACTTGCGACTGGGTGTTGAAGCCCTCGCTGGTGATGCGGACGGCGGTGTTGATCACCGGAACCTTGCCCTCCGGGAACTGGATGTCCACGGCGGGCCCGGCCACCTGAATCACTTTTCCTGCGATCTTCTCTGTCGTAATCTGCATGGGATTCTCTTTCTCGTGATCTCTTGCCCGGGGCCGGCTATTCGAGCGCGGAGGCTCCGCTGACAACCTCGATGATTTCGTTGGTGATCTTGGCCTGGCGGATGCGGTTCATGTACAGCGTCAGGCTTTCGATCACATCGGTGGCGTTGGAGGTGGCCGAATCCATGGCGGTCATACGGGCGGCGTGTTCGGCCGCGGCCGATTCGATCATGGCCCGGTAGAGAGACGTTTCGACGTACTTGGGGAGCAGTGAATTGAGCAGTTCGTCCGGCGGCTGCTCGTAGATATAGTCCAGGGTGGCCTCGCGGCCTTCCAGGCTCACGGGCAGCAGACGGCTGACCACCAGCTTCTGGGCGATGACGGACTTGAACTCGTTGTAGATGAGGTACACCGCGTCGGTCTCGCCAGCGGCGTAGCGAGCGGCCAGCGTATCGCCGATGCGGCCGGCGTCGGCCGGCGTCGCCTTCATCACCAGGCCCAGATGCTCGCCGGTGAGGGGAACCTTGCGGTTGCGGAAGTAGTCGCGGCCCTTGCGCCCGATGGCTTCCACGGAGACCCGGGCGGCCGCGTGGTCATCCACGAACTTCTGCGCAGCGCGCACGAGGTTCGAGTTGAAGGCCCCGGCCAGACCACGGTCCGCTGTGACCAGCACCAGTTGGATCCGCTGTTCCGGACGAACGGCCAGCAACGGGTTCTGAGCCGCTTTCTCATCTCCCAACGCAGCGCCCGAGACGTTGCCAAGCACCTGTTCGAGCATTGCGGCGTACGGACGGGCGGCCAGCACACGCTCCTGAGCGCGCCGCAGACGGGCCGCGGCCACCATCTTCATGGCCTTGGTGATCTGCTGCGTGTTCTTCACCGAGCGGACGCGCCGCCGGATGTCAATGAGGCTCGGCATCGGCTACCTTACTTGCTCTGCGCGAGGAAACGCTGTTTGAACTCAGTGAGTACGTTGCTCAGTTCCGCGCGCAGCGCGTCGTCGAGCGTCTTCTTCTCCCGAATGCCGGCCAGCACCTTGGGGTGCGCGTTTTCGACGAACGGGTAGAGCTCATTTTCGAACTTGCGCACATCGCCCACCGGCAGGTCATCAAGGAACGCGTTGACGCCGGCATAGATGATGAGCACCTGTTTTTCAAACGGAAGCGGCTTGTACTGCGCCTGCTTCAGAACTTCCACCAGGCGTTGTCCGCGGCGGAGCTGTTGCTGGGAGGCGGCGTCGAGATCGGACCCGAACTGCGCGAACGCAGCCAGGTTGCGGAACTGCGCCATGTCGAGCCGCAGGGTGCCCGCCACCTGGCGCATGGCCTTGGTCTGGGCGCTGCCGCCGACGCGGCTGACGGAGAGACCGACGTTGACGGCCGGCCGGACATTTGAGTTGAACAGATCCGATTCGAGATAGATCTGGCCGTCGGTGATGGAAATGACGTTGGTGGGAATGTACGCCGAAACGTCGCCGGCCTGGGTTTCGATGAATGGAAGCGAGGTGTGGGAACCGCCACCCTTTTCCTTGCTGAGTTTGGCGGAGCGTTCAAGCAGGCGGCTGTGGAGATAGAAGACGTCACCGGGATAGGCTTCGCGGCCCGGCGGGCGGCGCAGCAGCAGCGAGATTTCGCGGTATGCGGCGGCGTGCTTGGAAAGGTCGTCGTAGATGCAGAGGGAGTGACCGGCGTTGTCGCGGAAGTACTCGCCCATGGCGCAGCCGGCAAACGGCGCGATGTACTGCATGGGGGCCGGGTCCGACGCGGTGGCGGCCACCACGATGGAGTATTCCATGGCGCCGTACTCCTCGAGCGTCTTCACCACTTGGGCGACGGTGGAGCGCTTCTGGCCGATGGCGACATAGATGCAGATCATGTCGCCGCCCTTCTGATTGATGATGGTGTCGAGCGCGATGGCGGTCTTGCCGGTCTGGCGGTCGCCAATGATCAACTCGCGCTGGCCGCGGCCGATCGGAATCATGGCGTCAATGGCCTTGATGCCGGTCTGAAGCGGCTCTTTCACCGGCTGCCGGTCCACGACACCGGGCGCCAGCCGTTCGATGGGAAAGTACTCCGCGGCGTCGATGGGGCCCTTGCCGTCGATGGGCTGGCCGAGCGCGTTGACGACACGGCCAACGAGACCGGGGCCCACGGGAACCGACATGATGCGGCCGGTGCGGCGAACCTCATCGCCTTCCTGAAGCTTCTGGAAATCGCCCAGCAGCACGGCGCCCACCTGATCTTCTTCCAGGTTGAGGGCGATGCCCGAAATGCCATTGGGGAACTCGATCAGTTCGCCGGCCATGACGTGTTCCAGGCCGTAGATGCGGGCAATGCCGTCGCCCACCGAGATCACGGTTCCGGTCTCTGAAACGCTGACCGCTTTCTCGAAGTTTTCGATCTCCTGCCGGAGCACCTGCGTGATTTCATCCGCGCGGATTTGAGCCATTTCTCTTGTTACCTGTTCTTCCTTGCCAGCTAGTCCACGGCCAGTTTGGCGCGCAGAACGTCCAACTGCCCGCGCACACTGCCGTCGTAGACGGTGGACCCGAGGCGGACGGAGAGACCGCCCAGCAACGTCGGATCAACCTGGTATTGGCATTCCACCTTCTTGCCGGTCATTGCGGCGAGCTTGCCTTCCAGCAGCCCGCGCTGGGCGGCGTCCAGATCGAATGCCGACGAAACTCCCACGCGCACCGTTCCGGTGCGTTCGTCCACCTGGCGTTCATAGGCCTGGCGGATAAGACCCCACAGCCGGATGCGGCCGTGCTTCAGGACGACGTTCGCGAAGTTGCGGGTGAGGCTGGAGACGCCCAACAGTTCGCCGATTCGCGTGACCACCGCGCGCTTGCGGGCCGGCTGAACGGCCGGCGATTCCAGGACGCGCCGGAAATCGGGCGCGGCGTCGAGCGCCTGTTCAAAGGCCAGCAACTCACCGGCGACGGCGCCGGGAGCGATGGGGCTTGCGGGCGCAAACGAGGCGTCGGCCAGAGCGCGTGCGTACCGGGATGCGACTGCCAGTGACATCTATGCCTTCCACTCCGTCGTTCTGTTCATTAGTGCACCCGGTCCAGATCGCTGACGAAACCTGTGACCAGGCCGTTCTGCACGTCCGGGGTCATGCCCGCCTGAATGCGGCGTTCCGCCAACTGGACGGCCAACCCGGCCACGTACAACTTCAATTCCTGGCGGGCGAACTTGGCCGCGGTGGCGATCTCCAATTCGGCCTGCGTCCTGATCTTGGCCAGCGCCTGAGCGGTCTCCTCACGGATGCGGGCCGCTTCCTGCTCCATCTCCGTACGCGAGGAACTCTTGAGCGCTTCGATTTCCGCGCCGAGCGACGCCAGCCGTTTCTCCACGTCCGCGGCGCGGGCGTCGGCATCCGCTTTCAGGCGAGCCGCTTCGTCGATCCCCTTGCGGATCTCTTCGGTGCGGCCGGCAAAGAAAGGCCCGGCATGCTTCTTGAGCATGTAGCCCAACCCGAACGCGAGGAGCGCGAAGTTCGCCCACTTCCAATAGATCATTGGATCGCCATGGGAGCCGTGGGCCTCTTCCTTCGCTTCGTGCGCGGGTTCCTGATGCGCGGGTTCCTGGGCGCTGACGGGAGCCAGCGAAAGCACGGCCGCGACAAGTGACAACCGGAGAAGGCGCCTCATTGAACACGCCCCTTGAGGATGGAACCTGAGATGGAATCCGCCAGGGCTTCCGCCTGCGCGGTGAGCGTGGCGCGGGCAGCCTCCGTCTCCGCGGCGATTCCGGCACGCGCTGTTTGAATGGCCGCCATCGCTTCCGACCGGGCTACACCGATGGCCGTGGCCTGCTCATCCCGCCACGCCTTGCGGCTGGTTTCCTGATCCTTATAGATGGCCGCGCGGGCATCGCGGAGGGCGGCTTCGTACTCAGCCGTCTTGCGAGCCGCCTGCTGCAGGCTCTTTTCCGCCTGCGACCGCGCGCCTTCCGTGGCCGCGTGGCGCTCCGCAAGCACCTTGTCGAGCGGCGCGAAGAAGAACTTCTTCAGATAGAAGTGCAGGATGAGGAGAAGGACGAACGTTGGCAGGGCCTTGAGCATCAGGCCGCCGAGGGCACCAAGAGTTTCTTCCATGCGCGTTGAGGGGGAACGAAGCCAGGCACTAAAGTAGTAGCGGCTTGACTAAGAATATATCATATTTTTCGCCAGACCCGCAATTTTCTCGCCTGACCGTAATCGTTCCCGTCTTCGGTGCATCCTGCTTGCCCAGCGAGAAGCCATCGCGACGGGGCGACGGCGGTCGGCGGGGAGCCGGTTGCCCTGCTCGCCGAGGTGGCCGAAAGCGCCGAAAGCGCCGGGAGAGCGCCAGGAGAAGGAGCGGGGCTTCGAGCCGGGCAGGTGGCGGCCATCCGACGCCGATTCACCGTTGAGGCTGGGTGTCCAGTCCGGAAACCAGAAGGGTGCATCGGAGACCTGTCCGGGGCGGGTGCGGCCCGGCCGCACCACGGCCGGCGCGCCCTCCCTCGCAGATCTGGTGCTTTCCTCCACGCAAGGCGCCGTCGCCGCGCCGAACACGTCGGAATAGAGCCGCTGCCTTTCGGCGACGGAGTCCGGTTCTGCGATGGCGGCACCGGCCAGACGGACGTGTGGGAGGTGGGTCAGGAAGGCGAACCAGCGCCGCGAGTCACCGCCGGCCCGTTCCACGACCCCGGCGGCCCGGCCGGTGATCCAGTGCGGCACGCAGGGTCAGTTCAAGAAGGGAAATTTACGTCCGTGGAGTGGTCTCGTCCCGCGGAGCGCACCAATCTTCCCTACACAGCGCAGCTTTTTTGTTCCCTAGTGCACTTTACTCTTGACTAGGGGTTTTCTCTACCTTATAGTAGGGGTGGTCGCAGAGTCCGCCAATCGGCCGAGGAGATTCCAGGGCTTTTTAGAGGACGGACCAGTTTTCGCAATTCATAGGAGAAATGACAATGAAGCGATTTTGTAATCTTGCCGTACTGGCGCTTGCGCTGTCGGCGATGTTGACTGCATATCCTACCGGTTTCGGTGGCGCGGCTCCCGTCGGTGGTTCGGGCGTGGACCCATTCGGCCACGCTTGGGAGGTGAAAACAAGCTCATGGGGAATTCCTGGCCTGGGCGAAGGCGTACTCGCCTTTGGTGGTCCGGACAGCGCCTTAGATTTCCACGCAACGTTCTGGGATGACCACGGCCCCATTGCTATCCTTACGACTCCGGCCTCGGGTCCTTTCGGTTTTGAGGTAACCACCCGGTTTTCGAACCTAGCCGACGGAGCACTTTGGACGCGGGTCATCGCCGGGAACCATGTGGACTTCTTCGCCGGTCCGAGCCTCGAAAACGGTGAGAACTTCTTTGTGAACATCGTTTTTGCCCGCGACATCGTTGGCGACCTCCGCTTCGAAGCGGCCTGGACCGGCGTGCCGGAACCGTCCAGCGTAGGCCTGATGAGTCTTGGCGTGGCCGGCCTGATCGCCGCTGCCCGCCGCCGGATGAGCCGTTAGTTTCAGTTTTGTTGTACAACGAGGCCGTCCCCTAACAGGGACGGCCTCCGTCTTTTTCCATGCGATGGAAGCCGCGGTGGATATCGCGAGTGGAGTACCGAAGGCCGACCGTGTGATGGACTCCAATTCATGCATCGCCGCGGGCACCAAGCGCTTCAGGCCGGTTAGCCGGTTGTGGGAGCGCACAGAATGAGGAGGGCGGCAGCCCAGCGAGAAGCCATCGCGACGGCGTTCGGCGGGGAGCCGGTTGCCCTGCTTGCCGGGGTGCCGAAAGCGCCGGGAGAGCGCCAGGAGAAAGGTTGGGGCTTCGAGCTGAGCAGGTCACGGCCATCCGGCGCGGGTTCACCGGTGAAGGTGGGTGCCGGCGAGTGCGGCCGGGCCTGCGCACGATGACCGCCACGCGGAGGCCCGCCTCGAAGAGTTGGTCACGCCCCATGGTGATTCCTGAACTCGGGCTGCCCATGGCGCTGCACACCAGGCAGTTCATGGGGACAGCTGTGACGGGCCTGAACCATCCCGCGGTTGACAACGAGAAGTCTCTCAAAGAGAACCGGGCCGGCCGGCATTTGATCCTTCCCACAGGCGATCCCATGATCGAAGCCATCGGCGAAGAAGGGGATTGCAGACATGATTCGATGATGCGAACGCAGGGCTCACTGGTTGTCGAGGGCGGAGCAAGAAGGAACCAAGGGCGGCAAAAAAAGGATAATTGAACAATGCCTGCTCCACCGCGTCTGGCTCTGGCCCTGCTCGCGCTGAGTTCCGCCGCTGCCCAGACTCCGGAGATCGAGTTTTTCGACAAGCGCGTCCGCCCCGTGTTGGCTCGGAGCTGCCAGGGATGTCATGGTGCGAAGGTCGAGCAGGCGGGGCTGCGGCTGGACTCGCGGGCGGCTGTGATGCAGGGCGGCGTGAGTGGACCGGCCGTCGTTCCCGGCAACGCGCGGGCCAGCCTTCTGGTGAAGGCCATTCGCCATGAAGGGCCGAAGATGCCGCTGGGCGGCAGGCTGACACCCGCGGAAACGGAAGCGATTGAGCAGTGGGTGCAGAGCGGCGCGGCTTGGCCGCACGACCCAGCCGACGCTGCGCCCGCGGGAAGTTCTGTGCTCGACCGTGTCCGGGAATCATGGGCTCTTCAGCCGGTACGGCGGCCGCCGGCGCCCACCGTGAATCGGCGCGACTGGGGCCGCACTCCCGTCGACGCGTTCATTCTGGCCGCGCTTGAAAAAGCCAAACTCACGCCGGCGGCCGCGGCGGACCGCGCCACGCTGCTGCGGCGCGTTACGTTCGACTTGACAGGTTTGCCGCCCAAGCCCGAGGAAGTTGTGGCGTTCGTGCGCGACCCGTCGCCGGGAGCCTATGCCAAGGTGGTGGACCGGCTGCTCAAGTCGCCACGCTTCGGCGAGCATTGGGCGCGTCACTGGATGGACCTGATGCGCTACGCCGAATCACACGGGAGCCAGGGGGATTTTGACCTGCCCTATGCCTGGCGCTATCGCGATTACCTGATTCGCGCTTTCAATGCCGACGTGCCCTACGATCAGTTGATCCGCGAGCATCTGGCCGGCGACCTGCTGCCAACGCCGCGCATCAATCCGGCCGATCACATCATCGAATCGAGGATCGGCCCGGCGCATCTGCGAATGGTGGAGTATGGCTACCTGCCAGTGGATGCGCTGGACGACCAACTCAAGGTGGTGGACAACCAGATTGACGTGATCTCGAAGGCGTTTCAGGGGCTGACGGTTTCCTGCGCCCGGTGTCACGATCACAAGTTCGACGCCATTACTCAGCGCGATTTTTACTCGCTGTACGGCATCCTGGCCAGTTCCCGGCACAGCCAGGTGGTGATCGACACCCCCGATCATCTCGATAAGAATCGCGGTGAGCTCACGCGGCTGCGCGCAGAACTGCGCGGCGAGCTGGGCCGTCTCTGGCTGCAAGCAACGCCGGATCTCTCCGTCGAACTGCCCGCTCCGCCCGTTCCCGCCGGCAAGAAACCCGCCGAGTCACCCAAGCCGGACTACGGGCCGCTGGCCGTCTGGCGCGAAATGAAAGACGTGGCGGCGGGTTCGGCCTTCAGCGCAGCCTGGGAACGGCTGGCGGCCAACGCCAGGAAAGAAGAGGCTGAGCGCCGGGAGTTCAACGCACGCGGCGGCTTCCGCGGGGTTTGGAATCTGGAGCAGCCAGAGGATTATCGCCAGTGGTTCCGCACGGGCAACGGGTTGGCCGGTGAGCCTGCCCGGGCCGGCGAGTTCTTCGTGTCGCATGAGGGCGAGCGAGCGGTGAACGGAATCTACCCGGCCGGGGTTTACTCGCACCTGCTGTCGCGGAAGCACAGCGCGATGCTCCATTCGCCGCGCTTCAAGATCGAATCGGACTCGATCAGCATTCGCGCGCTGGGTGGGAATCTCGCCTGGGCGCGCGTGGTGGTGGAGAACTACGCGCTGGGCAATGGCGGCATCTTCCCATCGGCCAATCTCAACGACGACACGATGCGCTGGATCCGCTTTGACACGAAGTACCGCCGCGGCTCCTATGCTTATCTCGAACTGGCGCCGCTTGAGGACCACACGCGGATCGGGGCCAACGCGCCGGCCGACGGCCGGTCGCACTTCGGCGCGGCGGAGGTGGTGTTTCATGACGGAGACCAACCGCCGCGTGACGAGACGTTTCCGGAGGCGCTGTTGTTTGACGGGCCGGCGCCGGAATCGCCCGAGCAGTTGGCGGAGCGCTACGCCGCGGTCTTGCGGCAGTGCGTGGAGGCGTGGCTGGCTGGTTCGTTGACCGCGCGGCAGGCCGCATTTTTCGACTTCTTTGTGCGGAACGAACTGCTGCCGAACTCCAAGAAAAAGCTCCCGCCGGCGGTGGCGGCGCTGGTGGAGCAGTACCGGACGCTGGAGGCAGAGGTGCCGGTGCCGCGGCGCGCGCCGGGAGTTACGGTGGGCACCGCGTTTGACCAGCAGTTGTTTGTCCGCGGCAACCACATGAACCCCGGGCCGCCCGTGCCGCGGCGTTACCTGGAGGCGCTGGGCGGCCAGCCTTGCGGCAGCGCGCAGAGTGGGCGGCTGGAACTGGCGGAGGCGATTGCCAGCGCGGCCAATCCCCTGACGGCACGCGTGATGGTCAACCGGTTGTGGCATCACCTGTTTGGCCGCGGCATCGTTCGCACGGTGGACAACTTCGGCCGCAACGGGGATAAGCCGTCGCATCCGGAACTGCTCGACTATCTGGCGGCGCGGCTGGTGGAGGAGCGCTGGTCGATCAAGGCGATGATCCGGCTGATGGTGACATCGAGCGTTTATCAGTTGAGTTCGCAGGGCTCGGCTGAGGCGGCGCACGTGGATTCGGGCAATGTGCTGCTGCAGCATGCGCGCATGCGGCGATTGCCGGCCGAGTCGATTCGCGATTCGATTCTCGCTGTGAGCGGCGAACTGGACACGCAACTGTATGGCGCCGGCGTCGACGTGTACTATACGGGCAAGACGGAGGGCGGCGGTAAGATCGGTCCCCTCGACGGAGCGCGGCGGCGCAGCGTGTACCAGCGCATCAAACGCAACGCGCAGAATCCGTTTCTGGAGGTGTTCGACGCACCGAAGCCCGCAAGCACACGCGGGCAACGCGACTCCACCAACGTGCCGGCGCAATCGCTGGCCATGCTGAACGATCCGTTCGTCATTGACCAGGCTTCGAAGTGGGCCGGCCGCATCATAGCCGATGGCGGGACGAACGTGCGTGACCGGATTGAGCGCATGTTCCTGCGAGCCCTGGGACGCACGGCCTTGAGTGAGGAGATCGCCGCGAGCCTGGACTATCTGGCGCGATCGGGCGACGCCACCGCCGAAGGCCCTGAGTTGCTTTCCAGCCAGCCGGCCTGGCAGAACTTCGCGCACTCGATGTTCAACTTCAAAGAGTTCCTGTATCTTCGATAGGAAGCCCCATGCGGACCAGATTCTATTCCCGCCGTGAGATGCTGGCTCGGACCTCCACCGGATTCGGTCTGACAGCGCTATCCGCGCTGGCTGGCGAGCCCTCCGCACGCAGGCCGCATTTCGACCCCAAGATCAAGAGCGTCATTTTCTGCTTCATGTCCGGGGGCGTTTCGCACGTCGACAGCTTCGACCCCAAGCCGCGTCTGGCGCGCGACGCCGGTAAGCCCATGCCGATGCCCGTGAAGCCCACCATGTTCAATGACGTTAAAGGCATCATGCCCAGCCCGTGGAGCTTTCGGCAGTACGGGCAGTGCGGCATGCCGGTGAGTGAGCTTTTTCCGCACATGGGCGCCTGCGCCGACGACCTGTGCCTGATCCGCTCCATGACCAGCACGGCCAACGAGCACGCGCAAGGCAACTACGTGATTCACACCGGGCAGCCGTTCCTGGGCTTTCCCAACGCCGGCGCGTGGATCAACTACGGTCTGGGCAGCGAGAACCGGAACCTGCCGGGTTTTGTGGTGCTGGCCAGCGGCGGCGTTCCGCTGGGCGGTATCGGCATGTATGGCAGCGGGTTTCTTCCGGCTGAACATCAGGCGTCTTTGTTGTATCCGGAGGCGCAGGAAGCGCTCAACAATATTAAGGCCAAGGAGGGCGATCGCGATCAACAACGCCGATTGGCCTATGTGGCGACCATGGACAGGCACTACACCGGTGGCGGGGGTGCGGACCCACAGGTGGAGACGGCGATTCGCAATTACGAAACCGCTTACCGCATGCAGACGGCTGTGCCTGAGTTGATGGACCTGCGGGGCGAAACGGAAGCAACCAGGCGGCTGTACGGGATGGACTCGGCAAACGCCGCCACGGCCGCGTACGGCAAGCAGTGCCTGCTGGCGCGCCGTCTGGTGGAACGCGGCGTGCGGTTCATCGAGTTGACGTGCCTGATGCGGCCATCCGATCCCGGCCAGATCGGCAATCCGTGGGATCAACACACGGCGTTGAAGGAAGGCCACACCGAGATGGCGCTGCAGGTGGACCAGCCGATCGCCGGCCTGATCAAGGATCTGAAATCGCGCGGGTTGTTCGAGCAGACCCTGGTTGTGTGGGCCGGCGAGTTCGGCCGCACGCCGTTTGCGCAAGGTGCCAACGGCCGCGACCACAATCCGTTCGGCTTCAGTATCTGGCTGGCGGGCGGCGGCCTCAAGCGTGGCTATGTGTACGGACAGACCGATGAGTTCGGCTACTACGCCGTTGAAGGCAACATGACTGTGTACGACCTGTGGGCCACCGTGCTGCACCTGTTAGGGGTGGATCATGAACGGCTGACCTACCGCTTCAGCGGCCGCGACTACCGGCTGTCGGACGTGCACGGCCGCGTGATCCGCGAGTTGCTCGCGTGAGGTGTGTGTTTTCGGGGGCGGTTCATCATCCGGGCGTCGATGCCTCCCGGCCCTCATGCAACATCTCCACCACGCCCCACTTCTCGAATCCCAACGGCGACGTCAGCAACCTTCCAACTTCGGCCGTATCCCGATCATCAGAACAGTGGTTGTGTTGCGAAGACTTGGCGTACAACCGATAGCCTCGGGAGCCGTCGATGAAAGCAGCCCCCTTGACCTTCAAGTGGAGACAGTTCGAGCCGCAGATCATCCTCTGCACAGCCCTTTGGCCGGTTCGCTCGGAAGCCAGGAGCAGGAACAGGGCCGCGGGTCATCGCTGGCACGATGCATGAACCCAGTGGCTTAGCAGGTGATCCCCGGAGGGTATCCTTGAAGGGACGGCCCAATGACGAGCAGGGTCTACATCGAAACCAGCTTGGTGAGCTACCTCACCGCTCGCCCGAGTCGCGACATTGTGATTGAGGGTCAGCAGCAACTCACGGCGGAATGGTGGAAGACCCATCGGCAACGCTTCGATCTCTACATTTCGGACGTTGTACTGCGCGAGTCCGCAAGAGGAGATCCATCAGCCGCGGCAAGACGTCTCGAGGCACTTGACGGAATCCCGGTGCTGGTCACGGACGATAGATCTGACGCCTTGGCTAAGCTTTTCGTCACCAGGAATGTCATTCCCGCAAAGGCGGCCGACGACGCTGCCCACGTTGCGCTTGCGACGATCCAAGAGATTGACTTCTTGCTCACTTGGAATTGCACTCACATTGCCAATGCTGAGGTTGTCAAACGCATGTGGACTTGTCCCCTTTTTTGAGACAAACGGTTAAGACTCAAAATCCAACGAATGGAGAATTGAGTCATGGGTCAAGTACGAAGGCGATTCAGCAAGGAGTTCAAGTTGG
>Ga0194131_10008055_pt1 | contig 13878 bp, 7 predicted proteins | sample TA2KigO120mmetaG_FD_148631 | JGI IMG/M metagenome (GOLD analysis project Ga0194131, IMG submission 148631) | Freshwater microbial communities from Lake Tanganyika, Tanzania - TA2015053 Kigoma Offshore 120m | ecosystem: Environmental > Aquatic > Freshwater > Lake | place: Tanzania: Lake... | reverse complement strand
GCCAGTTTCGGTTTGAGGGCGCCCCATCCGGCGAATTTGAGCTGCGCACCGAACTGCCCGGGTTCGACCCGGTAATCTTGAGAACGCGCCGGCGCCGCGACATCGTCATCCGCCTGAGGCTTAGCGTCGTACGAAACGAACTCGCCGTGCCGGAAGAAGAGCGCAAGATCTCGACCGACGCCGCGCGCAACGCCGACGCGATCTCGGTCGAACGCACGATGCTCGACCGCCTGCCGATGCTTGACAACAACTACCTCGCCGCGCTCTCGCGATTCTTGAATCCCGGCACGGCGGGCGACGCTGGAATGTCGATCATCGTCGACGGCATGGAGGCGCGGAACGTAGGCGTGACGGCCTCGGCGATTCAAGAGATCCGCATCAACAACAACCCCTATACCGTTGAATATCCGCGCTGGAGCCGGCGGCGGATTGAAGTGATTACCAAGTCGTCGACCGACCGTTACCACGGCACTTTGAACGCGCTGTTTCGGGACTATCATTTCAATGCGCGCGATGCGCTGGCGGCGCGGCGGCCGCAAGAACAACGGCGAATTCTGGAAGGAAGCCTGTTCGGCCCGATGGGTAAGAAAGCGTCGTTTCTGCTCTCCGGCGCGAGGGAGGAAGAAGACCTGGTTGCCGTCGTCTTCGCGCGCACGCTCGCCGGCGCCGTCAACGCCAACGTGCCCACGCCGCAAGTGAATTCGCTCGTGTCGTTGCGCCTCAGCAAGCAATGGAACGACAAGCACGCGATGTTCGTGCAGCAGAATTTCCAGGACCGCTGGCAGAACAACATCGGCGCGGGGGGCTCGACGCTCGCCGAAGCCGCCGCGCGCAACCGCTTTCGCGAGGACGAATTGATTGTCAATCACCGCGCGATCATAAGACCTACGTTTCTTTCGCAGTTCCGTTTGCTGCTCGGGCGCTACTGGTCGCCGACCGAAAGCAACTCGCCCGCGCCGCGCATCACGGTTTCCGACGCGTTCACCGGCGGCGGCGCGCAGGCCGACCGGCTGGCAACGGAGTTCCACACATCGATTACCTGGCTGTTGACGCAAACGGTCGGGCGCCACACCTTGAAGTACGGCGTTAACATTCCCGATTGGAGCCGCCGGGGTTTGCGCGATCAAACAAATCTGGCGGGCACGATTTCATACGCGTCGCTCGCCGATCTGGCGATGGAGCGGCCTTTCGCCACCGTATTGCAGCGCGGCGATCCGAAGATGGTATTCATCGAGAAAACGATCGGAGGATTCTGGCAGGACGAATGGCAGTTACGCTCGAATCTGTCGCTCTCCGCAGGTCTTCGCTACGACTGGCAGAACTTCTTCGGCGACACCAACAACATCCAGCCGCGGCTGGCGATCGCCTTCGCACCCGACAGATCGCGAAAGTGGGTGCTGCGCACTGGCGCCGGGTATTTTTATGAACGCTCCGGGCCGGGGCCGCTGTGGGGCATCCTTCGTTACGACGGCGTCCGCTTGCAGCGCTATGTCTTCAGCGGGCCGGCGAATCTGACGGCGTCGACGCCGACGAGCGTGTACCGGCTCGCTCCCGGCGCCGAGTTGCCGGGCATTCTGCAATTCAGTGCAAGCGCGGAGCGGCAATTGACGAAACGCAGTTTGTTCAGCGTGACCTACACCGGCGTGCAGGCCGTTCAGCAACTGCGTTCGCGCGACGCCAACGCGGCGCTGAACGTGCTGCGGCTGATCGAGTCGGCAGGGCGCATGGAGGGCAACACGCTGGAATTTTCGTTGCGCGGCGACATCGCCCCGCGCGTCACCGGCATGGCACAGTACAGCGTTGGCAAGACGGTCACCAACACCGGCGGCGTCAACTGGTTCCCGGCGGACAGCTTCGCGCCGCGCGGCGAGTGGGGCTGCGCCGATTCCGACCGCCGCAATCAGGTCAATTTTCTCGGTACGGCGACCCTCCATCGCTGGCTGAATTTCGGCGTGTCGTTGTCGCTGCTTTCCGGCTCGCCGTTCAACATTACGACGGGCCGTGATGAGAACGGCGACGGAATGGCCATCGACAGGCCGACGGGCGTTGCGCGCAACACGGGCAAGGGCCCTGGCGCGGCGGTGCTCGATTTGCGCTGGTATCGCGAGTTTCGCTTCCGGCCGGCGCAGAAGGACAAGAGCCCTTCGATCACACTCAGCCTGGATGCATTCAACCTGCCGAACCGGGTTAACTATCAGAACTTCGTTGGGGCGTTGACTTCGCCGTTTTTCGGCCGCGCCGTCGGCACGCTGCCGCCGAGGCGATTGCAGGCTGGCGCGCGGTTTCAGTTTTGACTCGATTGTTTCCCGTTCGGAAATTGCGTCGCCGAGTGCCGATTCCCAACCGGTTCCGAGTCATGGACAAGTTCGTCAACCGGTTCCAATCGATCGAACGAGTGGTCCGTCGAAAGCTGCATGCGGCGCTGCGCATCGAGGATCTTCGCGTGCCTCTCGGGAACCGATTGGAAGCGCTTCGCGGCGATCGAGCCGGCCAATGGCGAAGCGCTTTTCGCTCCGATTCACCCTGGCGAAATCCTCGCCGAAGAGTTCAGAAGCCACTCGGCATCAGCATCAATCGCCTCTCGCGGGAACTGCATGTTCCTCCGAACCGAATCCACGCGATCGTCCACGGACAGCGCACGATCACGGCAGACAAGGCCCCGCGCCTGGGCGTGTTTTTCGGCGTGACGCCGGAGACGCGGTTGAGTCTGCTAGCGGAGTGCGATCTTCTTGTGGCGCGCGGAGATCGCGAAAACGGTGCGAAGACTCGAAGCGGCGTGATCCCGAGTCGACTGACTACTCCGCGTCCGGAAAACGCAGCAGACCGAATGGCGTCGGCAGCGCGCGACGCACAGGCGCCGGCATCGGGACGTGTTGGCCTTTGATGCTGTGCCATAGGATACGATTGAGCGTCGCTTCGTCGATGCGGTCGTAGTCGCTGAAGTCCATCTTCGCGGACTCCGCGGCGCCGTAGGCGTGCGGCGCGTTTTTCGACATCAGGTCGATGCGCGCGGGCATCGCTGTGAACCCCGTAAGGTTCGGTTTATTCGTGAACGTCCCGGCCATCGGCGCGGCGGCGGCATCGTGCTGCGTCATCGGCGGCAGGCCGAGCAGCAGTTCGATGGTCCGCAACATCGAGAGCGTCGAGTACATGGTGCTGTCTACGTGTTTCCGCTTTGTGTAAGGACTGATGACCAGTCCGGCGGTTCGGTGTGAGTCGACGTGATCCGGCCCGTTCTGCGCGTCGTCTTCGATGATGAAAATCGCGAATTTCGGCCAAGATTTGCTCTTGGTCACCGCCTCGACGATCTTGCCGACAGCGACATCGTTCGACGCCACTTGCGCTTTTGGCGTGAATGCGCCGGGCGCGGTTCCCGATGTGTGATTTTCGCCGAGCGACATCATCATGAAATTCGGCATCGTGCCCGCGCGGTCCATCTCATTGAACTCATCGATGAAGCGGTCGGCGCGCGCAAAATCGCGCGAACGAGGATACGGCGTACCATCGGGGCGGTTGTCGAATTTCTCACTGCGCACATCGGCCACGCCGCGGCGATTGCCCATTCCGAAGGTCATCACGCGTAGTCCTTTTTGCGCGGCGAGTTCCCAAATGTAGGGCGTCGATTGCACGCCGATAGCGTTGCCCGTGTTCAGGCGGCCGTGTTTGGAATAACTCAACGTCCAGGCGCGCTGCGTGAACTCATTGACGTAGGCCGAGGTCGTCCAGGGCTGGCCGTCCTGGGACACTTCGCCCGCGCAGTAGAGGTTATCGAGCAGCACGAACTGCTCGGCCAGCGCGTGTTGATTGGGCGTTACGTCGCGGCCGAAGAGCGTGAGCGTCGGATCGCCGTTGCCTTGCTTCAAATCGCCGAAGACCTGATCGTAGGTCCGGTTCTCCTTCATGATGTAGAGTACGTGCTCGATCGGCGAACGCTCGCCGACCTTCGCCGGAATCACGGTGCCGGCCGTGGTGGGCGCCGTGTCGAGCAGCGCGTCTTTGTAAGGGCTGTTCTCCACGGCCTGCTTCGAATAGGCCGACAACTTCTTGGCGTCGGGCATGTCGACGATCGAGAGAAGTCCGTTCAAATTGTTGCCGTGGTGCTGAAAACTGACCGACGGCGCGATCTCGTCGATCGGCCGCTTCACTTTATTCGCGCCGGTGCCGACACCCTTGCCGCTCGCGATCAGCAACCGCTTGCCATCGGCAGTCAAGCGCACGAGCGTCGGATACCAGCCGGTCGGAACGAAGCCTTCGACAACGCTCTTGCCGCGATTGGCAACGTCGACAACGGCGACCGTGTTGTTGTCCGCGTTGGCTACGAACAGCGTTCTGCCGTCCTTGGAAAGCGCCAGCGAATTCGGCGTGCTGCCCGCGGGCGCTTTCACGCCGAGCGCCATGTTGATCGTCTCGAGCCGCTGCTTCGTGTTGACGTCGATAGTAACGACGTTGTTCGTGTGGCCGCAGGAGACGAAGAGCAAACCGTCGGCGCGCAACGCGACATCGTTCGGATGCGCATCGGTAGAGAGCGTAGCGGTGATCGTCGGCTGATCGGGCTTGCCGACGTCGATGACGGAAACATCGGAGCTGCCGAGATTCGCGACGTACAAGGTCTTGCCGTCCTTGGAAAGCGCGGCGTTGATGGGATGATCGCCCGCCTTCACGCGTCCGAGTGCCCGGCCGCCGTGCGTTTCGAGAATATAGACGTGACCATCGGAGTGGTTGATGGCATAGAGAATCTTGCCGTCGGCGGAGAGGAGTATCGCCGACACGGCCGAATTCGACTTCGTCGCGCCGAACAGATTCAGCCCGCTGCGCGCCTCCTGCCAACCTTCTTTATCCCAGCGATCAAAGGTCAAAATATCGGCGCCGGCGTAGCCTGCGCCGCTCGACACGTAGAGCCGCTTTCCATTCGGCGACCACGACAGCCCGCTCCACGCCTGCTCGACGGGAAACGTTGCCACTTCTTTATCGGTGGCGAGATCGACGATGTGAATCTGATGCCGCGTGTAGCCTGTGTTAGTGAAGGCGAATAGCTTGCCATCCGGGCTGACTTCGCCGCTTAGAATCATGTCACCCGATGCGATGTGCCGCCCCGCGGGCGTGGTCTTCCATCCACTCACCAGCAGCGCGTTCGGGCCAACATGGCCGGGCACGTTGATCATCTGCCCGGTGACGCGATGCTTCATTTTGAACTGTTCGTAGGCGGTCCATGCGCCGAGTCCGCCGAGGGCGAGCAGCGAGCCGAGAAGTGCGCGTTTCATTCAAACTCCAATGGGAACGATTATTTGATAACCATACTCTCCGCAGCTTCCAACGTCAACGGTTTATCGCCCGATTTGAAGCCGTTTGTTTCAAGAATGTAGGCGGTCACCGTGGTGTAGACATCGGCCGGGAGCGAACCGGCGTTGCCCGGCGGCATCGTTTTCTTCGCGCGATCGTGGAGTTGTTTCACGGTGCGCGCGGTCCAGGTGTTCTTGAAATAGGTTCCGGCGAGAGGGGTGCCCATGTGGCCGTTGGTCATGTTCGCGCCGTGGCAGACGGCGCAGTTGGAGTTGTACGCGGTCTTGCCGGCGGCGGCTTGCGCGGCGGTGAAATGAGGCGCGAGCGGATTGGCGACAGTGAGAATCGGCTCGGGAGCCATCGTCGACCGCGAAACGCTTGGCGTCGATTCGACCGGCGCGCCGGTTCCCTCCCCTTGGTAGGTGAACGCCAGGATCGCGCCCTTGTCCTGCATGACGCGCGTAACGCCGCCATCGGCCGATTCGGTCAGGCCGCTCGGATCGGTGGCGATGTAGATCGTCTTGCCATCGGGGCTGACGGCGGTGTCGCGATATCGGTTCTCCGATTGGAAGTAGCGCCAGAACTTGCCCGCCGCGGCCTTGCCGTCCTTGGTCAACGGCAGCACATAGAGCGACCCGCGTTTGAGCGTCGGCACCAGCAACACGCGGTCCCAACCGGGGATGCCTTTCGATTGATAGTGCTCGACGCCGGAGGCGCCGACGGTCGGCCAGCAGATGTAGTTGATCCCCTTGCAAGCGGGGTCTTCGAAGTTGAAGCCGGTCTCGACGGTGAACATTGTCGCCAGCGGATTGACCATCGCCGGTTTGAACTCCGATTCGTCGTGGCGGGGGACCGAGGGATGAATGGCGAGATCGCTGAACTTCAACTGCTCGCAGGGCGTCGAGGCATCGGCCCAGCGTGCATACTGAAACGCTTTGCCATCCCGCAGGCCGGCGACGTTGGGCCATCCGTAGTTGCCGCCTTTGACTAGGCGATTCACTTCGTCGTCGGTTTTCGGGCCGTGTTCGGACGAATAAAGTTGGCCGTCGGGCGCGAAGTCGAGACCCTGCGGATTGCGATGGCCGAGCGTGTAGACGTGGCTGACGACGCCGTTCAATTTCGGGTTGTCTTTCGGGACCGAGCCATCGAGATTGATGCGCAGCGACTTGCCGACATAGGAGGCGTACTCCTTCGCGGCGAGTTCTTTCGCGGTCGGCAATCGCTGCGGCTCGACGGGCAGGCAAAAATTGCCGAGTTGATTGTTGCCTTGATCGCCAAGCGTCAAATACAGCTTCTTGTCCGGGCCGAATTTGAGGCGCCCGCCGTTGTGGTCGTTGCCCGCGGGCAAACCGGTTAGGATCTCGGTTTTGTTCGACATCGTTCCGCTGGCCGGATCGTAGGTGAAGCGCACGACCTTGCCGTAGAGGAAGCGATAGACGCTGTTCGGGTCCTTGACCATCGGGTCCGGGCCTTTAGCCTGATCCTGATAGGTGTAGAACACGTAGAAGTTGTTGCTGTTCGGTTCGAGCGCGAGACCGAGCAAGCCTTCTTGCCCGCCGGGTGCGCTCACTTCGTCGATCGTTACGGCGACTCGTTTCTCGCCGGTTTTCGGATCGATGCGGGTGACGCGCTTGGCCACGCGTTCGGTGGTCCAGAGCTGGCCGTCCGGTCCCCAGGTGATTTCCCATGGATCGGCGAGGCCGGAGACGACGACTGAGCGTTTGAATTGCTTGGTCCCACGGCGCACGGAGGCGGGAGAGTCCTGGGCGGCGGCGACGGAGGCAATGAATATCGTAGCGGCGACGAGTTTAAGCATGAACTATCTAGTCTACGAAACTCAGTCCGTGTTCCGCGCCGACTCCCACTGGCCCAGTTCCAAGCGGTATACGTCAACGAACCCCGGCTGTTGTTCAAGCTCCTTGACAATTACCATGGCCGGCTCCAACCGTGCTCCTGGCAGTACGTGTGCATCGTCTGGCCTTCCACACCGCTCGAAGAACTTGGCGACGCGGAACAAGCGCGAGCGCTGTCTTCGAAAAAACGCTCGGCGCCGATCACCCGAACGCGATCGCTTGCGCGAAAGCGCTCGATTGCGAATAGAATACTGGGCAGATGCGATTCCTCACGCTGGCCCTCTTTCTCATCCCGCTCGTTGCGCAGACCGCCGCCGAACTGAACTTCACCAAGGAAATCGGTGAACTGCGCGGACTGCATCAGCAGCTTCCAACCTGGCTCAACGCCGAAGCAGAGAAGTATCTGGCCAAGCGCCCGAAGCTCGACAATCTCGCGGCGGTGAAAGCCCGCGCCGCCGAGTTCCGCAAACAGCTTATTGCCAATATCGGCGGGCTTCCGGAGCGCACGCCGCTGAGCGCGAAGACCGTTGGCGTCATTGAACGCGAAAACTTCCGCATCGAGAAAATCATCTTCGAAAGCCAGCCGAAATTCTACGTCACCGCCAACTTGTACATCCCCAAACGGGGCCGCGGACCGTATCCAGCGATTCTCTTTCCGCTGGGTCATGAACCAGGCGCGAAGTCGCACGAGGCCTGGCAACTCGCGCTGGGAAGTTTCGCCACCAAGGGGTTCGTCGCCCTCGCCTGGGATCCCGCCGGGCAAGGCGAGCGCGTTCAGTTTTTCGATCCCGATCTGCGCGCCTCCCGCCTGACGCAATCGACGCGCGAACACAGCATGCTCGGCGTGCAGACGTTGATCACGGGCGAGAGTTTCGCGCGGTACACGATCTGGGACGGCATCCGCGCGCTCGACTATTTAGTCAGCCGCCCCGAGGTGGACGCGCAGCGGGTCGGCGTCACGGGCAACTCCGGCGGGGGCACGCACACGGCCTATCTGGCCGCGATCGACGATCGCTTGAAAGTGGCCGCGCCCAGTTGCTACATCACCAGTTGGAGCCGGCTGCTGGCGCAGCTCGGACCGCAGGACGCCGAACAGAATCTGCCGCCGTTTCTGAATCTTGGTTACGACTTCCCCGATTTTCTCTACGCTTTCGCGCCCAAGCCATATCTGGTGCTCTCGGCGATTCGCGACTTCTTCCCCATCGGCGGCGCGCGCGCGACATTCGCCGAGGCGAAGGGCGTTTACACAGCAATCGGTGCGGCGGAAAAGATGCAGATGTTCGAGGCCGACGACGGCCACGGCTACACGCTGCCGCGCCGTCTGGCGGCCTATGCGTGGTTTAGCAAATGGCTGAAGGGCGAGGAAGACGACGGCGTCGAACCGCAGTTCCCTCTCGCCACCGAAGCCGAATTGCAATGCACGCCGACCGGGCAGGTCTCGACGTCGTTGAACGGAGAGAGCGCCTTCTCTCTCAACCAGCAGCGCGCCCGTCAGGTGCGCGGCAAGGCGCGCGACGTCATCGAAGCCGCGCGCACGCTGAGCGGTTACAAGCCGATCTCGGGCGCGCCGCCCGTCACATCTTATGGCACGTCGCAAAAGAGCGGCTACACACTCGATAAATTCGTCTATCAAAGTGAACCGGGCATTTGGATTCCCGCCGTTCTCGCGGTTCCCTCGGGCAAAGCCGGTAAGCGGAAGACGGTCATCTACGTGGACAGCGCCGGCAAGTCGGCAGCTGCGGCAAGACTAAAAGACTGGATGGCCGAAGGGAAGATCGTCCTCGCCATCGACGCCCGCGGCTTCGGCGAATTGACGCCGGAACTCCGCGCTACGGAGCAGTGGTTCGGCGATTCGTCGAGCGTTCAAACGGCCCTGCTGATCGGCCGGTCGATGGTCGGAATGCGCGCGCTGGACATTGTGCGAGGCGTCGAGTTACTGGCGCGCCGGAACGATGTAGACGTTGCGTCCATTCAAGGCATCGGCGTCGGGCGCGCCAGCGTTCCGCTGTTGTACGCGGCGGCGTTCGATTCGCGCATCCACTCGCTGCAACTCGACGGGATGCTGAGTTCATATATGTCGATCGTCGATTCGCGCTTGCACCGGCAAGTGTTTGAACACGTCGTGCCCGGCGTGATTCGCCACTACGATCTGGCGGATCTCATTAACGCGATTGCGCCGCGAACGGTGGACGTTCGCGGCGCGGTGGATGCCATGGGCGCGGTGACAACTACTCGTTGACGACGTCGACCTTCTTGCGCGGGTTCGGAATGCTGACTTTCACTTCGTAGACGTTCGGGTAGCGGTTTTCGCCTTCGTTAAAGATTCCCTGTTTCGGGTTGTCGCCGACGTTGATCGAAATTTTCAGAATGTATTCGCCCTCGGGCGCACCGGTGATGTCAACCCACTGGCCGGCGAGTTGCTTGTAGTACCAATCGCCCCAACCCTGCGTGATGCCCTGATTGTTGCAGGTGTAGCCGCTGCTGCGGTTTTCGTCGTAGCGTAGATCGTCCTGGAAACAGAATCCGGCCTTGGTGCCTTTCGCCGCCAACTTGCCATCAAGCGTGTACAGTTCATACGTCGAAAAGTCGCGGATGTGATAATGCGCGTGGCACTCGGCGTAGTAGAACCACTTGGCGTACGGGTTGCTCGAATCGGCGCGATCGCCGACGACGAGATCTCCGCCGCCGCGGTTCATGATCACGACATCGAAGCGCAACAAACGGCGCACGCCCGGCGCGGCCACGGCGTATTCCTTGATCTCGCACGAATCCGGTTCGAACTTGCGGTCGACGATTTCGAGCTGCTGCATCAGCCGTTCCATGTCGACGGCGAGATCCGGCTTGCCTCCATTGGAGTAAAGCGGCATGTCCCGGACGAAGGAGTTGCGGTGTGCGAAAAGGGCGCCGGCAAGAGTGAGAGCGAGGAGTGTTTTTTTCATGTTCGATATTCCTTGCAATCTCTTGCGCAATGCCGCGCGAAAAGTTCTCATGGAAAATTACGCCGCGCCAAAGCGAAATGGCGAACCCGAAGGTCCGCCGTTTGTGAAATCTCTTTGGCAGTGCGCCGCGGTTAGCGGTTCGCTTTCTTGCCGGCCTTGACGTTGGTCTTGATGGTCATTGTCGTTGTCCTTTCGTTTTGTTTAGCGGTCTCGGCCGCCTTCACAAACTCTTGCGCATCCACTTCGGAAAAATTCTCATCGCAGCGAAAATTCTGTGTTGTACCCTGTCTCCATGAACCGCCGATCGCTATTCCAAGTCGCCGCCGCGCCTCTTGTCGCCGCGCAAACGAACACCGCGCGCACGCTAGTGTACGAAGGCCGCTTCGTGCCACCGAACGCCGAATGCAAAGTCGCCTTCGGCAGCGATCAACACTACTGGCCGGGCCACCGCGAGAATTGGGGCGGCGGAACACAGATTACGTCGAGCAGCGATCGCCGCATGCCCGACCTCGCCGAAGTCCTCAACGCCGAGCGGCCGCAGCTTTCAATCCACGGCGGCGACGTCATATCGGCCGCAGGCTCGTTCTTCCCGCCGCCGGACGAATACGCGCGCCAACTCGCGTTCGCGAGCAATTTCTACAAGCGTCTCAACCATCCCTACGTGCCGATGCTCGGCAATCTCGAGACGCTCGAAGGCCTCTACGAAAACGAATCGCAACTTGCCGCCTGGCGCAAGCACTTCGGCGCGCCGCATCGTTATCACGATGTGAACGGGTGGCGTTTTGTCGCGCTCAACTGCCTGCTGCCGAATCCCAACGGACGCCACGGCAAAGGCGACGGCTACGGCAACGCCTATGGTCTCGATCCCGCGCAGGCCGATTGGCTGCGGCAGGTTTTGAAAGGCGCGGCGAAGGCCATCGTCTGTACGCACGTGCCGCCGTCGGGGTGGGTCGGCGCCGCCGAATTCGAGCGCATCATCAACGACGCCGGCTGCGTGAAAGCCGTGCTCTGCGGCCACGTGCATCGCAACATCACGACGAAACTCGGCGACCTTCCCGTGCTCGTCCGCGTGGCGAATGTGACCACGCCATTCGGCTACACGATGGTGCACGGCTACGCCGACGGCCGCGTCGTTCTCGTGCAGAAGTCGCAGCATTTTCCTCTCGAGGACTTTCTCTCGGCGGGCTTTCACGCCAAGTCGCCGCTCGGAACGGAGGCCGATCGCTACATGACGCTGGGTGGTGCGTCCGAGCAGCTGCCGCTCACCGGCCTCAAGGTCATCGGCGATAGCGCAAAGGCAGTTATCCAGGACGGCCATCTCAAACTTGAAGCGCCCAGCAGACGCTGCACGGTCTTGATCGATCACAAACCGCTCAAGCGCGCTCGGCTTTCGCTGACCATGGTGAAGGCGGGCGCCGATCGCATTGGCGGCATGGCGGGTGACATCGAAGCGACTCTCACCGCGAAGTATTCTACCGACGGCAAGGTCTACCTCGCACGCGGGAAGGAAGTGCTGGCGCGGTCGTGGTTCAACATTGGCGATCACATCGCCTATCGCTTGACGCTCGAAACGGACGGCAAACGGGTGCGCGCTTCGTGGAAGAACATGCTCGATCTCGAAGCGCCGGCCGTGAACGAAAGTCAGTTCGGATTCTTCGTCGATCGCGGCACGGCGTTTGTGACCGACCTGACGCTCGAATCGTTACGCTAACAACACAAAAGGCGAACCCGAAGGCTCGCCGTTTGCGAAAACTTGATTGGCAGCACCGCGACTAGCGGTTCGCTTTCTTGCCGGCCTTGACGTTGGTCTTGATGGTCATTGTCGTTTTCCTTTCTTCGGGTTTAGCGGTCTTGGCCGCCTTCACTACCTCTTGCGCGTGCGCCACGAAAAAGTTCTCACGCCACGATAAGTTTTTTACGGGTGCGCCACAACCAGCAACGTCTTCGCCCGCCGCTGCGCGCACCCCATCGCCTGCCGCAAGTTCTCCGGATCGAGCGCCGCGAAACTCTCGTCAAGCATCGCAATCTCGGACCGCTGCAACAACGCCCGCGCCATAAACAACCGGCTGCGCTCGCCCTGCGACAACTGCCAGCCCGTCTCGCCGATCATCTGTTCCATCCCGCCCGGCATTCGCTCCAACAACGGCCCCAGTCCCAACTCTTCGCACACCGCGCGCGCTTCGCGCAGGTCGTCTTCGTCCGGCGGCCAGGCGCGTCCCATCAGAAGATTAAACGCGAACGTCCCCGTCAATACGTGGTTCTCGTGATACTGCGGCGCCGACGACACAACGCGCCGCCACGCCCATCGTCGCGCGGTCGAGCCCACCTGCCAGCAACAGCCCGGCCGACGGCTCGCGCAATCCCGCGATCAACGACGTCAGCGTCGACTTCCCTCCCCCCGACGCTCCTTCCAACAAGATCCAATCGCCGCGCCGCACCGATAGCGAAACGCCATCGAGTATCGGCTTCGGTCTCGTGTCATACCGTACAAAGAGCTCGCGTGCATCGATCAATGCGTCACTTGGCGAAGCGGACGTCAACGCACCGGGCCGCTCCCTGCGCGCTGCCGCATCGAACAACGGCCGCACTTCATTCCACGCAATCGCGGCACCCGCCAACGACGCCGCTCCCGTCACCGCCGACCGCATCGCGCGGTAGCCCAGCATCAATCCGCCGATCGCAACCGCCAATGGCGCCGGGTCCGATTGCGTGCCGAAAAACGCCGGCGTCAACGCCGCCGCGCCCAACAGCAACCACGCCCGCGGCAACAGCCCGGTAAGCCGCGCGCTCTCCGATTCCAACTGGCGCGAGGCCGCATAGTAGGACTCCATCGCCTGATCCTCGCCGTTGTGCCAATCGTCCTCGGGCTGCTGCGCCAATCGCGTCCGGTGGCCCGTCATGCGCTCGACCAAATCGTGCGTCATCGCCAACCGTTGCGACGTCCAACGTTTGCGCTTCACATACAGACGCCGCGCCAACCAGGCCACCGCGCCCAGAAACACGGCGAACAACAGCGCGTGCGCCGTACCGCCGGCGCCCTGCGATAGAACGTAAAGAGCAAAGGCCGCTTCGATCACCGCCAGAGCCGACGTCAATCCGCCTGACAGCGCCAACTGCTCAACCGTCTCGGCCTCGAACGTGCGCGCCAGCAATCGCCCCGCGCCTTCGCCGCGAATCTCGGAAGCGTCCAGCCGAAGCGCGCCCGCCAGCAACCGCTGCCGCAGCAGTCCGCCGCATCCGATCGCCAGCACGTTTTGCGACCACGTCGTCAACAATCGGAACGGCACCATCGTCGCCAACAACAATATCCACGCCAGCATCCAGCCCTTGTCGACGCGGCCGTCCAACGCGCCGCGCCCCACCACAAGCCACGCCAGCATCAACAACGCGTACTCGGCCGAGTGCGCCAGAAACAGAGCTTTCGCGTATGTCAGCAACCCCGACTCCCCAAGCTGCCGCGTGATCGACGCTCCCGGCGCCGTGCGTAATTGCCATATCGCGCAGATCGCAGTCGTGCGCGTGCGCTCGCGCAACAGCGTGCGCCGCGCCTTGGGAGAAATGATTCCGCAGCTCTGCAAAAGGCCGTCGATCTCGCTGGCAAACGGCGCCTCCGCCGGCTTGCGCAACGCGTCTTCGATCGCGCTCCACGGCGCACGCATCGTCGACTGATCTTCTCGCAACAGCACGGCCTTCGATCCCTTCGAGGCAACTACCGCGAGATACCCGTCGCGATGCCGCACCACCATCGGCGCTTCACGGCGAATCCGCTCGCCCACTTCGTGGCCATACAGGGTCGACGCCTCGGC
>Ga0194131_10008052_pt1 | contig 13886 bp, 7 predicted proteins | sample TA2KigO120mmetaG_FD_148631 | JGI IMG/M metagenome (GOLD analysis project Ga0194131, IMG submission 148631) | Freshwater microbial communities from Lake Tanganyika, Tanzania - TA2015053 Kigoma Offshore 120m | ecosystem: Environmental > Aquatic > Freshwater > Lake | place: Tanzania: Lake... | reverse complement strand
CTCGCCCGACCCGCTGCCGTTGAGGATTTGGTTGTCCTCAAGGAGGCGGAGGCCGTAGAGAAGCTCGTTGTCGATGATCGACCTGAGCTGAGGCTCGTCTGCCAGCACGTTGCGGTGCGCTGCTTCCCAGTGCGCGAGGGTGCGAACCGGGGCCTGCTCACCGACGAACTGGAACGCCGACTGCGGCTTCAGCGCGAAGGTGTCGCCATCGCGCTCCGCCACGGGGGCTGCGTTGTTGTTCGTCGAGTAGATACCGGCTGCCGGGCTCGACGCGTTGGCGCCGGCGGTGTTGATCCACGGCGTTGACGAGATCGAGGTGAAGCCGAGCTGACGGAAGTACTCGATGACCTGGGCGGTCGTGCGGCGAACCGGGAAGAGGTCGCGGACGCGCTTCGTGCGCATCGGCGAGGCCACCATCGGGTCACGCTGTACCGAACCGAAGTCCCCGAGCCCGCCGCCGCGCTGGAAGCCCGAGAGGTTTCCTGCGGTCGGCATCGCCGAGAACACGTCCTTGACGCTGTAGTTGTGGGTCGTCAGCGACGCCTTTACCTGCCACGGGGCGGGCATGTTGGCACCGTTGCGCCCACCGTTGAGCGATCTGAACTCGTCGGAGGCTACGAACATTTCGCCGATCGAGGCGACCTGTGCGACTGGGACTGCGTGCCCTGCGGCTGCGGCTGCGGCGACCGATTCGCCGCTCGCCTCTTTGCCCCACTCCTTGACTTCGTTGAATGCTTCCATGCCGTCGATCAGGCCCTTGAGTTCCTTGATCTCGACCATGTTCTTGTCGAAGGCCGCCTTCCTCTTCTGGTCCACGACGATCGTGCCGTCCTGGACTTTGAACGAGTCGGCAATTTCTTTGTTGTCCTGCATCTTCGCGCGAAGTGCTGTCTGTAGTTCGCGAAGCCTGCTGGTGTCTTCTGACTGTGACATCTTTGTTTCCTCTGTGATTGTGATTGGATGGATTGTAATTCCGATTTAGGTATGCACCCAACCGATACTGAACTAAGATACTAGATAATTTGGCATCCGTGGCGCAACTAGCGTTTCTTGCTATTTTTGCGTATCTCGTCCCTGATGGCCCGCCTGAGTCGTCTGTCATCCTGGGCGGCGGCCCCTCGCCTGCCCAGTGCGGTTGTTCTCGCCAGACGGGCATAATCTGACATGTTCGTGCACGGCATCCACACGGTCCTGCCCGACTTGGACACCCTTCTTGATATCCCTATGCAGCCGAGCTGGCGCGACCTTAGGCGTGCCGAGTCCGGGTCAACGAATACATCCGGGTCGTTGTCCCTCGGGGCCACCCCGAGTACGGCCGACTTCCCGGCGACCATGGAGTAGATCGGGTAGATGGCCTTGCCCATGGGTCTGAACTTGCGCGCCTTTCGGTCGCGCGCCCTGAGCGACGCGATGGTGTTCTGGCTCATCCAGTCGTTTCCCTCGGCGGCATCGGAAAGTTGGGTGAGTTCCTCGTGCGATGAGCACGGGTGCCACGATCCGTCGGGCATCCTGTGCGCCCCCGAGCAGCCGAGCTGTATGGCGAGCCTGAGCGCGTACGCCTTGCGCTCCTTCTCCTTCATGCGCTTCTTTTTTTCCACCTCTTACCCGTCCTTATCGTCTCGCCGATCAGCCTTGACCTGAATTCCTCGCGCTGCAGGTGTGATATGACCGGCATGACCTTCCTCTCTGTGCCGGCCATGCGCCTGGCGAACCTCCCATAGTCAGCCCCGTAAAGTATCTCACTGGGTTCCCACTCCCAATCGGACGATGTGAGTGCCGAGGCTCGGCGCAGAACGCGTTCGTTTCGCCCCGAGGCCGCCCTGAACGATGCCGAGAAGTCCTCGTCCATTTCCACGGGGTCGCTTGCGACCATCCCGTGCGGGAGGGACTTCTCCCCCCCGTTGTAGCGCGCCGCCCAGCCGAACGATGCATCGCCGAGCGCGTGGGCGATGCCTCCACGAATTATTGCGAACGGCGTCCCGTCGGCCGGGTCGTAGACAACCGAGTACAGGTCACCCATCGAGCGCATCCCTGATGGCGGGGGAATTCGACAGCACCCGGATGCGCTGCTTGAATATCTTCGCGATTATGTTCATGTGTATCTTCTCGCCATCGGTGAGTGCCCCAGAGATGGCGAGCCTGTCCCTGTACTGAGCAAAATTGAATTCCCTTGCGTGCCTTATCAGCTTGGCTATGATTTTCCTCATCAGCGCCCGTTGCTCGTGCTGGAGCTTCCGATAGTACTCTGAGTACGCGGAGCCGACCGACGATGCGACGAGTTCGGCAATCGCCATCTTGCTTCTCTTTGCTATCTCTATCTCCGACAGGTTGGTGAGGCCAGAGCCGATGTTTGCAATGGACATTCCGAACGTCCTGTCCCCGAGTTGCGTGGCCACGACGCTCTCTGGCTTCCTTTCCCTCACGTCGCTAAGCATGTCGGCCACGAACAGACCAGCGATGTCCTTCATTGGCATGTCGTCCCAAGTCTTCTGCCTGTTTATCTTTGACCCGACCACCGCCGACTCCGGCAATTCCCTCAAGAACGAGCGCCTGTCCCCCTTGCCGACGGGGAACACGTCTGGCGATTCGACCCCGAGGAACTGTTGGAGATCCTCGGCGAACCTCTCCGAGATGGCGGCGTACTTCTCGCGTCGCCTCTCGAGGCGATATTTGTGCGAACCTATCCTGACCACGCCGTTGCCGAGGTCCGTCGTCGCACCCTTCTCGGCGAGGAGTTTCGCCAGCACCGTCGGCATCAGGTCGCCCAGCGACCCTCCGTTGGCGATGTGGTTCAGTGCCCCATCAACCGTGGCGATTCTTGAGTTGACCTGGCCAAAGGATTCCGTCTCCCTCATCTCGTCCGATGGGGTCCTGCGTCGCAACAGTCTCCCGCGCCCCCCGAACACCTCGTCCACCCACCTCTCTCGCTTGCCGTCCCCGACGAGCTGGTGCGGGTTTCGCATGCCGACGAAATTTTCCTCGTAGGTGATGTAGTCGCCAGCCTCGCTGGCGATGTAGCGGATTGGTGCGAGCGGGTCAGTGTCGCTCTTTTTTGATGATGCCGTTGCCACGAGCCTGCCGAGGCGTCGCCTCTCGCCGACGGATAGTTCCCTGTTCTTCCTGAGCGTGATGGTCGAGCCGCCGCGCATCACGTACACGACCGATTCGATGCCGCTGTTGGAGAGCATCCCGAGTTCGTCTCTACCGAAGTCGTTTCGGGTCTTCGCCGACATGATGTATGTCGCACCCTCCATGTTCCTGTTGTCTGGTATCACCTTGAGTACGCTCGCCGGAACGACCGGCTCCAGCACGAACCCGTCCCTCCTCACCAGCCTTGACTGCCTCGTGTCGGAGTCCCCGATTTCTCGCACGAGTGCCTCAATGTTTTGCAGGACGGAATTGCTGTTCCTCTTGGCGACCTTGGGGATGATTATGTTTGGCCTTCTGCCTTGCTGCACATCCGGGTACGGTCCCCCAGTTATCGGCTTGCTCTCACCGCCCCTGGCATTCGGCACGCTGGCGACGAGCGCCGCGCCGATGAGCCTCCCGAGACCTGGTATGTCGAACAACTTCATCCCGCACGTCGAGAACCTGCTGTCGGTGAACCTGCCGCCGTACTCGTATCCCTCCGGGCACCTGTAACCCCTGTTCTCGCCTGGCAGCGACCCGCCCCTGCCGCGCCCGCCGCCCGGGGTTATCGCGCGATAGAAGGCCGACCTGACGGGGGACCTGAACGGGTCGGAGTCGCCGGGGATGGCGAGCGAGAGAAGGGTGTGCCCAACCCCCTTGTAACTGATGACCTCCTTCGCCGAGACGGAGTTCTGCACCCTGCGCCTGCTGTGGCCGTGGAGCATCGCGACGGCCTTGTACTCGGTCAGCCTCCTGTTCCCCTTGTCGAATGCGTGCAGCACGCTGTCGGGGTTCTTCTTTGGCTCGACGAACGAGAAGCGAGCGACGATCTGGGGGCAGCAGTTACTTTCGTTCAACTAGACCACCGCAACAATCGTTGTCGAATTTTGACCGGAATGGGAACACGCTCGTCTGGCCGTTGCTGTCCCGCCCCTCGTGCTCCCAGTTCTGCGAGTCCCTGAGCCAATCGGCGAATTCCTGGTTGTCGTCGATGAATGCCTTTAGTTCCCCGAACGCGACCTTCCCATCCACGACATCGTCCGTCCCAGTCGCGTGGAAGTTCGTGAGGAATGTGTCGTCATCGATGCTCTTGCCGAGCGACCTGGTCTTGCCGATGCTCCTGGCGAGCTTGCCGGGCAACTTGCCGCCGCGCGCGAGGCGCTTGGCGAAGTCGGCATCGCTCCAGTTTCGCTTCTTGAGTTTGTTCTTGCAGTTCTTCATGCCTGGGTGGTGGCAACCCTCGTTCGGCCAGAGACCCGTCGTCTCGTGGTGGAGCCATGCGCAAATCCTCTCCAGCGGATACAGTTCCGGGTGGTTTGCCAGGATGACGCGGCAGCGACGGAAGCCGCCGGGCTTCCTCATTATCGGCCTCCAGTAGCGCAGCAGCCTCTCGAGGTTCCCGCGACGCGGGCCGTAGCCGCGCAGGATGTCGCCGGTTATGCGCTCCTGCGGCAGGTCGAATATGATGTCCTGCGGGCCCTTGAATTTGATCTCACCGCTTCCCACCGGATGCGCTCCTTTCCATTATCTGCTTGGCGAGGTCGCCCTTCGACGACTCCGGCTTCGGCTTGCCGCCCCCGCCTATGTTCACGAGCAATTGCTGGTCAATTATCCCAGACAACGGAGTGGTGCGAGAGAAGAAGATGGCATCCCACAGTTCCTCGTCCTGGGGCAGCGGCTCGTTCCAGAGTTGCTCCTGGAACTCGTTGTCCTCGAGCTTCTGTATTTCCGGGTTGGCCGACACCCATCCCCAGAAATTGAAGGTGGTTGACTCGCCGCTTGGGTAGACGAGTGCCCCCGTCTCCCTCGGGTTGCTCGGATCCACGACGAAGTAAATCTTGTTGTTGTCCGAGTTGGCAACATGAATGCCCATCATCTCGCCGCACCAGCCTTCGGCTTCATCTCCCAGAGCTTGCCCCTCGTCTTCCTGACTTGCTTGAGCATCTTCTCCACTAGCGCATCAACCTCCTCGTTGATCGCCTTCGCGAGCGCATCCTCGACGCTCGACATGGATGCGCCGTTCGCCGAGTAGGAATCGACATCGAGGGGATCCATCCCCGACGGGTGCGGGAAGGTCACCGACGGTATTCCGCGCGCCTCGTAGTCGTTCTTTATCTGCATCGCCTTCCTGTATTCCTTGAGGCTCGCCATGGTCGACGACGACAGGTAATCGAGCGACCTGTCCCCGTTCACCTTGTAGAAGTACTCAATCTCCGCATCGCTGAAGCCGAGGCGGCGAAGCCTGTCCGAGACCGGCTCCTTGTTGACGACGTCGGAAACGTCCATGTCGGACGAGGATTCGACGACCCTCGACCACGGGTACCTGACCTCCGATATCTCCTCGTTCACGAACCCGCCCATTATCTGCGCCCCGAGCCTCTGCGGTCGCGCCGCCTTGCCGTGCTCGTCGAGCCTCGCGGCGTACGCCGATGTCCTCTCGTTCTGCCTGGTCGATGCCGGCCTGACCGAGCCGACATCCGTGATTGATCCGTATTCCCCGTCCACCGATGCGGAAAGGACGTTCATCATCCTCCTGCGCGAACCCTCCGGATCCGAGGCTGGGTCGACGTGCACTATCGCGTCGGCCACGGCGGCGTGGTCGGACGAGTTCATCCACACCGGCCTCGTCTTCTCGTCCATCCCGTAGCCGAACCCGTACGCGGTCCTGCCGGACACCTCGGGTTTGAGCACTATCTCTATGTCCCCGTCGGCATCTACGTCGCCGTGCGGGTTGGAGCCCCTCGGCCACTCAATCGGAGCATCGCCGACCTGCACGCCCCTCCTGCGCATTGCTTCCCTCGCCGCGGAATCCTGCGACGGGTGGACGACGTAGGCGGCGATCGGCCTGTCGATGTCGTCAACGTCGGGGTGAATCCCGATGAGCGATTGGTACTGTCGCTCGGCCGAGGAGAAGTGCCCGGAGTCCTTGTAGTGGCGCCCGCCGTCGCTGACCACCTTGCCGAGCTCGCCCTCCGAGACGCGGATCCTCGGGCGCCTGTCGACGCCCTGGTGGAAATCGAAAGCCACGTCATCCATGAGCTGGGACACCTGCCTGTCGTCGAGGCTCGTGAGCGCCCTCCGCACCTCCGGGTCCACGGATGCGTCGTCCCTGATCGACGGCAGGATGCTCGTCGCGCCGGACATCCGGGAGAAGTTCCTCTCCTCTTGCGTTTCTATTTTACCCATCGAGCTGAAGCCGCGCCCCCTCGTGGTGACGCTGTCCCTGTACGCCTTGGTCGGCTTGGTCGGGCTGCTCCTCTTCGCGGTATGCCTCGCGTGCACGTCGGCGTTCCTCGTCCTTATCCTTCGCGCCCCGATCGGGGCGGTCCTGCCGTCGGGCAGTTCGCCCTTGCCCTCTCCCGCGGCGAGGTGCGTGGCGATGACCTCCTCTGCCTTGCGTTTCGCCACGGCAATCTTCCTGCCGTCCTTCTCGCCCGACCCGTGCGGCCACTCGTCGAGAATTCTCTCGAGCGTCGTGTCGGAGAATTCCTGGTCGGTCAGCTCGGCCACCCTGCCGTCGCCCTCGTCGAGCACGGCGATCTTCATCGGCGGCATCATCAGCAACGACGTCGAGCCGTCGGGTTCCCTGTCGAACTTCCCGGCGTCCACCGGGATGCCGCGGGCGTCGGACGGTATGGAGAGGACCACCTCGTTGTCCCTCATCGGCATTCCGTCGTGGTAGATGCGGGCCGTGGTTATCCCCTTTACGGTCACCGACTCGCCGCCCCCCTTGTCGCTGGGCACGGTGACGACGACGCGCATGTCCATCCCCACCTCCGACTTGTCCAGCGCAGTCAGGGTCGGTATCAGGTTGAACTGGATCTGCTGGGCGATGTCGCCGTCCTCGAGGCTCTTCATGTCGATCTTCGGGGGGATTCCCTTCGGAAGCGGATCCGAGACCTCGTGCGTCGCCTTTATCCTGTTCACTTCCTTGCCCTTCGACTCCGCCTTGTACAGGGCCAGAAATTCCTCCGGCTCAACGTTCTTGTAGTAGTAGGTGCGACTCGGGTTGCCGTCCTTGTCCTTGTAGGTGACGTAGAGCCTCTTCTTTTTGTCGTCGTACGCGACCCTCGAGAGCGCCCTGCTACTCGAGACGTCGATTTCCTGCAGGTCCACTCCGTGCTTGCGCGCGAGCCTGTGCCCGGAATCGATGAACATGACCGCTTCCCTCGATTGCGCCGGATCGGACAGCGACATGACCAAGTGGCGCCTCGGGTCGCCGACCCTCTCCACCGCCTCCTTCTCGCCCTTGTCGAGCCGGTCCATCGTCGACTTGCGAATGCCCTTGCCGACCTTGTCGGCGCCGGCCGCGTCGGGAACCCTGCGCGCCCTCCTCTTCTTCTCCTTCGGCTTGTCGCCCGGAATGTCGTCGGGCATCGGCCTCGTCGCCTCGCGTTCGCGCACCATCGCCCGCTTCCTCTTAATTGATCTCCTCTTCGCGCTGTCCTTCGCCTCGTCGCCGGAGTCCATCCACGAGAGGGCCGCATCCACGTCGTCCCCCTCGATGACGCCCATCTGCCTCAGCGCGTACAGTTCGGCGGCCGTCTCCAGCCTCCACAGTTCGTCGACGGCCCCGCGTTGTCCGTATGTATCCCTGCCGTACCTGCCGCCGATGAATGCGACCTTGTCAAAGTCGTCAAGGACGAGACCGAGGTCTTCTATGTCTATCTCGTCGCCCATCCCGATCATTACGTTGACAACGTTCCCGGTGCTCAAATCCCCTGGGCCGGCATCGGACCCGTGCATCTCAATCGCCTTGGCGATGAACTTGCGAACCTGCTTTATGTGCGCGCCCTCGTGGGCGGCGGTGTGCATGCCCTTGGTGAGGAAGGGATCCTTGCCGAGCGATGCGGTCATGCCGCCGGCCCACTGGGTCTCGTTGACCACGAATTTGTGCAGGACGTCGGCGGCCTCCTCGTCGCTGCCCGCACCAACGACCCTCAGGCCGAGCCTCTGGTGCTCCCTCACTTCCTCTAATTGATTGACAACATTATGCGCCATTTTTAACGGGTTGTACTCTATTTGCGTTCTCATATCGGCGATCCTGCGTGGCCCATCCAGTGGAAAAACCGGGCGCGTGTATGCCTCGTTATCTGGATCATCGTTAGGTCTTGCTTTGTAAATGACGCTGTCAATCATGGCGAAATTTTCAGGATCCTCGATGGCCATTCGCACGATCTGCATGAGGAAGCCTCGCTCCGATTTTCTCAGCGCTTCCTTGTTTATCCCCCGTGACTCCAGCTCGCGTCGTCTGGCTTCGGGCAGTCTGTTCCACATCTTGTCGATGTCGGGAATAGTCTCGACCAATATCTCTTTGCCCGCTTTGTCCGACAATTTTTCAATCAATGCCTTCAGGTCTTTGTTGTCCGTCGCGTCGGGCGTTATGCCGTGTTCCCGAAGCAGGTCATCGACGAGATCCACCGTCGCCGCCTCGACCGCCCTCACGCGCGCACGCGCGCCCGTGAAGACGCGCTTGGTTTCCTGCCGCCCCTCGATTATGTCGACGTTCTCCGTCACGTTCCCGAACTCGTCTATGTAGAACGGCATCCTGCGCTGTCTCCACTTGCCGTACCACGAGCCGAGAGAGGCGAACCCCTGTTGCGCCGCGTTTGCGATCTGCGATGCCGAGACGGCGAAGCACGTCGTTCCGAACTCGTCGGTGAACTGGTTGGCCTGCGGGGTTCCCGGCGGGCACCTGAACTTCCCGAGGTCGTCCATCCACACCCCGAACCGCTTGGCGGCCCTGGCTATGAGGGTGTTGCCGGGGTTCATTTCCCTGAGCGTGCGGCCCAGCCCCTTGCCCTTGACCCCTTCTTCCTCGTCGTCTTCGTCGTCGCCGTCTTCGTCGTCCGATTTTTCGTCGTCCGATTTGACCCGCTTGGTCGGGTTGCCGTCGTCGTCGACCTCCCACACTTCTTGGACGACGCGCGGCTTTTTCGTGTACTCGATTAGTGAATCAGCGAATTCCTGATTGATCTCCTCTTGCGACCGTTCGCGATTCTCTTTTGCAGGCATCCATCCGAAGTTCGGCTGTCCGTGAAGCGCGTTCCGAGAGGCGGCACCAGGGAAGAGGTGGAGCTCCATTCCCTCCTCCCACTTGGAGGTCTTGTCGTAGCGGCGCCCGTCCACGTTCACGACGTTCGGCAGCGCCTTCTCCGGCTGCTTCTGATCCCCGGACTCGGCGATGGTCTTCCCCAGCGCGGCCTTGGTCTCGGGGCAACAGCCGAGCACGCCGTGCTGGAGGAACTCGTCCGCCCTCTGGCGGATGTCCTTCTTGCCGTCGTCGCCCTGCGACACGGACTACTCCTCTTCCGAGTTGAGCTCCTGGAGGAGCTTGTCGAATTCATCGAGGCTCCCCTGAATTTCAGCGGCCCCGACCTCCGTCCAGGACGGAGGCACCGAGTCCTCGTGCCCGATGGTCTTCGCCCTGAGGATTATGTGTTCGCGCACGTCCTTCTGGTTGGTGGCGCGCTTCGATGCCTGGACCGCGTTCAGCAGGTCGGCATGCGCGAGTATCGGGAACGACCCGTCCGGCATCGCGATGCCGGCCTTCGCCAGTTCCGACCTGACGGCGAGCGGGTACGCGCTCTTGAGGGCGATCTCCGCCGCCTCCGCCTCTATCTCCTCTATGTCCGGCTCCTGCAACGTCTCGTAGCCGAGGAGCGCCCCATCTATCCCGACGAACACGTCGTAGCTCTCGCCCGTCTTGCACTGGATGTCGACGACGTAGGCCTCGTGCCCCTCGAATGCGGCCGGCTGGATGCTGACGACCTCCGCATCCATGCGCTGCAGGTGCGACATGGCGATGTTCGCCGCCTCGTCGAAGGTGACCATGGTCAGGTCGTCAACGGCCGGGTCGTGGATCGTGCTCGCCTTTACGAGGCTGTGCCCGCGTATCTCGCCGGACTTGTCCACGTAGATGTCGAACATCTTGCCGTCCTTGCGCCGTATCGTCGTGACGAACATGTCGGCCTTGTCGATGAACGCCGACTCGATGACGTCGCCCTTGACCAGCGTCTGCGATATCCCCTCGGCGTGGAGTATCGTCACCTCGCCCTTGACGCCGAAGCACCCGCCGGGGCAGTCGGCGCACGGCGGTGTCCCGCCGGCGTAGACCTTGCCGTCCATCGCGCACTTGTATCCGTGCGAGCCGACATCGGCGGACTTCACGCCTATCTGCTGCAGGCGCGCCTTCCTGAACTTGTCCAGGAGGGAAGGGCCGCCCTGTCCCGGCATTTCTTCCTCGTCATCTTCGTCGTCCTCCGGCTCTTCCTCGTCCTCGGGCTCTTCCTCGTCCTCTGGCTCTTCCTCTGGCTCGGCTTCCTCATCGGCCCCTTCTTCGTCGGCCTCGACTTCGGCATCTTCATCGACTTCTTCCTCGGTCTCCTCCTCGTCGTCCTCTGCGAACTCGGCGGCGACGCTCGCCTGCTCCTCCATCTCGTCTTCGGCGTCCTCCATCTGCACCTTGCGCGGGGTCTTCCCCTTCGGCTTCTTGGCGGCGGCGAGCTCGCCCTCCAGCTTGGCCACCTTGGCGAGCAGATCCTCGGCGACGGCGACGGGCATCACCTTCATCTCCACGGGCACGGCCCCGCACTTGCCGCACACCTTGTCGCCCTTGACGTAGCCGCACTGGGCGAGGTCGGCGCCCTTGGCGCAACCCAGAATCCCGCCCTCAGCATCGACACTGACGGTCGGCACCGACTGTTCCATCATGCTCATTTAGCAAAATCCCTTCGTGGAAATCGTGTAATAAACATTAGCACCTACTCCGTCGGGGCGGAAGGTGCGCCGTCTGTGAAGTTGTCCGTCCTGTGGAACCACTTCTCGAATTCGTCGGCATCGAGTCCGAGCCTCTCCACCATTTCCCTGACCTTGGCCATGCTGACGAGCACCGACCCCTTCCCGCCGAGCTTCCCGGTTCTTATCCTTTCGCGAACACCCCTGCCCGCACGTCCGAGGCCCTGCTCGATGGTCCTGTTTGACTCCGGAAGATCGAGCCCCATTTCGATCAAGGCATTCCTAATCTTCCCTGCGGCGCCCTTGCCCAATTCCCTGAATCCCGGCCACTGGCTGAACTCGCCGGAGGACATCGCATCGCGTTGCGCTAGGTCCCCATCTTTGAGCAATTTCTGACCGACCAGGACTCTGGCGTATGAGTCGGGCAGGTATCCATTTTGCATATTTCTGTAACGCTCCTCACTCCAGAGTGTCCCCGTACCAGGGTTAAAGAACGTGAGGCCGGAGGCCCTGACGTTCCTCAGCATTTGACCAGGGCTCAGTGCATTTCCGTCGTCGTCGGTGAGCCTGACCCTTACCCCCGTATTGTCGTACAACTTTTCCTCGAATTCGCGCAGGCTCAGTTCCCCGAGTTGTCGGGGTCGCGAGGTGGGTGAGGTGGGTTCGGCCTCACCCCGGCGCCTCTCGATGATGTCCCTCTTGCCGGCGCGATTGGCTCGCGCCGCTATCCTCGCCGTACGGCGGGCGCGCTCCTGTTCCGCCGCGAGGTCCACCATGTCTGCCTCGCCCTCGGCCGTCGGCGGCATTCTTGAAAAGTCAATTGGGTTTCCATCGTCGTCGTAGTATGAGTCCGGATCAAATCCGAACAATTTGACAGGACGTCTCCCGAGTTCGCTGGCGAGCTTGCCCGCAAGGGCCGAGTCATCTATGAAGTACTCCGGACTATTGGGAAACCGTGAGTCATACAAACGCTTCACCGATTCCTCGTCTAGGCCGACTCTGGAGTCGGGGCCGAAACGCTCCATGAAGTCGTCAAGGGTCGCCTTTTTCTGTTTCACCACTCGCTTGCGCTTCAATCTGCCGTTGCTGTCCATGTAGGTTTCTACGTCGTAGTCGTCAGCGGTCGAACCCCAGAAGTCCCATAGCATCGCGTCGCCAGTGTCGGTTTGGCGCTCGGTTCCGCGTCTGTAGTTCTCCCACATCTTCTTCAGGGACATTTCCTTGCCTGGCCCGTGCTCGCCGCCCTCGAACACCTTCGTGGGGTTCAGCGGCATGTCGACATTCATCTCAGTATCGGTCCTCGATGCGAAGCCGTCCCACTCCGATGCGTCTGGGCCGCCGCGGCGCTTGCCCGGTCGCTTGCGCGACCTCAGTATGTTCCCGTCCGCGATGTTCTGCCTATCCTCCTCGGAGTAGCGAGTCTTCGGCGCCATGCCCTGGCGCTTCTTGCCCTGGTTGCGGCGACCGGGGCGGCGGCGACGCCCGCGCGAGGCGAAGCCCCCCTCATCTGGGAAATCGTCGTCATCGTCGTCGGGGGGCGATGGGGGTGAGGCTGGCGCGGAGCCGAACTTGTCAAGCTCCTCTCCTTCATTTGGGTAGAACCTAGATGGCCTCGTGCGCAATCTCTGTGGCTTCGGCAAGGATCCGCGCGATGCGAAGCCGTCGCCGTCGGAGGTTCCCCGTAGTTTCCTGAGTGCATTTCGCTCGTCGTCGGTGAGCTCGTTGGGGTACTTGCCGCCGTACGGATCACCGTAACGCGAGGGCGCGACCGGACCGGACGTTCTCGCCCAGGTCCTGTAGCGTTCGCGACGATTGGTGGCGGCGGCCTCTGCTTCCTCTAGGGAAGGACCGTAGAGGCTGTCCTCGATGAAGTCGAGGTCACTGCCGTCCTCTTTGTCGAATTCCTCATCCGAGTAGTCCCATCCCGACGATCCTTCGTCGAGTCGGGGAATTGAGACCGCCCTGTGCCCGCGATCTATCAGTTCGTCGCCGTCTGCTTCTGCCTTGTAGTAGTCGGCATTGAATTTTTCAGCGTATATCTCCGCCGCTTCCTCCATGAGCTCGAAGGCCCTGGGGATGTCCTTCGGGTCGCCGCTCTCCAGAAGTCTCCTGGCCTGAGCCAACTTTTCATCGGTGACCGTCGAGCTCTCGTGGTAGCCGCCGCCGCCCTCCGAGCGCGGCACGCCCGCCTCGAAGCCTTCCCTGCCGAAATCTCTCTCAAGATTTCCGAGCAGACTTTGGGCGTAGGCGCGGTACTCATCCCCGTACTCGTCCGTCTCGTCGCCGAGTTCTTCTATTGAACTTCTTGCATTCTTGGCTAGGCGCTGCGCTTCGTCAACCCTATTGAGGGCGATTTGTTCGGCGTGATGCGCATCTATGTATTCACGATCCAGTTCTGTCTGAAATTCATTGAATTGGTCTATGCGTTCGCCGAGCTCCTCGAGGAGGTCTATGTCATCCTGATCATCGCTGACGTCGTCAATGGTGGTGTCCTCGTTGAATGGGACGCCGTTCGCCGCGGCCATCTCCCTGGCTATCTGCCTGCGCGCGTGAATCAGCGCATACCTGTCTCGTTTGGCGTTGTAGGCCCTGTCTTCGTTCTGGGGGCTGTGCCTGCCGCCCCCATTCCTTGACAGATCTGGCAGGTCTGCAACCATGTCCCTGTACTCGGCGGTTGACTTGCGGCCACCGCGCGAGGCGAAGCCGTCGAGCCGCGCATCTTGTTGGGCATCGTAGGCATCTATGTCCTGCGCGAGCCTTTCCTGCTGGGCCTCCTCGTACTGTCTTTGCGCGTACTCCCTCAACTCGTCGGAGTCGTAGTTTCTCTCCAGATATTCAAAGCCCTCATCGTCTGGCATCATGAGTTCCTCGTAGACCCACCTCTGCCCGACGGCGTCCATGACTTCCTCTTGTTGTCCATCCGAGAGTTCTTCCCATGGGTACTCGTAGCTCGTCTGGTCAAACCACTCCGGCATGCCCTGGAAGCCTTTTCCGTCGCCGCGCGAGGCGAAGCCGTCGTC
>Ga0194131_10008049_pt1 | contig 13892 bp, 8 predicted proteins | sample TA2KigO120mmetaG_FD_148631 | JGI IMG/M metagenome (GOLD analysis project Ga0194131, IMG submission 148631) | Freshwater microbial communities from Lake Tanganyika, Tanzania - TA2015053 Kigoma Offshore 120m | ecosystem: Environmental > Aquatic > Freshwater > Lake | place: Tanzania: Lake... | reverse complement strand
CAAGTGCCGAATCAGCGCCAGCACCGCTGCGGGTGTCGCGGCGAGATCAGCTTCAGAAACAACCGGAGAAGCATCCATGCCAGCTGCAAGGATACCCCATTCCGAGTAGAAAACGCTAGACTGACCTGTGAACGGTTACGGGAAGGCCGTAGTGGCCCTGGGATGAGATGCCGTAGACCAAAAGTTGCCGGCCAAATCACTACCTCCCATGTGGCCGACCACTCGTCGTTGCAATCTATGTGTTGTGAACAACTTACGGATCGCATTCCAGTGGTCGGCCAAGTTTCGCGAGAGTCACGGTCACGGATTTTCAGACAAAACTGGCCGACTGAGCTTGACAATAGATACGCGCGCCAGCCAGTGAGAAATGATACCCAGTCAAACATCCCGAGGCCGTGTGTGCTGCGCGCCCTGCGGTCAACGTGGCACACCGAGACCAGGATGGCGCATACTCGATTGCTTACGAAGCATGGAGTGAGCGAATAGGATCGCTGGACACTCGGCGAACTCGCGATCAACTTTTTCAAGGGCTTGTTCTCCCAGCCCCGTTCCACGGGGCTTGCCGCGAAGCGGTTCAGGCCCGCCGTTGACGGCGGGTTGTCGCGGCCAACAGAAAATCACGAGGCCCGTTCACGGGCCTTCGCGCGGTTCGGCTTCAGCCGCTGAACACAGCGCTCAAGCGAAACAGCGAGAAGCCCCGTGGAACGGGGCTGAGAGGCAGCCAAGCGCAACGACATCGGCATGGCGCGATCAAGGGGTTCAAGTGCATTCGAGTTGTACTTCCGCGAGTTGCCCATTCATGTGTCGCGCGGTTGTTTTCACCACCCGGCTCAGGTAGCATCCAGACGCGATCGTTGCGCGAAGGCCCGTTCACGGGCGTTTTCGCGGCTCGGCTGCAGCCATTGAGCAGGCGGTGCTCAAGCACAACAGCGAGAAGCCCCGTCGAACGGGGCTCATGAAACTTTCTTGCCGTCTTACCCGCCGTGAACGGCGGGCCTGAACCGCTTCGCGGCAAGCCCCGTGGAACGGGGCTGGAAACGCGCTGTCGCGAAACAGAATCGGGATTCGGTTGTCTGTGCTCAGTCTACCGGCCAGGGACGCGGAAACGGCAGCGAACCGGGCAACGGACCAGGCCGAGTCTTGCGCGCGGGTTTCCGAGTCTGGGTTGAAGCGGTCAAGGGACGCGCGTGGGTGCGTAAAACTCGTACGCGCAATGCAATGCAAGATGCCGCACCGAGGGAAATAGAGCACCAACGCTGGAATAATGTAACCATCGGCCGGGCAATCGGTTACGTGATGGGCTGCCATCTGGGAGAATGTGCCGAGGGGGTGTATGTCCCTTTCTGGACGAATCCTGGACGAATGTTGCGGACAAATCGCGGGGGTGCTGCCAGGGCATGATGCTTCGTTTCGACGTTCCCATTCGGCCTCCGCAACCCCCAAAGTTTGCCCTGCGGCTTCGCTATTTTAGCTTTTTTCGCTAAAGGCACGGATGTTTTCCCCGCTTGCCGCCCGAAAACAATCTACAGCGGATTAGGCTGGATTAGGCTCGAAAAGCAGACAGGCGGATTGGCTTGTCGTTGCGGTTCGAGGAGGGAACCTCGTGGCCGAGAACCCGAGCGGCCTGGTGGTTGAGTCGTTCAAGCTCACCAAGATCTACCAGAACCGCCAGATCGCCTTGAATGACGTGACGCTCCGGCTGGAACCGGGCTGCGTGCTGGGCCTGCTCGGGCCCAACGGCGCCGGCAAGACCACGCTGTTGCGTCTCATCCTCGGGCTGCATCGTCCGACGGCGGGCTGGGTCAAGCTGTTCGGCAAGATCATGTCGCCCAACGCCGCCGCCTCGCGACGCCGCATCGGCTACATCCCCACCAACCCGCAGTTTCCCGCCGGCATGACACCGATCACGTACCTCGATTACATGGCCCGGCTGTTCGGCCTGCCGCTCGAGGTCCGCAAGCCGCGGCTGGCCTCGCTCATCCGCGCCGTCGATCTCCTGAATGTCTCCGGCGACCCGATCGCCGGCTTCTCGAACGGCATGACCTCGCGGCTGGCCGTTGCCACCAGTCTCATCAACGAGCCGGACCTGCTCATCTGGGACGAGCCGACGCACGGGCTGGATCCCGAGGCCCGCCGCAGCATGCTGGAGCTCATCAAGTCGCTGGCCAAGGAAAAGACGCTGATCGTCTCCAGCCACAATCTGAGCGACATCGACGAGGTGTGCAACCATGCCGCGGTCCTGAGCCGTGGACATCTCATCTATTTCGGCTCGCTGCAAGACCTCAAAGGGCGCATGCGCCGCAACCATTACGAGCTGGACCTGGACGGCGACCAGAAGAACATCGCCAAGGCGGCCGGCGCCATCAAGGGACTCAACGACTTCAAGTCGGTGCAGGTCCGGCAACGCCGGCTGGAGCTGCGCATGGCCGACGACGTCAACAACAGCTCCGCCCTGGCCAACCTGTTCATGACGCTGGCGGACAACAAGGTGACGCTGGTCTCGATCCGCAGCGTCGGCCAGCAGACCGAGCAAGCCTTCCTCGACCTGGTGGAGAAAGAAGAATCCCGCGGCTTTGCGAGAGCGTACCAGCAACAATCCGAAGCCGCCTGACGAAGAAGTGTTCAGTGTTCAGTTTTCAGTGTTCAGCAAGCACTGAAAACTGAAAACTGAAAACTGAAAACTAACATGGATACACCCGCGCTACCCAAGGCTTACAAGATCAACCGCTTCCTGCCGTACTGGGCAGTTTTTCAGGCGGACCTCAAGCAGAACCTGCGCAGCTGGCTGTTCCGGGCCTGGGTGTTTCTGTCGCTGGCGGCGGCGTTTGGCTACATGCTTTATCGCTATGGCGCCAAGCAGGTCGGCTTCATCCAGCCTGCGTCCACGTTGATCAGCGAGTTGCTCACCTACGTCGTCCTGGGCACGGTGACGATCATTCTGATGCTCACGGGCGGAACGATATGTTCGGAGCGCGGCACGATGGCGGATTCGGTGCTGAGCCGCGGCATCAGCCGCTTTCAGTACTTTTTCGGCAAGTGGCACGCCCGACTGGCCGCCATCCTGGGCAGCTATCTCGTGATGAGCATCATCGTCATGGTGTCGGCCTACTGCTTGCTGCACGGCGAGAGTCTGTCGCTGTGGGGGGCGGCAGTCGCGATCCTGGCCGTGGGCGCTATCCTTGCCGTCGTGATCACCATCGGCGTCACGCTGAGCGCGCTGGTCAACACCACCATGGTGAGCATCGCGATCGGCTGGATGCTGGTCAACGCGAGCTGTTTTCTGCTCAGCATGCTGCCGGACAACTACCCAACGCCGGACCGGATGCTCAAGAACCTGCCCAACATCCTGCGCGGCATGTTCGACCTGACCATGATGAGCCGCTTCATCGGCATATCGCTGGGCGTGTCGCTGGCCGTCGCGCTGGTGGGGATGGTGCTCTTCGCGAGGCGCGATGTGTGAGCGGGCGTGCGTCACAGGCGCAGGCCAGCTTGCCAATCATGCCCACGCACGGTCGTGGGCAAGCAAACCCGCTCGAAACGGTTTCGAGCCATTGCTTACGCGGAGCGACTCGGGCCTGACGCTTGTCATGCCTGCCGATCTGGATGTGTCGACCCAGGGCGAAAGCTGGCGTGCGACTGGACCATGACCGGGATGAAGCCGTTGGCGTCCACCTGAGCCGGTTGATCACCGCTGCGTGGCTGACGGCTGGACAAGGCCTGGTACAACTCGCGAGTGTTGAGTCCGGAACGACGGCCGCGATCCACCAAGCCGCGCACATCGGATCTGCCAACCGGATGATGCATGGTGGGCCTACCTCTACCTACCTCTGGTTCGCGTCTGTTGAGCGACTTGTCCCCTCTGACTGAAGCGTAGCATCTTTCAGGGGGGCAGGGCTGGTTATCAATCATCATTCGGCGAATTGACGGACGGAAATGCGAATATTTGCCGAGTTTCCGGCTTCGGTCACCAGGCAGCCCCCCGCTAAACGGACCCGGGCAGGCCACACGCTATAGACGCCCCATCGGCGTGTCCCGGCGCAGCTGGGCGATGGCGTCGCGCGTGGCCTTGTCGATGGCGGCTTCCCAGGCGGGCTCCGCCGGCGCAAAGGAAGCGGTGATGCCTCGTGAGCTGTTGACGATGGCGCCCGTGCCGTCGCTGCGGAAACCGGCGGCGATATCGGCAGCCGTGCCCCCCTGGGCGCCGTAGCCGGGGATGAGGAACGGCACATCCGGCAACAAGGTGCGCAGCCGGGCCAGTTCCGCCGGATGCGTGGCGCCGACGACGGCGCCGACATCGCCGTCGCCGCACGCGCCCAGGTTCTCGCGTGTCCAGGCCGCCACCGCCTCGCCGACATGCTGATAGAGCGGCTTGCCGTCGCAGACGAGGTCCTGGAAAAGTCCCGCGCCGGCGTTGCTGGTGCGGACCAGGATGAAGACGCCTGCCTGCGTCTTCCGCGCCGCCGCCAGGAACGGCTCGACGGCATCCCGACCGAGGTACGGGTTCACCGTGAGGGCGTCCGCCGCCCAGACGGGATGACTCTCCTTGTCGATGCGCGTTCCGGCAAAGGCGGCATCGGCGTACGCGGCGGCCGTCGAGGCGATGTCGTTGCGCTTGCTGTCGAGGATGGTCAGCAGACCCAGCTCGCGAGCACGCCGGAGAACGCGCTGCAAGGCCGTCATCCCCGCCGGGCCGCATGACTCGAAGAAGGCGCTCTGCGGCTTCACGATGGGAACGAGTGGCGCGACGATGTCCAGCACGCGGAGGCAGAACTCCTCGAACGCCCGCGCGACTGCGTCGAGGGTGTTGCCAGGATGACGACGGCGAACCGCCTCCGGCAACTGCTCCCAGCGCGGATCGAGGCCGACGCACAGGCTGTTGCCGCGCGACTTGGCGGCGGCGTACAGGCGGTCGGCGAAGTGCATCGTGCGTTGGTTCATGGGCAAATCACGGATGGTCCACATCAATCCTGGAGCATCAAGCGAAAGCCGCGAACAATGACGAGTGGGAATTGCTCGTGAACGCCAGAATCCACCACGATCGGAAAAACGGCACGAATGTAAACAGACAGCTTTAATGCCGGGAGTCGAAAAAGCGGATCGCCAAATGAAATCGGCACACGCCGCAATCCTTCGTCAATGGTTCGAAGAGATTGGACGAATTGCGAGCCCATGCCGCGTGCGAAGGCAATTCCATGCAAATGGGCAAGGAGTTGCCTCAAAGACTTCGAAATGACTACTTTGAACTCGGGCGTGCCGTTCGGTTCGTTCATTTATGCCTTCTCGCCGCGAGCGTTCTCTTCTTGCTCCATTTGGCGCTGCCTCTCCTCCAGATCACGAATAACGTCCTCTAAAGGGATGAGTTCGTCTTCCTCCGTATATTTCTGGAGGTCTGCTGCCGTGAACTCGGCCTTGTACTTGGCCTCGATCGCCGCGCGTTCCTCCGGAGTCCAGTCTTTTTTCATGTCGCCTCCTGTTCTTGGTCCCAATTGTACCGCAGAGCTCGAACGGTTGCTCACTTCTTCGTCACGCTCACCAGGATCGGCGGGCTGGAGTAGCTGACCTTGACGACAAAGTTGATGGACACGTGGGCGAGCACGCAGATCGGTACATTGTCAATGGGCGGCGCGGTGGCGGCCGCCTTGAGGACGATGTGGCCCGTGCTGCCCTTGCCCAGCAAGGTCTTGCTCTTGCCTTCCTCGATGGTCACGCCGGGAGGCAGCGGGTTGCCGAAGATGGAGCCCAGGTGCTGCAGACGCACGTCCAGTGATACGTTCTCGTTGTAATCGGCGCGGCGCTCGATCGTCACGTCGATCTTGACTGCCTCCCCCGGCTTCAGGGAGATCTTCGTCTTGCTGACCTGAACTTTGAGAATGTCGGACGGATCGGTGACGGCGATGGTCTGCATGTTGACGCCGAAGAAGTTGCGGCCGCCGCCGGGGTTGTAGATCTCCTGGATCGGCGTGGCCCGATGCTCGACGACTTCCTCCTTGCCGTCGGGCAGCTTGACGGTGGCCTTGCCGACGACATCGACATTGACGGCCGCAAGCTTGGCGTCCGCCGCCGCGGTCAGGACGATGACGCCGTGCGTCATGGTCGGCGGCACGGTGAGCGGGCTGGCGGTCACGTCCCTGGGAAGGCCCCTGATCTCGATATTCACGGGGCCAGCGAAACCGTTGGTCCGTTCCACCTGCACATACCAGGCCGTGCTGCTGCCGGGGCCGATCATGGCCTTGTCCGGATCACACTTGATCCTGAAATCCGCTCGGGCGAAATCAGCGCGAATGAAATAGACGGACGAGTCGCCGCCCTTGCTGTTCAGGTCGCGGACGCGCAGGATGATGTCTCCATCGGTCGCCGGAGTGAAAACAAGGTCGGCTTCCTTGATGCTGTGCGTCGCGTCGTTGGCAGCCAGGATCTTGCCCTTGCCATCCATGACTTCCAGGACTCCGTGCAGACTCGAGTTCAGGTTGGTGCCGAATCGGCGCGCCATCAGCTCGAACTGGATTGTCCTGCCCTTCTTGGCCGTGAAGATGAAATGATCGAGATCTCGGGCCTTGCCGATTCGGCCATTGATGCCGCCGGGGACAGCCACGCGCGTCGCCTGACCCGGCTCGTCGTTTGGCTCCTGCTCGAGGAACTGCGGCAACGGACTGACGATCAGTGTCGCCGGGTTGGCTTTCTGGCCGTTGATGTTCAGCTCCAGGCGTTGAATGCCGGGCTGCTTCGGGATCTCGATCTTCATCTTGGCCTGGGCGAGCTTCGCGGAGCCGACCGGCTCGACCTCCAGCATCTGCCCCGGGTTGCCGGCCATGGGGTACACGTGCGTGACGTGGGGCTGGTTGGTCGCCAGCAGGGCGTAGGTCCAGCGACGGTCGCCGTCGTAGGTCGATTCGCGAATCTGAATAAAGTATGGCCCGGTCCTGGGAATCGTGAACGTGAGAAGCGGATCGGCAAAGTAGAAATGGTCGTTGGCGGCAAGCTCGCGCCCCTCGCCATCGAACAGCGTCAGCATCGGCTTGGCGTGTTTCTGCAGATCGTGAATCTTGTCCTGGATGCGAGCACAATAGACCTCGAACGTGACCGTCTCGCCTGCCTTGGCCTCGAACTTGAAGTAATCCACATCCTCGACGGCTTCCAGCATGCCGGCGACAACGCACGGGAGCTGGATGCCCTGTGCCTGTGCCAGCGTGTTATTGACGCTGGCCTCAACGATCACCGGATGATCGACGATGACGATCTGCCCGATACTGGAAATGCCACGGCTGGAGGCAAGCCGAAACTCGCGCGCGCCGGGCAGGGCATCCGCGGCCACCGTGACCTTCAGCTTGACCTCGTTGACCACAGGCTTTGTCGCCGGCGGCTTCTTCGGGACCGGTGGCGGAACGATCTCGGCCGTGATGCCGGCGCCCTCGAAGAGGGCTTGATACGTGCCATGGAAATTCATGACGCCATGGACCACGACGTCGCTGGTCTTACCACGCTGAACGGCCGCCGGCGATACGTGGCTGATCATCGGGTACGCAGTCTGCGCCCTTGCCGAGCCGGCGCAAATGAGCGCCAACATGAGCCCGACGCACTGGAGCCGGCAGCGGTAGTGCGAATTAGCCACGTCTGCCACGTGCAACAGGATCGCTCGCATCGCTTGAACCTCAGCAAGGTAGTGAATGTCTCAGCTATCATAGTCTTCCAGCCGCTTGCCCTCAAGCTGGCGAAAATCGTGTTCGCTGATCGGTCGAAAGCGCACGTGATCGCCGGCACGCAACGGAAAGTAGCCGTCGGCGACATTGACAAGCGTGAGCGGAGTGCGGCCGATGATGTTCCAGCCGCCAGGACGCGCCTCGGTGTATATACCCGTTTGCCGGCCCGTGAGACCGACACTGCCCTTCTCGAGGCGCAGCCGTGGTGTGTCGAGGCGCGGCACGCTGACCAGCTCCGCCGGCAAGTAGCCTAGGTACGGAAAGCCGGGGCAGAAGCCGAGCGCGTAAACGGTGTAGATCGCGCCGGCGTGAAGCTCGATGATTCTGGCAGGCGACAGACCGGTGTGCTGCGCGACACGAGCATTGTCCAGACCTAGCTCGTAGCAGCAAGGGATGATGTGCAGCGGACCGGGCTGGGTCTTGTGCGCAGAGTTCGACCATGCGACTTGTTCGAGCCGAACTGCCGCTCCGGCATAATCGATGCTCGCCAGGTCATAAAAGACGGCAACGCTGGCATAAGCCGGAACGACCTCCAGCAGCCAATCCTCGGCGGACGCCGCAAGAGTACGCGCGAAAGACAACGCTTCCGCCTCGGCAGGAAAGTAGGCCATCACGGCCTGATCGCCCAGGGGCTGCAATTGCGGCGGCATGTGTGAAGATCACCGTAGGACAAGCGGCTTGCTTGTCCAGTCGTCGCGCGGCTCGACGATCTTGCCGATGACAACACAATCGCCGATGCGTCCCGACGGATAGCGGTCGCAGTCGATGACCGCCACACGTTGCCATAAAAAGGGTGGCCGGCGCGGATCGGTGGCATTGAAGCAGAAATGGGTGACGCCGGGTGGCAGCCGCGGCTCCTCCGGCCAGGGGATGCGCTCGATCGGCGCTGCATGGAAGTAGACAAACCGGTGATGGATCCGCCCGAAGCTCACGAGACGCGCCCCTGGCGGCAACAGCTGGTGGTGATCGGCTGCCGCAGCGATGTCAAAGCTCTGCGCCAGTCGATGATTGACAAACCATATTGACGAGCACAGCGCGACGAAGCACGACAGTGCAAACACCGGAGCGATGGTCCGGGCCCGGCAGGTCGTAAGCGTCACGTAGCCCAGAACAGATACTGCCAGGCCGAGACCAATTGCCCAGGCGACGGGCTGCCGATAGGCTGCGACCGGCCCGAACGGCAGCGCTGAAGCCAGCGAGGCCAGCGCCGTCGCCACCATGACGACCGCGGCCAGGTTCAGCCAGGCGCTGAAGCGCCGCCGTTGCGGCATGCCGTCCCAGGCTTCCAGCCGCCGTTGCGCCACCACGCCGATGAGCGGCGCCAGGCATGGATACATCGGCAGCCAGTAGCGCGGCACGGCAGCAGGGATGAACCAGCACGACGGAAAGGTGGCCAGCACACAGGCGGCACAGAAAATGGCCAACGGTCGCGCCTCGCCGAGCCCGGCGCGGAAGTCGCGGCTCAGGTACACAAGCAGCGCCAGCGACCACGGCAGCGTACATGCCAGCGTGTTCAGCGGGAACTCGAGCAGGTGGGCAGCCAGCTTGGAGAAGCCCTCGGTCAGCCGCATGCCGGCCTCGCCGAAGACAATGAGGTGACTGGCCCGCGCTCCCATTGTCAAGAAGTAGGGCACGAACCAGGCTCCGAAGACAACGCTGAACGTCAGCAGTCCCGCAAGATGGGCCGGGCGAAAAAAACGTCGCAGTTGCCCCGTGCACATGAGAAACACACCTGTGCCGGCGACCAGGTACACCGGCGCCTGTGTCCCCTTGGTGAGCATGCCCAGGCCGGCCAGCAGGTAGGCCGCCGACCACATCTTCCAGTCCGCCCAGCCGCAAACATAACCCCAGTGCCAGGTGAGCAGCGCCCCGCTCACGAAGAGCATGAACAGCGACTCGGTCTCCGCAAGCCGTCCCAGTTCGAGGATCTGCAACATGGTGGCGAATGCCGCCCCGGCACAGAAAGCGCCGATGGCGGAGAGGAAGTTGCGGCAGTAGCCATAGAGGAGCAGCGCCGTCAGCAGCACCGCGAGCGCGCCCGGCAATCGAATTGCCCACGCGCTGGTTTCACCGTGCAGCCAGCAGGAGACACCGATCATCCAGTTCTGTAATGGCGGGCGAAAAAAGACGGCTTCGCCCTGCATGCGCGGCACCAGCCAGTCGCCGCTACGCAGCATCTCGATGCCAATCCCGCCGCGGTGTGTCTCCTCGCCGCGCAAGGACAGCTCGTCCAGGCGAAAGAAGTGCCCGAGGAAGACGACGACGACCAGGCAGAATAGCTGCGGTTCGCGCCACCAGCGCCGGCGAATCGACATTTCCCTGTCCATGCGGCTTGCCTCACTTATCCGGATCGCGGCGCTCAGGCCGCTCAACCTGGCGGGCAGCAAGACTAATGTGCGTGCGGCCTCGTTGCAAGGGAGGATCACAACCCTGTCAACGCTCGTGCCAGGCCACGGCGCCCGGGTCACGTAACCCTTGTCATCGCCCGATTCGTGAGCTACGGTTGCGCATGGGGAAGTGCTTCACCTGGATCCCGTCATGAGCGAAGAGCTTCTCGAAAGGCCGTCAAGCCGGTCGAACCCGGCGGCTCGGCAAGTCGATCCTGCGCGGCGCGTGGAATGCCATCACGCCGACGCTGCGTGTCCATCACCCTTGCCGGCGGATCCTGTCGATCCGGAGGCCACGCTGCAGTTGCGCGGCGGCCGGGCCACGCGCGGCGCGCAAGTCGGTGAAGCGTCGTTGCCGCGCCTTGCCGGTTTCGAGATTCTGGAGGAACTGGGCCGCGGCGGCATGGGAGTGGTGTACAAGGCATGGCAACTCAGCCTGCAGCGAACCGTCGCGCTCAAGATGGTCGGCGCCTTCGCCGGCAGCCAGGACCTGGATCGCTTTCGCGCCGAGGCTCGGGGCATCGCTCGCCTGCACCATCCACACCTGGTGAGCATCTACGAGATCGGCGAGTATCGAAACTTGCCGTACTATGCGATGGAGTACATGGGAGGAGGGACCCTTGCGCGGCGGCTCAACGGTCAGCCCATCGACCCGCGCGTCGCCGCCGAACTGATGCAGTCCCTGGCCGGGGCCATCGACTACGCGCATCGAAACGGCATCGTCCATCGCGACCTCAAGCCGGCCAACATCTTGCTGTCAGCCGACGCCGATCTCGCGGACGCCGTCGCCAAGATCACTGATTTCGGCATCGCCAAGCATCTCGATCAGGCCGATAGCCAGACACGAACGGGCGACATTCTGGGCACGCCGCATTACATGGCGCCGGAGCAGGCGATGGGTCAGTCCGGTCAAGCTGGGCCGACGGCTGACGTGTACAGTCTTGGCGCGATCCTCTACGAGCTGTTGACCGGGCGGGCGCCGTTTCACGCCTACGAGGGCGCCGATGTCCTGTTCCGGCTGATTCACGACGAGCCCGAGCGCCCATCACGCCTGGTGCGCGGCCTGCCGCGCGATCTGCAAACCATCTGCCTGATGTGCCTGGAGAAGACGCCGGCGCGGCGCTACGCGTCGGCCGCCGCTCTGGCGGATGATCTGCGCCGCTTTCTGAGTGACGAACCGATCCAGGCCCGGCCGGCTTCCAGATGGGACCGCGCCTGCCGGTGGGTGCGGCGGCGACCGGCCTGGGCGGCCATCATCGGCATGACCGCAGCTCTCGCCTTCGTCGGCGTCGGCCTGTTAACCATGATGTGGCGGCAGGCGGTGCGGCACGCCGAGAAGCAAGACCAGCTCGTCAATGCCTGGAAGTCGGTGCTGGCCGACGACTACCTGGAGCGCGGCATCCAGCTCGCCGAACGCGGCGACGCCCGGCGCGGCATGCACCTCATGGTGCGCGCCCTCGAAGTCACCGAGGAACTCGAACATACCGAGAAGAAGCCCAGCTTGCTGGCCCCCGTGATTCGCAGCAACCTGTCGGCCTGGAGTCAGTGTGTCGTCGTCCCGGAGAAGCTGCTGGCACACGATGATTGGGCATGGGAAGTCGGCTTCAGTCCGGACGGCAAGCTGGTCTTCACCGCCGGCAAGGACAAGAAGGTCAAGATCTGGGACGCCGCAACCGGCCAGCAAATCGGCGCGGCGCTACAACATGCAGCTCCTGTCTGGGCCGTCGTGCCGCATCCAGACGGCAAGAGGCTGTTCACACTGAGCGACATGGGCGACGAGCAGGCCGAGCTACGCGAGTACGTCGCGGACGCCACTCGACCCGAACGCTTCGTCCGCCGAACCGCGCTGGCGCTGGCGGGCGACCCATATGGTTTGCGCATCAACGGGGCCGGCGATCGACTGTGCGCCCACACGGTCAACGGCGGGCCGGTCACGCTGGTGGCCTGCGCCGACGACGGCCTGCGGTTGGTGACGACACTTGCAGGCGAGCACACGGATGTCGCTTTCAGCCCGGATGGCGCCGTCCTGGCGACCATTCCCGGTACGCGCCAGCAACCGACAGATGCCGTGCAACTGTGGGATGGACGCAGCGGCATCGCCCTGGGCGAGCCGCTGGCGCACAAGGGCGCGGTGCGCACGCTGGCGTTCGACCCGTCCGGCCATCACATGCTCGTCGGCAGCGCAACCAAGTTGACGCCGGACGAGGCCGGCGAGTCCAGTCAGTTGCACGTCTGGGACTGGCGTCGGCGGAAGCGGATCGCGCAGTCGCCGCCGTACTTCGGCCGGGTGCGTGCGCTCGCCGCGGCCCCGAGCGGGCAAATGCTGGCCGTCAGCCTTTTCGATTACGTGCGCGGCAAGGATGACAACAGCTTGCAGGTGACCGATGGTCATGTGTCGCTCTGGCTGCTGGATCGCGACGGGCAGATCACCAGTTACGGCAAGCCGCTGCGGACCCACGACGCCGTGTGGAGCATGTCATTCAGCCCGGATAGCCGATTCTTGCTGGCCGGCTCGCGTAACTCGGGAGCGTTCTTGTGGAGCGTGTCGAATTGCCAGCGCGTACGGGCGCCGGTCTGGCACGAAGGCAACTGCGTCAAGGTGGCGTTTCGCGGCGACGGCCGGCAAGCCGTGACCGCCTCCGCGGGCGGCAATCACTTTGCGGCGGCCCGACTCTGGACCGTGCCCAGCTACGGGCACATCGGCCTGTCCTTGCCTCAGCCGCGCGAAACGCGACATGCCTTCTGGGATGTCGACGGCCGCGACGCCTGGTTCGACTCGGATGGGCAACTGTCGCGCTGGGATGTGTACCGCGGGGCTCCGGTCGAAAAATTCACCTTGCCGGCCTTGACACACTTCGTGCAGCCCACGCACGAGCGTGGCCGCTTTCTGCTGGAATCACATCGGCTGGGTCTGCATGAGCTGTATCCGAGCACCGGCGACTGCGTCAAGCTCACGGGCTTTCGCGTGCCGCCGCGCTGGGACTCGCACTACGCCATCGCCGCCACGGGTACGCGCCTGCTGCAATACTGGCTGCGTCCGAGCGCGCATTGCATGCTCGACGAACTGGGCACGCCTGTGTCGCCGCTCGTTGACGAGAGCGACTGGGAACTCACGGCCTGTCGCTTCAACCGCACGGGAGATATGGTCGCCATCGCCCAGATTGGCATCGACTCGCCGCGCGTGCGCTTGCGCTTGTTCGATCCCCATGACATGACGGTGCGGCGTGAGATACCAGTCAAGCAACGCGTCGCCGCGCTGGCCTTCAGCCCGGATGGCAGCACCATCGCCCTGGGCGGTCGGGATCGCCAGGTCCAGCGTGTCAACGTCCGCACCGGCGCGATCATCGGCCCGCCGCTGTTGCACGAATCCGCCATCACCGACATTCACTACGGTCACGACGACCGCATGCTGGTGACGGTCGGCGAGAAGGGCCAGGTTCTGCTCTGGGACGCCCCCACCGGCAAGCGTATCGGCCCCGCCTTCGAGCATTACGCCGACCTCAACAGCATCCAGGTCAATCCCAAGCGCCCGTAACCGGTCACGGGTCGATATAGCTCGGAATCGTGGTTTCGGGTACTGTTGCGGTTGGCATGGATGCTCCACCGACAGTATCGGCAGAAGTGTTGGCATCGCTGCCGCCTGAAGTCCTTGCTTTGATCAAGTGGCAGGCGGAGCAGATTCGCGTGCTGACCGCGCGCGTGGCGGAACTCGAAGCCAAGCTCGGCAAGAATCCCAGCAACTCGTCGAAGCCGCCATCGACCACGCATCCGCATTACAAGAAGCCAGCAGCCAAGCCCAAATCGGGAC
>Ga0194131_10008042_pt1 | contig 13904 bp, 6 predicted proteins | sample TA2KigO120mmetaG_FD_148631 | JGI IMG/M metagenome (GOLD analysis project Ga0194131, IMG submission 148631) | Freshwater microbial communities from Lake Tanganyika, Tanzania - TA2015053 Kigoma Offshore 120m | ecosystem: Environmental > Aquatic > Freshwater > Lake | place: Tanzania: Lake... | reverse complement strand
GACGGGACGGTGGTTCTCACGTACGGGCAGCAAAACTCTCCCTTTGGAGCACGAGCGATTTTCAGCAAAGACGGGGGGAAAACTTGGTCCGACCGGGTCTACATCCTGGGATTCTCGACGGTTCGGGCCGAATGGTACAGCGGGGTCTCGTTTCGCACAGCTCCGGGGTGGCGTGTCAGTTCGGTGGCCTTGAAGGGCGATACGATTTTAACCGTTTACACCCGTGGGTCGCTGATTCTGACTCAGGCGATGTGGGAATCCCGCACGGGCGAGTGGTATCGGAAGAACCGAACCCCGGGAGAGAAAGGCAAGGCCATTCTGTCAGTGCGATGGACTCCGGAAGGAATGAAGAAACCCCCTTTAGGTGTCCCACCCGGAATGACCGCGATCGCCACCCCGAACGCCGACGGATATATCGACAATGGTTGGCGCCGGATCAATCCTGAGCACCTGAACGAGGGGGGCGACTATTTCCACGACGACGAAATTCTGGCTTACCGGCGCGTTGCTGCCGAGCACCACATGATCGGCCCCGCCGACCGGCCGACGGTGGCCTTGGATCCCGAGGGACACCCGGTGGTGGCCGGAGTGCATGGTGAAATCTACCGGTCCACCGACTCCGGACGCCGGTGGACATTGACCGGCCGGGTTCCGGTCGGAAACATTCAGGCCTTCGGCATTTTACGCGACGGGACGATGTTGGCCGGCAGCAGTAGACAGACCCCTGGAATGGCGCGCGTGCAGGTTCTTCGCTCGGCGGACCGGGGCCAGACCTGGAGCGAGCCGACAGTTATCGACCCTGCCCCATTTGACACAATGGGTTTCGGGAACTGTATACGGATTCAGCAGATGCCCGATGGGACGGCGATGATGACGTGTGGGAACCTGTGGCATAGCAAACTCAAGGTCTCCGAACAGGATGGCATCTATCGCAGTCGCGACGGGGGAAAGACCTGGGGCGATTTCAGTTCCCTCCGTTTGGGATGTGAATCCAATGTCTTGAGACTCAAGTCCGGCAGGATGCTTGCGGCCATCCGGGATCAGGGCCCCTGGGCGAGCCCCTACGATTTCGTTTTCCCGGATCATGCCAATATCAACGACAGGTATCGTGTCGACTTCATCAAGAACACGTCGCTGGCCGCCTCGGACGATAACGGCTATACCTGGAGTCGTCCCTGGACCGTCACCCGCTACAACGAGTGCCCAGCCGACCTGGTCGAGATGCCGGACGGGGCGATCGTCCTCACCTACTTGCAGAAGAACCGACCGGACAGCGCCCGCGCCATGGTCAGCCGCGACGGAGGCAAGACCTGGGATTCGACTCTCTACATGCTCGGGCTGCTGGGCTGGAAGAGTAAAGGCGCCGGCCATTCCAGTTCGGTCCTGCTCAAAGACGGCCAGGTGTTGACGGTGGGAAGCGGGTGGTCGGAAGAGACCAACAGCAACCTGGGTGAAGCCATCATTTGGAAGCCGCTCGATCGCCCCTAGCGCGAGTTGCCGACAGCCGTTCGTCGCCGGGAGGTGGAGATGAGCCTGCCTGCTGTGTTGCCATCCCTCGCGGCACCGGGCGCCCAACTTCGCTGGAAGCTTTGCCGGATCCTGAAGCAGGGGATCATCTGGAACATCTGGAGCAGTTCCGGGCAGTGGCAGCCAACGGGTTCGCCTGGGGTGCGGCGGGAGGCTCGTTCTACAACTTGTGGGGTTGGGGGCCGGAGCACCAGGAGTTCGCAACCGCAGCCATCTCGATCAGGTCGGACCCCGGAAAAGCGCTGGCGGCAAGCCACTACGAGGTGTACCTGCACCGCGAGGATTTCTAGAGACTCTCGGGCGTCATGGGAAAATCCATAGTTGAAGATCAGTGCCCTGCGCACAACTCTCGCTGTTCGCCAGGTATTCACGCCCGCGATGTCCGGCATGCACGAAACACGAAGGGAGAAACCACGATGACTGGGGCAAAGCTTCTGGTGATCGCTACCTGGCTGGCGTTGTTGGTGGTGTCGGAGGACGGCCTGGCTGCACAGGAAGCGCGGAGACAACAGTCCAGGAGGGTGACACTGGACAGAGTGGCAATCGCTGTTGAGGGCAATCAGCCCTCCTATGTGCAGCACGCGCTGAAGGACCTGGAGAACTATCTGAAGGAATGTACCGGCAAGGACGTCGAGGTCGGGCTGTCGTCAAACAGGAAGGCGAGAATTGTCATCGCCGCGGGCGAAGATGTCGCCAGGCGGCTCAAGCAGCCATTGCCATCCGAGAAGCTCGGACAGGAAGGGTTCCTCCTGAAGTCTGTGGCCGGGGATGGCCAGACCTTCATCGTGGTCGCCGGCGCAACTCCGATGGGCACCAAGCACGGGTTGTACGATCTGATGGGCAGAATCCAGATCGAAAATGGGTCTGCCTATCTCAACTTGCCCATCGATGTAATCGAGAAACCTGCGTTTCCCGTGCGAGGGATGCACTTCAACGGCTGGATGTTGAAGCGGCCCTATAGTTTCCGCACGTGGACCGAAAGTGACTGGAAGAAGCAAATCGATATCCTGTCATATCAGCGTGTCAACCTCCTCTTCCTCTGGCCATTCATGGAGATCATCCCACTTCCCATGTCAAAGGAAGACGAGTCGTATCTCCAGGAAGTTCGCAGGGTAGTGGACTACGCCCAGCGCGAGCACGGGATGGAAGTATGGATCCTGCACCTCGCGAACCTCGCGGCCACGAACAACCTGAATGTGGCGGACCCCCGATTCCGACCCTATTGGCGGAGAGATGTCCAGGCGGAAAGAAACCCCGGGGATCCCGAACAGTTCAAACTCATCATGCAGTCTCATGAGGCGCTTTACCGGATCGTGGACAACGTGGATGGGGTCTGCACGATCGACTCTGATCCCGGGGGCTACCCCGGCAGCACGATTGATGAATTCATCCAGATTATGAATGGGTGCAGGAAGCTGCTTGACCGGTACAACATCCATGGGAGGAAAGCGAAGTTCATCAACTGGATGTGGTCCGGTTGGGTACGCGAAGTGAAGAGGGAGTCCTGGCCCGAGGTGTTGGCGAAGACAATCCAAGCCATGAAGAAGCACGTGCCGGAGCCGTGGTGGCTGATAGCCGGCAGACCGCAGTATCTGCCTGTGTGCAAGAGCGAGGGGGTGTTGGGGAAGACGGTTTTCCTGCCCTATCAGTATATCGAGTATGAGCCGTCTTATCCGGGCACCAACCTTGGGGTTGGACCGATGAAGAGAGCGCTGGATGTGCTCACCGACTTCCGGGGCGTGGAAGGGCTGATGGGGAACGTTCAGTGCCCGCTGCTGCAGTTCCCTCGGATGTTCCCATTTACGGAAATAGCGTGGGGTTTCGACACCTGGAACAGGACGGAGCAGGAAGTGCTTCTTGAGATAGGAAGGCGTTTCTATCCTGAGCACAAGCAGCTCATTGCCGACGGCTACGCAGCCCTCGGCAGTAACGAAGTTGCAGGTATAAGACGTCTCAGTTCGAAGTTGGACAGGCTCGTCAGGGAGAACCGCCTTGGCAAACCGGGCCTGTTCGGGAGAAAGCTCTTCCCCGACCATCGCATCATCGGGCGGGACCTGGTTATGCAACTGAACCTTCAGGCCGGGCTGGAAGACCTGTACCAAAATCTCAAGCCAACGGCGAGGCCAGCTCAGTGTGAAACGCTTGTACGGACGGCGTTGGCCGCGTATCTGACCTGGGACCAGGCCCACGGGTGGCACGATCTTTGGGGAAATGTACCGAGGTGGCAGCTAGGCCGATTCGGCAGCGTGGAGCCGCGCGGTGATCTGCGGTTCAAATACGCCATGGCGCACCTGAGGCAGGTCCTGGGTAGCGAGGCTTCGGTGGAGTCCTTCTTCTCCCGCGTCGCGGGGAAACTGACGCCCGAGTTTGGAGAAAAGGACACAAAGGCCCTCGGAACTGACGTGATGAAGGAGAGAGTTCTTGCCTCCATCGCAACCGGGTCGAGCCTCGTGCGACAGGCGGTCGTCACCGCATCCGCAAAGCCCGATGAGAGGCGGTACCCTCCTGGGAATGCGGTAGACGGGGACCTGGATACAAAGTACTGGCCGGGGACTCTCGCCCCCGACAACCAGGAGTGGCTCCAGCTCACCTGGAAGCAACCTCAGAAAGTCGGCCAGGTGATCGCGTACTTTCTCCACCCTCAGTCCATGCCGGAGCGCACCGTGCGCCTTCAGAAGGAAACCAGTGGGGGACACTGGGAAGACATCGCAACCAGCAAACCGAGCCCCAGGGACATGTTCTGGGTGGCGACCTTCGCGCTTCCGTCAAACCTGGAACTGAACAAGCTCCGAATCGTGAACATGCAGGATCTGGCCGACGTCGAGGTCCAATAGCCGAGAGGAGTGAGAACGTCTTCGCTGTCCTGCTTCTCGCGAGTTACATTCTGCCGATCTCACGACGATGTGCATGGTTCCGAACGGTAGCAGGCCGAAGCCGTAACGGCAACCGTTTCAATCAGTACGTTTCAATCAGTACGGAGTTTCTGGTAGGGACAGCCGGGCGAGGATTCTTCAGCGCCATTGCGAAGAACTTCAGAACGGCGAACTGGTGCAATCGGCTCTCAGGGGCGACACAATGAAAAAGAAGAAGAACCCGACTTCCAGTGTCAGACTTGCCGTCTTCCTGGCAGTCCTTGGTCTTCTTGTTCTCGTGACAGGAATGGGGTACCCGGTGACGAGACAAGTCGCATCCACGACCAACCGCATGCGGGGACACCACTTCATTATGACCGTGGACGGCAGAGACCTCTGCAATGGCCCCCCGCTGGGCGAAGCCCAGGAATGGATTCGTACCTGTTATCGCCGTATTTTCGCTGCCGGCGTCACGGTGTTCGTAGGCGACGTTGCAACGCCGGACCTGGTGGTGACCAAGGACACCCCGACCGGGGAGATCGTTGCTGCGAGGTTCGACAACGGCCAGGGGGAGGATAAGCTGGACAAAAGGTATCGCGTCATCAAGGAGTTGATGCGGCAGAACACGGATGTCCTGCATATTCTTTCCGAGGAGGGGCGCAAAGCCAAGGCTCTAGTCTTGGCCGGCATGCGGATGAGCGACGCTCACCACGGCGTCCGATGGAAGCCCCGGTCGGATTCGATCCATACCATCACTTGGCTGTTTCCGAAGTTCGTGCTCGACCACCCGGAATGGTGCAACACCTGGGAGGACGGGAGCCGGGACGCAACTCTCAACTACGCCCTTCCCGAGGTCCAGGCCCACCGCCTCCAGATCCTGCGGGAACTGGCGACCCACTACGACATCGACGGCTTGGAACTGGATTGGATGCGCCACTGCCGGTATTTTCCGGCGGGCCGACAGAAGGAGCACCTGAAGGACTTGACGCATTTCGTCGGCCAGGTACGAACAATGCTGGACGAGGTGTCCAAGAAGAGGGGCGTCGCCCGGATGATTCTGGGACACCGGGTGCCGGTGACGATGGAGGAGAGCCTCAACATCGGATTGGATCTGGGGACCTGGGCGAAGCAGGGTTACGCGGATTTCCTAGTGCCGATGGACTTCCATAACGTCGACCCGAATGCGCGAACCGATGAGTTCGTACAAGCCTTGCGGGGCACTCCCTGCCTGGTTTACACCGGCTTCGGGGCCTCAAAGTACAGTGCCGGCGATTGGTATACGCCCCGTGCCAGCAGTCGGCGAAGGACAGCGGCGCTCGGTACCCTCGAGCAGTTCCGGGCAGTGGCGGCCAACGGGTTCGCCTGGGGTGCGACGGGAGGCGCGTTTTACAACCTGTGGGGCTGGGAGCCCGAGCGCCAGGAGTTCGCAACCGCGGCCATCGCGATCATGTCGGACCCCGGAAAAGCGCTGGCGGGACCGAGGCACTATCTGTTCGTGCCGATTTGGAAAGGTTTCCTGTCCCACTATGAGCGTCTGAAGAGGTATGGCGAGGAGTGGCGCAAATTCGTCAGGCCCGGCGACGAGGAAGGCCCCGGTGTGGGAATCGGGCCGACGGGCCGCCATAACGCGCAGAGCTTGGTTTTCACTTCCGCCGACGTGGGCGCGCGGCAGACTTTCACCTTCCGCATGGCGGACGGGAAAGGCGGGGAAAAACTTCAGGGTTGGCTGCGATTGCGGTTTTTCGATGCGACCCCGGACGACACCTTCTCTATCGACTTGAATGGGAAAGCCATTCCTCTGGAGAAATTCAGCATCGTTCATCTGCCCGGTGGAGAATTGTCGGGCCGCACCGCGAGACCTTTCGGCGTCCCGGAGGATGGGACCTTCGATTGGCCCCCGAACCTGCGGTACGAAATCTCGCTGGAGAACTGTCCTCCCTTCCGGGGAGACAATGAGTTCGGGGTGACCCTGGTGAAAAAGAGTCGGGAGAGCGGTGCGAAGCTGGTCATGGAGGCCGTTGAGGTGATGGTTCGATAACTACGATGGCCTCCTGACTTTCACCTGTTCGGGGATGCAACTTGGCGCTGGTCGGTGCGTCGGCGACCGAGCGTGCGAAACATGGTTTTCACGAACAAGACGTGGATGCGCGATCTGGAAGCCGCTGTCAGGCGAGTCCGTGGCGAAATGAAGCTTCGCTGCACCGGTGGTTGTGGCTCAGCGAACATCCGTTTCGAGTTTGGAGGTTCACGATGAATGGCAGGTTGAGATCCTCGACTAACGCAACAGGGAGCCGTCGTCTGGACACGCAGATCGTCCGAGCATTACTAACCGCTCTTTTGGCGGTCTGGGGCGCGGCTCGCGTTGCCGCGGCGCAACCCACCGAGGCGGAAAAAGCCGCCTACGAACAATCCTTTGAAGGCTACTGCCACAGTGTGGAGGACTTCCTGGATACCCGGCCTCACAAGACCAGCGGCGCTGGCTCGGTGAATACCGAGGAGTTTCTTCTGAAATGGGGCCGGGAGCAAGGGATTCAAGGCCTGGAAGGCGAGATCCCTCTCAGTCGGCGCCGCCAGGCGCTGGACCTGGTGTATCGGGAGATCATGCGGAGATACCTGCCGGATGTTACTGTGGCCGACAAGGCGCCGGACGCGGGCGTCAAGGTCACGGTCGGGGAACCTCGCGTTGTCATGTGGGCGCCGCAGGGCAAGACCGCCGACATCGCAGGTAATAGAGCCAAGTTGGCCCACTTGCCTCATCCCTCGAGAGTGTCAAAAGGGTTTGGTCAGGAAGGCCGCTGGGGCCAGTTCATGTTTCCGAGCATCTACAAGCTTCGAAACGGCCGCCTGATGACGCGTGTCTGTGTGGGAGGGGATGCTTATCCTCGCAATTACCTCTATTACGTCTCTGAAGACGGGGGCGCGAACTGGCAGCACTTCGCCTCCTATGACCAGAATAACCAGAGAGCCGTGGAAAAGCCCGGCAGCGAAATCGCGTTACGGCTTCCCGATGGCGAGGAACTGCAGGTTCTGGAGCCGTGGATGCCCTCGGAGATTCGGGTGGCCGGTTTGAATGTCAAGAGCTATCCAGGCGGGTACCACCGGTTGGGCGATCTGCCGCGCGACATGCAGGGCGTTCGACTCTTTACTCGCAAGCCGGGCCAGGAACAGTGGACGGAGGAGAGGGCGTACCTGGACCCCGACATCCTGGTCAAAGAGAAAGACCCGTTTTTTGGGAGCACTTCACTTGCACCGTTGACCATGCACTGGCTTTCCGAAAACCACATCCTCAAAGACGGCTCGCTAATGACCACCTTCTTGAGGGGCGTGCCGATGCTATCGGAACTCCGCCCGGACGGGACTCTGGATCAGGTGTCCCACCCTATCATGCGCAGCTATGACCGGGGACGCACCTGGAAATTCCAGGGGGCCATCCCTCCCTGCACTTTCCTGCCCTTTTGGCTGCCGGGAAAGGCTACCCTTCGGGCTCACGTGCTGGAATTCCCCAACGGCAACTGGGTTGCCGCCTTTCGGCATGGGGGGATGTATTCGTCCGGCGGCGGCCCCCTGGTCATCCGGAAGTCGAGCGACCAGGGTAAGAGCTGGTCCGAGCCCAAGGCCATCCGGGTGCCGGGTGTCAATCCCCTGGGGTTGATGCTGGGGAATGGAATCGCCGTATTCTCCTATAACCGGCCGGGGGTGTTTCTCACCTTCTGTGCCGACGGCAAGGGGGACTTGTGGGGCAACGACATGACGCTGGTGAAGGGGTGGCGGCACCAGCGGAACGAGAACTCTTGCGGCAACGGCTGCTTTCTTGCCACCGGCCCTGATCGGTTCATCTACGTCTACACCCAGTGGGACGTGCCCGATCCCTGGGGCCAGCCGCGGCAGGCGGTGATCGCACAGGAATTCGTGGTGTCCAAAAAAGACGGGCGTCGATGAGTCTTTGACAGATGTCCGGCGCTTCGACGCGCAGGGATTTACTGAGGATCTGCGGAAAGCCTGCCTGGCGTGGACTGGTGGCCGTAAGGAGGTCGCCGTAGTGAAAAGACTTCGGTTCGTCACTTGGTTTTCAGCGTGGATACTGCTGATCTCGTGCGCAGATCCCATCGATGTATGGGTGGAGGAAAGCTTTGAGGATTTCAGGGATGGAGTCTTCGATGCTGCGGGACAGAACCTCTACGTTACTCGCAAAGGCCAGATCAAGACGATTCATCGGTTCGATCTGAACGGAGACGGTTTTCAAGACTTGGTTTTCAATTCCTCGCACGATTTCGTTACGGGTCCGAAACCCACGGTGTACACCTTGGGTGTCGGCCGCGCCACTGGAAGAGCCTCTGATCTGCCGGTTTTTGGAACGAGCCGCGCGGTGGCAGCCGATCTCGACAAGGACGGCTTTCCGGATCTTGTCTTGTTACCCAACAACAACTGGGTCAGTCCCAAGGCGCGCCGGTATGCCGAGGTGTTCTGGGGAGGAAAGGACGGTTGGTCGGGTGCGCGCATGACAGGCCTGATCACCATTGAGGCAATGGCAGTGGACAGCGGGGACCTGGACGGAGACGGATGGCCGGACTTGGTGATTCTGAACGGCAGCCGCTGGGCGCCCGAGGAAGGACCAGGGTGTTTCGCGCGTGTCCATTGGGGGAGTAATGAGGGATTCCGTCAGGAGGAATACCAGGACGTCTCGCTCGGCAGGGCGGCCGATTTGGCCGTCCGAGACATGGATAGCGATGGAAGACCGGAGATCGTGGTCCTGGAAAACCCAGCCGACAGACCTACCTCCACCTTGCGGGTCTACTGGAATGATGGAATTCGAAGAGGGAAGGGCCTGCCACCCCCTGTGCATATCCCCTTGCACACGGAGAGTGTGGGCCGGATGCAGCTGGGGGATCTGAACAGGGATGGACGCCTGGACTTCGTCATCAACGGAGTAGTTAGAGAAGTCATCGGTCGCGACCCCACAACCGGAGAAGAACGCTATCGCTACAGCGGCCTCCTGGGCCTCATGTCTGAAGGCACTCGTGGGTTTTCCCCCGCCGTCAAGAATCAAACCCGTGGCGCGACAGCCTTTACCCTTGCCGACTTTGATGGCGACGGCCAGCTGGACGTAGCCGTCGCGGACTCCGGTGCAAAGGAAAACAGCGTCACTATTCTCCGCGGCAGACCGAAAGGCAGCTTCCATGAAGGGAGCGCCGTGCGGCTGCCGGTCGGCTATGCGTCGGCATTGGCCACCGCCGACCTGGACGGCGACGGCAACCAGGACATCGTGGTCGGCATATTTCAGACCGAGGAAACCTACGAGGCTGATTCCCGCGTTTTCTGGGGCGACGGCAAGGGAGGCTTCAAAATCGGCGACGCCCTCATTCCGACCTCCGCAGTGAAAGAGATTGTAGTGGCACCGACCGGTTTCGGGAGTGGACGCCAACTGGTCTTCCTCAACAACATCTCTGGCCAGATCAAGGAGGGCATTCCAGTTGACGTCTACTGGGGAATGAAACGGGGTTTCTCCCCGGACAACGTGAGCAGGTACCATATCCGTGCCGGTTACAGCTCCAACGCTGCCGACCTCAATGATGACGGTTACCCGGACCTCATTCTTACCTCCCTCGTGCACAACGTCGTCGAACAGCACTCGGAAGTGGGGTTCAATATCCTCTGGGGTGGCAGCGATGGTTTTGTGGACGAACGCCGCACCATTGTTTCCGAGTATGGAGCGTATACCGGCAGCATCGCAGATCTCGACCGTGACGGGTACTTGGATCTGGTGGGCGGCTGCAACCAAGTGAACTCGGAGGGCGAGCCGCGGCGAATGGCAATCTGGTACGGCGGCGAGAATGGGTTCGCCGCCGCCCGGCGTTCGGTTCTGCCCGTAGACGGGACGTCCGGCACACATATTCTCGCCGACCTCAATAGGGACGGTTGGCTGGACATTGCTGTGGCTCGGTACATGGACCATCGTGTCTCCATCTTCTGGGGGGCTCCGGGAGGGTTCTCAAAGAAGCGGGAGTTTTCGATGGCTCTTCCCAGTCCCGGCGATATCGCCGCCGCCGATCTCAACAAAGATGGCTGGCTCGACCTGGTGATAACGACCATGACCCTTCCCGGCACTCTGCACTACGATTTCGGCTCTTACATATTCTGGGGCAGTGAGGCCGGTTTCCGACAATCGAACTCCCAGCGACTCAGGAGCTCCTTTGGCGTCGGCGTCAGCGTTGCGGATTATGATGGCGACGGTTATCTGGACATCAATATCCCCACTTACAAGTGGTCTGACATTCGGGAAGGTGTGCAAGACCTCCTCTATTGGGGAGGTTCCAACGGCTACTCGGATGAACAGAAAACCATCATGCTGATTGACTCCGGCCACGGAACACAATCGGCCGATTTCGACGGAGACGGGTTGATCGACCTTGCCATTTCCGCGCATTCGCTGGACGGCAATCACCGGACCGATTCCCGGGTCTACTATAACGACGGGAACCGTTTCAAAGCTCCCAGAGTCCAGCTGCTTCCGACCAGGGGGCCGCATTACATGCATAGAGCCGACGTCGGTCACCAGTATGACCGAAGTTACCGCCAGACCTATGTCTCTTCCCGCTATGAATGGGAGAGATCGCGAGCAGGCGGAGAGCTCTGGGCCAAGGCTACAACCCCAGGCGGTTCAAAGCTGACTTTCTTGGTGCGATCCGCCGCGGACGCCTCGGCCCTCGAGGCCGCACCCTGGACAGAACTTGAGCGACATGACTTCAGGCTGGCCCCCGCGGACCGGTGTCTGCAGTACCGCGCCGTCTTCAGCAGTGACAACGGAGACAGATATCCGGTTTTGGATAGAGTTGAGATCAGATTCTACAGGTAACTGACCGTAATCGTTCAACGACCGCCGGTGAAAAGTTCGTAAGACAGAGAAAGGGGAGAGCGAACTCTGAAGCCTGGTCGCAATCAGGAGAAACTTCATGCGTAGAGTAAGAATTCCGGGTCGCAGCAAGGTGGCGGTCCAGGCTGCCGCAGGCGCTCTCTGCCTCTGGGTGGTGCTGGCAGAATACCAGGATGCGGGACATGTTGAATCCAAGACCAACCGCATGCGCGGACGCACCTTCATTCTGACCGCGGACACCCGGGACTTCTGCTCTGGGGCCCCGCTCGGCAAAGCCCAGGAATGGATCCGTGGCCACTATCGTCGTGCCTTCGCCGCCGGCGTCTCTGTCTACGTAGGCGACGTTGCAACGCCGGATCTCGTGGTGACCAAGGACACCCCGACCGGGGAGCTTTATGGTGCGAGGTTCGACGTCGGTCTGGGGGAGGATAAGCTGCCGAAAAGGTATCGCACCATCAAGGAGTTGATGCGGCAGGAGACGGACGTCCTGCATATTCTTTCCGAGGAGGGGCGCAAAGCCAAGGCTCTGGTCTTGGCCGGGATGCGCATGGGCGACGCCCACCAGGGGCCGCGGTGGCTGCCCCAGTCGGACATCGAGTTCTTTCCGAAATTCGTGATGGACCACCCGGAATGGTGCAACACCTGGGAGGACGGGAGCCGGGACGCAACTCTCAACTACGCCCTTCCCGAGGTCCAGGCCCACCGCCTCCAGATCCTGCGGGAACTGGCGACCCACTACGACATCGACGGCTTGGAACTGGATTGGATGCGCCACTGCCGGTATTTTCCGGCGGGCCGACAGAAGGAGCACCTGAAGGACTTGACGCATTTCGTCGGCCAGGTACGAACAATGCTGGACGAGGTGTCCAAGAAGAGGGGCGTCGCCCGGATGATTCTGGGACACCGGGTGCCGGTGACGATGGAGGAGAGCCTCAACATCGGATTGGATCTGGGGACCTGGGCGAAGCAGGGTTACGCGGATTTCCTAGTGCCGATGGACTTCCATAACGTCGACCCGAATGCGCGAACCGATGAGTTCGTACAAGCCTTGCGGGGCACTCCCTGCCTGGTTTACACCGGCTTCGGGGCCTCAAAGTACAGTGCCGGCGATTGGTATACGCCCCGTGCCAGCAGTCGGCGAAGGACAGCGGCGCTCGGTACCCTCGAGCAGTTCCGGGCAGTGGCGGCCAACGGGTTCGCCTGGGGTGCGACGGGAGGCGCGTTTTACAACCTGTGGGGCTGGGAGCCCGAGCGCCAGGAGTTCGCAACCGCGGCCATCGCGATCATGTCGGACCCCGGAAAAGCGCTGGCGGGACCGAGGCACTATCTGTTCGTGCCGATTTGGAAAGGTTTCCTGTCCCACTATGAGCGTCTGAAGAGGTATGGCGAGGAGTGGCGCAAATTCGTCAGGCCCGGCGACGAGGAAGGCCCCGGTGTGGGAATCGGGCCGACGGGCCGCCATAACGCGCAGAGCTTGGTTTTCACTTCCGCCGACGTGGGCGCGCGGCAGACTTTCACCTTCCGCATGGCGGACGGGAAAGGCGGGGAAAAACTTCAGGGTTGGCTGCGATTGCGGTTTTTCGATGCGACCCCGGACGACACCTTCTCTATCGACTTGAATGGGAAAGCCATTCCTCTGGAGAAATTCAGCATCGTTCATCTGCCCGGTGGAGAATTGTCGGGCCGCACCGCGAGACCTTTCGGCGTCCCGGAGGATGGGACCTTCGATTGGCCCCCGAACCTGCGGTACGAAATCTCGCTGGAGAACTGTCCTCCCTTCCGGGGAGACAATGAGTTCGGGGTGACCCTGGTGAAAAAGAGTCGGGAGAGCGGTGCGAAGCTGGTCATGGAGGCCGTTGAGGTGATGGTTCGATAACTACGATGGCCTCCTGACTTTCACCTGTTCGGGGATGCAACTTGGCGCTGGTCGGTGCGTCGGCGACCGAGCGTGCGAAACATGGTTTTCACGAACAAGACGTGGATGCGCGATCTGGAAGCCGCTGTCAGGCGAGTCCGTGGCGAAATGAAGCTTCGCTGCACCGGTGGTTGTGGCTCAGCGAACATCCGTTTCGAGTTTGGAGGTTCACGATGAATGGCAGGTTGAGATCCTCGACTAACGCAACAGGGAGCCGTCGTCTGGACACGCAGATCGTCCGAGCATTACTAACCGCTCTTTTGGCGGTCTGGGGCGCGGCTCGCGTTGCCGCGGCGCAACCCACCGAGGCGGAAAAAGCCGCCTACGAACAATCCTTTGAAGGCTACTGCCACAGTGTGGAGGACTTCCTGGATACCCGGCCTCACAAGACCAGCGGCGCTGGCTCGGTGAATACCGAGGAGTTTCTTCTGAAATGGGGCCGGGAGCAAGGGATTCAAGGCCTGGAAGGCGAGATCCCTCTCAGTCGGCGCCGCCAGGCGCTGGACCTGGTGTATCGGGAGATCATGCGGAGATACCTGCCGGATGTTACTGTGGCCGACAAGGCGCCGGACGCGGGCGTCAAGGTCACGGTCGGGGAACCTCGCGTTGTCATGTGGGCGCCGCAGGGCAAGACCGCCGACATCGCAGGTAATAGAGCCAAGTTGGCCCACTTGCCTCATCCCTCGAGAGTGTCAAAAGGGTTTGGTCAGGAAGGCCGCTGGGGCCAGTTCATGTTTCC
>Ga0194131_10008040_pt1 | contig 13904 bp, 13 predicted proteins | sample TA2KigO120mmetaG_FD_148631 | JGI IMG/M metagenome (GOLD analysis project Ga0194131, IMG submission 148631) | Freshwater microbial communities from Lake Tanganyika, Tanzania - TA2015053 Kigoma Offshore 120m | ecosystem: Environmental > Aquatic > Freshwater > Lake | place: Tanzania: Lake... | reverse complement strand
GAACCCGCGCCCGCGCCGAGCCCGGCGCCGGAGGCGGCGCCCGCGCCCGCGCCCACGGCGAAGCCCGACCGCCCGTCGCCGGCGATCTTCGACCCGTTCTGAGCGAAGGAGGTCGACGGTGGCGACCAACGAGAGCGGCGACACGGGAGGCAGCGCCCCCGCGCCGGGGACGCGCGCGCGCACGACCTGGGCGACGGCCTGGATCGACGCGATCCGCGGCCTCGGCTCGGTCTCGCCGGAGCGGCGCGAGCGCATCCTCGAGGACATCCGCGTCGGCTCGCGGCCGACCCCGACGTACTACGTCCTGCTCGGCATCTCGGAGCTGATCGCCGGCTTCGCGCTCATCATCGACAGCGACGCCACGCTGATCGGAGCGAACGTCGTGGCGCCGCTCATGACGCCGATCATCGGCGTCTCGCTCGGCCTCATGGTCGGCGACTTCCGCCTGCTGCGGAGGGCGCTCGCCGCGGAGTTCGGCGGCGCGCTGTTCGGCGTCCTGCTCTGCGTCCTGCTCGGCCTGATGCCGTTCGTCGGCGAGCCGTCGGCGGCGCTGCTCGCGCAGACCCGCCCGACGCTCATCGACCTGCTGGTCGCCGCACTCGCGGGCTTCGCCGGCGTGCTCGCGCTGATGGACGAGCGCGTCAGCCCGGTGCTGCCGGGCGTCGCGATCGCGACGGCCCTGAACCCGCCGATCGCGGCGCTCGGCCTGTGTCTCGCGAGCGGCGCGTACGCCGGTGCGTGGGGCGCGTTCCTGCTGTTCTTCGCGAACGTCCTCGCGATCCTCGCCGTAGCCGCGGGGCTGTTCCTGATCGCGGGCTTCGTGCGGCGCGCGGAGATCGGTTCGGTGGGCACCCTCGCCCGCCGCCTCGCCCCGGCGGCGCTCGGCCTGCTGCTGGTCGCGGGCCTGCTGACCAACTACCTGATCGGCCTCGTGCAGAACCTGCGCACGCAGCAGGCGATCCAGAGCGTGCTCGACGACGCGCTGTCGCACGAGCCCAACACGGCGCTGGTCAACGTCGACTTCAGCCGCACGCCGGACGGCATCGACGTGCTGTCGACGATCACCACGCCGCAAGTCGTCGAGCCGCAGCTCGTGCAGGAGATCCAGGACACCCTCGCACGCCGGCTCGGCGAGGACGTCCGGCTCTACGTGCGCTGCAGCGTGACGCAGGACGTCTCGGCGACCGGCTCGACCAGCGTGCGGCCGTACCTGAGCCTCAACGGGCGCGTCACCGAGGCGAAGCTGTCGCCGGCGATGCGGCTCCTCCAGCAGGCCGAGCAGGTGGCGCGCGAGGTGTCGGCTTCCCGCCCCGACATCCGCCTGCAGAACATCGAGCTCGTCGACCTCGCGGCGGGACCGGTGTTCGTGATCTCGATCGAGAGCACGCGCACCCCCGACAGCGACGACGTCGCGCGCTTCGAGAACCGCCTGCGTGAGCGGCTCGGCGAGCCGCGGCTGTACGTGGCGGTGCGCAAGACGGCGACCACGGACGTCACCGCGAAGGGGCGCATCCTGCTCGGCAGCGCACACTTCGGCAAGAAGGACGCGGCGGGTGTCGCGCGGCAGGAGCAGGTCGAGCAGGCGGTGCGCGACGGCATCCAGGCCGTCCCCGACCGCTTCGCCGCCGCCGTCGACGCCGTGGAGCAGGACGGTGGCTGGCGCGTGCGCGCCGAGGTCCTGGGTCCGAAGCTGCCGACTCCGGCGGAGGTCCGGGTGGTCGAGGAGCGCGCCTCGGCCGCGGTCGGAGCGCCGGTGCGGCTGTCGGTCTGGGCGCGCGCCGAGGCGCAGGTGGACGCGGAGCGCTACGCGCCGCTCGGAGACTGACGCATGGAGCACGTTTCCCAACATCCGCACGCGCTGCTCGTCGTGCTCTTCGTCGCCGCGCTGGCGCCGCTGTTCAACGAGCTGCCGATCCGCCTGCGGCTGCCGCTGGTCGTGCTCGAGCTGCTGTTCGGGATGATCGTCGGGCCGTACGGGCTCGACCTCATCGTGGCCGAGGGCAACCTGCGCCTGCTGTCGGCGCTCGGCCTCTCGTTCCTGTTCTTCCTCGCCGGCATGGAGCTCGACTTCTCGGCGCTCAACGGCCCTCCGCTCAGGCTCGGGGCGCTCGGCTGGCTGCTGTCGATCGCCGTCGCGCTGGTGGCGACGTACGCCCTCGCCGCGGCCGGGCTCGTGAACGACCCGCTGCTGATCGCGGTCGCCCTCGCCACGACCGCGATCGGCACGCTGCTGCCGATCCTGCGCGAGGCGGGGGATATCGACACGCGCTTCGGGCGGTTCGTGCTCGGCGCGGGCGCGCTCGGCGAGTTCGGCCCGATCGTCCTGTTCTCGCTCGTCCTGGCGAATAGCGAGGGCGGCGTGATGCGGCACTCCGCGCTGCTGGTCACGTTCGTGGTGATCGCGCTCGCGTGCGCGGCCGTGTTCCTGCGCATCCGCCCGCCGCACGTCGTCGACGTGCTGGCGCGCGGGCTGGTCAGCACGAACCAGCTGCCGATCCGCATGTCGATGCTGCTGCTCGGCGGCCTGGTGGTGCTCGCGGACGTGCTCGGCCTCGACATCCTGCTCGGCGCGTTCGCCGCCGGCACGCTGGTGGGGCTGGTCGCGCGCGGGCCCGGCACGGAGCCGTTCCACGACAAGCTCGACGCCATCGGCTTCGGCTTCCTGATCCCGATCTTCTTCGTCACCAGCGGCGCGCAGATGGACCTACCGGCACTGTTCGCGAGCGCCGACAGCCTCGCGCGCGTGCCGCTCTTCCTGGCACTGCTCCTCCTCGTGCGCGGGCTGCCCGCGCTGCTCTATCGCAAGGAGCTCGACGGCCGCGACCAGTGGCTGCTGGCGCTGTTCTCGGCGACGTCGCTGCCGCTGATCGTCGTGATCACCGAGGTCGCGAAGGCGGCGGGACGGATGCAGCACGCGAACGCCGCGGCGCTCGTCGGCGCCGGCATCCTGTCCGTGCTGATCTTCCCGCTGATCGCGCTCTCGCTGCGCAGGCGCTGAGCGCCGCGGGAGCGGCTCAGCCGTCTACCGGCGCGGTGAGCTTGAGGCCCACCACGGCGCCGAGCAGCAGCAACAGGAACGCCGCGCGCGCGAGCGTCAGCGGCTCGCGGAACAGCACGATGCCGCACAAAGCGGCGCCGAGCGCACCGATGCCCACCCAGACCGCGTAGGCGGTTCCGATCGGCAGCGCGCGCGGCCCGCGACAGCAGGACCAGGCTGCCGGCCAGCGTGACCAGGACCAGCGCGGACGGCCAGAAGCGCGTGAATCCGTCTGCGTACTTGAGGACCACGGCCCAGACGACCTCGAGCAGACCGGCGAACAGAAGGAGCCACCACGGCGACACGACGAGACCTCGCTCTCTCGCGTCGTCTTGTCGTGACCGGGTACGGCGCGTCTCGTCCGGGCCCGCTTCGTGTCGGGGCACCCCGGAAGCAAACTCTTCGCCCCGGGATGCAAGCCGCCGCGGCCGGATCGCGTCGCGACGAGCGTGGCAGGCCGCGCATCTGCTGCGGCGAAGGAGAACCGGTAGCGAAGAAAATGGGCGGTGCGGCCGTCCCTTGCGTGCTGGGTTCGCAGGCTCGCGTCGTGCCCGGCGGTTGCCGACGGTCCGGTGCGTGTCGTTTGGACGGTGCGCCTTCGAGGGGGGCGCGCCCATGGAGGTCCGATGGTCCGCAAGCTGCTTCTGCTCGCTCTCGCACCGCTGCTCGTCGCGTCCGCCGCGCACGCGGCCGGCGACCTGACGGACGCCGAGATTCTCGCGCTCGCGGGCCCGAAGACCTGCGAGTTCGGACAGTTCCCCGACCAGGCAGCGAACGAGATCTCGATCCCGCTGATCAACCTCGAGCCCGGCATCACCTACGAGTACTGCTTCAAGCTGCCGAAGGCCCCGCGCGCGGCGGTCGGGGCGCTCATCAACGGCTTCATAGAACTGCGCACCGCGAACCTCGCGAACTCGTCGTGCGGGACAGCGTCAATCTACGTGATCCGGCCGAACCGCAAGCCGCTCGGGCCGTTCTTCACGAAGGCCAACACGCCGCGCGCATACGCAAGCATCGACCAGGTCTCTCCCACCGGCGGACTGCTGCGCTACACGCCGGGCACGTGGCGGGTCCTCATCCGCGGTGAGAGCGGCTTCGAAGACAAGTGCACGCGGTACAGGGTCGACGTCACGTGGTGAACGGCGCGAGCGCGCGACGTCACGAACGCCGCGCGCTCGACGCCCTCCTCAGCCGGCGCAGCCCGTGTCCGGCGCGACCCGCACCGTCACCCGCGCCGCCTCGGCGTCGTTGAACACCGCGATGACGCGCGTGCACGGCTCGGACAGCACGCGCCCGCCGCTCGCGTCGGCGCTCCAGCCCGCGCCGAAGGCGCTCGGCGGCAGCACGATCGTCGTCGGCAGCCCGTCCCGAGCGACGTCGCCGTCGGGACGGGTGGTGCTCCACGCGTACTCGAGCACGCGCGTCGCCGGGTCGTAGGCGAAGCTCCGCGGCGTGCCGTTGGTCGCCGACGCGTACGGCCGCGCCAGCGCCGCGACGACTTCCCGCGGACGTTGCCGGGCGTCGGCGGGAGCGCCTTGTCGCGGACGACTTCTCGTCCCAGGTCCAGAACACCCACGGCACGAGGCGGACGTCGAACGCGTTCGTGAGGCGGTCGAGCTTCGCGACGTCACCGGTCGCGCCGAACTCCGTGATCAGGAGCGCGTCGCCGCGCACGGAGACCGCGATCGCGTTCTCCACCACGGCCTCGTCGAGCTCCGGCCTCGCGGCGTAGACGTGGAACGAGAGCGCGCTCGCGGGCGCGCCGATGCCCGACAGCGCGGTGCTGGTGAACCCGAAGTTGAACAGCATCCACGGCTCGCTGAACACCAAGCGCACCGGGTCGACCGAACGGATCGCCGCGGCCATGCGCTCGCCGAACGCGCCGAGGCGCGCCAGCTCGAGCTCCGGACAGCCGGTGAAGCAGGCCTCGTACTCCGAGCCCGGCCAGGGCTCGTTCATCAGGTCGTAGCCGAGCACCAGCGGCTCGTCGGCGACCGCCGCCGCGATCCCGGCCTGAAGCGCGCTTCGTCCGCCCCGCTCACTGCGACGCGATCGCCGCGCGCGCCTCGCCCCCCGGATCGCGATACTCCGGCCCCTCGACCTCGATCACCACGCGCCGCAGCGTGCCCGTGAAGGGGAACGGCGCCTGGAAGTCGTCGCTCACCGCCGGCTCGACCGCCCAGCCGCAGGTGAGTCCCGCACCGGTGATCGAGAAGCGCGACGGCGTGAACTGGTCGATGTCGCACCGACCGGCGACGACGCCGTCGACCAGCAGGTGCCCCGTGCCGCGGTGCTCGCCGGTGCGCTCGAAGTGGAACGCGAGCGCCTGCGGCCCCGGCGCGAGCGCGCCTTCGGCGACGATCTCGTGCTGCGCGAGCCCGACGAAGTTGTGCACGTAGCGCAGGCGTCCGTGCTTGACGTAGAGCGCGTAGCCGCCGAACAGCGAGCCCATCGCGAGCAGCACGCCCTCGTCGCCCGCGGCGAGCTCGACCTCAGCCGTGATGCGGTGCGAACGGTTGCGGACGTTCGCCGCCACCGTCTCCGGGACCATGCCGTTGCCGGGCACGTAGACGTACCGGCTGCGCGGCGGCACCAGAGACGGCCGCTCGAGCACCAGCTCGGAGAGCGCGCGGTTGTCGAGCGGCAGCACCTGGTGCTTCTCCGCCTCGCGCCACCACAGCGCGACCAGCTCGTCGAGCTTCCCGGGGTGCTCGGCGGCCAGGTCGCGGCACTCCGCGACGTCCTCCGCGACGTGGTAGAGCTCCCAGCGGTCGTCGTCGAAGTTCTGCCGCGGGTCCTGGATCTCCCTGTAGGTCACCGCCTTCCAGCCCTCGTGGTAGATGGCCCGGCAGCCGAACATCTCGTAGTACTGCGTCTCGTGGCGGCCCGGCGCGTCCGCGTCGGCGAAGGTGTACGCGAAGCTCGTGCCGTCGATGCGCCGCTGCTCGATGCCGCCGATGTGCCGCGGCGCGGCGACCCCGAGCACGTCGAGCACCGTCGGTACGACGTCGATCGCGTGCACGTACTGCGTGCGGATCCCGCCGCGCGCCGCGATGCCGCGCGGCCAGTGCACGATCAGCGGATCGGCCACGCCGCCCTCGTGAACCTCGCGCTTCCAGCGCCGGAAGGGCGTGTTGCCGGCGACGGTCCAGCCCCACGGGTAGTTGTTGTGCACGCGCGGGCCGCCGATCTCGTCGAGGTGCTCGAGCGCCTCCTCGAGCGAGCGCGGCGCCATGTTCCACGGGCGCAGGTCGTTGAGCGAGCCGAACGGCCCGCCCTCGGAGCTGGCACCGTTGTCGGACAGGACGACGAGTAGCGTGTTCTCGAGGTCGCCGGTCTCTTCCAGCGTCGCGACGAGGCGTCCGAGGTGGTGGTCGGTGTGGGAAAGGAATCCCGCGAACGCCTCCATGTAGCGCTCGTAGACGCGCTTCTCGTCCGCCGACAGATCGTCCCACGGCGGCACCCACTGCGCGCGCGGCGACAGCTCCGTGCCCGGCGGGATCAGTCCGCTCGCGATCTGCCGCTCGAGGGCCTGCTCGCGCCAGCGGTCCCAGCCGCGGGCGAAGCGGCCGCGATAGCGGTCGAGGAACGACGGCGGTGCCTGGTGCGGCGAGTGGCACGCGCCGGTCGCCAGGTAGAGCAGGAAGGGCTTGTCGGGGTCGATCGCGCGCAGGTCGCGGATCAGGCCGATCGACTGGTCCACCAGGTCCTCGGTGAGGTGGTAGCCCTCGGCGATCGAGCGCGGCGGGCGGATCTGGTGGTTGTCGCTGATCAGCGCCGGCGCGAACTGGTGCGTCTCGCCGCTGAAGAAGCCGTAGAAGCGCTCGAAGCCGCGCCCGAGCGGCCAGCGGTCGCGCGGAGCGGCGACGTGACACTCGTCCTCGGGCGTCAGGTGCCACTTGCCGACCGCCCACGCGGCGAAGCCGTGCGGCGTCAGCATCTCGGGCAGGAATCCGTTCTCCCTCGGGATGCGCGCGGTGTAGCCCGGGTATCCGGTCGCGAGCTCGATGATGCGGCCCATGCCGTTCGCGTGGTGGTTCCGTCCGGTCAGCACGCACGAGCGCGTCGGCGAGCACAGCGCCGTGGTGTGGAAGTTCGCGTAGCGGAGCCCGTTCCCGGCGAGACGGTCGAGGACGGGCGTCTCGATGTCGGAGCCGAACGACCCGAGCTGCGCGAAGCCGACGTCGTCGAGCACGACGATCACGACGTTCGGCGCACCCGCGGCCGCGCGCGGACGCGGGTGCCAGTACGGCGTCGACTCCCAGTAGTGGCGTCCGACGACGCCGCGGAACGGATCGGGCATGAAGCTCTCCTGGGGCGCGCGCTCAGGAGAGCGGCGCGCACGTGAAGCGACGACGGGCCTCGTCCAGCTCGGCGAGCCGGTCCTCGCGCGCGATCAGCGTGCGCGTCAGCACGATGCCGCGCGCGCTCGGCGCCTCGACCAGCGTCGCGCCCGGCGGCAGCGCGACCTTCGTTCCCGGTGCGACGAGCACGAGGTCGACGGTGCCGGCCGCCGCCTGGCGATCGTTGACGACGAAGAAGTTGTCGGTGTTCGCCGCGAACATCGACAGCGACCAGTAGGCGTCGCCCGGCACGACCGCCCGGATGCGCACCGGCGCCGACGCGACGTCGAAGGCGCAGCCGGCGTAGAGCAGGTCGGGGCTCGGACGGACGATCGTGCGCGACGTCTCGTCGGCGCGCGGCGGGAACACGGCGCGGTTGAAGCCCTCGCGCTCCGCCATGACATTCGTCGCGACGCGCACCACGGCACGCGGCAGCAGCCACACGGTCAGCGCGTGCGCGACGACGGCGACCACGACCGCGAGCAGGAGCCAGCGGCCCCATCCGCTGCGCCTCACGAGCACTTCTCCCGCACGATCCGCGGCAGCGGCGTGCCCGCCAGGTCGTTCACGATCGACGCGTCCGGGTTGTACAGCCGAAGCGTCAGCGAGAACGGCTGCGACGCGCCGGCGCTCCCGGTCGAGATCCAGTTGCCTGCGCGCGGCGCGCCGCCGACGCGCACCGTGAACGAGCCGTCGGCGCCGCGCTCGACCGCCGCCCTGTCGACGGAGTGGCGGCCGTTCGAGCCGGGGATCAGGAAGTGGTCGTCGCCGTAGGCCGTGATCGACCACCAGCGCGCGTTCGGCTCGGTGCCGTCGACGCGGTACTCGCAGCCGGTGCGCAGCGCCGCGCCCGACTCGTCGGTGGTCGCGGTGTAGTAGACGGTCTCGCTCGCGTTCAGCGCCAGCAGCCCGCCGAGCGCGACGCCGGCGCGCAGGTACGGACTGGCGCCGGTCGAGCCGATGTGGACGTTGGTCGCCCAGACGCCGCTCTGGACGCCGCCCGACGAGAAATGGTTCCGCACGCCGAGCACCGCCGTCACGACGCCGACCAGCACGGCGCACACCAGCAGCGCGATCACGCCGAGCGCGCGGCGCACGTGTTTGCCGTTCCGTTGCCCGGCTGCCATCGTCGTCGGGTATAGCCGGCGCCGTCCGGAAGAGGAACCGTCGCGCGACCGGAGCGGTCCGGTGCGCCGCCCGAGGAGCCACGACCCATGTCCGAGCTGCGACACCGCACGCTGTCCACCAACGGCATCCAGATGCACGTCGCCGAAGCCGGCGACCCGGGCGCGCCGCTGGTGCTGCTCTGCCACGGCTTCCCCGAGAGCTGGTACTCGTGGCGTCACCAGCTGCCCGCGCTCGCCGCGGCCGGCTACCACGTCGTCGCCCCGGACATGCGCGGTTACGGGCAGACCGACAAGCCCGAGGACGTCCGCGCCTACACGCAGCTGCACCACGTCGGTGACATGGTCGGCGTGCTCGACGCGCTCGGCGCGTCCACCGCGACCATCGTCGGGCACGACTGGGGGGCGCCGGTCGCGTGGAACGCCGCCGCGCTGCGCCCGGACCGCTTCACCGCCGTCGCGGGCCTCAGCGTCCCGTGGGCGCCGCGCGCGCCGATGCCGCCGACCGGCCTGATGAAGATGATGTTCGGCGACCAGTGGTTCTACTTCCTCTACTTCCAGGAGCCGGGGAAGGCCGAGCGCGAGCTCGACGCGAACGCCGAGACGTTCCTGCGCGCGTTCCTCTACTCGATCTCCGGCGACGCGCCGATCGAGCGCCTGATGAGCATGGTGGGCGGACCGAAGACGGGGACGATGCTCGAGCACCTGCTCGTGCCCGACGCGCTGCCCCCGTGGCTCGGGGCCGCCGATCTCGCGTTCTACGCCGGCGAGTTCCAGCGCACCGGGTTCCGCGGCGGGCTCAACTGGTACCGCTGCGCGGACGCGAGCTGGGAGCTGACCGCGGCGTGGGCCGACGTGCACATCGGGCAGCCGGCGCTGTTCGTCGCCGGCGACCGCGACGGCGTGATCGCGATGATGCCGGGCGCGGTCGACACCATGAAGCAGAACATGCCCGGGCTGCGCGACGCGATCCTGCTCCCGGGCTGCGGCCACTGGACGCAGCAGGAGCGGCCGCAGGAGGTCAACGAGGCGCTGCTGGGCTTCCTGCGCGCGCTCTGACGCCGCGCGCGCTCACTGCACGACGACCGGCTGCTCCTGCACCAGCACGTTGTTGCTCTCGTCGGACTCGTCGAGCTCCGACATGCCGTCGACGATCATCACCACCCGGTACGCCCCGGGCAGTACCGGCACGACGGGCCTGAAGGGCAGCGTGCCGTTGCACGTGGTCGTGGCGCCGGCCTTCAGGCCGAACGGGAACTGGCACACGGAGAACAGCACGTCGTCGTCCGACGGCGTCGCGTCGGTCGACAGGTAGAAGCCGGCGAAGAAGCCGCGTGCGTTGCCGGCGCCGTCGTTGCGGATCGAGGACGCGATCGTCAGCGAGCCGCCCGTCACGATCGGCGATGACACCGCGAGCGTCACCGGCACCAGGTCGGGGCGCGGGCGCGGACCCATCACCGTCACCGGCAGCCGTACGCGGACGTTCCACGAGCGCAGCTCGATCGTCGCGTGGCGCACCGCGCCCGCCGGCACGGCGCTCTTGTCGACCGCGATCGGGAAGGTCGTGGTCGCGAGCGCGGCGACGGTGATGCGCGGCGGCGCCATGATCGACAGGTCGGGCGGCGCACTCACCGTCACGGTCCAGGTCGTGTCCAGCGCGAGGTGGCTGCGCGGGCGGCGCGTGACGACCACGTACCCCGGCGCGTCGGCCGGCAGCAGCAGGCTCGGCTGATTGACGGTCCAGAGGTCGGCCTCGTGGGCGGCGAAGTCCTCGGCCGCGACGTCGAAGGTGAGACCGGGATCGAGCGCCCGGCGCATCTGGACGCGTCCCGCGCCGGCGTCGAACGGATCGAACGGCGTGACGCCGTCCTCCTCGACCACCCGCCGCGCCTGGGCGGTGGTCATCAGGGCGGACTTGATCTGCCCCGGGGACCAGTCCGGTCGCGCCGCGGCGAGCAGCGCCGCCGCACCCGCGACGTGCGGCGCCGCCATCGACGTGCCGTCGATCGCCTGGAACAGCTCGCCGTCACGGAGCGTCGGGTCCGCGTGCTCCGGCGTGTCGCCGGCGAGGATCTGCACGCCGGGCGCGGCGAGATCGGGCTTCAGCACGCCGAGCCGTGCGCCGGGCCCGCTGCGCCCGCTGAACGCGGCCACCACGTCGCCCTTCGTCCGCGCCGGAATCGCACCCGCGAGCGCGGCGCTCGCGCCCGGGTGCGCCTTCAGGAAGGCGAGCAGCGCGGCGCCGTCGTCGTGCTCGAGGTGCACGGTCGGAACGAAGTGGTCGTCGGTCGCGACGCCGCGTTGCGACGGGTCGGCGGCGTCGTTGCAGAGGATCATGCCGCGCGCGCCGCGCCGCGCGGCCGCGAAGCTCTTCGCCGGGCGCGCACCGCCGCCGCGCCTGCAGACCACGATCGCGCCGGCGAAGGCCGCGTCCGCGCGGTCGTCGAGGCAGAGCGGGTCGCCGAAGTCGGCCGCGACCACCACCGGCAGCGCACCGTCGCTGCCCGACCTGATGGACGCTCCGGCGAGCTCCAGCCGCGCGCCGTCGGCGGCCTCGACGACGACGGTGCCGCGCAGCGTCCGCCGCGTCGTCGTCGCGGCGACCGTCGTGACCCACGGACCGAGGTGCTCGACGCTGTCGGGCGTCGGACCGTCGTTGCCGGCGGACGCGGCGACGAAGATGCCCGCCGCGTACGCGTCGCGGAACGCGAGCTCCACGGGGTCGGCGTACGGGTGGCGACCGCCGCCGATCGAGTAGTTGATCACGCCCACGCCGTCGAGGATCGCCTGCTGGATCGCCGCCACCGAGTCGCTGGCGAAGCAGCCGCCGCCCTCGGCTGGTCCGCAGACCTTGTAGGAGATGATGCGCGCGCGCGGCGCGACGCCGGCCACCGCGCCCAGCCGGACGTCGCCAACCGACGCCGCGACGCCGGCGTTGCCGGCCGCGGTGCTCGCGGTGTGCGTGCCGTGCCCGATCGCGTCGCGGGCGCTGCTGAAGTCCTCGGCCGGGTGCGGGCAGTCGGCGCACGCGTCGTAGGCGTCCATGAAGCGGTACGCGCCGATCAGCTTGCCGTTGCACGCGAACGGCGCACCGGGATTCGCGCCGCCGGAGAACGCGCAGGCGCGGCTACCCGGCAGGGGCGGATACGCCTTGCCGTCCGGGGACGGATCCGCGAACGACGGATGCTCGGGCCACACGCCGGTGTCGATGACCCCGATCACGACGACCTCGCCCGCGTCGCTCGCACCGCCCTGTCGACCCCAGAGCGCGCGCGCCCCGATCAGACCCACGCCGTCGGCCGCCGCGAGGCTGCGGCGCTCGTCGCGGTAGACCGCACGCACGCCGGGCAGCGCGCGGACCGCGTCCTCGGCACCGTCGGGCACGACCAGTGCCGCGCCGCCGACCACGACGTCGAAGCGCTGCGCGACGCGGGCCCCGGGCACCGCCGCCGCGAGGTCGCGCTCGAAGTCACCGATGCGCTTCGCGAGGTACCTCCGGTAGGCGGTCACCGCGCCCGACGACGCGGCGAGCCGCGCGCCACCGGTCGCGAGGCGGCTCGTCGCCGCGAGGCCAGAGACGCCGCCGCGGTAGGTCGCCACGGGCTCGGCATCGAGCTTGACGATCAGGCCGACTCGCACGTCGTCGCCGTGCGCTCCGACGGCGTCGGGCGTCATCGGTGACGCCGCGCGCGCGACGTTCGCCGTGAGCAGCGCGAGACACGCGGCGATGGTCGTCGCCGCACGACGGGAGCCGGACATGGTGCTGGTCGAACCTCGGGGGTTGGAACGGGCAGGACGGGAGACGAACGGGGCGGGACGCGGGGCTGCGGGACGACCGCGAGCAGCTGCAGGGTAGAGACGCGCACCACGGCGGTCAATCGTTCATTTCGCACCGGACGTTCGCCCTGTCGTACGCCTCATCGCCCGCTGCGACGTCGCCCTTCCGGCGGCGCGCCGCGATTGCGGGTTTCGCCTCGGCCGCGAAGCGCCGATAGCGTCGCGTGCGACGACCGGCGCGACGCACGCGCGGGATCGTCGCTTCACGGCGATGACGGAGGTGTGGAACGTGCAGCGGATCCACTCGACGTACCGGGGATCGAAGGCGCTGGCGGGGCTCGTGCTGGCGACGCTGCTCGCGGCCGCGTGCAGCGACGGCGACGGCAGCGGACCGCCCGAACCGTTCGACGAGCTCGGCGGCACGCCGCCGAGCGACGCCGAGCTCGCGACCTATCCGAAGGCGCTGCCCGCGCCGGCCTACGCGAGCGGCGCCGGCGCGACTGCGAGCATCGCCGCGACGCCGTCCTCGTACGTGATCCCCGAATCGACGCTGCCGCCCGTGCAGGCCCAGGGCACGGCGTCGATGCAGGGCTACCCCGGATCGTGCGAGGCGTGGTCCGCGGGCTACGCGAAGGGCTCGTACGTGGCGAACCTGTCGAACCGGCAGGACATTTAGAACCTCGCCAACACCGTCAGCACGGCCTACGTCTACATGACGGTCCTCGCCGAGGAGAAGAAGAGCTGCGGCGAGGGAACGTCGCCCGCCGACACGCTGAACTTCCTCGTCGCGAACGACGCGCCGAGCCTCGCGTTGATCCCGTACTACCCGGTGTGCTCGTACCCGCCCGGCAGCGAAGAGTGCCTCGACGCGGTCGACGTCGCACAGGACTGCGCGAACGACCCGCAGCTGTGCACCGACCTCGCGATCGGCAGCCGGAACGGCGTCGCGAAGCAGCCGCACGCGCAGGTCCTCGACGACGTGAAGACGTGGATCGCCGCCGGCAACGTCGTGCAGATGACGATCGTCGTGCCGATCGAGTTCGGCAAGTAGACGAGCGGCGTGTTCTCGGCGCCGACGTCGTGCGGCAGCGAAACGAAGTGCAAGATCTTCAACGGCATCGCCTGCGGCGCGAGCAGCACCACCGGCACCGGCTGCGCGCAGCACGGCGTCGCGATCGTCGGCTACGACGACGGCACGAGCGCGATCCGCATCCAGAACAGCTTCGGTCCGGACTGGGGCGAGAGCGACTACATGTGGATGTCCTACGAGACGTTCGAGGCGATCTACCTCGCGGGAACGGTCGCCTTCCCGCCGGCGACGCCGCTCGAGCCCGGCGCCGCGCGCGCCGCCGCGGCCGCCGACGCGGGCTGGCAGTGGGTCGACGAGCGCGACGCCGGATCACCGACGCCGCGCGTCCACCTGATCTTCGCGACCACGCTCGACGAGCCGCTCCGCGTGCACGACATCGCCGTGACCGCGCCGGACGGCACGCGCCTGGTGCACGACTGCGGCGGGCACGCCTTCCGGCGCGGCCACCACCACGTGACGCGGCAGGACGGCCGGCAGTTCGAGGCCGGCACCTACTCGGTGCGGCTCGAGGGCACGACACGCGCCGGCGAGGC
>Ga0194131_10008038_pt1 | contig 13907 bp, 11 predicted proteins | sample TA2KigO120mmetaG_FD_148631 | JGI IMG/M metagenome (GOLD analysis project Ga0194131, IMG submission 148631) | Freshwater microbial communities from Lake Tanganyika, Tanzania - TA2015053 Kigoma Offshore 120m | ecosystem: Environmental > Aquatic > Freshwater > Lake | place: Tanzania: Lake... | reverse complement strand
CGTCCGTGTCCGCCACGATGCAGTTGATCATGATCGGGTAACGGAAGGCCGAGGCATCGAGACCGCGTTCCTTGGCGCGCGCCTTCCAGGCGGTGATCGTCTCGATCTGCTTCTCGAGATTGCCGATCGAGGTTTGCATCGGCGGCAGGCCGAGATCGGCCATGACATGCGCGCTCTCCGGGCTCGCGCCGATCGCGCCATAGAAGTGAATCTTCTTCGTATCGCCGCGCGGCCGCAGCTCGATCTCCTTCGGCACCTCGAGCATAGGGCCCTTATAGGTGAACTTGCCTCCCTTGAGCGCGCGTTCGACGATGCGCCAGACATCCTCAAAGCGCTGGCGGCTCTCATCCATCTCGATGCCGAAGGCGTCATATTCGAGCTTCGCAGTGCCGCGCCCAAGGCCGAGGTGAAGCGGCTGATCGGTCAGCATGTTGAGCTGCGCGATGGTCTCAGCGAGACGGAGCGGCTGATACCAGGGCGTCACCAGCACGCAGGTGCCGAGCCCGAGCTTCGGAAAGCGCGCCGCCAGATGCGAGAGGAATGCGAGCGGGTCGGGTGTCGGAAAATAATCTGAGAAATGATGCTCGATCATCCAGGCGGTCGAATAGCCGAGCGCCTGGCCATGCGCGCAGTCGGCCAGGATCTCCTGATAGAGCGCCGCATCGGACAGGCCGGGCTCGCCGGCCGGCGAGGCGACGAAGCCGAAATCGATCTCGCGTGACGCCATGGCTGATCCGTTCCTGCTCAATCAATGGTTTAGGAATTAGACCTTTTTGAACCGGGAGCGTCAAGGCTTGCGGGCGTGGCGGCGTGCCATGGCCTCGAGCCGGTTTCGGCCCTCGATGATATGGGCGCCCATAGCGGCGGCGGCGGCCTCGCCATCGCGCGCTTCGATCGAGGCCAGGATCAGCGCGTGGAAGTCGTTCGCATTGTCCTCGAGCTGCTGAAAGATCGCGCCGATTGGCAGGAACATGCCGGCGCGCGCATCCTCGATCGCCTTCAGCAGCATCGGATTGCCCGAGGCCTCCGCGATCGTGAGGTGGAACGCGGAATCGGCGGCCTGGAAGCGCGCGATATTCTCCGGCGTCCGACGCGCCGCCGCGCTGCCGGTCAGCACATTCATCTCTTCGAGCGAGCGCTGAAGCGCGGCGAGATCGGCGCTGGTGCGGCGTTGGGCCGCCAGCCGTGCCGCCGCGCACTCGACCGCATAGCGATACTCATAGACGACACGGATTTCGTGAAGCGCGCCCAGCAATTGCCGCCGCTTGCTGCCGGAATCGGGCCGGCGCACCTCGATGCCACCGGTCGCGCCCCGCTTCACCTCGACGAGCCCCCGGTGCTGCAACACGCTGATCGCGGCACGCACCGTCGTGCGCGAGACGTTAAGCTGCAACGCAAGGTCGCGCTCGGCCGGCAGCCGATCGCCTGGCAGGAAACGTCCAAGCTGAATCGCGCGCTGCAGCTGCTCGAGCACCAGCTCGTGCGCGGCGGCAGGACGCACCGGCGCGATCGCGATCGGGCTCGTCGCCATCAATGGAATGGCCCGATTGTCGAGCGCTTTACCGCTTGGTCTAGGCACTATACCTTAATCCTTCAAAGGCTCTGCGCGTGGGGCGGGCAACACAACAAGGCGCGCAGCGGGGGATTATGGACAGGGATCAGGGAACGGCGGAAGGGCCCGTTGCGTACGACGCCATTCTGGGCGGACCCGCGCGCACCGGCACCCTGAGCGACAAGGCGCGCTCGAGCTATGCCTTGGCGCGCGAGGCGCTCGCCGCCGGTCGCTTCGATGATGCCGCGAATCTCGGTCGCCACACGGTCGAAGAGGCACGCGAGGCCTATGAGCTTTATCGCGACTGGATCGGACAGATCCGCGATTACCTGATCGAATACGGCGTCGCCGCGTCGATGGTGAGCGAAGGCGAGGCGCGGCTGGCGGTGTTGTTGCGGGCCCCTGACGGCCGCGCGTTCGATCTCGATGCCGGCTGGCGCGCCTACATTGAGGCGATCGAACGGTTCGCGACACTTGCAACCAAAGGCGATGCCGAGGCGGCGACAACGGCGCTGCGCGAGGCCTGGGCGCTCTGGCTCGACGCGCATGACAAGGGCTGCGATCAGGTTGGTGGCATGCTCGACCTCGTGGTCGAGCATCTGGGCGAGAGTCATGTCGGCCCGCTGTGGGACCGGCTGATGGCACCGATGTACGACTTCTATGATCGCTACGACACGGACAGTGCGCCGTGGCCGATCTCTTTTCAGCGTATCCTGACCGTCGCGATCGAGGCGCTGCGCGGCCATCTGAGCGGCCCGACGCGCGAAGGCGACATCGAGATCACGGACGAGAAGGATCGCGTGGTGCTGCGCTTCGACCCGTGCGGCTCGGGCGGCCGCTCGATGCGCACTGATCCGGTAACCGGCGAGCGCCCGCGCATGGAGGCACCGTTCGGCTTTCGCGTCACCACGCGTGCGCATCCGTGGTCATGGAGCAAGAAGGGCATCTGCGTCTATTGCGTGCATTGCTGCCAGCTCAACATGCGGATGCCGATCGCGAAGTTCGGCTACCCGACGCGCGTGGTCGAGCCGCCGACCTGGCCCGAGGCACGGATCGGCGGCAAATGCAGCTGGATCATCTACAAGGACCCGCGTCTCGTGCCCGATGCCGCTTATGAAGCGGTCGGCGAGATGAAGCCGAGCGCAATCGGCTCGGCCGCGACGCGCGCGCGTCGTCAGGGCAGGTCATGACAAGCGACACGAGCGAACCCGCGGAAGCGGCCCGGCGCCTCGCGGCCGAGGGCGTGCGCCTCATTCAAATCGAGCTGCCCGAGATGGATGGCGGCATGCGCGCCAAGCTGCTCTCGATCGCCAAGGCCGAGAGCGGCGCCGGCAGTGCGTTCTGCACCATCCTCTACGGCCTCACCACGGCCGATGACGTGTATGAATCACGCATCGGCAATTATGAGAACGGCTTCCCCGACTGGTTCGCGCGCGCCGATGCAGCGACGCTACGCCGCCTGCCCTGGCTCAACGACACCGCCGCCGCGATCTGCGATCTCTATGACGAGGCCGGCGCGCTGGTGCCGCTCGCGCCGCGCAGCGTGCTCCGCTGCGTCGCCGAGAAGGCAAGCGCGATGGGCTATGAGGCGCGCTTCGCGATCGAGTTCGAGTGCTATGTGTTCCACGCCGATCGCGCGCTTATGAAGGGCGGGCGCCAACGCGAGCTGAATTCCCTTTCGCGCACCTGGAACGCCTATAGCCACCTTCGCCTCGCCGATACCCGGCCCTTGATCGGCACGTTCATGACCCGCATGGCCGATGTCGGCGTGCCGATCGAGGCGTCGCACACCGAACTCGGCCATGGCGCGATCGAGTTTGCGATCGCGCACGCGCCAGCGCTCGAGGCCGCTGATCGCGCGATGCGCGCCAAGGCCTATTTCAAGGAGCTGTGCGCCGAGCAGGGCCTGGTCGCGACCTTCATGCCGAAATGGGACATGGCGCAATCAGGCTCCGGCGGCCATGTGCACCAGTCACTCTGGAAGGATGGCGAAGCGCTGTTCCTCGAAGGCGATCAACCGAGCGCGCTCTGCCGCGCCTATGCCGCCGGGCAGATCGCGACCGTCGCCGACTTCACCGCGATCCCCCAGGATGCGTTCATCGCCTATCGCCGCCCGAACGTGGCGGCCTGGGCGCCGATGAACGCATCCTGGGGCGTGGACAATCGGACGGCGGCGCTGCGCTTTATCTCGAAGCCGAGTGCCGCGGCCGCGCGCATCGAGCACCGCGTGTCCGGCGCCGATGTGAACCCCTATCTCGCGATCGCGGCGCAGTTGGCCGGCGGCCTCCATGGCATTGAAAACAATATGCGCGCGCCCGAGCCTGCGATCGGCAATGCCAGCATCAACCCCGCCTATGAGCGCCTGCCAAGGGACCTCGGCGAGGCGGCAGCGCGCCTGAAGGCGTCAACGCTTGCGCGCAAACTGCTTGGCGATGAATTTGTCGAGCACTTCGCTTTGTCGCGCGAGGTCGAGTGGAACCTATGGCAACGCTGGCTCGCCGAGACGGTGACGCCCTGGGAGCTTGACCGCTATTTCGAGACGATCTGAGAGGACCGCATGAACGCGCTCGACCGAGCGAGCATCGAAGCGCTGATCGCGCGCGGCGACATCGACACCGTGGTGTGCGCGACGCCCGACATCTGGGGCCGCCTGATGGGCAAACGCGTCACCGGCCGCACCTTCTTGAAAACCGCGCTCGGCGATGAGGGCCTGCACGGCTCGCTCTATGTCTTCGTGGTCGACATGGACATGGACCCCCGCCCCGGCTTCGCGCTGACGAGTTGGGACACCGGCTATCATGATTGTCACTACGCGCCCGACCTCTCGACCCTCCATCGCGTGCCCTGGCACGATAAGACCGCGATGGTGCTGTGCGATCTGCGCGATGAGCACAGTGGCGCGCCGGTTGCCGTGTCGCCGCGCGCGATCCTGAAGCGCCAGGTCGAGGCAGCGGCGGCGCTCGGCTTCGGCGTGAAATGCGCCTCCGAGCTCGAGTTCTTCCTGTTCAAGGACAGTTTCGAAGCCGCCTGGCACAAGGAATATCAGGGCCTCGACCCGACCTCGACCTATCGCGGCGACTATCACATTCTGCAATCGGCCAAGGACGAGCCGTTCCTTCAAGCGGTGCGCCGCCACCTCGATGACATCGGCATCGAGATCGAGTTCTCCAAGACCGAGTGGGGCCTCGGCCAGCAGGAGATCAATCTGCGCTACACCGATGCGATCGAGATGGCGGATCGGCACGCCCTCTACAAGAATGCGATCAAGGAGCTCGCGGCCCAGGCCGGCCTGTCGGCAACCTTCATGGCCAAGCCCTGGGCGCACGAGATCGGCTCATCCTGCCACCTGCACACGAGCCTCTGGAGTGCCGACGGCGCGACGCCACTCTCGTGGGACGGCAACGCACCCGGCCATATGAGCGCGGCCTTCGGCGCCTTCGTCGCCGGCCAGCTCGAGCGCACGCGCGAGCTCGCCTTTCTCGTCGGCCACACGGTGAACGCCTATAAGCGCTTTCGGCCCGAGAGCTTCGCGCCGACCGCGATCGCCTTGGGCGACGACAATCGCACCTGCGGCTTCCGGTTGTGCGGCCACGGCCCCTCCTTTCGCGTCGAGAACCGCATTCCGGGCGCGGACGCCAACCCCTATCTCGCCATCGCAGCCTCGATCGCGGCCGGGCTCGATGGCATCCGGCGCAAATTGAAGGCGCCCGAGATCTATCGCGCCAATGCCTATCGCGACGCGGCGCTGCCGCGCGTGCCGATGGCGCTGCACGAGGCCCTGCCTTTGTTCGAGCAGAGCGCGTTCGCCCGCGAGGCACTCGGCGCCGAGGTGCACGCGCACCTCGCCAATTTCGGACGGCAGGAGCTCGCTGCCTTCGACCATGAGTGCGTCACCGATTGGGAGCGCAAGCGCTATTTCGAGCGCATCTGAAGGGAGCATCGGCCGATGGCCACGAGCAGCATCAGCTTCGACTTCAAGGGACAGGTGGGCCTGATCGCGGGCGCCGGCGGCGGCATGGGCCTCGCCATCGGCAACGCGCTGATCGAGGCAGGTGCCGACGTCACGCTGATCGACGTGAAGCCGAAGCCGGCCGAGATCGCGAGCGGCCCGGGCCGGCACCTCTATGTGCAGGGCGATTTGACCGACGAGGCGCTGGTCAAGCGCGCGGTCGCTGACACGGTCACGCGCTTCGGCGGCCTTGATCTGCTCGCCAACACGGTCGGCGTCATCTGGTTCGGGCGCGACACCTCGGCCATCGACATGGATCTCGCGGTCTGGGATCAAGTGATGGCGATCAATCTGAAGTCGATGGTGATCACCGCGCGCCATGCCGTGCCTGAGATGAAGAAGCGCAGCAAGGGCGCGATGGTTCACCTCTCCTCGATCCAGTCGCTGCGCGGCGACATTAAGGTGCAGGAAGCCTACGGCGCCTCCAAGGGCGCGATCCGCTCGCTCTCGAAGTCGCTCGCGATCCAGTTCGCGGCCGAGAACATTCGCTCCAACTGCATCCTGCCGGGCTTCATCCACACGCCGATGCAGACGCGCATGGACGACCCCGCGACCAAGACCAAGTTCGCCGAGTTCGTGCCGCTTCGACGCATCGGCACGGCGGAAGACATCGCGAACCTCTCGCTCTTCCTCCTGTCCGACGCCGCCAATTTCATCACCGGCGCCGAATTCATCATCGATGGCGGGCGCACCGCGCTGCCCTGATCGCCAGACCCCAAACTAGGGAAACACAACATGACCAATGTCGTCCTGCTCACCGGCGCGATCGGCGGCATCGGTCGCGCCATCATCAACCGATTGGCGGCGAAAGGTTATGCCGTACTCGCCGGCAACATCGCGGTCGACAAGAAGCTGAACGGCAAGTCGGACCCCGAGGCGCCCGCCGGTGCGACCGTGGTGCTGCAACATCTCGACGTCACTGATACCAAGAGCTGCGAGGCCGCGGTCAAGGCGGCGCTGAAGCTCGGCAGCTTGAAGGGCCTCGTGAATTGCGCCGGCATCGTGCGCTTCACGCCGGTCGACAAGCTCAATGAGCAGGGCGCGCTCGATGTCTGGAACGTCAATGTCGTGGGCGCGCACCGGATGGACTGCGCGGCCACGCCCCATATGAAAAAAGGCTCGGCCATCGTCAACATCTCGAGCCTGACGAGCGCGCAAGGGCGGCTCAACGGCGCCTCGCTCTATGGCGCCTCGAAGAACGGGCTCATTGCGTACACCCGCTATCTGGCGGTCGAGCTGGCGCCGCGCGGCATTCGGGTCAATTGCCTCGCGCCCGGCTATATCGCCGTGCCAATGAGCCCCTCGATGAAGGCGGTTTCGGGCGGCGAGAAGAAGCTGATCAAGCAGGTGCCGCTCCGTCGCCTCGGCCGGGTCGATGAGATGGCGGACATCGTCGAGTTCCTGCTCTCCCGGCGCTCGTCCTACATGACCGGCGCGACGCTCATGGCCGATGGCGGCGTCACGGTGGCGTGGGGCTTGGGGCAAGACGATCTGATCGAATCACCCCCTCACCCAACTTCGGCTAAGCTCGCTGGTTGCTCGCCAAGCCTGCGTTTCCCTCTCCCCCTCGGAGCGGGAGAGGGGAGGGTGAGGGGGCGCGCGGCGCCAACCACATCTCACTCAACCACCCGGCCGCTCGACCAGCGATTGCAACTCGCTCAAGGTGAGGCCGCCATCGACCACGATGGTCTGGCCGGTGATGTAGCTGGCGGCGTCGGAAGCGAGGAAGGTCATCGCCGCGGCCACATCCTCGATGCGGCCGATGCGGCCCAAAGGCACGACCCGGCCGACCTCCGCGATCATGGCCGCGCCCATGGCGCGTAAGGAATCGGTATCGATCATGCCGGGCTCGACGCCGTTCACCGTGATGTTGTGCTTCGCCATCTCGAACGCGGCCGCGCGAATGAAGCCATTCACGCCGCCCTTGGACGCCGCGTAGTGCGCGAGCGCCGGCACGGCGGTGCGATTGCCGGTGATCGAGGAGGTGATGATCACGCGCCCGCCCTTCTGGTGCTTCATCGGCGGCAGGCAGGCCTTGAGCGTGAGGAACGCGCCCTTGAGGTTGATCGCGAGCACGCGATCCCATTGCTCGGGCGTCATGTCCTCGAGCCGATGCTCGGGGTAGATACCGGCATTGCTGCAGAGCACGTCGATGTGGCCGAAGCGCGCGAGCGTCGCGGCTGCCATCGCCTCCGCGCTGGCCCACGAGGTCACGTCAGTACGCTGGGCGATCGCCTCGCCGCCCGACGCCGTGATGGCCTCGGCGGTCGCGCGCGCGGCCGCCTCGTCGATATCGGCGATCACCACCTTGGCGCCAGCCTTCGCGAAGTGCTCGGCGATGCCCCGGCCGATGCCCTTGGCTCCGCCCGTCACGATCGCCACCTTGCCGTTGATCGACATGACTCGCCTCCCCTGCCCGCGCGGCCGGCCTCGTCTGCTCTGCGCCGCCGCGATAGAGTAAACACCTATCGCCAAATGATCGAGGTGCGCCGATGACCGATCTGTTCGCCAAGGACGCATTCGCCGGCAAGGTCGTGCTGATCACGGGCGCAAGCTCCGGCATCGGCGCCGGCACCGCCCGCGCCTTTGCCGCCCATGGCGCCGCCGTGATGGTCAATGGCCGCAACGAGGCGCGCACCCGAAAGGTGGCGGAGGAGATCACGCGCGCCGGCGGCCGCGCCCAGGCCAGCGTCGGCGATGTCGCCCGCTCAGCCTATTGCGACGCGCTGGTGGCGGAAACGGTGCGCGCCTTCGGCCGCCTTGATGTGCTGTTCAACAACGCCGGCATCGTGTTCAACGCCAAGCTCGATGAGACCGACGATGCGCGCTGGCAGCAGCTGATCGACACGAATCTGAGCGGCGCGTTCTATATGGCGCGGGCCGCGCTGCGCCCGATGAAGGCGCAGAAATCCGGCGTCGTCATCAATATGTCATCGGAATGCGCGCTGATTGCGTACGAAAACCTCGCGCCCTATAGCGCGACCAAGGCCGCGATCGCGATGATGACCAAGGTGATGGCGATCGACCATGCGCGTGACGGCATCAGGGTCAACGCGGTCTGTCCCGGCGATGTCGACACGCCGATGGTCGAGACCGGCTGGCAGCAACTGAAACTCACGCGCGAGGAAACTCTGGCGCGCCTCAACGCCCATATCCCGATCGGGCGCATCGGCCAGCCGCTAGATATCGCGAACGCCGTGATGTTCCTTTCATCCGACGCCGCGAGCTTCATCACCGGCGCGTTGTTGTCGATCGATGGTGGCACCACCGCGCGCTAGAGTCCCTTGCCGCGCACGCCTCGAACTGGAATCACTAGGGAGCCATGCACGTACGGCGATAGAACGCCGGCGGGGAAACAGCCGTGCATCGCGCCTCGGCAGCCAACGACGGAGGTCGCCATGATCACGCTCTACAACATGCCGCTCGCGCTCAACTGCTACAAGGTGAGGCTGCTGCTTGGCCTCCTGAACGTGCCCTATGAGCGCAAGCCGATCGACCTCTTGAAGGGTGAGCACAAGACCCCCGAGTTCCTGAAGCTCAACCCGTTCGGTCAATTGCCGGTGCTGACCGACGGCCACATCGTGCTGCGTGATTCCCAGGCGATCATGGTGTGGCTGGCTCACACCTTTGGCGCCGATTCCTGGATGCCGCGCGACCCCAACAAGGAGGCCGTGGTCCATGCCTGGCTCGCGGCCGCCGCGTTCGAAGTCCGGCTCGGGCCCTATGACGCGCGCCTCGCCAAGCTGTTTCCCTGGCTCTGCATCAACCCCAACACGGTCGTCGAGCGCAGCGAGCTCGCGCTGAACCTCTATAATGGTCGCCTCAAGGACCGCCAATGGATCGCGCTCGACCACCCGACCCTGGCGGATGTCGCGGCCTTCCCCGCGATCTCGCAGGCGCATGATGGCGAGATCAGCCTGAAGCCCTATCCCGCGGTCGAGGCCTGGCTCGAGCGCATCCGCAAGCTGCCGGGCTTTGTCGGCATCCTCGATTGACCGGAGCGGGCTGGGCGGCTTGAGGCCGCCATGATAGGCTTTGCGCTGCACCAGTCTGCGACCACCCGGAGGACGCTGCCATGGCATCAGGTACGGTTGAAGCCATTCTTCTGCCCCCGAAGGGAACCAGCCCCAACAATGGCGTCTTGCCGCTGCTGCTTTATCGTGGCGCGGTGAAGGTTGGACGCGACGATCCGGAGGGCGATGTCGAGCGCGCCTTCGGCGCCAACAATTGGGGCAATGGCTTTCGCGGCGATACCTTCCCGTTCCATCATTATCACTCGATCGCGCATGAGGTGGTCGGTTGCTCGCGCGGCAAAGCGCGCATTCAGTTCGGCGGCCCGGAGGGGCCGGTCGTCGACGTCACCGCGGGTGATGCCGTGCTGATCCCGGCGGGCGTTGTCCATTGCCGGGTCGATGACACCCCGGGCTATTGCTCGGTCGGCGCTTATCCGCCCGGCCAGCAGCCCGATCTCTGCGTGTTGTCGCAAGGCGATGCCGACTACGCGAGCGGACGGAAGGACGCCGAGGGGCTTGCGCTCAAGGTGATCGGCACCAAGGAGCTGCCGGTGACCCAAGCGACGATCGCCAGGACGCCGCTGCCCCCGAACGATCCGATCGGCGGCGGAAACGGCGCGGTCCAGGCGCACTGGCTCAAGCGCCAGGTCGCTTGATGATTGGGGCGCGGCACGGCCCTCGCGTCGCGCCTCCGGTGTTTTCCACGACGATCAAATGGGCCCTGCGCGCGACCGCGCTGGCCGCGACGCTGGCGCTCGCGCCATCAGCCTTTGCCGAGGGGAAGGCCGACGTCGAAGGCCTGTGGGAGCTGTTTGCCAAGAACTGCAAGGCCGTCGTGGTCGCTGACGATCCGGCAACGAAGGCTGCGGGGCTATTCGGACCGCCCTCCTCCGGTGGCATGACGGAAGACGGCGCAATCGCGGTCGGCGCAATCGAAGTCGATAAGCTCTTTGGCAGCCCTGACCTCGCGCTTGTCACTACGACGGTGCACCAATATTAAAATGGCCGCACCGTGCAGTGCATGATCCAATTGCTGAGGCAGGACCCGGAATGGAACCGAATTGTTGAAATCGCCCGCGAGCGCGCCACGACGTCGTTTCCCGAGGTCAGCGTCGCCGCCGGCGGGCGAGTGAAGCCGACTTTTGTTCCCGACGACCTGCCATCGGATGCAAAGATGGAGGACGTCACGTTCCAACGCCTCACGAGTGCGGATTTTCCGCCGCACGCAGTGGTCTCCGTACAGGTCATGCCGCAGGTGATCATGCTTATCTATTTTGTGCATCAACCGAGCGACGATTGACCGATTTCCTCGGGCCCGCGAGCCCGTTTAGAAACCGGCGGCCGCACGCTGCAGCGAATCATCCATCGGCGCGAGAGGTACGAATCCCGACAGGTCGTCGCCGCCTGCAACGCGCATATGATTGAGCACCGCCGCATCATCGTGCAGCGCGAGGCGCCCGATCGGTGATGCGTCACCGTCGAGCACTTCTGCCACACTCAGGCTGACCGTCGGGCCGCGCAACTGCGCCTTCACCACGATGTCGAGCCGGCCGGCAATCCGGTCGCCATCGCCACCATCGGTCTCATAGGTGAAGCGCTCGGCACCCGCGATACCACCCCTCGGCCCGGCATAGATGTAGTCGCCGTCGCCGAAATCGATCGTGATCTTGCCGCCAAGCGCGGTCTCGTAGGTGCCGCTTTCCGTCACCGTGATCAGCGCGCCAGACTTACCAACGAAGCTGAACGACACCAGGCGGCCCACGCCGTCGGCGCCCGGCACCGGCACCACGCCGTCCGCGCCGTCACCGCCGATGACGTCGTCGTCGACCAGGAGATTGCCGCTGGAGATCGCCGCGCCAGGCCCGCCATCGACATCGCCGAAGCCGGCCGAGAGCTGTTGCGCGCTCTGAAGGTCATCGATGATTACGATCGAGCGGTTGGTGCCATCGAGATCGTCGGTACGATCAAGATCGTCGATGAAATCACCCGCCGTGTTGATGCCGACCGTCTTGATCGTCAGGTTCGGAATGCTGCCGTTGTAGAGCTTTTCGACATCGAAGGCATTCGGATCGAAGCCGCCATCGCTATTGTTGTTGCCGCCATCGGTCAGGAAGAACAGCCGATTGTCCGAGGCGGCGAGCGGTCTTGGCTGAACGACCCCGGGTCCGCTGAGCGTGCCGCTGAACCAGTTGGCCGCGGCATCGAGCCCGCCCTCATAGCGCGTGCTGCCGAGATTGCCACTGAAGTTCGGCACGGGGTCATCCTGATCGGCCAACAACTGATCGAAAAAGGCCTGCACCGCCGTAACGCCAGGCGCCACTTCCTGCAGCGCCGCACCGATCGAGGCAAAGGTCTTGTTGATCGCCACGGGAGCCACCACCACGTCGGGCGGCCCAAATGTCACCAGCCTGCCCTGGAATGCCGAGATCAGGATCGGACCGACCACGCCGACCGCGCGCGTCTCGTTCAGCAGCGCCTCAAGCGCGGTGATCGCGGCCTCGAGCCTGGTCTCGCCGCTCGGGATCTCGGCGCTCATGCTGTTCGAGACATCGATCACGAAAGCGAGGTTGAACTGATTGGCACCGGAGATCACGGTGTCGGCCTTGGCAAGCGTGACACCATCCCCCGCATCGTCGAGCATGGTGAGGCTGAGATGGCCGCTGCTTTGGCTGCCGCTCGCGTCCTTGATCGTGAAGCCGACGTCGAGCCGAATCGGATCGTCGGCCTCGCGCTCGCCGGCATCGGGGTGATCGAACGGCGCGATCTGCTCGTAGCGAAACGCAACGCCGGTGCCTGGCCCATCGCCGTCGAGCACGGCCTTCAGCGTCGCGACAAGCTGGCCGTCATGCTCGCCGCCATCGATGATGGCGCGAAGCTCAAGTCCATCGGCCGAGACCTGCCAGATGACCGGTTGACCGCCGGAGGTCGCCGCCCAATCGTTCGGCGCCGCGGTTTCGGGATCATCGACGCTCACCGTGGTCAACCAGGTGAACGCGCCGCTTGCCGCCGGCCCATCCACGCCGAAGCTCAGGTTCAACGTGCCCTCGGCGATCTCACCGTCTCCGGCGGCATCGGTGCCGGCGCTGACCGCGCCGCCGACCGCCTCGATGCCGGCCTCGCGACCCAGCGCGGTGGTTTCGCCCGCCGAGGGATCGAAGTCGTCGTTGAGGATCTGACCGGCCCCGGATTGGCTTTTGCCGCCGCTCGACACGGTGACAACAAATCTCTCGGTCGGCTCGAAGATGTCGTCATCGATCGTGCTGATCGAGATCTGTCTGGTGGTCTCCCCGGCACGTAACGTGATCGTCTCTATCACCTGGGTATAGTCGGGGATGCCGATGCCGCTCTCGCCGACGCCGTCATGTGCGCTGTCATCCTGTGTCGTCACCAGGACGACCAGGTCCTCCGTCGTCGGCTTCGACAGCGAAATGGTGAAGACTGCGGTATCGCCTTCGATGACGGTTGCGTCCGAGATCGAGATGGTGGGCGTCGAACCGCCGCCCGGATCCTCGCCGCCGGGATTTTCCCCGCCGGGCGTGCTGCCGTCCCCGCCACCGGCGCCTGTGCTGGAAAGAATTTCTTCGCTGTCGTCGAACACCGGCTCGGGCGTGCTGAACGCGAGGCTCGTATAGCCCAGCGCCCCCAGGCGACCGAGGCCGCTGCCGATGTCGCCCGGTTCGAGCGGCGTCACCGCATGCCCGTTGCTCGTGTTCGCACCAGGGTTGAAGCCATCGCCGGCACCGGGCTCGACCTGCGAGAGCGAGATTGTCTCGCCATCGAGTCCTTCGCTGTCGCTCGCAGGCTGCAGACCGGAGACCATGCCGCGCAGAGTTCCCGGCAACAAAGCCTGCATCGGCTTCAGCAGGGCCGAGAGCTCATCCGGCGCGAGATAGGTCGTCTGGCGCGGCATCGTTTCGTGCTGACGCACGAGCGCCGCCTCCAGCCGCTCGTCGAGCACCAGCGAGCCGCCGGTGTTGTACACATTCACGAGGCCAAGCACCTCGCAACCCGATTGCCCAACGCAACCATTGGAGCGCTCGGGCGGCAGCACGATCTGCGTCAGCTGACCCTCCGGGCGCGCCTCGACGGCAACCGCCGTGCCGCGCACGCCAATGGTGGCGACTGGCGTGCGCACCACCATGCGCTCGGGATCGTTGTTGGCGATCTGGCCTGAGACGAAGACGAAAACGCCCTCGAGCACCGAGAGGCTGGATTGGCCCCGCAGGCTCGAGGCATCGAAAACGAGCTCATCCAACACCAGGCGCGCCTCTTCCCCGATCGTGAAGGTGCTTTGATCGACGAACAGGATGGCGAGCGCCGCCTCGGGCCCGGT
>Ga0194131_10008037_pt1 | contig 13909 bp, 13 predicted proteins | sample TA2KigO120mmetaG_FD_148631 | JGI IMG/M metagenome (GOLD analysis project Ga0194131, IMG submission 148631) | Freshwater microbial communities from Lake Tanganyika, Tanzania - TA2015053 Kigoma Offshore 120m | ecosystem: Environmental > Aquatic > Freshwater > Lake | place: Tanzania: Lake... | reverse complement strand
GACCAAGTCTGCGTCACGGATGAGTGCATCTTCGGTTTCGCGGACGCGCCGGCTACCCGTGGAGCTGGCCTGGAAGTCGTCGCAGCAGTAGTAGATCACCATCTGTCCGTTCAGGACCCTGATCAGCTCCAGGGTCAGGGGGGTCGGCAGCCAGGTCCAGATAATGGGATTGTCGAAGCGCATCGTGCGGGTCCAGCTTCGAAGCGTCCAGTACATCAGCATCTTGTTAATAGCGCGGGCTGCTCTGGAATAGGGGAAAGGCAAGACCAGCGGAGCATAGACATACACGTTATCCATGACCTTGCGGATGCCCCGGATGCCCTTGCGCCAGTTGAGCAGGCGATGCTTCAGGCGCGGTAGGTCTCCGAGACGAATGCTTCGCACGCCGGTATTCTCGATGAACAGCACCCGGTGGCCCTGTCGCGCCAAGGTGGACATGATCTCCTGATGCCCCTGCCAGATGAAGTCCCAGTCAATGGTCGAAATACAGACAACGTTTGGGATTTCGGCTTTCATCATTCCCATCGCAAACCGTGAATGACGTCCGGTCAGGCTCCCGGCTTCATGCCTCTCGCGACCCAGCCGGCAGCCATCTTGAACTTCGTGATGCCGATGTCCACAAGGTTGCAGGACGCGAGCAGGGCCACCACCTCGTCGCGGCTGTACCGGACCTCGATGGGAGCCCCAAAGCGGTCCACCAGATCTCCGTGGAGCGAGAACGGCGATGTGCCGAAGTTGAACGGCATCTTCTCGGTCACCGGCCGCGTGCGGCGAAACCATCCCATGATCCTGGCCGGCACGGTGAAGGTCACGAAGACCAGCGGAGACAGGAGCCAGCACAGGCCGCTCAGCAGCCGTGTGTTCATGCCGGTCGTGATCCGCCTGATCCCGTTGACCAGCTTGAGCGGAACGGCCTTCCAGGCATTGTCCGCGTGGTCCTCGTACAGATAGAGCGCGGTCGTCCCCCCGGGCTTGAGGGTCCGGGCGATCTCGGCCAGGCCCCGCTTGGGATCGCTGGTGTGGTGAAGGACGCCGAAACTATAGGCGAAATCGCACGCCCCGTCCTTCAACGGGATCGAAAGGACCGACGCTCGCACGACGTGCACGTTCGGCAGCGACTCGGTCCGCCGCCGCGTTTCGTAGACGCCCTCGCTGATGTCCAGGCTGATGACCTCCACGTTCGGATGGCGGGCCGCCATCGTCTGCGTATCGGCGCCGCTCCCCGATCCGGCATCCAGACCGATCCGCCCCCGGACCACCGGTTCTTTCAGGGTCTCCTCGACCTGTTCGACGTGGCTGTCCCCGTCCGATTCCTCGGAGGACTGACCGGACCAGAGCTGACTGTAGAGGGCGATCGTACCGGGGAGACGGTCATCCTGCCACGGCGCCTCGTCGATCATCAGAGGCACCGAGTTCACAATCGGATAATCCTGCCGGCAGGAACGGCAGGTGAGACGGCCCGACTCGATCTCCAGCCGGCTGCACTCGATGCAGCCCGAGGCGGGGGGCATCTCATGGGTCCGATGCCGCCCGCAATACTGCCGGCAGGAAAATAGCTCCTGCGCGACGGTCTGCCTCGTGGACGTCTGCTCCGGAGCCACGTCGAGCGGTCCGTGGCACCGGACGCATTGCAGCAGCTCCACCAATCGAAATTTCATCGGGAGAACGATTCGAGCAACGTCATGGACGGGGCTTGAGCTCTCGCAGGGCCAGCGCGCCCGCGGCTGTCAGCAGGAGAATGACCGGCATGACCATCAGCCGGTGGCGCCCCTCCACGTAGGACAGGCTGTGGATCAGCGCCATCCACAGTGGAATGCTGAGCACGATCCATGCATAGGCGTTCCCGGTCTCTCGGAACGCGACCCGCAGCCCGAGAATGGCTAGTGCCAGCATAATTCCATAGAGCACCTTGTAGGCAGCGACGAGACTGACCGGCACCCATTCGTAATGAATGGCCGCGTAGGTGGGCGTGAACCACCAGAAATAGTACAGCTTTTTGAAGCACCGCACGAGAAACCCTGCCGGGTCCCGCCGGATATAGCGCAGTGCCTCTTCCTTGAAGAGCGCGCTTTGTCCGGCTTCGGTCGCCTCGGCGATTTTCTGCTGGAATTCCACCGGAGCGGCGCTGAATTGCGGCCGTCCATCCAACGTCAGGCCGGTGCCAGTGCTGTTGGGATTGTTGCCCCGCCACAGGGCCTCGCCGGAATAGGTGGTGATGAAGACCGGTTGCCCGTGCAGGAGGGAGTTCCGCGCCATCCAGGGAACAAGGATCATGGCGGCGCCGGCAAGAATCAAAGCGGCCGGCCTGAGGATCGTCATCAGATTCCGCCGCTCGACCCAGACCCATACCCCCAACATGCCGAAGAGGCTGAGCTCGTCGGGCCGCGTCAGCACCGCGATGCCGATGACTAGGCCGCAGGTGAACGCGAGGCACCGGTCCCCCGACCGGGCGACCAACAGGATCAGTCGGGCGGCAAGGAGCATCAGCAGCATGGTCAAGGCATTGTGATCCACTTTATAGGATTGGTAGATGACCAGCCCCGGCTCCACGGCCACCAGCAGGGCGGCGAGCAGCCCGGTCCGATGATCGAAGACCTGGCTGCCGAGGAGATACGTGAGCCACAGGACGAGGCTGGCCACGGCCAGGTGGAACGCATAAAAGAGGCCCAAGCCGGGTCCCCAGATCAGATGCAGGAGATAGGAGATCACGGGGAAGATCGGGGAGAAGGATACGCTCGCCCGGCCGCCGTAACTCGGCATCGTCAAGCCCTTCCCCTCCATGAGCCGCTGCGCGATCACCTCAGGCTCCCAGGCCTCGCCCTGCCACCCATGGGTGCTGAGATAGAACAGCAGCATGCCGAGACGGCAGATGAGTCCGAGTCCGATCACGGCCAGCACCGCGCGATGGCGGTGAACAAAGACGGCGGCCTGCTGCCAGCGGCCGATCGGAACCGGGCACTCACCGGCAGCGACGCCGTTCATGCCGCGTCCGACCTCCGCTCATAGAGATAGAGAAAGATATCCGGGCGAAGGCCGAGGGAGCTCGGCATCAGCAGGTGCCCCATGTCGGGATAGCGGAAGAGCAGCCGGAATTCCTCAGGCGGCATCGGATATTCGTATCCCAGCAGTCCCCGGTCCTGTTCGTCGTGCTCGCTGTAGTAGTTGCGCGCGACGTCGTGGTTCATGTGGAAGAACCACCATTTCGTCGCGCGGGCGATCAGGCGGGTGTAGTTGTGCACCGCGTCCTCGCGCATCTCTCCGAGGCTGTTCTTGTTGAGGAACAGGTCGACGGATCGTGGAGCCAGCTTGTGGATGTCGTAGCATGGGAGAAAGATCAGGTCGTATCGTCCGGCCGCGTTCGGCGTGAACTCCTCCTCGCCGTATAAAAGCGCCCGTTTGTCCGGAAAGGCCTTCATCATGTAGTAGGCCGCCAGGCAGAGCGTCTCCGGCAGATCGAGATCGACGTAGGCAAAGGACTCCAGGTCCCGAAGGATGAACCAGGCAAATTTCCCGTAGCCGGCCCCGAGCTCGGCGACGACGGGCCGGGTGCCGCCTTTCAGGAGTCCCGACAGGAGCGTCCCATGAATTTCGTTGAAGAAGGAGCCGGGCCCCACGAAGACCCCGTTGATGTAAGCGCCGGCCTGGTTGCCCGTCGTGGGATAGCTCAGCCGGGAGACCGGTTGGCGGCCGTCATAAAACCACTTCCACAGATCGAGCTGCCGGTGGAAGACGGCGTTCCGGAGATAGCGGGATTTTAGAAAGGACCCGGCGCAGTCACGGATCAACACCGTCGATTCGACGGCATGATCGCGCGGCCATGCGCCAAAGTTTTGGAGGAAGTAATGAAACCGTGCGACGTCATGGTCGCGCAGGCCGGCCAGGAGGTCGGCATAGGCATCGGCCAGGATCCGCTGCCAGAAGGGCGAGGGCTGATACAAGGCGCCGGCCTTCTCCTGATCGGCCTTCATCCGTCCATAGGCATGAAAGATCCGCTCCACGAGCGCGCGGTCTTGCGGGTCCGCGGCCACCAGCGCCGGCGCGTGCAGCGTAACCACCCCCGCAGCCGGATCGTGGAAGAGATGCGCCAGGCCCTGGACCCACGGATGGAGCCGGGCCCGGACCGCAGCCCAGAGCCGCCCACGCCGGATTTTCGCCAGCACCTTTTCCAGAAATGTCGGACGCGGTTGCAGCAGGACGTCCGGGCGCATCGCGCCGGTCCCACTCTCGCCGGATTCAGTGGATGTCAGGTTCATCGTCACACCAACCTTACGAGCGCACGGCCACACATACCTTCCAGACGAGCCGCCTGAGCATGCGCGCGGCCATCAGGCTGAGGGGCGCCGCCATCCGATAGGGCAGCACATCACGGAATGGGGAGACCGACAGGGTGTGTACCTCGAATTTCGAGAGCCCCAGCTCCGCATAGGGCAGGCGGCCCGCTTTGATATGCCGGTGCACCGAGTCGCCATGGTCGGGATGGACGAGCACGAGCAGCCCGCCCTTGGAAGAGGTGCCGTGCGCAGGCCGCCAGGTATTTCACGTGGACGGACAGGTCGCTGGTCCTGACGAACGGAAGGAATCCCTTGCAATGGACGAGATCGAACCGGCTGCCCAGGTCCGTGTCGCCGCCGAATCCTGTACAGATAAAGCTGCAGTCGGGGTACTTCTCTCTGGCGTAGGTCACGCCGGCCTCGGCAATGTCGATGCCGGTGACGGCCGCGTGTGAGACGATCCTTTTCAAACTGTTCGTGATGGCCCCCACCCCGCTCCCGACATCCAGGATGGAACGGATGCCGTCGAGCCGATGCCCAAGGCTGCAGGCCAGCTCCCGGGCATAGGAGAAGGCCAACCGGTCGCTGACGGTGGAGTGCGAGCACGCCCAATTCCCATCCTTGCCCTTGAGCAAGGCGTAGTAGGAGCCGAAATGGCCCTTCCCGGAGAAGTTGCCGGCCTCGACGGCAGCAATCTCGCGCGCCTGCTGCGCCAGAAGCTCTTCCGGATCAAACCACATGATCCATCCCCTTCGGTCGCGATCGCGGGATCCATTGCCGCCAATCCCACGCGCCCCTGATCTTTTGCAGGAAGACCCGCTCCGAGTCCGCGGCGACGATCTCCGTCCGCCTGAGAAGGAGCCGGTCGGTCCCGGGACGGTTGATGCCTGAGCGGCTGCATACGCCGAGGGCATATCCGGCGCGATGGGCCTCTTCCCTGACGCGGGCATCGACCGACCCATGGGGATACGCAATCGATGTCACCGGCTTGCCCAACAGGTCTTCCAGATACTTTCGGCTGTCGCACAGCTCGCGGCGCAAACTGACCCGGTCGCACTGTTCGAGCGGCGTATGGCTCACCCCATGGGAGCCGATAGTGACGGACGGCATGCCGGCCAGCTCGCGCAGCTCCCCCGCTGTCAGGTAGTCGCGATCGTGGCTTTGGATGAAGGCCACGGTGGCAAAAACCGTGAACGGGATGTGGTGCTTCTCCAGAATCGGACGCGCCTTGTGGAGGTTGTCCTTGAACCCGTCATCGAAGGTGACGGCGATCTCCAGGCAGGAACCGTCCTGCCGCGCCTCCTGCAGAGGCACGAACTTGACCCATGGCAGCTCACGCAGCCACGAGAGCTGGCGCTCGAACCGCTCCGGCTCCAGGCTGATGCCGTAGGCATCGTGCGTCACGGCGCCGCCGATGGAATGGTACAGCAGCACCCGGAGGCCCGACCGGTACCCGAGTACCAGCGAGGACGCTTCGCCCAGGATTCGAGCCCCGAAACGCCTGGCGGTCATGCCTGGCTCCCCCGGTATCGAACGGCGAGGTTGATGCCGGCACGCAGCCACCAGGCGTTCGACCATTCCCACTCCCCCGCCTGCTGGACGACCTCGTCGCTGAAGCCGCGCTTGAAATGGTTGACGCCTTCGGTGGCCGCCGTGCCCGGAGCGATGCCGCCGAAATCAAATTGCCGGATTCCCTGAGCCTGCAGATACTCCATCAGCCTGTAGGCCATCGCGTAGGCGGCGCTCGACTTCCGTCCCTGAGCGCCGGTTGCCGCCATCCAATAAAAGGCCTTTCGCTCGAAGAGCAGCACGAGGCAGGACGTGACCGGGCCCCCTCCGTCGTATCCGGTGAAGACGACCGCGCGGGATCCCAGGACCTGGAGCAGGTTCCGGACTTCACCCGGATGCTTCTTCAGCGCATCGAGCTGCTTGGCGCGGACCATCTCATCGTGCAGCCGAACCAATGCATCCCTGGATTCCTCGTCGTTCGCCGCCCGCCACTCGAGATTCGCCTTGAGCGCGCTCTTGACATAGTAGCGATGCTTGCCGGTCATGCCTTGCATCACATCATCGAGAGACTGTCGCAGATCCACGTGCACCGAGAATCCCGTATTCACCGGAGCCGATGGCCGGACAAGACGCCGGTTGAGCGCCTCCGCCACGGCACTGTCCACGGGGGTGTAGCTATCGAACCGGACGTAAGAGTTCCGGTACGCGCTCTCGAGAGTCTCCAACAGGCTGAGCAGCAGTTCATCGGGCTTCCGCCCGGTCTGGTCCTGGAAATTGAAGACCGGTCCGCCCGGCGCCCATCCCACCATGATGCCGGGCAAAACCTTCGTGAGGATCTGCGCCATCCCGACGATCGCCCCATGGCTATCCCGGGCCACCCACCGTGCCGGGGTCCAATTCGACAGCCGCTTGAACTCGCCCCATCCATGGGACTGAAAGACATTGCCGTCCGGCGATGCGGCCAGCGCCGCATCCCACTCCCGGCCCGGCGGATCCGGCCATTCACTCCACACGGTTACCACAGGAAGGGCACGACCATGACGCGCCAATAATGGTCGGGCGCATGCATCCGGACCGCGCTGGGGAGCCGCCCTGGCCAGGAGACAATCGGCACGCCCAGGCGCCGCCACTCGCCGGTCATCGATTCGGAATCTTTCCCCATATAGAGGAAGGGGAAGCCCTGAGGGACGACCCCATCCGGCAGGCTGTTGAACAGCGGCCGCACGTCAGGGACATCGGCCAACAGCTCGCGGCACGTCTGATAGAGCGCGCGGCGGCGTCCCCGCTCCGTCGACAGGTCGCCGCGCCGCAGCAACCGGGCTGTCAGCGACGAACAGGACTCCTGCGGCATGGCCGTCTCCGCATCGGAGACGGAATCAGGCGCTGCGCCGAGCGTCCTGCGCAAATTCGTGATCGCGCCAAGCACGGCGCGCGCGCCCCGCAGGCCCGTCAGGCCGATGAATCGTTTCACCGGAAGCTTGGCCCGGTACCGCCATTCGGCGGTCAGGCACGGTCCCTGGAACGAGAGCGCTGCGCTTCCCGGCCCGTCAGGCCGGTTGTCCACGAGCGCGGCACCGTTCGGGAGGAACAGCGTCTTCCGCAGGCTGAACACGCCGAGGTCGCCGCGCCGTCCCAGCGGGGTGTTCCCTTCCGCGCTCAGGAATCCATGGGCGTTGTCTTCGATCAAGGCCGCGTCATGGACCCGGCACCACTCCCTCATCTCGCTGAGTGGCTGGGGGAACCCGAAATAGTTGACCGCGACGACAGCCCGAACACCCCGGGCATCGGCATCCCGGAAAACGTCTCGCTCGGGCCGGAGGGTATCATCAATCTGGTAGAAGCGCGGCACCGCACCGACGAATGCCAGGCTGGCCAGGACTTCCTCGCAGAGAAAGCCTGGCAGCAGCACGACGTCGTTGCGACCCACGCCGGCCCGGTGCAAGGCTTCGGCCAGGGCCTGCCGGCCGTAGGCATAGAACAACGTGGACCGTGCCGGCAGGATCGCCTCCAATTCAGAGCTGGTCCCGGCCGAACAGCGGGCCGTATAGAGGCTTAGAACCGTTCGCTCGAGACCGTGACTGGGCAAGGCCAAAGACATGTGACGGCGAGAGATCAGGCGTGCGCCTCGATTCGGACCTGGGCCTGTCTGGCGAACAGCCCGGCCAACGCCGGCGCATAGACGGCCAGCGCCGTCTCAACCCCAGCCGGGTACGGACTCGGCCGGCAGCGCAGATCGGGATGGAAGAACAGCTCGGAATAGCCATGGCTCGTGCGGACGCTCCCCCCACGAAACTGCCTCCAGATCTGCATCCATCCCTTCGGCGCCAGGCGATTCAGCTCCATATAGGTGGTCGCGCCATGGCAATGCAGACGCCGGCCGAAGAGGCGATAGACGGCGCGCAGCAAGAGCGCGGGGTGGAGGTTGTAAATCTCCATCGCAAACCGCTCGTGCAGGACCCGGTCGAGCTCCCGCAGGACCGACGAGAGCACTGTCCCTGAAAAATGCTGGAACACCTGCACGCTCCAGACTCCGGACATGCTGCGCTCACGAAGCGGCAGCGCGGCGGCGTCGGCGCAGACCAACGCCACCCGATGATTGGCCGGGCCCAGGACCCGCCGAGCCAGGAGCAGGTTCCCGATGGACGCATCGACGCCGAGCACGCAGGCTCCCGTATCATCGGCAGACCAGTGCCATCCAAGCCCCACCCCGATGTCCAGGATCCATTCCTGAGGAGCGAACCGCCGCCTGAAGGTCTCGGCGTGCTGCCGCATGATCGGCATGCAGTGATGCTTCCCGATCAATTCGAACAAGGCGTCCCGGCTGCTGTGCAGATAGGGGGCGGCGACTGCATTCCGCCATCTCAATTCTTCCTTCTGGGCCGACTCCCGGCCGGTCAGCAGGATGGGGATCCCTTGCTGGACCGGGTAAGCACGCCGGCACTGGCTGCAGCGGACGGCCGACCGCTCCCCTTCCACGTCCAGTGGCCCCTTGCAGTCCGGACAAACAAGGACTGACTCCGCGGCGATTCGCAGCATCCGCCATTGCGCGTCTTCGACTTCCATCGTCGCCGGTGATGTCATGGCCGTTGTGTTCAGCCTGCAGATCGAGAGCCGGCCGTGCGGAGGACGCCCCGCATACCGAACGACACCGCGAGCCGGGCGAGGCGATACAGGAAGCCGCCCAGGGTGGTCTTGTCGCGATGCCGGATGGCGATGCGGGTGAAATTCTTCCAGTGCTTGAAGACGCCGCTGGAGGTGATGTTCCCCGGCCGGTCGCAGTAAGAGCCCAGCACATCCCCAATGAACTGCGGCCTGATCCAGGGAGCCATGCGGACCCATAGCTCGTAATCCTGGCAGGACATCAGCGAGACATCGAACAGGCCGGCCTCGCACAACAGACTGCGCCGGCAGGTCACGGCCGACGTCGAAAACAGGTTCGCGTGATAGAGCTGGGCGCTCAACGGCAGGGACGGATCATACCGGGCCTGGTAATCGAGGACCGCCCGCGTGCCGTCCATGCGCCGGTGCTCTTCGCTGTGACAGAACAGATTCGCATCCGGATGCCGGCGGATTGACTCGGCGACGCGCTCCAGCTTCTGCGGCGCCCACAAGTCGTCGGAATCGATGAAGGCGATCCATTCGCCGGTCGCATGCTTGATGCCCGCGTTCCTCGCCGCCCCGGGCCCACGGTGGCCGCCTTCCACGACTTCCCATCGCACGTCCTGCCGGCTGGAGAGCAGCTCCTTGACGATGCGGACGGTGCCATCCTGGGAGCCATCATCGGAGACGATGAGCTCAAAAGGCTTCCATGTCTGCGCCAGCACGCTGTTGAGCGTCTCGCCAACGCAGTCTGCAGAATTGAAGGTCGGGCAGACAACGGAGAATGTCGGATCAGCGGAGCTCATAGACCTGCTTGTCGACCTTGGCTCGACGGCCGGCAGGCGCCGGCTGGATATCCAGCGCGTACCTGGCGGTAAAGGGCAGGGTGACCTCAGCCTCGCCGACCAGCGTGGTGGTCTCCTGCTGCTCTCCGTAACCAGGGAAGGTCCATCCTCCGGGATCGGGAGAGGTGGCTCCACGGAGCTGCCGCCAGCGAACGGCCGGCGCCGCAGCGGGCTGAAACGAAGCGGTGAATTCCGGAGCGGCAATCCGGAATCCGCTATCATGCGCCGAGATCGTCACATTGGGAGCCCACTGAAAAGAGGTTTCCACCAGATGCCGTCCACGGCCCTCGACCGTGTCCACGATCTCCAGCTGATCCGGTCCGGCCGCAAACGTCCTGGAGTAGTTGATTCGATCGCCGTAGACGCGGGCGAATCCCGTGTGGCGGATGGTAAGGCGAAAGACATCCTCCAGCCTCCAGGACACCTCCACCTGCCCCGCCCGATAGGCCGCCGGAAAGCGAAAGCGGCGGTGATACACAAACGGTTCGAGCCCGTCGATGAGGACGCTGGTATGGGCACGAGCCGACACGCCGTAAAGGCCGACGGGATCGGCTGCTTGATAGTTCATGCGACCGGGGTCGGTCAGGACTTCGACGCCGTGCCAGAAGAGCGAACAAGATCCGAGGTCGCAATGACCGTGTGACGCGAACGGCGGGGCCCCCTCCGGTTCGACATGCCAGAGGACCGTCAGCGCTCCCCGGTCCAGGCGGTACCAGCCGCTGGCAGAAAAACTTTGAACTGACGGCTCCGACTGTTTTGCCCGGAAGACATTCGTGCTTGGATACGACGTCGGGAACAGCGCTGCCCACCCGCTGAGCTCCGCGGGCCCCGGCCCCTCGGGTGAATAGAGCCGTCCGGCCTCGGCGGACCACGGCAGATCCTGCAGCCATTGCCATGGGCAGTCCGGCGAGATATCGCCGATCGTGGGCATGGTCCATCTGCTCGTCCGATCGTTGAACACGAGAAAATACCAGCAGCGCTCCACCATCAAAGCGGCGACCGGCTCGACACCCTCCCGGATCCGGCTGTCTCCCCCGCGCCGTGCGATCCAGAGGATCTCGAGCAGCCAGCGTGTCACCAGGAAATGATAATGACTCGATCCTTCCCGCAGGAATCCCTCGGGAGTGACGAGCCGGCGGAGATCATTGCCGAGCATGGCCAGCGCGAGCTCCGTCAGAACGGGCTGGCGGAGAACCTGCCCGACAAGATAGAGGGCCCGCGCATTGTTGATGACGTGATTCGTCGACTCCCCTCCTGCGACGTATTCCAGGTGTCCGGTAAGCCCTGTGGCCATGGCCAGCAGAGCGCGGGCAATGTCTTCCGGCACCTCCTCATCGGACTGTTCTTTCGTCAGGATCAGAAAGAGCAGGCCGTTACAGATCCGCTCACTGGTTGTATAGGGATCCCACGGCAGTCCTTCGCCGCTCTCTCCCATCCGCGCGCTCCAATGGCGCATCAATCCGATTCCCCACGCCCGTCGCTCGGGGATCCGCTCGGCCAGCGCGCTCAGCAGCCAGCCCCACCGGTGAAGGGAGGCCGTTTGTTCCGGGTCTTCGAAATGCCGGTCCCATGGCGGATCGCCGCTCATCTCCAGATGGCCGGTCGCCAGCTTCAACCGGGCGCCTTCCGCGTGGATGTGCGTGTGCATAGGCCGAGTGGCCGGGGTGACGGAGGGCCTGCAAGGCCTGTCGCGCCGAAGGACATCATGCACCACTGGAGGATAGTGCCTATGAGGGGAACGAAGCCGGGTCTCGAGCATCGTCCATCCCCGCCGTAGCACATGACGCGAGAGAGCCAGGACAAAGGCCGGCCGCCGGCAATGCCGAAGGACGTTTCGCCACTCCCTATCCATGGCCGATCATCGATCGGGGAGCGGCTTGTAGATACCCGGCGCATTCCCGGGCAATGCGCTCGGCCGCGCCGCCGTCGCCCGGCCAGAACAGCCGCGTCAAGGCAAGCTGCTGGATCTCCTGCCTGGGAGCAAACTTTGTCCGGTCCGCCTGAAAGTCCACGATCGCCTGGCGCAGCTCGACCACGGAGCCGAACCGCGGGATGGGCACGGCTTCACTGAGGGCCGAGCCATTGAAGTGCATGGGCAGCCATTGCCAGACAGGCTTGCCCTGCAACAAGGCTTCTTCCGCCACGGTCGAGTAGGTAAAGAGGATGACGTCCGCCTGCTCCAAGTCCTCCTGCAGGGACCGTTGGGTCACCTCGATCCGGCTGCGGCAGGAATCGAAGCGGGGATGTTGATCCACCCGGCTGAACGGGTGGTTGCGCAGCGACAGGTGGACGTTGTCCAAGCCCTGCGTCGCAGCGCAGGCCGCTTCCACCATGTCGATCTCAACGCCCACGTCCAGGCTGGCGATGATCAGTACCCGAGCGCCGGCGGAGGAACGGGTCCGAGATTCCCCTTCCCAGGACGGGGCCGCCAAGCGGACGTGGTCGTATCGCGGCGAGCCGGTCAGGAGAACCTGATCCTTCTCATAGCCGCATTCCAGGAACAGTTCCTGGGCCAGCGTGCCCATCGCGAAGACGGTATCCGGGTGCGGGACCGCGCAGCGGTCCGGCTCGCCCTTGAATTCCAGCAACGGATGGAGAAACAGGAATGTCTTTTCATGCGACCAGCTGCAGTGCTGCACCGCGAGGCGCGCACAGCCATCCCCCGCCCGGCGCACGCCCTCGTAGTGCGCCCGTGCATAGAGAAAGTGCTCGAGGAAACTGACCGTGACCTTCGGCCGGTATCGCCGGCAGGCCCGCTCGGTGGCCAGAGCCACGAGCGAATGGTGGGGAAGATGCGCATTCAGGAACCCCAGCCGGAGCTGGCGTGCGAAGAGCGGATAGTAGTCGATCGAGCGCTGGACGAACAGCGACCTGAAGGCCGCGGTCTTCGTGAATCTCCGGAAGGTCCGGGCGGCGCTGAAGTCGAGAACCGCTTTGATGATCTCCAATGGATGCAAAAACCGCTGGATGAGAATGACGTCGTGCCGGTTCGCCAGCGGCGCCAGGATCTCTTCCACGCGTCGATGTCTTTTGCCCGGCTCCGTCAGCGGGTCGAACCAGGCAAACCAGCCCACGGCACGCACGCCCCGCCGTTGCAGCTGCTCCGGAAGGAGCCGGAAATAGCGATCGGAGAGAGACTGGCTGCCCGGCTCTTTCCAGACACTCCAATCCCAGAACCCGGAGAGGACGACGTCCAGCGGACCGGCCGGGCACGGGACACGGCGGCGGATGGCCAACCAGTGCCGCAGGGACCGGAAGAGGTAGAGGGCCCGCGATCCCAAACCCTGGACCCAGACCGGCCTGCGACGTTCCCGATTCCGGCCGTCCACGATCACATGGAACCGGCTCCGGAGCGCGGCGGCCACTTCCCCTGGCGCACCGACCAGCACGAGCCGGTGGATCCCATGCCGATCGGCGACCGCCTCGATGGCGTGCACCGCCAGGATCCAGTTGAAGGTCGGATCGCCCTCGCTATCTCTGAAGGAGACCGGGTGATACCACCACGTACTGGCCTGCCCTGCGGATGCGAGGGCCTGCCGTAACGTCTGCCCGGCCTCGTCCTGACAGGCACCCAGGCGCGCCACACAGTCCACGTACCATCGTCCCGCTTCGGCACGTATCTCGCGGGACGCTTCCCGTGCGCGGACCAATGTCCCGATGAATTGCCTCAGCAGCGCTTCTTCATCGGACGGCGGCAGGAAGCTGAGCAGGACCCCTCCGGCTTCCGGAAGCGCGCGCGGCTTCTTCCAGCACACCAACAGGACCGAACGGCTGAATGATTCTGGATTCACAGTGGTGGCTCGAACCAATTAGTTTAGAGTCTATTCTCCGCAGCCAATTCCACTTGGTTAATAGCTTGGGCATTCTTCATCACACATATGACTCCGGCGAGCCTTCTTGAGTCTAGCTCACTAGTAGAGCCAGGCGGCTTCATTCACCTCGGCCTTTACCACCGTTGCTGAAGGAAACCGCTCCTTGAATTATTCGAGCCGTTTAGACAGGAGTATCGCGCGAGCATTCTGAGGTCAGAAAGGATAGCGGTTGAGAAACGTGCCTTCTGTTGTGCCCCACTTAAGATTTGGACAGGTAGAATAGGTCAGGAGGGATAATGGAAGCGACGATCAAACCTGTCCAGAATGGGCGTGGGCGGAAGCGGCGGTGGCCAGCTGAGCAGAAGCTCGCGGT
>Ga0194131_10008029_pt1 | contig 13918 bp, 10 predicted proteins | sample TA2KigO120mmetaG_FD_148631 | JGI IMG/M metagenome (GOLD analysis project Ga0194131, IMG submission 148631) | Freshwater microbial communities from Lake Tanganyika, Tanzania - TA2015053 Kigoma Offshore 120m | ecosystem: Environmental > Aquatic > Freshwater > Lake | place: Tanzania: Lake... | reverse complement strand
TTGCCCAGCGAGAGTTCGGACCGCAGCAGATAGAGCCAGCCCTTATCGGTGCCGACGACCAGATGCTGCCCACCGCCGTCGTAGCCCCAGACCGTCGCCGGGACGAACAGCGCCAGACCGATCAACAAGGCCAGCGCCCTGTGGCTGCAACTTCCAAAGCTCAACACCGTCGGGTACCAGGATAGACGACATCGGAGGCGGTCATTAGGAATGGACTCCATGAGACGATCAATCCGGAGCATTGATCGTAACGCTCACAACGGTAACCTCAAGAGACACTTTGCAGGCTAGTTCGGTCAGGTACATTCACGACTCCGCTTGACCCGCTTCAACCTTGTCGCGCTGACCGACTGAGCGATAACTCGGTGGAAGACATCTTCTGGAATAAATGCAGTCAGGTTGTTCGGTATCTCGTGGAAGCGAAAATCCTGAACGGGCAGCGACAAGGAAAGATTGCGATGAAGGAAATCTCTCGCCGCGCACTCATGGTATCGACCGCAGCCGCAGGTTCTGTGGCCACAGTGTTGTTCGAGCCCCAGGACGTTTGCGCTCAAGGCGCCTGCGAAATCCCCGACCCCGCCAAGAAGCGAGACTGGTGGGACAAGGAGTTCCGCACGCTGGTCACGCTGGGCGAGAGTACGACCGCCGGTGGTTGGGCAAGCCACAGGGAGCAGGCCTGGGCTCACCAGTTGGCTCGCTTAATCAACGAGTTTCAAAGAGTCCCCGTGCAACTGGTGAATGTCGGCATCGGAGCGAATGTCATTTCGACGAAAAGCACCGCATATCAGCATAGCGGCAAACCGGCCGCCCTCGAACGGCTCGATCCGCATGTCCTCCGACACAAGCCCGATCTGCTTGTCGTTTCATATGGATTGAACGATGCCAGGGGCGCCACGCCGACCGAAATCTTTGCGGGCGAAATGCGAACGCTGATCGATCGCGTGCGCGCCAGCATCCAGCCCCTCATTGTGCTGCTGGGTCCCTACTACATGACCGGGTTCGATCAATACGGTCCACACTGGAACAAGGCCACCCTGGAACTGTTTCATCAATTCAACGAGGCCACGTCCAAGGTAGCGGCCGACAAGGACTGTCTGTTCGTCGACCTCCTCTCGGCGTATGGCAATGCCAACTGGCTCGTCCATCACGATGCGGTGCATGCCAATGATCTGGGACATCGAATCGTCGCGAACAAGGTGTTTGAGATCCTTGCGTCGAACTGCTCGGGACTAGCACGAGAAACACAGGAATTGGAGCGACACATCCCACGATGGCGCGACGAGTCTGTGTTGCAGCGCGATGCAGCCAAATGACTCCGGTTTGCGGTGGTCAGGACGCCGCAGCGGTGATCGGGTTCGGAACTCCTTCGCGGTGTCATTGTTGTTGCGTTTGATTGCAGGCAGCGAGTCAGTAAACTCAAGAGGCAATTGCATATGGAGCTTTTTGACATGCACACGAACAACTTTAGCATGTCGAGGAATATCAATCTGCCGGTTCTCGATAAGGTCTATCCGACTCTGATCCAGGATCTCGAGGAACGCGGACTGCTCGATTCGACGCTGGTAATCGTGATGGGTGAAATGGGCCGTACGCCGCGCGTGAACGGAAGCGCGGGCCGCGATCACTGGCCGCAATGCGGCTTCAGTTTGTTGACCGGTGGAGGAGTCAAGGCCGGGATGGTTTATGGCGTTACCGACAAACAGGCAGCCTACCCGGTGAGCGATCCGGTGCATCCCTCTGAACTCGTCGCGACAATCTACCATCTGCTCGGCATCGACCCGCACCTGACCGTATATGACCGTCTCGGCCGCCCCTTCCCGATCGCTCGCGGCGGAGCCCCGTGTCGAGCGTGCTGAATTAGCCGATCGATTGCCTGGCCCCCTGAAGTGGAAAGAGCTTCTCAATGGTCACAAGAGGAGAGTTTCAATGTTGACCATGCTCGGCAGTCGGCGGCAGTTTTGCGACGGTATCACGCGCCGAGAGACGCTGAAAGTTGGAACAATTTCCGTGCTCGGCGGGTTAGGCCTGCCCCATTTGCTGCAGGCCGCACCTGAACGGGAGCATGTCTGGAACGGCAAAGCCAAGAGCGTCATCTGTCTGTACTTGCTTGGCGGCGCCCCCTGGCAGGACATGTACGACTTGAAGCCCAATGCCCCATCGGAAGTACGAGGCGAATTCAAGCCGATTACCACCAATGCCCCAGGAATCGAGGTCTGCGAGCATCTCCCCCTGCACGCCAAATGGATGGATCGCTCGGCAATTGTCCGCTCGATCAATCACCGGGCCGGGTGCCACAACTGCATTCCGAGCTACACGGGGTGGGAAGTTCCGGAAACTGACCTCGTCAACCTCAAATCGACCCATCCACCGAGCATGGGTTCAGTCTGTGAGTATCTCAACGGGTCGAGAGCCGATTCACCGGCATACGTCTACATGCCATGTTACCTGGGATGGGGCCAGGCGATCCGTCGGCCCGGCCCGACGGCTGGGTTTCTGGGTTCGAGATTCGACCCGCTTTACACCGAATGCGCCCCGTACGTCGATAAGCCGCCGGAAGATGCCTACAACCCGCAACCGTTGCGCGGCATTCCGCATATTCCTCACACTCGCCTGGATCAGGAAATCACCCTCGACCGGCTGAACGGTCGCCACAGCCTGCTGCAGCAACTCGACGCCGAACGACAACGGGCGGAGCGGTCGGCCCGTGAAGGATCGTGGACGCTGCAACGGGAACGGGCTTGGAGCCTGATCACATCATCGAAAGTCCGCGACGCATTTGACCTGGACAAAGTTGATCCCCGGGTGCGCGAGCGCTATACGCCCACGCTCTTCGGCCAAAGTGCTCTGATTGCCCGTCGGTTGGTCGAAGCGGGCGTCCGTTTCATCAACGTCACGTGGGATTGCTACTGGGAGCGATTGAAGCTGCAGCTTCACTGTTGGGACACCCATTCACAGAACTGCAAGTTGCTCAAGGACTACAACCTCCCGTACCTGGACGCCGTCTATCACGCCCTCATGCAGGATCTTGCGGACAGCGGACTGCTCGATGAAACCCTAGTGGTCGTGATGAGCGACTTCGGGCGCACGCCGAAGATCAACGCCAATGCCGGGCGGGATCATTGGACGTATTGCTACTCGATGCTCTTTTCCGGAGCGGGAATCCGGGGGGGAACGGTTTACGGCGCCAGCGATGCCCACGCAGCTTACCCCGCCTCAAAACCGGTCAGCACGGCGGACATCTGTTGCACGATCTACAACCTGCTGGGTATCGACCACGCGACGCTGGTCTATGATCCTGTCGGCCGCCCGATGTCGATCAGCCATGGTGGATCTCCGATCAAAGGGATTCTGTCGTGAAACCAGGACCCCGTCCGGTATCGAGGGACTTGTCATGCACACATCGGTTCGTATTGCCTTAGTACTCGCGGGGCTGAGTCTGTCGCTTCAGTCGCCACTCCTGGCCCAGAGTCGCCAGGCGCCCCCCGGTATGTTCAAAGACCTGGATGACGAGATCGCCGGCAAGGCGATTGTGCTGCATGGCAAGCAGCTCTTCATCGATGACTACATCATCGAATCGCTGAGTGTCGCGAAGAAGGCTCTAAACCAGCCGGTGAAGCACTCGAAGAATCCGCTGGTCCGCCGCGACAAGCCGTGGGAAGAGAAGCTGTCGTCGCCGTTCGGCTATGGCGCGGTCGTTCGCGATGAGCGCGATGAGCTGTACAAGATCTGGTATCAAATCTGGCACGACGACAAAGACGCCATCGGGACACTCGGCTACGTCACGTCGCCGGATGGGATCACCTGGGACAAACCGATCACCGATCCGCAGGCGGGCAACAACTGGGCGATATTCGAGCCGAAGGAACCGTGGGTCGGCGGGGCGGGCGTGATGATCGACTCGGCGGAAAAGAATCCCGCTCGTCGCTTCAAAATGATGTATCTGGCCAAGCCGACCGGCAAACCAAGTTCGCTGCAAAGTTGCGTCGCGTACTCGGCCGATGGCGTCCACTGGAAGCCGGAGCCGAAGAACCCGCTGATCCCGTACAGCGACACGCAGGTCGCGCCGTACTGGGACGCCCGGCTGAGTCGCTTCGTCGCCTACCTCCGCTTCGGCCCGCCTAACGTGAGGATCATCAGCCGCATCGAAAGCGAAGACTTTTTTCATTGGTCGCCGAAAGTCACGGTCGTCAAAAGGAGCAAGCTGGACGCGCCCTTCAACACCGAGCTCTACACAATGGGAGCGATGCCGTATCACGGTGTCTACATCGGCGTGCTCAACACGTATCACGGCGAGACGATCAAACCGATTCCCGACGACCAGCCGTGGATGGATCGAGTCGACAACCAACTGACCTTCAGTCGCGATGGGGTCACCTGGCAGCGCGTGCTGACCGACGGAGCTATTTCCGCAGCCGAACTGCGAGCTGATCGCGACTGGAAACAACAGGCCCAGCAGGCGACCTTTCTCCCGTACGGCGAGTTTAGGAAGGACTGGGATTGGGGCCAAATCTACCCGCATCACCCGCCATTGGTCGTCGGCGACGAGATCCGTTTCTATTACACCGGCATTACCGGACGTCACTGGCACACCTATCACAAGGACACGCGCGACAGCGGCATCGGTTTGGCGACGCTGCGACTGGATGGCTTTGTCTCGGTCAACGCCGGCGACAAGGCCGGCACGTTGACGACCAAGCCGTTAGTGTTCTTGGGTGACACGCTGGTCGTGAACGCGAACGCAACTGGCGGGTCGCTGACTGTCGAAGCGCTCGACCCCGAGGGAAAGGTCATCGAGGGCTTCGGCGCGAGCGACTGTACGCCGATCACCACGGACAGTGTCCGGCACGTCTTGAAATGGAAAGACAACCCCGACTGCCACCTGCTGCAAGCGCGGCCAATCAAGCTGCGGTTCCATTTGAAACACGCAAAGCTGTACTCGTTCGAGCCGCGGATTCGCCATAACCACTATTTGCAGTCGTACGAGTAGACCTCCACGATTACTACAGCGTGTGCCTACGACAGCCGAGGAGTTCAGCCCATGAATATTACACGACGAGACTTTCTTCAGGCCGTCGCGGCAGGCAGTGCCGCGCTTGGCGTCGGTTGGACGCAGGGTGCGCCGATCGAGGCGGGGGAGCGGGCGGCCCTCGACGCTGCTCGCAAGCAAGCGGCGCACCGACGGCGGCGAATCATCTTCAATAACGACGGCGACGATATCTGGGCCAAGGGGGCCGATACGGTTGAGAAATTCCTGGCCCTGCGGCACGAGCCGCTGCTGGGAACGCAGGTAGACAGCATTTACTACTGCACCACGCAGAGCTTCAACCTCTTCACGCACGCAACCAAGGTGGCCGAAGTGTTCCGGTCTCGAGAAGGGACGTTCGCCGACAACAACCTGCCGCAGTTCCTGGATCAGCAGACCGATGGCCTGCGAATGTCGTGCGAGTTCGCTCGCAAGCACGGCATTGAGTCGTTCTGGACGCTGCGAATGAACGACATTCACGACGCCTGGACGCCACAATTTGTATCCCAATGGAAGAAGGACGACCCGCGGCGTGTGATGGCGGCTCTCGCCGATGTCAGCAGCCTGAACGATCGCCGCCGACTCTGGAGCCTGGTCGACTTCGAACACCCGGACGTCGAACCACGGATCGTGGCAATCATTGAGGAAGTGCTGCGCAACTATCCGGTCGATGGCGTCGATCTCGATTTTCTGCGAGCGCCGTTCTACTTCCGCAACACTTACGAGGGAAAACCGGCCAGCGACCAGCAAGTGGCGGTCCTTACACGACTGGTGGCGAGCGTTCGCAAACTGGTGCTGGCGGAGAGCGAACGACAGGGCAAACCGTTCCTTCTGTCGGCCCGCGTGCCGGTCACCGGAAAATTGTGCCGGTACCTAGGGATCGATATCGCTGGCTGGCTAAGCGAGCGTTTGATCGACGTGCTGGCTATCAGCGGGGGTTATGTGGCGTTCGATCAACCTGTACAAGAGCTGATCGAACTGGGACACAAACATGATGTTCCGGTTTATCCCTGCTTGAGCCTGTCTGGACTCTTCTACCGCCCGCCGCGCGGCAAAGGGGAATCTCAACCGCCCGCCGCCTGGAATGGCGCCGCCGCCCGGTTTTGGGACGCGAAAGCCGATGGCATCTACGGTTTCAATCTCTTTCCGGGGCCAGGTACTCCGGAGCAACGCGAACACGCCGTCACGATCCTGCAGACGATCGGCTCCAGAGAGACCATCGCCAAATCGAACCAGATGTATGCGGTCTGCGACGCGGGCTGGTCGATGCCCGCTCACTATTGGGCGAAGGACGCCGAGGAGTTCAGTCGCGCGCTACCGATCGCTCGGGACGACAAACCGGCGATCACCGTTCCGCTGATCGTGGCCCAAGTTGGAATGGACGGCGAAGCACTCCCGCCAACCGAGTTGCGGCTGGACTTCAGCGGCCTGGCCGACGCGGAAGTTCCGACTGTGTGGTTGAACTCCCAGCGGCTCAAGCCGTCCGCCGATTCCGAAATGGTTGGAGAGGTGAGACGCTTCCGCTACCTGGTTCCTGCAAACAAGTCACATACCGGGTCGAACGAAATTCGTGTCGAAGGAATCTCGTCCAAGGTGAAACTGGCAGGCGCCGAGCTGTGGATTCAGCGCGTTCAAAAATGACGAGTTGCGTTTTCAAGTCGAGCGAGGAAAAAGAAACGTCTATGCCGTACCTGGAAAATCTCTTTTCGCTACAAGGAAAAGTTGCCTTGGTTACCGGCGCGACGCGGGGTCTGGGACGCGCCATGGCCGCAGCGCTGCTGCGTGCCGGGGCAACCGTCGTGCTCAACGGATCGAATGCAACCGGGCTTACGGAAACGACGCAGCAACTTCAAGCGGCGGGCTTGTCCGCCACCTCCTTCGCCGCCGATTTGTCGGACCCACAGCAGGTTGTGCAACTGGCCGAGTCTGTCCTGCGCACGCAGCCACGGATTGACGTGTTGGTCAACAACGCCGGCGTGACGTTTCCGCATGAACTCGCTGACTATCCCGACGATTTCTGGCAGAAGACGTTCCGCGTGAATCTGGAAGCACCGTTTCAGTTGGCTCGACGGCTCGCGCCGCGGATGAAAGAACAGGGCGGCGGTTCGATCATCAACATCACCAGCATCGGCGCGGAACTCGGCTTTCCCAACAACCCGGCCTATGGCGCGGCCAAGGGGGCGCTCAAGCAGCTCACGAAATCGCTGGCATTTGATCTCGGGCCGTTCGGCATTCGCGTGAACAATCTCGGTCCCGGGTACTTTCACACCGACATGGCCAACTTCAGTTACTCCGATCCCGAGCGCCGCCAGGCCCGCGCGGGGCGGACGCTGTTGGGTCGCTGGGGCGAGCCGGACGATCTCACCGGCGCGGTGATCTTCCTGGCGTCCGATGCATCGCGCTACATGACCGGCCAGGATCTCTACATCGACGGCGGCTGGCTGGCGAAAGGACTCTGACCGGGATGGCCCTCGGCATCACTTCGCTGCAGCCTGTCGCCACGTCGCCGGTCGAGTCCCGGTGGCGGCGGATCGTGACGCCGATCCCAGCGCCGGCGTCGATTCCGCTCATCGAACGGCTGCGCGCGGCGGAACCGCAATCGATGGCGGGACTGCCGCCGATCTTATGGGATCAGGCCGAGGGGTTTCTCGTCCGTGATCGTTACGGCAATCAGTGGATCGACTTGACCAGTGGAATCGTCTTGGCCAATGCGGGGCACGCGCATCCGAAAATCGTCGCGGCGATCCGGGAGAGCGTCGAGCGACGTCTGCTGGCCACGTATGCCTTTCCTTCGGAGCCGCGACTCCAACTGCTGGAACGATTGGTCTCGCGCGCGCAGCTGCCGGACGCCAAAGCGATCCTGTTTTCCTCGGGGACCGAGGCGACCGAGTGCGCCCTGATGTTGATGCGTCGGCACGGGCAGCAGATCCACCGAGACAAGGTCGGCATTCTGAGCCTGGGCGGGAATTACCACGGTCGGACGTTGGCGGCGCAGCTCGCCAGCGGTAAACCGACGGGCGCCGAATGGATCGACCGCGGGCAGGTTCGCCACTTTCAGATTCCCGCTCCCGACTGCCTCGGTTGCCCGTGGGCCAAACCGGCTTACGAACAATGCGGAAACGAATGTTTCCAATCGGGACTTCAAGCGCTGGCCGAACGTGGCATCGATCATCGGCAGATCGCCGGGCTGATTCTCGAACCGGTGCCCGGATGGACCACGTTTCCCATTCCCGCGGACTTTGCCGCCGCGGCCGTCCGTTGGGCGCGAGAACATCAGGTGCTCGTCGCCTTCGATGAAATCCAATGCGGCTGCGGGCGGACGGGAAAATTCTTCGGCGGCGAGCATCTGGGGGTGACGCCCGATCTCGTCGTGCTCGGCAAGGGTCTGTCGTCGAGCCTGCCCGTCTCAGCGGTGATCGGACGTCGAGAGATCCTCGATCAGCCGCAACCGGGAGACATGTCGAGCACACATGGGGGCAACCCGGTCTGTGCGGCGGCGGCACTGGCGAATCTCGAGGTGCTGGAAGACGAACGGTTGATCGAACAATCGGCCCGGACCGGAGCGATCGTCCTGAATCGGCTGCAAGCGCTGCAGCGGGAATACCCCGACCGCGTGCGGGCCGTACAGGGCGTCGGGTTGTTCCTCTCGATCCACCTGCGCCAGTCAGGCTGCAACGAAACGGATATCGAACTGGCGGACGCGATTGCCCAAGAGGCCGTGCGCCGGGGCGTGTTGATGTTCACGACGGGGCGCGGCTATCTCAAATTCACACCGCCACTCTGTATCGACGTGGAAGCAGCGCTGGAAGCGGCCGACGTCATCCACACCTGCCTGGTAGAAAGGATTTCAACCCGATGAACCGAGAACGTTTGTTGAACCGCTTGCAGGGATGTTACGTCACCGTGCCGACGCAGTTCCGCGATGCGGACCTGGAACTGAATCTGCCCGCGATCCATCGGCATGTCGAGTTTCTGCTGGCCGGCGGAATCCGCGAGGGGACCGGGATCCTGCTGGCGGGTGGCGCGGCGGGCGACTTTTCCACCATGACGCTGGCCGAGCGGTTTCAAGTGGCGGAGACCGTCGTAAAGGCCGCCGATGGGAAAGTGCCCGTGACGATCGGTGCGCAAACGACCAGCACGCGCGAGTTATGCGAACTGGCACGCGGTGCTCAGCGGTTGGGCGCGGATTTCATCCAGGTCTCGCCGCCATTTTATTTCGGTCACACCGAAGAAGATTTCTTTGAGTTCGCAATGGCCGCAGCCCAAGCGGCACCGGAAATCGGCATCATCGTCTACAACACGTACTGGACCAGCGTGGGAGTCTCGGCGTCGTTGATCGGCCGGCTCGTCGAGATCCCGAATCTCGTCGGCCTGAAGTGGGCCACGCCCAATCCGGTGTGGATGACCTTTGAAGACGCCCTCGTGAAGTACAGCGGGCGGCTGGGCATTATCGACAATCAAAGCCGCTTCGTGACCAGCCACATGCTGGGAGCGCGGGCCATTGAATTGCACATCTGCAATCACTGGCCGCAATTCGGCGTCCGCTTGTGGCAACTTTTGGAGACGAAGCGATATGAGGAAGCCCAGCGCGAGATGGTCCGCGTCCTTCAACCTTACATGCAACTCTGGGCAGAGATGGAGAAGTACACCAGCGGCGACGGCTACCTGGACAAGCTCTGTATGGAACTCGTGGGACTCGACTCCAGCCGCTGCCGCCCACCCACCCGTGACGTCCGCCAGAAATTCCGTGAGGCAGCGCGGCGGATGCTGCTCGATTGCGGGACGCCGAACGTCGTGGAACGATAACACCACAGCATACTGGGCTGGACCGTAGGTTTGACAAACCGTGTGTTTACCGAGACCTGACTGATGCGTTCTCTCGATCTGACGATGATTGTGTTGTATGCCCTGGCCATGCTGGCCATCGGCAGATATTACAAACATCGCACGGCGACGGCGGATGATTACCTGCTGGGCGGGCGGACCATGAGCCCCTTCATGATCGGGTTGTCGCTGTTCGCGACGCTGACCAGCACCCTCTCTTATCTCGCACTGCCGGGCGAGATGATCCGTCACGGCCCGATGATGTTCGCCCAAGCCGCGGCGTTTCCGGTCGCGTATCTGATCGTCGGCTGGCTGATCATTCCGAGCATCATGCGGCAGCGAGATGTCACGAGCGGTTACGAATTACTGGAAAAGCGGCTCGGCCTCCCTGGCCGCATGCTGGCGGCCACGATGTTCATGTCGCTGCGGATTGTCTGGATGGCGGCGATCCTGTACGCCACGACCAATAAGGTGCTGGTCCCGCTGCTCGATCTCGACCCGCGCTGGGCGCCTCTGATTTCCGTCGCGATGGGCGTGATCACGCTGATCTATTCGGCGGAAGGAGGCTTCAAGGCGGTGGTCATGACGGACGCCATGCAGTCGCTCATCATGTGCGTGGGGGCCGTCGTCGTCATCGTTGCCGTGACATGGGATCTGGGGAGCGTCCGCGCCTGGTGGCCGACGACGTGGGCCGACCATTGGCAGCCCCCCGTCTTCTGGTTCCGCGCCGACCAGCGGGTCACGTTCATGGGTGCCTTTCTGAACATGGCCGTGTGGATGTCGTGTACCTGCGGTTCCGACCAGATGGCAATTCAGCGCTATCTTTCCACGCGCGACGCGCGGACCGCGCGGCAGTCGTTCGCCATTCATCTGGTGACGGAAGTCCTGATGGCCGGATTGCTGGCCCTCGTCGGGTTGGCGGTGTTGGGCTACTACACCGCGCACGCCAACAGTCTCGGAACCGAGACGTCGGTTATCGGGCAAGCGGACGAGCTGTTGCCGAAATTCGTGGTGACGGTTTTGCCGGGCGGATTCGCCGGAATCGTGATCGCGGCCATGTTGTCGGCGGCCATGTCGAGCCTTTCGTCTGGCGTGAATTCCTCGAGCGCGGTCATCACCAGCGACTTCCTCGGCCGCTTTCGCCGGATCCCGTGGACTCCCCACGAGAGCATGCGCGTGGCCCGCGTAGCGTCGGTGGCGATCGGTGTCGTGGCGGTGCTGACGAGTTTGTTTGTGGGACAACTGGCGACGAATCTGCTGGAGTTGTGCATCAAAGTCGTCAATCTGTTGACCGCGCCGATCTTCGTGCTGTTCTTTCTGGCGTTGTTTGTGCGCTGGTCCACTCCGTGGGGGGCTATCGCGGCGACGTTTGCCAGCGTGACCACGGCAGTCGGAATCGCTTTCTTCAGGTGGAGCGGTCTGGAATTCCTGTGGACGGCGCCGGCAGCCCTGGTCGTGGGTATCGCCACGGGAGCGCTGGTCAGTCTGGTAACGCCGAGCCTGTCTGCGGCGACGTCAGTTCACTCTAAGTCGAAAGTTTGAGGAGTGTCATGTCACAACGAGTCGTCTATTTCAACGGTCAGTTCGTGCCGGAATCGGCGGCCCGAGTTTCGATCTTCGACTCGGCCCTCATGTACGGAGACATGGCGTTCGAAATGACCCGTACTTACAGCCAGCGGCCGTTCCGGCTCCGCGAGCACCTCGACCGTCTGTACGGCTCGCTTCGTCTCCTGGAGATCGACTGCGGCCTGACCATCGACCAGATGGAGCAGATCACCCGGGAGACGCTGGAACGAAATCTCGCCAGCGAAACCGCCGACATGGACTGGCAGATCATGCACGACGTGTCGCGAGGTCCGCTGAGTGTCTATCGGACGGCGCTCACCGAAGGAATTCGCCCGACCGTCTCGATCAACTGCTGGCCTCTGATCACGCACATGGGAGGCTTCGCGCCCAATTACTCGAACGGCGTGCATGTGGTCATTCCCGCTCAGCAGACTCTGCCGGCGCACCTGGTCGATCCGAAGGCCAAGACGCGCAGTCGGCTGCATTATCAAATGGCTAACTTGCAGGCGTCGCGCCAAGGCGCCGGTCGCTGGCCCGTATTGCTCGATCCCGATGGCTACCTCGCGGAAGGCCCCGGGTGGAACATTTTTCTGGTCAAGAACGGCGAACTGCTGACGCCCGAACCGCGCAACATTCTGCTGGGGGTGAGCCGGGCGACCACGATCGAACTGGCCCGCGAACTGGGCCTCGCCGTTCGCGAAACCAACCTCGGCCGCTACGAGGCGCTGCGTGCCGACGAGATCTTCTGCACGGCCACGACCTACGCTCTGGTGCATGCCAGATCGTTCGAAGGCCAGACGCTCGGCGATGGATCGCCCGGTCCGGTGTTCACACGGCTGGTCGAGGCCTGGAAGAAACTGGCCGGAGTGGACTTCGTCGCCCAAGCCCAGGACTACGCCCAGCGATTGCCGGCGTGGGAACAAGCAGCGCTCTCAGCACTGGGAAGGAAAGACGCGCGATGAAGTACCGTCCGCTCGGCGCCAGAGGTTTACCGGTTTCGCCCATCTGCCGGAGAACGATGGCCCTTAGCACGACTGGAGCAGATTCAGGAAGCGGTTGCGGAAGGTGTGATGCATCGAGAGCAAGTCGCCCGCCTCGACGCGATCTACCCACCAACTCGGCAACAGCCCGATCCAATCCAAGGATCGTGAGGAAACATGGAAACGCACAGCCCAGAAAATGAAACTTCGCCACCAACGTCGTCGGTGACGTGGTGGTTTCGCCTGCGAACGATCTGCCAGTTGCTCGCCGGAATGCGCCGCCACGATTTCCGTGCCGCTCGAACTTGGATCAACACCATGTATCCGGGAACCTCGCGGTTCGCGCGCTACACGAAGTTTCTGAACTGGTCGTGGCACCAATTGTGGCGGCAGATTCCCGAGACACTGGCGAACGCTACATTCGCCAAGCCAGTCTCGCGCACTCCTTACTGGCTCGCCGATGGGAACCCCTGGGAAAACCATCCTTGGAAGGACCACCCCGACGCGGCGCTGCCCGCACGGGCGCATGTGGTAGTGATCGGCGCGGGATTCACCGGGGGTTCGCTGGCCTATCACTGGGGAAAGCATGCTCCTGGCGACGGTAATCAATCGATGGTGGTCCTGGAGATGGGAGACGTGTCCAGCGGCTCGTCCGGACGCAACGAGGGATTGGTCGTCATGGGGCGTTACTGCCACATGGTCGCCGGCACGGTCCGAAAACATCTGGATGCGGTCCGCGCCGATTTGAACGCGGGCCAGCGTGATCAGTTGGCCCGAAAGTTCGCCGTCGCCTATTGCCGGGCCGCCTATCGCAATGGTGATCTCGTCGAACGGACGATCCGCGACGAGGGATTCGATTGCGACTACGCGCGGCAGGGCTGGGTCCAGGCGCGCGACGCGGATCAGCAGCAGTCGCTGGCCGAATCGGTTGGCCTCGCCAAAGAAACGGGGATGACCGACTGGACCAGCATCACGCCCGAAGAGGTGCGCGAAAGAACGGGCATGCAGGTCACGCACAACGCCGGTTTCTCGATTGCCGCCGCCTCGTTTCATCCGGCGAAATGGGTGTTCAGCCTGTTTCGATCGGCGTTGAGCACCGACCGAGTGCAGCTCTATTCCCGGACCCGCGTGATCCGCGTAGAACGAGTGCAGAATTCCTATCGAGTGCAGACTTCCCGCGGGTTCATCGAATGCGATTTTGTGGTGAATGCCACTGAGGCTTATACGCCCCTCTTGCATCCCCAGTTTCACGACCGCATCCGGCCCACACAGACGCAGGCGGCCAGCGGCACGGGCGGACCCGCAGAGATCAAGCCGCATGTCGGGATCAGCGGGGCGAGAGCCTTCTTCGCTCGTCACGGTGAAGCGATCCTGGTGGGTTCCGACGCCACACGCGTCCCGGATCGTGAAGCGGGGATTATCCAGCCTTCCCGCTTCATCACCGCGTTCGTGCTCGGCGAACTGCGGAATTACTACGGCCCCAGCGCAGTGCAGGTAACGCATGAGTGGAGCGGAACAGTCAGTT
>Ga0194131_10008028_pt1 | contig 13920 bp, 16 predicted proteins | sample TA2KigO120mmetaG_FD_148631 | JGI IMG/M metagenome (GOLD analysis project Ga0194131, IMG submission 148631) | Freshwater microbial communities from Lake Tanganyika, Tanzania - TA2015053 Kigoma Offshore 120m | ecosystem: Environmental > Aquatic > Freshwater > Lake | place: Tanzania: Lake... | reverse complement strand
GCTCAAGCACTTCCGTGGCATCGCCACCCGCTACCACAAGCTCGCCCGCAACTTCCTGGCAGCCGTGGCTCTGGCCGCCACCCGCCTCTGGCTCAGGCATTATGAGTCCACGACCTAGCCGCCACCCGGTTGGTTCCCATGGCGGCTGCCAGGAAATGCAACGGCCAGGATGCGAGCCAAGTCCTTGTCGTCCTCGGTGGTTGGATCCACCCTCAGAAGTGTAAAATAGCGCGCAAAGCTGGTCGCGGCTTGGGCTATGGCGCGTTCGGCCGCCACCGCCCTTGACGCCGGCCGGCCGATGATCTCGATCAGCATCATCTGCTCGATGCTCTCGGCTTCGAGCTCCGCCTTCAGCACGTCGCCGCGCACGGCCTCGGATACCTCCTTCGGGACGGGTGCGACACCCTGGTCCAGCGTGTTGCGCGTGGCGCGCAGCGGCAGCACCACGTCCCGGCGCCAGGGGCCGACGGCCGCCATGGCCCGCAACAGCTTGTCGGTGTCGAGCTCGCCGGCGCCGGTTGCCGCCGCCCACGTGCAGAGCAGCAGCACGTTGACGTCGATGTCGGCGTGCGAGCGGTGGCGCTCCTGGATCGCCAGGCACGCGGCGGCCACGCGCTGGTCGCCATACAACAGGACGGAATACTCCCAGAATGGATTGGGCCGCATTGTCATGGGGTGTATCCTGCGCAAATGAAGACGCCGTCGGAGTTCGACGGGTCCGCCCGCAAAGAGCTGCAACGCAAGCTGATCGAGTTGCGCGAAGAGCATCGCGACCTCGACCAGGCGATCGCTGCGCTCGTCGAGCCCGGGGACCTGGCCAACCAGATCCGCATCCAACGCCTCAAGAAGCGCAAGCTAGCTCTCAAGGACCAGATCGCGCAGATCGAAAGCGCGCTCCTCCCGGACATTATCGCATAAGCCGGCACTGCATGGGCCCGCCCCGGGCGGACCCGATCTTGCGGCCGTCTTAGACGCCCCTATACTGCGCGCCCCATCGCCCCCGGAGCTATCGCAAATGTCCAATCCCGTCGTCGGCATCGTCATGGGCAGCCAGTCCGACTGGCCGACCCTCAAGCATGCCCAGGAAATCCTGAAGAGCCTCGGCGTCGAGAGCGAAGCCAAGGTGCTCTCCGCCCATCGCCAGCCGGTCGCCCTCGAGAAGTGGGTGACGGGGCTCGAAGGACGCGGCTTCAAGGTCGTCATTGCCGGCGCCGGCATGGCCGCTGCCTTGCCCGGTGTGGTTGCCGCCAGGACCCGCCTCCCCGTGCTCGGGGTTCCGATGGAAAGCAAACTCGACGGACTCGATAGCATCTTGTCGATGGTGCAGATGCCGGCCGGAATTCCCGTCGGCACCCTTGCCGTCGGGCGCGCCGGCGCTGTCAATGCCGCTCTGCTCGCGGCGGCAATTCTTGCGATCAGCGACCCGAAGGTCGCAACCAAGCTGACGGAATACCGCGCCAACCAATCCAACGCGTCGGAGGCCCCTCAGGACCCAGCCCCCGAGAAAAAGGCGTAAGGGCGACACCCAGCGCCCGCGCCTTGGTGGCGCCGAAGGTGGCGATGTCCTTGAGCCGCCGGCCGAGGAATGACCAAGTTTCCGCCGCTCCGTCGCTTTCGTCCTGCAGCCACACCAAGGTGGTCGCCGCATAGATCGCGCCCAGGCTGGCGCGCTTGGTGTACCAGCTGAAATCGACGGAACGGTCGCCAACCGCACGCCAGATGGCGTCGGACGTGCGCGCGAGCGCGCCTGCTGCGACGACTGCGTTCTCGGGCAGCGCGAGCAAGGCGACGGCGCGCCGCGCCGAGACTCGCTCGGCGCCGCGGGGTGCCGATGCGTCGGCCATCGCCTCGATGCGCAGGCGGACCGCCAGCGCAATGCGCTGGCCGGTGCGCGTCTCCGGCAGGTCATGCTGGCGCAGCGCGGCCGCCATGTTGCGGTCGGCGGCGCGATGAAACTCCTCGACCAGGCTGCGCGCCCCGCGCGGGAACGCACGGGCGGCCAGCGGGGCGTCTACGCCGGTGGCGGCAATGGCGCGCTGCATGACCGCGTCCATCCATCCGTGGATGCGAGCGTCGGGGAGCGCCGCAGCGAGGATGGCCGCACGGGCGGCAACCAATCTGCCTTCACCCTTGGCCCCGGCGCGGCTCATCGTCATTCCGCGCGGCCCTGGGCGCGCGGCGCGGCGCCTTCGTCCAAGAACCGTTCGAACTCGGACTCGAACATCAGCAGGCCCAGGTCCTTCATGCGCACCGGATAGAGCACGCCGTCGAGGTGGTCGACCTCGTGCTGCACGACGCGCGCATGGTACCCGCTCACCGTGCGGTCTACCTGCTCGCCGGCGGGCGTCACGCCGCGATAGCGCACCTTGGCATAGCGCGGCACGAGCCCGCGCAGGCCTGGCACCGACAGGCAGCCTTCCCAGCCGTCCTCCATCTCGCCGCCGAGCGGGGTGATCTCGGGATTGACCAGCGCCAGCACCGGGCCGTCGCGATCGTCGGGCCGGCTGGGGTCCTCGGGCGGCGGACGGAATACGACGACGCGCTTGTTGACGTGCACCTGAGTCGCGGCGAGACCGCGGCCGTCCGCGTCGTCCATGGTCTCGATCATGTCGGCGACAAGGCGCTTGATCTCCGGCGACGTCGGGTTGGGGACGGGCTCGGCCGGGCGCATCAGCACCGGATGGCCCATCTTGGCGATCTTCAGGATGGCCATCGGCTCAAAGCTCCTTGCCGATGTCCTGCATCATCTTCTTCGCGTCGGCGAGCAGCATCATCGTATTGGGAGAATAGAATAGCTCGTTGTGGATTCCGGCGTATCCCACCCCCTTCATCGAGCGCTTGATGAACAGCACCGTCTTGGCCTTGTCGACCTCCAGGATTGGCATGCCGAAGATCGGGCTCTTGGGGTCGTTCTTGGCGGCCGGGTTGGTGACGTCGTTGGCGCCGATGACGATGGCAACGTCGGTGTTGGCGAAGTCCGGATTGATCTCTTCGAGTGCCTCGACGTCCTCGTAGGGGACGTTGGCTTCGGCGAGCAGCACGTTCATGTGGCCGGGCATGCGCCCCGCCACCGGGTGGATGCCGTAGCGTACCTTCACGCCCTGCGCCTTCAGCTTCTCGGAAACTTCCGCCAGCACGTGCTGCGCCTGGGCGACCGCCATGCCGTAGCCTGGCACGATGATCACCGAGCCGGCGTTCTTGAGCAGGAAGGCGGCGTCCTCGGCCGATCCTTCCTTGTGCGGCTTGTCGGTCTTGGCCTTCGCCGGCCCGTCGCCGGTCGCGCCGAAGCCGCCCAGGATCACCGAGATGAACGAGCGGTTCATGGCGCGGCACATGATGTAGCTGAGGATGGCGCCCGACGATCCCACCAGCGCGCCGGTGACGATCAGCGCCGAGTTGCCCAGCGTGAAGCCGATGCCGGCGGCCGCCCACCCCGAATAGGAGTTCAGCATCGAGATGACGACCGGCATGTCGGCGCCGCCGATCGGGATGATGAGCAGCACGCCGATCAGGAACGCCAGCGCGGTGAAGATCCAGAACCACTGCGGCTCTGGGCTCTGGGTGAAGAGCGCGATCAGCCCGGCGATGACCACGCCGATGGCGAGGTTCAGCCAGTGCTGGCCGGGGAACAGCACCGGGTCACCCGACACCAGGCCCTGCAGCTTGGAGAAGGCGACGATGGAGCCGGTGAACGTGATGGCGCCGATGACGACGCCGAGCGCCATCTCGATGCGGCTCGCCACCTTGATGGCGCCGCTGTCGTTGAGGATGCCGAACGACTCCGGGCTCAGGAACGCCGCGGCAGCGACCAGCACCGCAGCCATGCCCACCAGGCTGTGGAAGCCGGCGACCAGCTGCGGCATCGCCGTCATCTGGATCTGGTACGCGATCACCGTGCCGACGATGCCGCCGACGGCAATGGCGGCGACGATCCAGCCGTAGGAGACGATGTTGGGGTCCACCAGCGTCGTGCCGATGGCGATCGCCATGCCGGCGATGCCCATGATGTTGCCGCGCCGCGCCGCGGCGGGCGACGACAGCCCGCGCAGCGCCAGGATGAAGAGGGCCGAGGCGACGAGGTAGGCGAGGGCGGTCAGGTTCGGCGACAAGGCGGCGGCCCTACTTCTTCTCCGGCGGCCGCGGACGCGCCTTGGCCTGGAACATGCCGAGCATGCGCTGCGTCACCACGAAGCCGCCGCAGATGTTGACGGCGGCCAGCGTGATGGCGGCGATGCCGAGCGCCTTGGCGATGCTGAAGTCGGCGGGACCTGCCGCCATCAGCGCGCCGACCACGATCACCGACGAGATGGCGTTGGTGATCGCCATCAGCGGCGTGTGCAACGCGGGCGTGACGCTCCAGATCACGTAGTAGCCGACGAAGATCGCCAGCACGAAGATGGAGAGCTCCCAGACGAGCGGATCGACTTCCATGATTGCTAGGCCTTCTTGAGCAGGTCGTGGACGACCGCGCCGTCGCGCGTGAGGGTGGCGCCCTTCACGATCTCGTCGTCCCAGTTGATCTTGAGCCCGCCTGCCTTGTCGGCAAGCGGCGTGAGGAAGTTCACCAGGTTGCGCGCGTACAGCGCCGAGGCGTCGACGGCCAGGCGGCTCGGCACGTTGATGTGGCCGACGATGCGCACGCCGTTGACCTCGACGATCTCGCCCGCCTTCGAGCCCTCGACGTTGCCGCCATGCTCGACGGCGAGATCGACGATGACCGAGCCCGGCTTCATGCCGGCGATCATGTCGCGGGTGATGAGCACCGGCGCCTTGCGCCCGGGAATGAGCGCCGTCGTAATGGCGATGTCCTGCTTCTTCAGTTGCTCCGCCACCACCGCCGCCTGCTTGGCGGCCTGGTCCTTGTCGAGTTCCTTGGCATAGCCGGTCTTGGCCGCGGCGTCGACGGCGTCAGCCGGCGCGATGAACGTCGCGCCGAGAGACTCCACTTGCTCCCTGGTCGCCGCGCGCACGTCGGTGGCGGAAACCACCGCGCCGAGGCGGCGTGCCGTGGCGATCGCCTGCAGCCCGGCGACACCGGCGCCGAGCACGAACACCTTCGCCGGAGCGACGGTGCCGGCCGCCGTCATCATGAGGGGCACGGCGCGGCCGAACTCGTCGGCGGCGTCGAGCACCGCCTTGTAGCCCGCGAGGTTCGACTGCGACGACAGGGCGTCCATGCTCTGCGCGCGGCTGATGCGCGGGACCAGCTCCATCGCCATGGCGGTGACGCCGGCGGAGGCATAGGCCGCCGCTTGTGCCGGGTGTCCGAGCGGATCGAGGAGGCCGACCAGGATGGCACCGCGCGGGATCAACGCGATCTCGTCGGCGCCCTCCGCCTTGTTCAGCGGCCGCTGCACTTTCAGCACCAGGGCCGCGTCGCGCAGGGTCGCAGCCTCGTCGCGCGCGATGGTCGCGCCGGCGGCGCGATAGGCGTCGTCGAGGTAGTGCGACGCCATGCCGGCGCCAGCTTCGACCGTGACAGCGAAACCGAGCCCGGCCAGCTTCTTGACGGTCTCCGGCGTAGCAGCGACCCGCCGCTCGTACGCGCGCCGTTCCTTCGGAATCGCTACCTTGAGCGACGCAGCCAAGACCTACTCCTGGAGATAAAAGGGCGAGGCGGCCGCAGCGGGCCCCGCCAAAAAGAGGCGGCACTATAGCAAAGAGGTCGCTGTGTTCAACGGTGCGGAACGCCGCGCCGGCCGATGCGAATCGGGCCGCACCGGTGGCCCTAGGGCAGCGGCACGCCGGCCTTGGTGAAGGCGCTCTTCTGCCGCCGCGCCAGCGCCGCGGTGTCAAAATCCTCGATCAGCTCGTGGAACATGCGGTGCCAGTTGAGCTTGGCGCGCAGGCGCAGGAACACCGCGCCGAGGCCGACGGAAGCGCGGTTCATGAACACCCACTCGCGCGGCGGCGTCACGCCGCCCTCGGCCTTCAGGCGCTTGTGCACCTCGAAGGCGATCTCCTGGCCGAACACCACGCCCGAGCCGCGCGCTTCGGTCTCCTGCAGGCGGCGCGGCCGATCCTCGAGCAGCGGCGCGTAAAGGAAGTCCGCCCACACGCGCAGCGCGTCCACGACGGTCGGCGTCAGCCGCTCGAAGCCCCACGTGGTGAAGGCGTGTACCGCGAGGTCGCGGTCGTCGTCGCGCACCGAGCGGTAGAGGTCGATCACGCCCTGGATAACCTTCGGCTGGAAGGCGCGGATGCACCCGAAGTCCAGCAGGTTGATGCCGGGGTCGCCGGCGACGGTGTAGTTGCCGAGGTGCGGGTCGCCGTGGATGACGCCCGCCTCGTAGAATGGCACGTACCAGGCGCGGAACAGTGCCTCGGCCATCTTGTTGCGCTCGGCCTCTGGCGCGTCCTCGAACTCGGCCAGAGGACGGCCTTCGAGCCACGTCATGCTCAGCAAGCGCTTGGTCGACACCTCGGTCAGCACCGTCGGCACGCGCACGTGCGGCTCGTCCGCCAGCAGTTGCTCGTAGAGCCGCATGTGCCGCGCCTCGAGCTCGTAGTCCAGCTCCTCGCGCAGGCGGGCGCCGATCTCCGTTAGCACGTTCTTGGTGTCGATCGAGCGATCGAGGCGGCGGTAGATGGCAAGGATGACGCCGAGCTGGGCAAGGTCGGCCTCCACGGCCGCCGCCATATCCGGGTACTGCAGCTTGCAGGCGAGGTTGCGGCCATCCCGGGAAACCGCGCGATGTACCTGCCCGAGCGACGCCGCCGCGGCCGAGATCTTCTCGAAGGAGGCGAACTTCTCGCGCCACTGCGGGCCGAGCTCGCTGCTCATGCGCCGCTGCACGAACGCCCAGCCCATCGGCGGCGCGTTGGCCTGCAGCTCGGTTAGCTCGCGCGCGAAGGTGGCGGGCAGCGCCTCGGGGATGGTGGCGAGCATCTGCGCCACCTTCATCACCGGTCCCTTGAGGCCGCCGAGCGCGCGCTTGAGCTTGCCGGCGAGGGCGCCCTCCTTGCCAATCAGGCGGCCGGATGCCGCGCGCGCCGCGACTCCGCCGATGGAAGCGGAGACGCGCGCGTAGCGCGACAGGCGTCCGGCAAGCGAGTCACGCTCGGACGCCATGACGGCGTCAGTCGCGGGGCGCGCGCGCGGCGCGCCGTGCGGGGGCCTCACACACCGTGGTACTCGCGGTACCAGGCGATGAAGCGCGGCACGCCCACCTCGATCGGCGTGCGCGGCTCGAAGCCGAGGTCGCGGCGCGCGGCGTCGATGTCGGCGTAGGTCGCCTGCACGTCGCCCGGCTGCATCGGCTCGACGCGCTGCTTTGCCTTCTTGCCGATCGACTTCTCAAGGATCTCGATCAGCTTCAGCAGCGGCTCGCGCTTGTTGTTGCCGAGGTTGTAGACGCGGTGCGGCGGCGTAACCGTTGCTCCGGGCGGCGTGCGCAACGCGGCCAGCACGCCGTCGACGATGTCGTCGACGAAGGTGAAGTCGCGCGCCATGTCGCCCTTGTTGAACACCCGGATCGGCTCCCCGGCAAAGATCGCCCGCGCGAACAGGAACATCGCCATGTCGGGACGGCCCCAGGGGCCGTACACCGTGAAGAAGCGTAGGCCGGTTTGCGGAATGCCGTACAGGTGCGCATAGGCGTGACTCATCAGCTCATCGGCGCGCTTGGTCGCCGCATAGAGGGAGATGGGCCTATCGACGCGGTCCTCGACCGAGAAGGGGAGCTTGTTGTTGCCGCCGTATACCGAGCTCGAGCTGGCATAGACCAGATGCTCGAAGCCCTCGACGTGGCGGCAGTACTCCAGGATGGCCAGGTGGCCGACGACGTTGGCGCTGACGTACTCGAAGGGGTGATCGAGGGAGTAGCGCACTCCGGCCTGCGCCGCGAGGTGCACGACGCGGCGGATCGGGCCGAACGGCTCCAGCGTCGTGGCGAGCTTCTCGTGCTCGGCGATGTCCGCCTTGATGAAGGTGAAGCCCGGGCGCTTCTTCAGCCGCTCGAGCCGCGCCTCCTTCAGGCGCACGTCATAGTAGGGGCTGACGATGTCGAGCCCGATGACCGCCTCACCCTGGGCGAGCAAGGCCTCGGCAACATGGTAGCCAATGAATCCGGCGGCGCCGGTCACCAGGACGGTCATCGCACGCGTAAGTCAGGATTGCTGGCAGGACAAACATGGGCGGCGCCGAAGGTTGTCCGGCATCGCCCGGCCGCACACTAGCATACGGGCCTCAATGCGACGCGGTTTTCGCGCCCGCAGCGAAGGCGGTCTTCTGCTCGGCCGAGGCCTCGTTCTGATACTTCGCCTTCCACTCGGCGTAAGGCATGCCGTAGACGATCTCGCGTGCGTCCTCGTAGCTGATGGTGGTGATGCCGCGCTCCTCGGCGGCGGCGCGGTACCACTTGGCCAGGCAGTTGCGGCAGAAGTGGGCGAGATTCATCAGGTCGATGTTTTGCACTTCCTTGTGCTCGTCAAAGTGCTTGAGCAGGCGGCGGAAGGCGGCCGCCTCCAGCTCTGTGCGCGTGCGATCGTCCATGTCCTTGGCTCCCGGATGTCCGGAGGGTCTGACGGGTTGGGCGTCATTCTAGGCCGCGCCAGGCGCGGCTGTCGCCGCTCTCGGCCGCGCGCCCCGGTCGCCCACGCGCAGCGCCGCGCCGGCCAGGATTGCGCCCAGCCGCGCGGCCCAGGCGGCGACCCCGGCGTCGTCGTTGATGAGGTCCTGGCGCACCTCGATCAGCACGTTCGGCCTGCCGAAGGCGTCGCCGTGGCGGCGGCAGGTGTAGCCCTCCGGGTGCGCACCGGAATACGGCTCGTTGTCGCCGACCACGAGGTCCCGCTCGGCGCTCAGGGCGCGCAGGAAGTACTCTGCCAGGCGACGGTCGCGGTCATACAGGACGCCGCAATGCCAGGGCCGCGCCCGCTCCCCCAGCACCGGCGTGAAGCTGTGCACGGAGACGAGCAGGGCCGTCGCGCCCGCGGCCTCGATGGCGGCGAGCGCCTCGCCCACGGCGCGGTGGTACGGCTCGAAGTAGCGCTGCGTGCGGCGGGCGCGCTCGTGCGGCGAGAGGTCGCGGTTGCCGGGCACGGTGACGCCATGGCTCACGGCGGGCATCGAGGTCGCGTGCCCGGGCGCGCGATTGCAGTCCACCACCAGCCGCGACACGCGGCTCAGCACCGCGGGTGCGCCGAGGCGGGCGGCGAGCGAACGGGTCAGCCCGGCGGCGCCGATGTCCCACGCGACATGCAGCCGCAGCGCCTCCGAATCCAGGCCAAGGTCCTGTAAATCCTGCGGAATTCGGTTGCTGGCGTGATCGCAAATGAGCACAATGCCGGACTTCGCCGTTCCGGCGATGGCCTCGAACGGCGGCGCATCGGTGTCGTCGCGAGGACCCGTAGTCACCGTTTCGCCTCCTTGGCCGCCTCCGGACTTGGCTCGCCCGTTATACTACTGCGCGGCCGAGGGCCACGGCGGGCGAGGCGCGGGGGCCTGAGCTGAAGCATGCGGCGCCAGCGCAACACCAAGATCATCGCCACTCTCGGTCCGTCGAGCTCGAGGCTGCCGGTCATCCGCGCGCTGTTCGAAGCCGGCGCCGACGTCTTCCGGCTGAACTTCAGCCACGGCGACCACAAGACGCACCGCGAGCTGTTCGGCATCATCCGCGCGCTCGAGGCGGAGGTAGGGCGGCCGATCGGCATCGTCGGCGACCTGCAGGGTCCCAAGCTGCGCATCGGCACCTTCGTGCAAGGGCCGGTCATCCTGCGCCAAGACCAGACCTTCCAGTTCGACCTCAGTCCGGTGCCCGGCGACGCGACCCGCGTGCACCTGCCGCATCCGGAGATCTTCGCGGCCGCCACCGTCGACACCGAGCTATTGATCGACGACGGCCGCCTGCGTCTGAAGGTGACCAAGCCCGGCACCGACACCATGGAAGCGGTGGTGCAGACGGGCGGCCGCATTTCCGACAACAAGGGCGTCAACGTGCCCGGCGTCGCTCTGCCCCTGAAGCCGCTCACTACCAAGGACCGCGTTGACCTCGACTTCGCCTTGGCGCTCGGCGTCGATTGGGTGGCGCTCAGCTTCGTGCAGCGCGCCGCCGACGTGGAGGAGGTGCGCAACCTCATCGCCGGCCGCGCGGCGCTGATGACCAAGGTCGAGAAGCCGACCGCGCTCGACGAGCTCGAAGGCATCATCCGGCTCTCCGACGGCGTCATGGTGGCGCGCGGCGACCTCGGCGTCGAAATGGCCATCGAGGCGGTGCCGGCGTCGCAGAAGCGCCTCGTGCGCGCGGCGCGCAACGCCGGCAAGCCGATCGTCATCGCCACCCAGATGCTGGACTCGATGATCCACGCGCCGACGCCGACACGCGCCGAGGTGTCCGACGTCGCCACCGCGGTCTACGACGGCGCCGACGCGGTGATGCTGTCGGCCGAGTCAGCGGCAGGCGCCCATCCGATCTCGGCCGTGCGCATGATGGCACGCATCGCCGAGCAGACCGAGCGCGATCCGCTCTATCGCGCCATCATGAACGCCGACCTGATCACGCCCGAGGCCACTCTCGCCGACGCCATCTGCGCGTCCGCGGCGCAGACCGCCGAGACGCTGAAGGCGGTGGCGATCGTCGGCTACACCGACTCAGGCTCGACGGCGTTGCGCGCCGCGCGCGAGCGGCCGACGGTGCCGGTCATCGGCCTCACGCCCAAGGTCGAGACGGCGCGCAAGCTCGCCATCGCCTGGGGCGTGCACAGCGTCACCTCGCGTGACCCGAGCGGCTTCGACGACATGCTCGACATTGCGCTCGAGGCCGCCGCCTACGACGGCTTCGGCAAGAGCCAGGACCATCTGGTGATCATCGCCGGCGTGCCATTCGGCTCACCCGGTGGCACCAACGTGATGCGCGTCGCGCGCATCCCGTAGCGCCTGGCGGGACGTTACTCCGGCAGCATCTCCGACTCGTCGCGCCACTGGGCTTCGTACACCGGCATCTTCTCGGCGAAGCCCTTGAACTCGGCGGCGCCGAGATCGCGGAACTTCAGGCCCTTGCCGGTGCACAGGTCGAAGACGAGCTTGGACACGGCGATCTGGTTCTGGCCGGCGTAGGCCATCACGCGCGCGGCCATCTGCACCGGGGTGCCGAACAGGTCGTTGTTCTCGGCGATCGGCTCGCCGGCATTGATGCCGATCTTCACGTGCAGCGGCAGGTCCTAGTTGAGACCCGAGTGCGCCTTGGCGCCCTTCTGGATATCCACCGCGGCCTGCACCGCCTCCGACGCCACCGGGAACGACGCCATGATGCCGTCGTTGGTCTGGTTGATCTCGGTGCCGCCATGCATGCGCAAGGACTCGTGCACGATGCGGTTGTGAGCGTGCAGGAGCTTCGCCGTGTTCTCGTCGCCGGTCGACTCGGTGAACGCGCCGATGATGGCGGTGAACATCACCGCCACCGTTCCCCCCTGCTGCTTCTTGTCCCCGCCCTTGGCGTTCCAGTGGTCGAGGGCGTTCTCGAGGAACATGCCGATGTCGCCCTCGGCCTCGTGACCGAGCGCCGCCTCGTCTTCCTCGGTGAGCTCGCCCGAGGCGGCCTTGGCGCGCAGATCCTCGTCCTTGAGGTAGATCGCCATCGCCTCGCGGCCGGCGCGGAACATGTCGAGGTAGCGCGGCTCGAGCAGGTAGTTCTCGTGCTTGTCGGCGAACTGGGCGGCGCGGTCGCTGCCGCGGCCGGCGGCGCGGATGACGGCCGCCATGATCTCCTTGTTGCGGCCACCCATCTCCTTGCGCTCGGCGTACGCCTCGGCGGCGCCGGCAAGGAACAGGTCGCAGCCGAACTGGTTGTAGGTCGACAGCTTGCCGCCCTTGAGGAACTGCGAGCTGGTCTTCATCAGGAAGTCGACGCAACGGGCGAAGAACGTGATGATCGACTTCTTCGCCTCGACGATCTCCGGTCCCGCGTCTGTCTCCAGCTCGGGCGGCGTCGGCTCGCCCTTCGCTTCCGCGGCGGCATCGGCGGCGTCCTTCTTCTCGGCGGCCTGGTCCTTGCCGTTCCTGGCGCCGTCGCCCTTGCGCTCGTCCTGGGCGCTGCCCTTCTCGGATTGCTTCTTCGCCGACGGGCGTTGCGGCGGCCGCTGCACCAGCCGGCGCGGCCCGCCGCCGCCGGCGACCTGGAACGCCTTGGCGAACTCCTGCCACGACAGCATGTTGGGCAGGATCAGCAGCAGCGCGACGATGAACAGGCCGATGAACACCTTCGTCTGGATGCCCTCGCGGTCGAGGATGAAGGTGAAGATGCCGTACAGGTCGAAGTAGGCGAGGCCGTACGAAACCACTCCCGAGACGAACAGCGCCGCCACGCCCGCGGCAAGCAACTTGAAGACGACCAGGAAGGGCGCGACGGTGCTCGGTGGCCTGGCGCCCCGCTGCACCAGCACCGGCATTTCGTCTTCGTCGTCCGCGCCGTCGGCGTCGCTCTCCGCTTCAGGCTTGGGCGCCTCCGCCGCGGCCGTCTTCGGCCGCTCCTTGCGCATGGCGATGCCGAGCTGCGGCACCGCAGGGTTGTTGGACTTGCTCCAGACGCCGACTTCTTTGGTCTCGCCAGTCTGCGGGTTGAAAGTCTCCTCGACCAGCGTGACGCCAAGGACGCCCTGGCGCGTCAGCAGCGCCTCGGCCGCCTGGTTGGCTTCCTCTTGCTGTTCGGACGGGAAGCTGCGGTCACGGGTCCAGCGGCCGCCCTGGTGGCGGTAGACCGCGTAGACGACTTCCTTCAAGGACCCCTCCTGACCCGGCCGCCCTGGTGCCCCTCCCCAAGGAACGCAGGACAGTCGAGTGAAGTTAGTGGGCTAGTACCCGGAATCAGGAATGAGTGACACGGGTTGCGAGGTGTCTTTGTCGGACCTTTGCGGCGGTCCAGGAGAACGGCTTGGCGCGCTGGTTGTAGCTGGCGACGAAGTCATCGATACGGGCCCTGAGCTGTTGTGGCGAAGTGAAGCTGGCGCCGTGGAGGGCGGAGCGGCTGAGAATGGAGAACCAGGTCTCGACCTGGTTCAGCCACGAGGCATGGGTCGGGGTGAAGTGGAAGTGGACGTTCTTGTGGCGCGTCAGCCAGCGATCACGCTTCGGTTTATGGGTGTTGAGGTTGTCGAGCACGACATGGATTTCGCGGCCGGGATGGCTGGCGACGATCATGTTCATGAAGTCGAGGAACTCGACCCGGCGCCGCCGCCGGTAGTGCCCGGCCTGGATCGCGCCCGTGGCGACATCGAGCGCGGCGAACAGTGTCGTCGTGCCATGCCGCGTGTAGTGGTGGCTGTAGCCCGTCAGCGTTCGCCCATTGGTCAGCTTGAGATAGCCTTGCGCCCGCTCCAGCGCTTGGATGTGCGGCTTCTCGTCGACCGAGAGCACCAGCGCGCCGGCAGGCGGCTCGAGGTAGAGGCCGACGATCTCAGTCGACTTGATAACGAAGTCGGGATCATCGCTCACGCACCAGGACTTGCGGCCGTCGAGGTCGATCTTCTGCTGGCGCAGGAAGCGCCAGACGTACTGATCGCTGACGTCCGCAAGCGCAGCAGCCAACAGAGCTCCGGTCCAGCGCCCATACCCGGCTGGCGGCGCTTGTTCGAGCAGGGCGAGGATGCGGCGGCCGGTCGGCTCATCGTATCTCGCCGAAGCCCGGCCTCCCGGCCACGGCTTGTCGTCAAGACCGGCAAGCCCCGCCTCGGCGAAGCGGATTCGCCACGTGCTGACCGTCCGCGGCATCGTCCCAAGCTCGCGCGCGATCGAACGCGTCGAGCGGCCCTCAGCCGCCAGCAGCACGATCCGCGCTCGGAACGCATGGCGCTGCTCCGTCGTTCGCGCCCGCACCCGCGCCTCCAGCTCCGCGCGCTCTTTCGGCCGTAGCCGAACCTCTCTCGCTTCGGGAAACATCCCTATGATGAATCATGAATCAGCCTCCCGCGAAAGCGGGTACTAGT